>Ga0210033_1003151_pt1 | contig 13575 bp, 9 predicted proteins | sample CryGeymeta201501_FD_185465 | JGI IMG/M metagenome (GOLD analysis project Ga0210033, IMG submission 185465) | Groundwater microbial communities from Crystal Geyser aquifers in Utah, USA - Crystal Geyser metaG 2015-01 (SPAdes) (version 2) | ecosystem: Environmental > Aquatic > Deep subsurface >... | reverse complement strand
ACGGAGACACGCGCCCGGGTTGCGCTTGGCCACCTGCATGTGCTTCGTGAGCTTGAAGCTCCGCGGGTGGGGCATGGACGTACCATGGCAGGAGTTGCAGAAACTGGTCGAGTGACACTCGGAGCATTCCTGCTTGCCGCTTTTCGCGGGGCCGCCATGGATCCGCGGCCAGTCCGGGGTGTGCGACTTGGGCTTGGCGCCCATGTGGCAGTTCTGGCAGAAGGAACGCCCATGGCAGGTGTCGCACCCCTTGATGCCGGCGGTGCCGTGTGACTCAAGCCACCCCTTGCCGTGGCTGTGCGGCCGGGCGCCGGTGTGGCAAGTCTTGCACGTTTCGTCGCGGTGGCACTCCTTGCAGAGCTCCCGCTTTTCGTTGGATACCGCGCCGTGGCGGACGGTCCAGTCCGTCGTGTGCGTCATCTCAGCGTGGCAAGCGTCGCAGAACGACGATTCGTGACACGCTTGGCAGTAGGCGGGGTTCTCCGTCGCGACGCCGTAGTGGTAGCGCAGCCACTTGTGCAGGTGGGAGTCCGGCCGGCGCCGACGGTGGCACGTCTGGCAGAACGCCGGCTTGTGGCAGGACTCACAGTAGGTCGGGTCCTTGCGCATCTCGAACTTGTGCGCCAGGAACCAGTTCTCTTCGAAGTGGGAGTAGGGCTTCTTGGGGCCGACTTGCGGGACCCGCGTGTACTCGTAATGCTCGTCGAGTTCCTGTAGGAACTTGACTAACGTAGCCATCTTGCCGGGAGGCAGCTCCGTCGCCGGCATGATGGTGCGCTCGTTGAACGCAGTCGGCTGCCGCAGCAACTTCTCGAGGGTCTTGGCGTCGCGTTTCGCCGCGTGCGCCAGATCCGGCGCCACATTTCCGCCAACGGCATTGATGGGGTGGCAGGAGTCGCAGCGCAGGTCTACGAAGAGCTTCTCGCCCAGCCTCCCAACATCGCTGAGCTGCGTCTTTGCAGGGGTGGACTTCATCCCTTGAACGCCGAAGACGGTGATGATGGTGAATGCCAGCACCAGCAGCCCCATGGCCAGCGGCCGACGCCGGGGCAGGCGGTGCGGGTTCCGGTCAACATAGGGAAGCAGCAGCAGCCCAAGGAACCCAAGGGTCGGGATCACGATGGCCCCGACGAACTCGCCATACTTGCCAGGCAGGTACTTCAGCACTTCGTAAACGGGGAGAAAGTACCACTCGGGCCGGGGCAGGTAGGTGGTGTCGGACGGGTTCGCCATCGGCTCCAGAGGCGCGCCGTGGCTGAGGGCGAAATAGAGCAGCACCAAAAGCAGAGCCAGCGCCACCACGCAGTCCTTGAAGATCTGGTGGGGAAAGAACCGCTGCGGCTTCGGCACGTTCTCGGGCTCGCCGACCGCCCAGGGCGGTGTCAGCCCGTGGTGGCGGACCTGGTAGATGTGGAAGACAATCAGCAACTCCAGGAACACCGGCAGCGCAAACACGTGGATGGTGAAGAAGCGCGTCAGTGTCGAGGCGCCGACCGCCTCACCGCCTCGAAGCGCCGACCGCAGGAAGTGCCCGACATAGGGAATGCACCCGGCGATGTTCGTGCCGACCACCGTCGCCCAATACGCCTTTTGGTCCCAGGGCAGCAGGTAGCCCGTGAAAGAAAACGCAAACGTCAACCCGAGCAGCGCCAGGCCGATCACCCAGATCATCTGCCGCGGCCGTTTGTAGGCGCCCCAGATGAACACCTGCAACAGGTGCAGCCCGACCAACACCACCATCGCCGTAGCGCCGAAGTGGTGCAGACCGCGGACCAGGCTTCCGAAGGCCAGTTGCTCGATGTACTCGACCGTCTCGTAGGCGTGGTCGGGGGTCGGCACGTAGTACACCATCATGAACGCGCCGGTGACCAACTGGATGAGGAATGCCACCGCCACCGCACTGCCGAGGACGTGGGGCCAACCAACCTTTGCGGGCAGCGGCTCATCCATGAACTCATGGATGGTCGAAACCATGCCCGTCTGCTCTTCGATCCAGTCCCCGATCATGCGGACCAGTCGCACCATCAAGCACCCTCCTCCAGTTCTACCAGGAGGGATCCGCCTTCGACCTTGTGAGCGAACTCCTTCAACCCATGGGGCGGCGGTCCACCGGTCACCTTCCCGTGCCTATCGAACCGGCCGTCGTGGCAGGGGCACTGAAAGTACTCCTTCTGTTCGTCCCAGCGCACGCCGCACCCGGCGTGCGGGCAGAGGTTGGAGAGGACGGTGTAGCTCTTCCCGTCTTCTGTGAGGGCGTACACGGTGCCTCGGGCAACCTTTGACAGCCACCCGTCCGTGGTGGGGTACGAGTAGACCAGCTTCGTCGGGATCCCGCGGGGGAGGTCGGCAACGTGCCCCAACTGGACCCAGCGCGACTTCCTCGGTCGGAACACGGGCGCCAAGACAAACCCGACCAAGGGAATCGCCAAGAGGCCCCCGATGACCAGCGACAGCGCCCCGCTCGCGTAGGCCAAAAACGCGCGCCGCGACGGTGTGTCGGTCAGGGCGTCCTCGAACGACTCGGTTGCTCTGTGGTCAGGCACTGCGGCGGGGTCTCCTTCTGGCCGAGAAAGCCTTCGGGGCAACCTGTGGGCCAACTGCACAGGTCCCCACTTGTGCCTTCGGTGGGAATCGTCTCGGCGCACCTACCCACGGTAACACAAAGCAAGAGCGCTAGCACCGCTTCCGGCGGGGCCAACGCTCTTGCGGTTCAGGTGGACGCCGTCTCACTGCGCGAACTCGACGGTCCACGGACCTTGGGTTCCGTTATGCGCAGCGCCATTGTTGTCCATGACGGCAAGGGCAATCGGGATGGCGCCACCGGCGGGATTGAACACCACGTCATCCACGTTACCGGTGTTGAGAGCGCGCCATATGATGACCGTCCATCCCCCGTTGGCATAGGCGGCTCGGGCGCGCACATCGGCGCGGCTGCCCTGGGCCTCTCGCAACGCGGAGCCGGGAACTCCGGGCAAGGTCTGGAGATAGGCCACGTAGTTGGCCGGGGCGACACCCTTGGCGTAGGCAGCCATGGTGCCGGTCGTTATCTTGGTGCTGGCGGTCGAGACGCTATGGCTCAGGAGGTAACTCGCCAGAGCAGGACCTGCTCCCCCCTGCGCCTGAGCGCCGTGACAGGCGGCACAGTTGGCTGCATACGCGGTGGCGCCAGCGACCGGATCACCTGCCAAAGCGACTCCCTCCTCCCCGACCAGGAAGTTGGCCCCCAATGACATCGCGCCATTCCAGACAAGTTTCGGCACGTTGTTGGCGCCGTTATTCCCTGAATAAGTGTTCTGCCCCGCATCTCCATGGTGGCCTGCTTCTACATCGGCCGGGTTGACCGTGTTATCGATCCACTTGTCGTCGGAGTAGCCAGCGGGAGTGGAACGGGCCATCTTCGTGTGCCATTCGTCCAGGGTGCCGGAGGTGGTGCGCATTCCGTCGGCGTGGCACATGGCCTGGCAGCCCTTCTGAGCGAATGTACCACCGTCACCTCCGTTACCGGCGGCGGTGCCTCCAATGTCGAAGAACAACGCCAGCCGGTCTTCGTCTCCGCTCTTGCTCCACGTGGTGCCGTTGAACACCAGCCAGTTCTTCTTCACGCTCTCGGTAGCGTCAAGCCAGTCGCACTGGAAGTAGAGATTGTTCGAGTCGTAGGCGGCGCGAACGTTGACTTGGGTGATTCCGTTGTCGCCGGAAGCAGCGCCGACTGTCACTGCCTGCGGGGTCACCGCGCTGAGGTTGGGAGCTCCTGCAAGCGTGGACCCCGGCATCTGCCGGGTACCAATGGCCTGAAGGGCCTTCTGAGCGACGATGGCTCTGGCGTTCGAGGGGGCGGCGTTCGTGAACGCACCGACCGTGGGCGTGACGCCACCTCCGCTTGCACCTCCACCGCAGCCGATCACCACTGCCGTCAAAACCGCCAACGCCGCAACTGCGCCGGCAAACCGGACCATGTTTATCTTTCTCACTGTCTTCCTCCTTGGTATGGGTGTGCGGTTCGCGGTGGAACCATCACCCTTCGGACTGAACACGGACTGCCTCTCGCTCCTCGCCTCCTTTCAGGAGCAACTATTCACCTCGTTCCTTGGAATGCAAACAAGGCACACTTGGACGGCCACACTTGGGGAGTGCCAGGGTCCTCGGACGCCAAATGTGGACCAGACCTCCGCCGCGTTCGTTCTTGCAGAAAACGAGGTGAATGGTTAGTTCTGCCTCGATCTCCGTGCCCCCTCGCTTAGAAGCTCGTGGTGAGGTCAACTCGCCACAAGTCGCTTTGGAAGTCCAGCCCTCCGGCCGGGGCAATCCGAGGATCGTTGTCATCGTGTGAATACCGTCTCCACTCCAGACCGCAACTCAAGTCTGGCCGCAGCGTCCGCCGAACGGCGACGCCCAGGTCATAGTCGTTGATCAAGGCGCCTTCAGTCCCGCGGTACTTGGTGTACGAGACCGACAAACTCGTCGCAGGATCGATATCGTAGAACGTGGTGAGGGTGAATGCCTGGCTGTCCGCCAGCGTGGACAACCCGTTGTTGAGGCCGAAGGGGTCGGCGAGCGGGAGCGCCGCAGCACCATTCCAGCTCTGGGTGAATGCATCCAGTGACAGGGACACTTGCGGAGAAAGCTGCGTGAATACGCCGGCGCCGGCCGTGCTGGACCGGAAACTCAGCGCCCGCACCTCGTTCTCCACGTCTTGTCTCGTGGCAAAGAGGTACCCCTGCGCGTACTTCCCCAGCGGGCTGCTCACCCGCAGATCAACCTTGTCGCGGCGGTTTCGGTACAACGGACTGACATCGGCCAGGTTGGGGATCGCCGCCGCTGGCACATTGTCCAGGTCCTGCCGTTCGTATCTCGCCGCAAAGCGCGCCCCCCGCGGCAGATGCCCGCGAACGGACACCCACGTGGTCTCGCGGCCAGGCGAATCGACTGCTGTGTGCCCCAAGTTCACCCGCTCGAAGTCTTGCCGGTTCACGCCGCTCCGAATGGTCACGGCGCCGAGCCGGTAGCGCAAGCGCAGATCGGCAGAGTTCACTCTCTGGGTGTAGGCGTTCAATGTGTTCAGTTGGTCGTTGTACCGCTCGCCCACCTTGCCGGAGAGGCTGAGGTTCGAGTCGAACTGGTAGCGCCCCTGCACTTCCCAGAGCTCTGTTTCGGTGTCGCGGGCAAAGCCGGTCTGGCTGACCTCGGCCTTGCTCCAGCGGGCGGACACGCTTGCCCGGTCTGCAAGCTCAAGCGAGTAGACGGCGCCGTACACCTTCGTGCTGCTCGCCGGCAGGAACCCGGTAGTGTCCGTGAAGTCGACGTCCGCATACGAGAGCGTCACCATGCCAGGTCCCACCGGGAACGCCGACTTGGCCGTCCACTTGTTGCTGTCGAACCCCAGCCCTCCTCCGAGCCGAGAGAGGCTTGGCTCGCCCAACTGCTGATGCTGGAAACCGATCTCTACCGTGGGCAGCCCACCGGGCAGGTTCCAGTTGAGCGCGAGGGCGTTGTCATTCCGCTTCGAGCTGACGGCCGCTTGGGTGCTGGGATCCGCGAAGAACAGGGAACGGCTGTAGCTCCAGCGCAACGAGGCCGGGCACGCCACGCTTTGCCACACCAGCTCGCCGCCGGTGTCATCCTCGCCGAGGTCGTAGGCGTTCAGCCGAAAGAACGGCAGCCCCACCGGGCTGGTGGCCCGAATCCCCAAACCGCCGACAAAGAAGCCGCTGGGCGGCACGTGGTACTTGTTGTACCGCTGAAGGCTCCCGTCCAGTCCCAAAGACTGCCACGACAGAGTCAGGTCGGCAGACCAGGGATCAGGCAGGTCGAACAAGGAGGCCTGCTGCTGCGAGGCAGCGGCCGCCCCTTCCTGAGCACGCACCGTCGGCAAGGAGCAGCACGCGATAGACACTACCATCAGGGTGAGCAGTATTGGCTTGCGCAATGAACTCGACCTCCCGATACGCTTGGCACTCACTCGAACTGTGCTCTCATTGGTTAGCGGCGCATCAACGGATCCGTCTGTGAGCCGTGGAGCCGGATGTGGCAGCCGCTTCGCCAGCACGAGCCCGGGCGGGCCCGGTGTCGGCCGTCGGTGGCGATGTCTGTGTGGCACTGCAGGCAGAGCCCGCGGCCGGAGAGCTTGACCAGCTTGGCGACCGGGGTGCCGTGGGGCGCGTGGCAGGTCAGGCAACCATCTTCCATCTCGTCGACGTTGGGGCTATGCTCATAGACAAACGGTCCCTGCTTTTCCTTGTGGCAAGAAGTGCAGAGCTCGTCGATGTCCTTCTTCAGCATGCCCGGGTCGCTGCCGCCGTGGGGGTTGTGGCAATCGGTGCACTTCAGCCGGCCTTCGAGGACCGGGTGGTGCGCATTCGCCTTGAGTTGAACCTTCAAGGACTGATGGCATGAGAGGCACAGCTCGTTCGTGGGCTGCTTGAGCTTCCGGTCGGTCGGCTTGTCCTGGTGCATCACGTGGCAGTCGCGACAGGTCATTCCCTCGGCCGCGTGTTCCGTGTCCACAAACTTCAACACAGAGACCGTGGTGGCGTGGCACTTAGCGCAGACCTGCGTCATCTGCTTGCTGGACATCGTCGCCGGCTTCTCCATCTGCAGATTCTCGTCGTCGTTGTCCACCGCCTGCTTGTGAAGACCCGCCGGACCGTGGCACGCTTCGCACCCCTTCTTGTCAGCAGTGGCGGAGGCGTCGCGATCGGTCTTGCTGTGGATGCTGGCTTGGTGCTGTGCCAGTTCCTTCTTGTGGCACTTGGCGGTGCACGCCTCAGTGCCCAAGTACTGTGGACTCGCCGGCTTGTCACCCTCCGCGCGCGCCCCACGCGGGGCACCGAGGATCCCGACGAGTGGGGTCAGAACGGCAAGCACAGCAGCAGCTATGGTCAACTGCCGCCATTTCCCCATCAATCCTGACCGTAGGCTTCTGTCCGGCATAGTCCAACCATCCTTCCAAGGCGAAGGGACGCATGAGCGCCCGTTCTCCGAAGCAACCGACCCTAAGCTCAGCCTTCGGAACGTGCCGATACGGGGTCCTGTTGATGAACAGAAGCGCCGCCCCGTCGAGGCTGGACGGGGCGGCGCTCAGTGTCTTGGGTTAGCGCTCGGTGCCAACGGCGAGCTGCCGCTGGTCTTCACGCTGCGCCAGCAGGGCAGCGCGGTTCAGCACCGGGCTGGCCTTGGGCGCGTTGATGCTGTCCAACTGCGCGTTGGCATTGTCGAGGAGGTAGCGGGTGTAGGCGATGTTGTGGATGCCCATGCTCTTGTCTTCGACTACGTAGGCGTAGTTATGCCGAGCACGCTTCACCTCGATGGGGATCACCTTCTGACTTGCGCTAGACGGACCACCCTCCGAGCCGTACTCCCAGGACGCTTCCCCCATGTCGTCGAGGTTAGCGCCCTCTCCCCAGGCATTGAGTCGAGCCTGAAGCGATAGTACCTTGCCTTGAATCTCGCTCTGCGCGCTGCTCCGCAGGGAAGCCGCTTCGCTGGGCGCATGGCAGGGCGTGCATCCCTGGTTTCCGGCCAGCATCGTGTGATTGCCGGCGCCGGCACCCATGTGACAGTGAACACATTGCCGCTCGATGCTCATGTGGGCGGTTGCGCGCTTGGTCGGGGCGGCACCAACTTCGCTCCCGCCCTGCCCAACAAGCATGTTGAACTGGTTCGAGTGGTGCACGTCGGCCCGCGAGGTGTTCTTGTTGAGGCCTGCGTCGCTTCCGTCGATGCCTCGGCCATTGTGGCACTCGGCACAGACGTGATCGAATGAGGCCAGCACTGCGTTGGAGGAGACGGTAGGTCCGATGAGAGCCGCATCATAGGGCTTGGTGGTCGGGTGGCGGAGCTGCGGCTCGTCGGCGCCCTTGCCGTGCGGGTCGTGGCACACCGCGCAGGAGACCGTGTGAAGCGCCGTGACTTCTTCCTCTGTCGGATCCACGCCACCCTCTTCGCCAACAATGACTCTGGCCAGATCGAAGTGGCAGAGGTTGCAGCCGGGACGGAACGCCTCGCGTTCCACGATCTCGAAGTGCTTGGAGGCGGACCATTGATCATACTGGTCCAGAGCCGGCAGGGCGGCCTTCGTGACCGCACCGTGACACTGTCCGCAGACTTCAGGCTTCGCGATATTCGGCAACCCCAGGATGGTGGTCTTCCGGTTCTCAGGTGCCGCATTCACATGGTTGCTTCCCGGACCATGGCAGTCCTCGCACTCGATCCCGTTCTTGGCGTGCATTGTCTCGTTGAACGTGGTGAGCTTGTCAACGTCGTCCTCAGTCGCCTTCCCTGGGCCGTGGCAGCCGCCGCAGGTTTCTTTGCCGACGCGGGTCGCGCCAGTCTGACCGTCCGGCAGCAGTGCCGCCAAGACGATTCCATTTCCGCCGGTGCCGCCGCTGCTGGTGCCCCCGGTGTTCCCCGACCCCACTGCGCCGGGAATTGGGCCGCTGTTGCCCCCGCAACCCGCCAACGCGAACACGGCCAGGGCCGCGCCCAACGTACCCAAAGCCAAATAGATGCTGAATCTCACGTCTCGTCTTTTCATGTCGTCACCGACACCTCCCAGTGAATGGCGCCCCGTTCCGACTGCTCACAATCTCGCCTCACGCTCTGCAGTTGCCTGCTTCTGTTCCAGCTTGGGTGTACCTCCTGGTCAAGTTCACGCGGACAGAGGTCGAGAGCCGGACGTTCGGCAGTACGCTGCCGCTCAACTCTGTGGCATCCCTTGGCGCGGGACCGACGCTTTCAGACGTCAGCCTCGGCCGTCAACATCACCTTTGTTTCCTCGGCAGAGGCGTCGGCTGACGGCTTGTGCAGCACGCGCACCGTAGCCTTCCCCTTCTTGCCTTCCGTCGGGACTTCAAAGGTGAAAGTGGCCCCGGGGGCGAGCCGGGTGTCTCCCCCGTCTCCGTTCTTGGTCAAGATAGCCGTCTTCTGGAGATCACCCAGCGTCACCTCGAGGACGACCTGCTTCGTGTCGAAGCCGGAGGGAACCTTGTGTCCCACTTCCTTGCTTGTCAGCGTCACGACGAGTTTGCCGCCCTCGGCCTTCGCCTCGAGGGCCAACCCCTTCTTCAGGAGTTCGGCGTTGTCCTTCGAGCGGAAGGAATGGCTGTGCGCCTTTCGGACAGCGCCGTCGTCCACGAGCGGGCGCTCCTCAACCGACATGTGGCAGGTCACACAAGCCTTCGGATCGTTGGCGTACTTTGTCGCTTTGAGTTCCTCGACGGTGCCGTACTTGGAGTGGCAAGAGCCGCACATCTCGACCGTGCCCAGCTTTGTGTCAACAACCACTTCGTGATCCTGGGACTTCAGCCCCGACGAGCCGTGGATCTTGCTCTCCGCGTCCTGATGGCAGCCAGCGCAGTCGACACCGCTGTCCTGAACGCTATCACGAACGGCCGGCTCCTTCCCGACTCCGGTTCCCTGCAGGCTATCCGGCGCGTGGCAGCCGAGGCATGCTGTCTTCGCGTGCTCGTCGCTGAGCTTCGCGAAAGTCGGGTTGGTCCACGCCGTCTGGTGCGGAGATCCCTTCCATCCCTCGCCGCTCTGCTTGTGGCACGAATTGCACTTGCCGCGCACGCGGACCCGGGCCGAGCCTTCTGTGTAGCCGGGGCGCGGTGCTGTGAGCGCAAGCAGGCCCAGCGACACCAGCCCTGTCAGGCTACCCACACATACCAGTCGTTGTGATCGGAGACTTCTACGCATTGGACACACTCCTCCTATAATGCTGCATGGAGAAAGTATGACTAAACTCTCCAGGCGGCGTACAGAGTTGGGTGGTTGTTGCGCCCCGGCGCGCCAACGGGCCGCGCTCAGGTAGCCGGGTGCAGGATCGCGTTGAGATCGCCGATGGAGTCCTTGAGCAACTGCTCGGCGTAGGCGAAGTTGTGGATTCCGGAGCTCTTATCGCCCTCTTCGATAAACATGAAGTTGTGGCGGGCGGCCTTGTATGCCTTCGTCGCCTTGTCGTCCTTGCTGTTGTTGGTGCCGTCCTTGATGTCGGCAGCAAGAGCCGGGTTGGCTGCGGCGATCTCGCCGAGCAGGCCGCCGCTGACCGTCTGGTCCGGGTGTCCTGGGTTTGCGCCGTCCTCGCCACCAAGCTCGATGAGCATGGCAACCATTTCCTCTTCGGCGTCCGCAATCAGCGTGTTCGGGTTCGGGTGGCAGGAGGCGCAGACTGCCGTGTCCACCTGCAGCGAGGTCCGGCTGTGGTCGGCCTTGCCGGTTGCAGCGCTCACGCCTTGGGTCAGGTGGCAGGTGATGCAGGAGTTCTTGATGTTGGCGTGGCCTCTGGCGGCGAACTGGTAGCTCTTGCCAGGATACTCATAGCCGTACACGCCGTTCAGCAGAGCTGCCTGCGGGTGGTGCACTGCGACTGAGCCGGGCTTGGTGTTGGCCAGGTCGGCGTCGGTGGTTGCAGCGATAAGGCCCTGAGTGTCCCAGAACCACTTCTGCGACTTGGGCACGTGGCAACTCCAGCAGGTCTCTTTGGCGTCCGGCATCCCGTTGATCAGGCTCTTGTCGCCATTGGCCGCTGCGTGGGCGCCACCCGGGCCGTGGCAGTTCTCGCACTGGATCCCGAGGTACGGCAGGTTGGCAGCCGCAGTGGCCGGCTGGCCCTCGTCATAGCCGCCTTCCTCCTGAGTCCCGTTGGCATGGCAGGGCACGCAGCTTGCCATGGTCAGCTTCGCCCGCATTCCGCCCGAGCCGTCCAGGAAGTTCTCGCCGTGGGCATTGTGGCTATCCGGCATTCCGGCGGTGTCCAAGCCGGTTGCGTTGGCGACCTGTCTCTCCGCGCGGTACTCACTGTGGACCCCCGCGTGACACGTCATGCACGTCTGCCCCGCCTGCTTGCTCTGCTGGTTGATGTCGCCTTCGCCGATGGCGGTGACGGTCGCACCGGCCTTCGTGGTCCACTTGCCCCCGTCGAACAGCAGATTGGCGCTTGGCGCCTTGGAGGGGTCGTTGAACCGAATGCTGGTTAGCGCCGTTGAGCCGCCGCCACCGGTACTGACGATTGCCCCGCCCCCGCCGCCGCACCCGGAGATCAGGACTGCCGTCCCTCCGAACGCGAGCACTGCAGCTATCTGGGCGAATGACCTGTGGACTCTACTCATAGTGCTGTTCAACTCCTTGGCTGGATGACACCGGTCTGGCTGGCCGGCGGCCAACAGGAAGCGCACTCGGGCGGTCCTGACAGAACACCGGCACAGCCTGTCGCGGGCGGGAAGGCGGCAATTCCTGCGAGAGTTTCGCGGCACGAGCATCAGCCGTGCGACTATATTTTCCCGTCTGCGAATAGACTATAACCCTACCGCGTACTGGGGCATATGCGTGGAGAACCTGATTTATCGCACCCGCCCATAGTACTAACCCTGACATATGCGCAATCACTGTCAGGGAAAACCCCGAATGTGGCGCATTTGTCCCCTGCAGAGCGTCCTGCAACCGGCATTTTGCGGTCAGAAACCTGGTCGCGAACGGTTCTGAGCGGGCTGGGAGGTGGGCAGGGCGGACGCCCGAGTGGGACTTTCGTGAGGCATCCTCTCGGAGGCGCTGGTCGGTCGGCGACGGCGGGTCGCGCGACCGGGCGCCTGCGGTCAGCCGCGACCCTCAGTCTGGCTGGCAGGACGCCCTCCCCTGCCTCGCGCACCGACGCCTCGTTGACAGGCCCCTGGCGCTGCGCTATACTACCATCTCCGCTACCTCTGGTAGCCTTTTCCTTTGCCAAAGGCTGTGAAGAGGAGCAGTAAGTCGAGGTGCTTGGACTTCAAGGAGCACCACCGGTAGCCTCAGAGAGTCGGGATTGCTGCGAACCGATGCTGCCAGCGACTGAACCTCGCCTCCGAGCCTCCAGGTCGAACCGTGCTGTGCGTACCCAGTAGGCCTGCGACGATTAACGCTCGTTACCGCGTCCTCAAGTGAGCCGGTCTCGATCCGCTTCGGCGCGTCCAGCCGGCTAATATGGGTGGTACCGCGAGCATGTCAGCCTCTCGTCCCATGGGGACGGGAGGCTTTTTTCAGTTCTGGAACAGCCGAACGGCCCGCGTGGCACTCTCTGCTACAGGAAGAGCGCAAGGAACCCTCACATGGCCACCACTGCCACCAGCAAACCCGACAACCGACACACTCTTTCCGTCCTCGTAGAAAACAAGCCGGGCGTGTTGGCGCGCGTGGCGGGGCTCTTCGCCCGCCGGGGCTTCAACATCGAGAGTCTCGCCGTCAGCGAGACGGAAGATCCGGACACCTCGCGCATGACGATCGTCGTCTCCGGCCCGCCGCGCACTTTGGAGCAGATCTCCAAGCAGCTCTACAAGCTGATCGACGTCATCAAGGTATTCGACTACACCGACGCAGCCGTCGTCGAGCGACAACTGGCGCTCATAAAGGTCCGCTGCACGAAGGAGACTCGTTCGGAGATCATCCAGATCACCGACATCTTCCGCGCCCAGATCGTGGACATGAGCCCCGAAAGCATCACCGTGGAGGTCACCGGCAACACGCGCAAGATCGCCGCTGTCCGCAACCTCCTGGAGCAGTTCGGGATCTTGGAGATGGTGGGCACCGGCTCGGTGGTGCTGGTGCGCGGACTGCAGCTCACGTAGCCATGGAACAGATGAAGGAGATCATCGACGAGCGAACCGTCGAGCTGATCATGACCGTCGTCCTGATTGGTGGACCGTGCCTCGGTTTGGCGGTCGGCGCGGTGGTCGGCCTTGTCCAGAAGCAGTTGCGCAAGCGCACACTGCAGGGATTCGGCCTCGGCTGCTTCGGCATCCTCAACTGGATCCTGTGGCGCTACTACTCCTGGATGGTCCGATACGACCCCCAGACCGGCTACGTCGGACTGCACAAAGTCAGCGTGCTGCTGATCAACGTCGCCGTCTTCGTAGCCGTGGGCGCCGTCATCGGCGTCCTGTGGGCAGCAGTATCCAATCGAGCTGCCGCCCGCGATCAGTGACTGGCGGTCAGTGACCCGTGACCGGTGAGCCATCTTCAGTTTCTCAGTCACATTCATTGAGTTGACCCCAGGCAAAAGGAGGTGTTCGCGTTGAGCGAGCGAGCAGACGTAGACCGGGTAATCATCTTCGATACGACTCTGCGTGACGGCGAGCAATCGCCGGGCGCAAGTCTGAACATCGAAGAGAAGGAGCAGGTGGCGAAGAAGCTTGCGCGCCTCAACGTGGACGTCATCGAGGCCGGCTTCCCGATCTCGTCCCAGGAGGACTTCGATTCGGTCAAGCTCATCGCCGAGACGATCGAAGGGCCGATCATCGCCGGGCTGGCGCGGGCCGTGCCTAAGGACATCGAGCGGGCCGGCGAATCACTGAAGAGTGCGCCCAGGCGCCGCATCCACACCTTCATCGCGACCTCCGAGATTCACATGAAGTACAAGCTCAAGCGATCGCGCGAGCAGGTGCTGCAGTCTGCGGTTGACGCAGTGAAGCTGGCCAAAACCTTCACGGACGACGTGGAGTTCTCGCCGGAGGACGCGACGCGCACGGAGCCAGACTTCCTGTGCGAGGTTGTGGAGGCCGTCATCGCCGCCGGGGCGACCACCGTGAACATCCCGGATACCGTGGG
>Ga0210033_1003143_pt1 | contig 13596 bp, 12 predicted proteins | sample CryGeymeta201501_FD_185465 | JGI IMG/M metagenome (GOLD analysis project Ga0210033, IMG submission 185465) | Groundwater microbial communities from Crystal Geyser aquifers in Utah, USA - Crystal Geyser metaG 2015-01 (SPAdes) (version 2) | ecosystem: Environmental > Aquatic > Deep subsurface >... | reverse complement strand
TCAATGCATTTGAGATTACTAGTATCTCGCGGTTGAAAAGGTAATGAAGTAATAGCTGCCCCACAATCAGCACATTTCCAATCGCCAGAGAAGGTTGGTTTGTCTCCGTTGTTTTTGTTACTTGGTTTGGCAGTATTGCCTTTTTGCTTACTGTGACAATCACGACACATTAAGCCATCGGTACTGCGTGGTTCAAACGGTAATTCGGTAATCGCTCCGCCACAAACGCTACAGGTCCAGTTTCCTTGATGCATATATTTGTTAGTTACTTGTTGTTAGTTTTTAGGGTCGGTTATTTTTGTTCAAGATTTATTATACTACATGGATTAAGATATGGCGTATAGTGCACAGAATTATAATACAACTTTAGTGTGCCGTTCCCTGAATTGCACACATTCGTTCACAAAAACGAAGACGATGAAGATGGACAGACGCTAGATTGCTTCGTGCGACTTGCAAAGACGACGGTGAAGTAATTGTCTAATCTTATTTCTTTGTCTCGTAGGATGCCTTAATAAAGGCAGTGAAAAGTGGGTGGGGTGTTAACGGTCTAGCTTGTAATTCTGGATGAAATTGTATTCCTAAAAAGAAAGGGTGAATAGCAGTCGGTAATTCCATGATCTCCATTAAACGGCCATCTGGTGACTTTCCAGAAAATTGCATACCAACGTTCTCTAATTCCACTACATAATTAGGATTGACTTCGTAGCGGTGGCGATGACGCTCCAGAATAGTATCTTGCTTATAAGCTTTTTGAGCGATTGATCCTTTTTTTAACACGGTGGGATATTGCCCTAGTCGCATACTACCACCCATATCACCTGAAGCAATTTTTACTTTTTGGTCAGTCATCACTCCAATCACTAAATCCTCTGCCGTCTGGTCAATTTCTTCAGTACTAGCATTTTTTAAATTCAAGACATTACGAGCAAATTCCAACACGGCTAATTGCATACCATAACAGATACCAAAATAAGGAATTTTATTTTCGCGAACATATTTAATAACATTAATCATTCCTTCTACCCCAGTTTTGCCAAAACCACCCGGTAAAAGCACTCCATCGTACTTTTTTAACTCCTTCAGATTTTTCTTATCAAGAAAATCATTAGCTGACAAATAGGTGATTTCTGGTTTTAGGCCAAGCTTGTATGATGAATATTTAATAGCTTCCAAGACAGAAATATAAACGTCCGATAAAACAAAGTCGCCGGAATTAAAATATTTTCCAATTACGGCAATCCTAACGGTATCTTTGGTATTTTTTGACTTAGAAACAAACTGTTTCCAACTTTTTAAATCTGATGACTGATTACACGAAAGACTTAAAAGATTACATAAACGATCGGATAAATGGTCTTTTTCAAAATTAAGCGGGATATCATAAATACTGGAAACATCTGGGGCCGAAATTACATTTTCTGGTAAAACATTACAAAAACGAGAGATTTTATCTTTCCGTTTATTATCTAAAGGAACTGGCGCCCGTGCCAAAATAATATCGGCAAATACTCCTGACGCGCCCAAGGTTCTAACAGCGTGTTGAGTTGGCTTGGTCTTCATTTCACCAACATGTCCTGGCACTGGTAGATAACTAAGCATCACCACCCCGACATTGTGTGGAGCTTCGGTTTTCATCATCCGAATAGCTTCAATAAAAAGAATATTTTCATATTCACCAACAGTACCTCCCACTTCTATTAAAACTACATCCGCTGACGCTTCTGCCCCTGCCTTCTTAATCCGACGAATGGCCTCTGCCGGGATGTCAGGCACCACCTGCACATTCCGTCCACCATAACCTAAATTGCGTTCCTTCGCTATAACCGCTTGATAGACACTGCCAGTCGTCATATAGTTGGTACCAAGTAAATCAATATCCAAAAACCGTTCGTAATTACCCATATCTTGATCTGTTTCCAAACCATCTTTTAAGACAAAGCATTCACCATGTTCGGTTGGATTCATGGTGCCAGCATCAACATTGACATAAGGATCAATTTTGATAGCTGTAACTTTAAGCCCCCGCGCTTGCAATATTTTAGCAATGGATGACGCTGCCACTCCTTTTCCCACTCCACTCATTACTCCACCCACTACGAAAATATATTTAGTAATTTTTACTGGAAAAGATTTTATTACTCTGGTATTTATTTGATCATTTGCTTTAGGAGGGGGAGTTTTTTTGGTAAGAATAGTTTCTATTTTTTTTGCTAAAGGTGATGATTTTTTTGCCATAAATAAAATAAACTAATTAAACACGCAAATAACGAGCAACAGCTAACACACTAGACACCAACCCGAGAGTCATACCAATTCCTATCAAGATACCAAAAATACTAGAAAAATTACCAACAAAATAATCAAAGATGTTAAAGCCAAAGAAAACTTCTGTCATTGGACCCAACCAAAGTAAAATTGGATAAAGTATCAGCAGGGCTATTATTCCAGAAATAAAACCATACATTAAACCCTGCAACATAAAAGGACCCCGAATAAACATATTCCCTGCCCCCACCAAGCGCATGATAGATATTTCTTCCCTCGCTGTATAAATAGCCAATCTAATAGTATTAAAAGTAATCATAATCGCTGCCACAATCAAGACAATTTGGGTAATATAACTCCCTCTTTCTACTGCATCAATAATGTTCTGAAGCTTATTGATTGATTCCTTTTTGTCGGCATAGTTGATTTTACTGATAATCGGATTTTGTGGTTCTTCACCGGCCTTTTGTTCATCTAAAAAGCTGGCAATATTTTCATATTGTGAAACCTCTTTGGCCTGAATAGCAATGGTCGCCCCTAAAGGATTTTCTTTTAATTCGTCCAGTGCTTGCATAGCGACCGTGTCGGATTGGTATTTGGCGCGATACTTGGACAAAGCCTCTTCGCGTGAAGTGTAGGTCACCAGAGCCACGTCTGGTAACGCCTCAAGCGAGGTGCGCAAGGCATCAATATCATCCTGTTTAGCTGTAGTCACAAAATAAACATTAATATCAACTTTGGCTTGCAACTGTTCCAGAGAAACAACTAGTAGTTTATCAATCATCATAGTAGAACCAATCACAAAAAGGGCAATAGTAATCACAAAAATTGATGCTAACGACACATAGGCGTTACGCCAAAAACCCACAAACCCTGCCCGCAAAATTCTACGAAAACCTGTTATCATAATAAACAATTTTTATAGTACATATTTACCACTAACATCATCTCTAATGATCCGACCACCGTCCATGGTTATCACTCGTCTGCCGAGTTCGTCTATCACTCCTTTATTGTGAGTAGTCATCACCACCGTTGTACCCAGATCGTTAATCTTGCGTAATATCTGGACCACTTCATAAGTGGCGATCGGATCAAGATTACCAGTCGGCTCATCAGCGATAATAATATCTGGTTGATTGACAATCGCCCGGGCTATTGCCACCCGTTGTTTTTCTCCACCAGAGAGTTCATCAGGAAAATTCCAGGCCTTATCAGTTAAATCAACTAAAGCCAGAGCTTGCGGAACATTTTCAGCTATCTCATCATCAGTCCGACCATTGGCCTCCATAGCAAAAGCAATATTTTCGTAGGCAGTCTTGTGGGTGAGTAATTTAAAATCTTGAAAGACCGTGCCAATTTTTCGGCGATACTGCGGTAGACGTGAACGCGGAATTCTGTTTACATCCAAAGACTCAAAAAATATTTGCCCGCTCGTAGGTTTAGATTCAGCAATAATCATTTTAAGAATGGTGGATTTACCAGCACCAGAATGACCAACAATAGAAACAAATTCCTTTGGTTCTATTTGAAAAGTTATACCTTCAATAGCTATTGAACGCCCGTCATTATAAAGTTTGGAAACATTATCAAAATAAATCATAAATTCTTAACTAGTTTACGCTAAGTCGGCGTTCGCGTCTAGAAAGACCTGTATATCACCTTCAAGAACGGAGCTGATATTGCGTATTTCCACATTGGTTCGATGATCTTTTACCATCTGATAAGGATGTAGAACATAAGAACGAATTTGACTACCCCATTCTATCTTAACGGTTTTTTCTACACTCAAACCTTTTAATTCACGCAAACGTTGCTCTTCTTGGAAAGCAAAAAGTTTCCCAGCGAGCAGAGTTAAACCACGTTCACGATTTTGTTGTTGTGAACGTTCACTAGAAACATGGACCGAAAGTCCTGTTGGCTTATGAGTTATACGAACAGCGGTCTCACGTTTATTAACATTCTGACCACCAGCTCCACCAGAGCGAGCAAAGGTGATTTCTAAATCATCATCCTTAATATCTACCGCTGTTACATCTTCAATTTGCGGTGAAACCTCAATCAAAACAAAAGATGTCTGACGTTTACTATTACTATTGAAAGGAGAAATTCGCACCAAACGGTGTACACCAGACTCTAGCTTAAGAGTGCCGTAGGAATTTTTACCTTGAATTTCTAAAGTAAGGTTACGATAACCACCTTGATCATTTTCGTTACTGTCTAATTCTATTACTCCCCAACCACGACTAATGGCATATTTTTGATATATATCGCGCAACATGCGAGCAAAATCTTCTGCATCATCTCCACCAGCACCGGCGACAATCGTCATAACGGCATTGTTCTTATCATATTTTCCTTTGCCGGCAACAGTGTCTTTCAGTTCCTGTAGCTCCCTAATCATTGTTTGAGCTTTTGTGGAATCTTTCCAAAAATCTACTTGTAGCTGGGCTGTTTCTATTTCTTCTATTCGTTTTTTAGGGTCAACTATTTGTGGTGTAGTGTCTGACATATCAATCTAAGTATAGCAAAAAAGTTAACCAAAAGGGCGTGCCGTAGGCACGCCCTTTTGGTTAAAGTAAATTATTAAAATTATCCTAGTTTATGTGCTGCCATAAAACCCCGAGTAGCCAAATAGCCAGCAATCATAACCGCTACAGCACTGACCCAAAGAGGAACATCATAACTAGCTATATTGGCTGGCAAAGCTAGTAAAATTCTATCCAAATGAGCAATTGCGATAACGGTAAAGATAATTGAACTAACCGTGAAATACCATTTATTATTTTTCATATCACTCTATTATAACCTAATTGTCTTAAAACAAAAGAGACAAAAGGACTTAATCCTGATAACTTGAATTACCTATTTTCCTAGGGTAACACTAGAATTAAACCCTAGGATTAATTTACCTCGGGAAAAGTTTCTTGCGAAACAACTAAGGCCAGGGTTTGTCATCAATGTATAGCTGTTTTAGGACGGCATTGCCGTTTTCATCAATCGCAACCCTTGCCGCGGCCTCTTTGTTTCCAAAATTAAACCCTCTACCCTTTCCTTCTGGAATAAAATAATCCTCTATGCCATAAATAACATGAATAGGAGAATTACCAAAATTTTGATTTTGGGAAACGTCTGATTTGGTTTCTACTCCACCACTCGCAACCGTACCCTTAATAAAAATTTTTCCATCGGTAGGTTTATTTTTTTGAACATTTAGCGCAAAATAATATTTTCCGCGTTGTTGCAAAACAACATAAACTGTATCGCTATTTTTAATTTGTCGTCCGCCAGAAATGTACGAATCAAGGTTGGAGATGTTATATTGAAAAGTAGCATAATCTCCACGCAACATATCTCGAGGATCAGCTGGTGTAATTGTTAAAAAAACATCTGTCCCACCGGTAAGAATAGACATTTTGAAAATAACAATAGCGAATATGATTATCACTTGCAAAGCTATCACTAAAATAAATTTTGTTTGTTTTGTCATTACAGTTATTGTGAAATTTGTTGGGTCTGCGTCTGCTCTTTGATATTTGAAATCATCACGCGTCTACCTTTTTCCATAAACCACCCCACCACAAAGAGTAGGATACCTGCGCCAATGAAAAAAATGCTCTTGCCGAGAAAAGTGAAAAACCAATCAGCATATTTAACAATAATTAATAAGGACAACAAAATTGCGCCTAAATTTATCAACCAAGTTTCTCGGCGTAGGTAACCAGAAAAAATTAAACCAAGCAATTCAAAGAATATAACTAAATTAAAGATGATAGCCCATAAAACACCACTGCCGGATAATTGTTTACCTCCAAAATAGGAATTGTAAAAATCGCCCGCTTGAAAAAATATGCTTTGTTGCGGAAGTAAAGCAATCACACCAAACAAAAATGTTAGCGATAAGATAGCTAAAAATTCAAAAGAAGAAACTAATTTTTTGGTGACTATGTATAACGAAACTCCCAGAATAAATACTAGAAGAATAAACAACGATAATGTTATTTGCCACGAGCTAAAAAATGAAACTCCTTTTGTCATTTCTTCAAAAAAAGAAAGTCCCGTTCTGGAAGAAAGGAAGAATAAAGCGCTGGTGATTAAAATTATCCCAAAAAACAAATACACAAAGGAAAATCGCTTCCATTTCATCTCTCTTTCGTGAAGATGTCCCAGTGAATAAAAAAGTAACCCGACGAAGGCCGACCCGACGAAGATTGCAGATAATGTAATATCTTTATCTTGTGTCCATTCTGTGGCCTGTGCGACCCACCATGCAGTAATAGCAATTAAACCGAAGATGAGTGAGTAAAGTGTTTTTAAGTAGTATGTGCTGATTAAACTAAGAACAGAAGTGATAAACAAAATAGTTTGCCAAGAAAATGGGTCACCCAAATCTTTATTGAAAGCAAGCAATGTTACCCCAAGAAATAAAATAGATAAAAGGAGAAAAAATTGACTAACCGCATCTTCTTTGGACAAAATAATTTGTAGATACCATTCGTTATCTGTTGCTGGATGTACTATTTTCTTTCTGCGCCAAACAAAAGATAGGAAAAATCCTATAATTATAATCGGCAAGAAAAGTGATGATAATATGCTAAAAAAAATCATAATGATTTAATAAAATTCTTTAAGTTCCGCTGGTATTTTCATGCGGACAATCCATCCGGTAGCAAAAGTAATAATTGTTGCAACAAGAAGCAAAAAAGATGACGTGAGCAGGAAAGAATTATATTCAAAGCTAGTAAAGATTAAGAATGGGTGACCGATTAACGCAATGATACCAAGTAGAATTGCGAGATAGAAAAGCTGATATAATTCAACCACGAAAGCCACAGCAATCACTCCTATCATCCACAGAATAAAACCGTCCGGCCAGTTGGCTCTAATATTGAACATTTGCGCAACTAAAAATATTCCTGCACCGTAGATTATTGTTCCGAGTAAAATTAATGCTTCACCAGTTTTTTGAAGTTCTGACTTTTCTTTCAAATACCAACCCGCTCCGTAAGATATAATCATTGAGATTAAAATAATTACCATTTTAGTCGGTTTTGTCATTACGAGCCAATTAGCGGCAATAAAAGAGAAAATTCCCGCCCCCACAAGAACAACCCCACTATTTACTATTATGTAAATAGTCTTTTTTGATGTATCTTCTTTCTCTTGTTCTGTCTCGATGGAGTTAAAACTTTCTTGAATAACTTCAATAGTCCATCCTTGTCCAAGAAGTTCTTTGTATATTTCTTCCTTTGGCTTACCTTGCGTCAGCGAAGTTTTAACATATTCACTTAAATTTGGATCAACCATAATTTTATTATAGCATTACTAATTTTCTTCACGAAACTTATCCACAAAACAAAGCCCATCCTACATTCATCCTTAACGGCCTTTATGCTTCCAAGAAATCTACCGAGGTTTTGTTAAATCCTTTTCCCAGAAAATAGTTTTGGCAAAACCGAGTCTGTATTGAAGCCACACTATACTGCTGAAATATTTGGAGGACAGAACCATGGAAGAAAAACACCCTTTCCTTTTCCAGAAGAAATTTCACCCTCCGCCAAATCAGAAATGCAAGGAGAGTTTTAATTAGAAAGTCTAATTCTGGAGCCAATGCCCAGAATTGAACACAAATCACTAAGTATATTTGTTCACTTCGTTCCAAATCTACTAAGTGTTCGCGACCCCGCCTCGCTTGCCTACGGCATCGCTGTGGCTTTCAATCCTGGACGAAAGTAAAGCAGTTTGCTTTCGGCATTGGCTTATTAAAAATATAACCCCTGACGGGGTTTATTTTTATATGAGCCAATGCCCAGAATTGAACTGGGGACCTACGCCTTACCATGGCGTTGCTCTACCATCTGAGCTACATTGGCAAACGAGAATAAATAGGGAAGTTCACTTACATATTTCATTCGAGTGCCGCTAATGAAAGCTTTGCTTACATTGGCAAATGAAGAAAGATATATAAATATATTTATATTTAAGAATAAACTCAAATCATGAAAAATGAGTGTTTGTATCTTACCAAGGATTTATCAAAAAACAAAATTTAATATCACTAGTAACGACTGAATTAAAACAAAAGCACCTACGCCATTTTAGTGTTATTTGGTAATCAATTATTGACCATGGTATTATTGCTTTTACCAAGCCAAGATAGCTCAGTTGGTAGAGCGGCGGTATCGTAAATCGCAGGTCGCCGGTTCAAACCCGGCTCTTGGCTCCAGCTTTGTAAAAGCCAGAGTTTAATAATTTATTATCAATTATTATTGAACTATTCCAAAAATTCAATTCGCCTAACATCCACTCCCACTTCAGTCATATTTCCTTGCAAATGTACTTTGACGGCTTCAATAAAACTATCGGCAACGCATACTGACTCTGTTCCGTCTAATGCCTTACAAGAGCTCTGTTCATTAAAGAAAAGAGGGGCAGTGTGGCCAGGTATTCCATCCTCCTCAAAAACCAAATGCCAATTTCGGGAATCAAGAGGTGGTGGTACACTTTTTAGTAGCCAACCCTCTCTATCAAAACTAAACTCACCCTGCTCTGGTGCACTTTCGCCTGAACCACATTTTATTTCAGTAATCTCCCATAAACCGTCATGAGCAGACAATGTAACTGATGCCTGGGTGCCAGATTGTTTATTTGATGGCAAAACAAGCATTTGAACTAATGCGTCCTGTTTGAAAATCGGCCTGGCGCGTAACTTTTCTGGTACAGAAGTTTGGCAAAGAACTGGATCAATGTCGCTATCGCTAAGTTTGCCTTCAAATTCTGATAATTTATCACTCATTTCCTGACTTAAAACTAAAGACTTGGTTATTCCTTCAGCAAATGGATTGGTGCTAGTTGATTTCTTGGCTGATAACCAAAGCTCATAAAAATCAAGCATGACATCTATTGGGTCTCCAATCACACCTCTAGTAGATTCAACTTGAACCTGATCAATTTTATCATTTCCAGCAAACAATCCTTTGAGTAAGACAATTATTAATATAAAAACCACCACCAGAATTGCAATTATGTATTTTCTTTTATTAGTCATATATTTTTCAACGATTAACAATAACCAATATAACATACATAGGAATTACAGACAGTAATAAAATGAAATTATTGGATAATATAATAATATCAATTTCTTTCCACCGTCCTTGCTTTTGGTAAAGGCATATTGCTAAAAATAGAAAAATAAATAGTTGTCACACAAACAAAGACATTAATTTCGCTCTGAAGAAAAACTTATGAAAACAGTAGACAAAACCTAAAGAAAACCCCCTAAAACCTTACAGTTAACTGTAAGGTTTTAGGGGGTTAAAATTGTTCAAAAATAGCTAGCAGGTTTATTTTTTTTACCCTAACTTCTAATGAAGGTAATTGCCTACGTCTTATTAGATCAATTTAACCTCATTCCTTGTCTAATTTAGTTATTTTGTATAACATAATAAGATAAAGCAAAAGTTATGTTTGAAGAAGCATTTAGATAAAATAAAAACACTACTGGTTGCATAGAGTAGCGTTCTTATTTTTATTTAACTGCGCGGTCGACCGGAATTGAACCGGCAACCTCCCGCGTGACAGGCGGGTGCTCTAACCAATTGAGCTACGGCCGCAATTATATCTTTCTGCCACTACTGTAACAGTGAAAAGAGTATATACATTTTCTTAAAAAAGAGCAATATATTGTCTGACGGATAGTCCACTACTATCCTTCGTCGTCACAAATAAAACCCTTTCGGATTATTTGTGTCGACGACAGGGATCGAACTCTACGAGTTCAGTACCCCAATTGGACGTATTAGTGCATTTCGCTTCGCTCCATTTCTAATCCGTCTCAATCGGGCTTCAATCCCTGACAGATAGTCCCCCGGACTATCTTTCGCCTACAAAAAAATTACTAGCGTTAATTTTTTGTGTCGACGACAGGGATCGAACCTGTGACCTTAGCTTTATGAGTGCTATGCTCTACCAACTGAGCTACGCCGACAAACAATTCCCGTACCTAAAACAATATGAAAATTGGTCAAACAATACTACAAAAACCTTCTTCTATCAACCCGTTTACACCACCCCTACTACTATTGGTTTTGGTAAAGCGGCGAGAATCTTTTCTGCACGAGTGATATCCTCGGGATAACCGATTGGAATCCAAAGACTTTCTTCCACAACTGCAATGGGGTATTCCTTGGCATACTCGGCAATCACGTCAGTCAGATAGTACTCGCCGTTGGTTTCTTTCGTCGTTTCAAATTCAAATATATGAGTATCAAGCACCATCATACCGGTTGAAGCTAGGTTAGAAGGAGGATGCACCGGCTTCTCCACAAACTCAGCCAAGGTACCGTCAGGATGACGTACCACAATTCCAAACCTTTCAGGGTACTTTGTCGGCATGGTTAAGAGCGCCCGACTAAAAGAGGATGCTCGGGCAATATCATTTGCTCCATGAATGTCATCAGCAAACATGAATAAGAAACGACCCTTGAGTAAATCTTTGCAGAGCCACAAAGCTGGTGCTGTTCCTTTTTGTTCTTCTTGATGAACATAAGTTACCTTACGTCCCAGATATTCCTTACCATAGTAAGCTTTAATTTTATCTTCAAGGTAACCAGTTACAATAATAAGCTCGTCCACCGCGCTCGGTAAAGCGTCAATAATATGATCCAAAAGTGGCTTCCCGGCTATCGAAACTAATGGCTTCGGTATAGTCTCCGTTAGAGGTAGCAATCTTGTCCCTTTCCCCGCAGCTAAAATTACGCATTGCATATGCCTGGTATTATGACATATATAACTAGGAAATTACGATAATTGTTACCTGTACAAGTAGTTTGCATTATGTTGAAAAATAATGTATTGTTTTGATGCTAGGCGAGGTAATTAGTGTAATTTTTCTTGTTATCAAACCTTATAATTTATGTAGAGGGTTAGAGAAGAGGTACCAAGTAAGAGAATTATAAGTTTTCATAACTTCACTAGAAGTGATTACCTAGAATTAGATTGAGTTAAAATTAAATACATAGCGGGTTAGAGGAGAGGTACCTCGGGAGGCTCATAACCTCCAGACTTCGGTTCGATTCCGGAACCCGCAACAAAAACAACAAAAAGCTCCTTTGAGGAGTTTTTGTTATGGGTTATGAAGTCGGTTACTTTTATCTCCATTAATATTTACTATTGGAAAGATTTATGTATACTAACTCCAGACTGAAACCGCCACAACATGTGGCAAAACAGGAGTGAGAAATGTCCATCAATAATCTCAAAGAAATACAAGGGTTCTTTTTCGAAATGATGTTGGCTGGTTACGCCAGCGGGAAAGAACCGGAAAGTTTTTTCCGCTTCTCTGGTCACCAAGGGGCAAAAAGAATTTCTTACCAAAATACAGGTGGTTGGAACGGCACTGATGAGTGGGAACCCACAGACTCTGGTGACGGAAGTAAAGGGACTACTACCATCTATAAGGATGGCTTCCCGGTTTGGGAAATGCATTATTGGGGAGAATATCCCAAAAAATGCATACCGTTTCTCAAACTGGCCATCGCCAATAACTACAAAAAACAGATTTGGTTGGGCGGACGCGGACCATACGAGTTTGCAGATAAAGATTGGCTTTATCACAATTCTCCAGCTGGAAAACACAGTTTTCTCAATTTCCATGGTCATGAGTTTATTGTGAACAAGTCACTTGGAAAGAAAGTTGGGTGGCACAGCTATATTGGCGGTTCGCTATTCATTATCTGAAACGAATTTGGCCGCCCCTGCATTTGCAAAGGGCGGCCAAAATTTTTTCTACACCACCCCCAACTCCTTAAAAACTCGTTCGTATTGCACCGTTGTTTCTTTGGCTAGTTTGTGGGTCAAAAGAAAATCCGGACCACCATGAGCAATCTGATTGCGTACTTTATGTGCCTGCCAAGCATCATCAAGAGAAGCCAGAGTGGTGGGAGAAATACTACGTAACCGTTCCCCCAGCGAAGTACCGGCATAACCCTTTTGTTTTAATACTTCATCCAAAATAATGTCGGCTTCTATTAAACCTAGTTTCCAATCGCTAGGATTATCGGAATCAATGTGAGCGTATAATTCTTTTAAACGGTTTGATTGCGAAACTCCTTTATTAGCTGAAGCAAAAGCATGTTCTTTAGCTCTAATTAATTCACTTTCAATTTCTTCTAATTTTGATTTGTGAATTGAGGCATAGATGTATAAATATAAAAAAATAAAAGACAGCAGATAAGCAGAAACTACATAAACATTCCATGTCGTTTGTAAAAAAACCAATATTTTAGCTACCGTAATATTTGAAACGGGACTATCAACACCAAAAAAAAAGCGTAGAAGCGGAGTAAGAAAATCATATCCTACTCGGACTGTGGTAGTAGTAGCAATTATTGTATCAGGCATAATTATTTACCATTTATCTGATGGTATCGTATATTTGTTTTCCGATATCAAATAAACGATCATCACCGCCGTGTGGTCCAATATATTGTACCCCAACTGGTAGAGCGGCTCCATCTTCTTCCACCATTTTCATCGGTAATGAAATAGCTGGCACTCCTGTCAAATTGACAGGAACAGTAAAAATATCTTGACGATACATTGATAGGGGATCACTCTTGTCACCAAATTTAAAAGCCGGAGTCGGGGTGGTGGGAGTTAAAATAATATCAACTTTTTTAAAAACAGCTTCAAGTTCGGCACGCATTTTATGACGGACTAATTCCGCTTGGCGGTAATAAGCATCATAATAGCCAGAAGACAAAACATAAGTTCCAAGTAAAATACGTCGTTTAACTTCAGTCCCGAAACCAACGGCTCGGCTTTGTTCATAAACGTCTAGTAGATTTTTACCAGCCACAGAAAGTCCATAACGAATGCCATCATAGCGGGCCAAATTTGATGAAACTTCAGCTGGCATTACAATATAGTAGGCGGCCAAACCTTGCTCAAATAATGGTAATTCAATATCAACCACCGCATGACCACTGGCTTTAAGTAAAGCAATATGATCTTCAAAACTAGCTAATACTTTGGCATCAATTCCCATTCCTAAAAAATCACGCGGGACACCAAAAGTATAATTTTTCTTAAGTGGAACAGCTCTATAGGTATCTGGAGCAATGGTTGTAGCATCATAAGCATCAAGACCAGCCATGATATGATGGATTAATTCAGCATCGGCCACACTCCTAGTTAAGGGTCCAGCTTGATCAAGTGACGAACCCATAGCCACTAGTCCATAACGAGAAACTGCACCATAAGTTGGTTTAAATCCCACTACGCCACAATAACTGGCTGGCTGACGAACCGAACCACCAGTGTCAG
>Ga0210033_1003135_pt1 | contig 13612 bp, 10 predicted proteins | sample CryGeymeta201501_FD_185465 | JGI IMG/M metagenome (GOLD analysis project Ga0210033, IMG submission 185465) | Groundwater microbial communities from Crystal Geyser aquifers in Utah, USA - Crystal Geyser metaG 2015-01 (SPAdes) (version 2) | ecosystem: Environmental > Aquatic > Deep subsurface >... | reverse complement strand
GGGGTCTCCTGGACGTACGGTGGCTTGCACCCTGTACATAGCCCCCAGGGGGCCCCCGCACCCCTGCGTTTCATTCTAAGTAGTTGATCTTATGCCGAGCTGGTGTCGCCCCGCTAGATCTACACCCATCGACATCAACGCCGACCCGGCGCTCTTCGTCGACGCGGCCTTCCGCAGCACCGGCTTCGACATCCGGGTCGGCTGGGGCATGGCCGATGTCGAGCTGGTCTCGGGCACCGTGCTGCAGACCGACTCTCGCGTCTCGGCCGACGGGGCCGCCCGGTTGACCCTGCCATCCTCGGTCGCCGCCACTGTCCAGGTGCCGAGCGGCTGGCAGGTGCTCTGTTACGGGGTGGACCACCCCGCCTGTGGCCAGGGGGGGGGCCCTCGATCTGCGGACCCTGCCCCAAGACAGTCCGACGATCTCCCTGCAGGCGCCCAGCGGTGTCGTCGAGCTCATCGCTGATCCCTGGCCCGAAGGCCAGCCTTGCCCCGTCTTTGACGGCACCAGCTTCGGCATGGACGTACCGGCACCCTCTTCCTCCCTGGGCAAGCTCGCCCGAGGGGAGCTGGCGCCGGGGGCACTCCGACGACAACCCGGCAAGACCCTCCCCTCGGGGCAGACCGACGCGTGCCTGACCGGTCCGTCCCTCAGCCTGTACGCCGTGCACGAAGAAGAGCTGGGGCCTGACTGGTTGGTCCGGCGGCCCACGAGCCCGGCCGGAATGCCGCCGTGGCCGGTGGATCCGGCCCCCCGGTAGCCGCCGTCCGGCTCGACCTGGACCCCCTCAGCGCTGGCCCAGGCCCGAGTCCCACAGCCGCGGGGCGTCGAGCAGGCGCTGGGCCCAGGTGAGCACGCCGGCGAAGCCCATCCAGGGCTGCACGGCGATGGCGTGGTGTTGCTTGCAGGGGAAGCCCAGCTCCAGGGTGAAGGGCCCGGTGGCCCGCCGTGGGCCGCCGTCGGGCTCGAGGAAGGCCTCGGCCGGCAGGGTGGCGATGGCGTTGAGCTCGGTGGCCGAGGCGAGGATGCCGTCCAGGCTGCCCAGGCGGGCCCGGACGGCCTGGGTGGCGGCCTCCAGGCTGGGGTCGACGAGCACGGTGAGGCCAGGGGGCACGGGCGCGCCCAGCCGCTCCAGGGCGGCGCACAGCTCGTCCCGGCCGCCGAAGCCGGGGCCGCGGATGCCGGCCAGCACGACCTCGACCCCCAGCTCCTCCAGCACGCTCAGGGTGCCGGCGAGCAGGGGCAGGTCGGCGAAGACGGCGACGCGCAGGCCGCGCAGGCGCTCGGCCATGGCGCCCAGGCGGGTGCGCACGCTCTGGGCCCGGGCGGCGGCCTTGCGGGCGACGGGCGCCTCGGCCAGGCCGACGACGCGGGCCAGGGCCAGCAGGAAGCGGGTGCTGCCGCGCAGGCCCACGGGCAGCTCGACCTCGACCACCGGCCGGCTGCGCTTGAGCACGCGCTGGAGCTGGCGACGCTTGGGCGCGGCGTAGGGGAGCTGCACCAGGAAGCCGCAGTCGCGGACCTGCTGAAGATCGGCCCACGGGCTGCCCGAGAGCAGGATGGGCCCCGGCTCCAGGCCGAGGTCGGCCACCAGCCGGCGGAGCTGGTCGAGGTTGCCGGCGTGGTCGCCCTCGTAGCGATCGAAGAGGTAGCCGAGCACGCCGACGGCCCGCGGGCGAGAGGGCGGCGGGCTCCAGTCGATGCGGCGGGCCAGCTCCACCAGGGTGGCGGCGTAGCCGGTGTGCAGGTCGCCGCTGGTGCCCTGGGCGTCGACGAAGACGACGGGGCAGGCGACGGTGTCGGCCTCTTGCGCGACGACGGAGCGGGTGTCCTCGCCGGTGAGCTCGAGGAAGGTGACGGAGATGACGACGACGATGCCGGGATCGATGCGCTTGACCCAGGAGCGCAGGTAGGGACCCAGGCGGTCGGAGGCGCCGGCGATGAGCTCGGCGTCGCCCACCTCGGTCCAGCCCTCGCGCTCGACGGTGCCGCGGCCCCAGTCGTGGGTGGAGAGCTGGGAGGTGGCCTTGTGCTTGCAGCCGACGCCGCAGTGCATGAGCAGGAAGGCGTCGGGGATGGCGTGTACGGCCAGGCTGACGCCGGTCAGGCGCCCCTGCTCCATGCCGCGCAGGCGGAAGTGCTCCAGGGAGAGCGAGGCGACCGGGGCATCGGGGGGGGCGGCGTCGGCGCTCATGGGCGGGCCTCGGTGAGCAGGCGGCGCAGCAGCCGCAGGTTGTCGTCGATGCCGGCCAGGTAGGGCTGCAGCGCGCCGGTGGGCAGGTAGGGCACGCCGGCCTCGTGGGCGGCGTGGCGGCTGCTGTCGGCCAGGGAGACGAGGTCGTAGCGACCCTGGGCGAGCAGGGCCGGCAGGGCCTGGGGGGCGGGGAAGATCCGGAAGGGCAGCCCGCCCACCCCGCGCGCGGCCAGGCTGTCGGCGAAGGCGGCGCGGGCGTCGGCGTCGGGGGGGCCCTGGACGAGCAGCTCGACGTCCAGGCCCAGCTCCAGCAGGGCCGACACCTCGCCCAGGCCCTCGTGGACCAGGGCCTCGACCCGGTAGGCGTTGAGCATGCGCAGGGCGACGCCCACCCGGCGGCCGGCCAGCAGGGCGCAGGTCGCGGCGGTCGCCTCCTCGGCGCGAGCCAGCTCGTCGGCGATGCCGGCCAGCACGGCGCCCTCGGCCTCGGCCGCCCGGTCCAGGGCCTCGTACATGCGGCGGGTGGGGCCCAGGCCGATGGGCAGCTGCACCTCGACCAGCTCCTGGCCGGCCTCCTCCAGGGTGGCGACCAGGCGCGGGAACATGCTCCGGTCGATGAGGGCGGTGCGGCGGGCGGCGCGGACCTGCTGCCAGTCGGCCCAGGTGGCGCCCTGGGGCAGGCAGGCGCCGACCTTCACGCCGGCCCGGGCGAGGGCGGCGGCCGGCTCGGAGCGACCCAGGCGCGGCGAGGGGAAGCCGAAGAGGTTGAGGGCGGCGGGCATCGAGGAGGAGGGCTCGGCGGAGGCGGGCTCCGAGGAGGGCCCCGGGGAGAGCGGGGCGGCCTGGGCGAGGGTCGTGTACAGCCAGTCGAGCATCTCGCGCTGGGAGGTCAGGCGGAGGCCGCTGGTCCGCAGGGGGACCATGGGAACGCCGGTGCGGGCGGAGACCTCGCGGACCAGGTCCTGGAAGGGGTCGCCGATGACCTCGACCGGGCAGGTGCCCAGGACCAGCACCATGGGGGGCCGCTCCTCCTCGACGATGAGCTCCAGCAGCCGACGCAGCGGGGCCTGGGTGTCGCCGCGGGTGAGCTGGGCCTCGCTCAGGCGGGTGGAGAAGAAGCGGCGGGCGCTGCGGCCGACGTGGTGGTGGAAGCAGTTCACACAGTCGAACTCGCCGTGTACGACGACCGCAAAGTCGCCGGGCACGTCGATCATCGACCAGCTCACGCCGGACTGGGTGCAACAGGGCTGGCCCATGCCGCGCTCGCGGCGCTGCTCCTGGCGCCGCCAGAAGGCCTCGTCGCGGGCGTGGATCTCGGGATCCAGGGTCGGCTCGGCGTCCTGGGGCATGGCTCACCTCGGGGCGGGCCTATCCCAGCCGACGGGGGGGGCCGCGGATGGCGGTAGCGTATGCTCGGGCGATGCTCCCCCTGATGGCCACGCTGCTGCTCGCCGGGATGTCGATGCCGGCGCGGGCCGAGGTGTCGGCGCCGGGGGGGGCGGTGGCGGTGGAGCACCCACAGGTGCTGCGGCGGTGGTTCACAGCCCTGCGGAAGGCGGCGACCGGTCAGGGCGTGGCCCGGGCCCTGCACTACGGGGACTCGACCATCGCCTCGGACGGCCTGGCCCGCACGGTGCGCGCCCGGCTGGTGGCACGCTTCGGCGACGCGGGCCCCGGCTATGTCTCGGCCGGCTTCACGCCGACCTGGAACGAGCGCAGCGACGTGGCCTCGACCCGCGGCGGGGACTGGTCCTACCGGACGCTCCTCTTCGGCGGGGCCCAGGGCCGCTACGGCCTGGGGGGCATCGTGGGCCTGGTGCGCAGCGGCGCCTCGGTCCGCCTGCACGCCGTGGGCGCCGACGGCCAGCCGGTCGCCCAGCGCCACCTGGAGCTGTGGTACCAGGCCGGCCAGGGCTACGGCGCCCTGCAGGTCGCGATCGATGGGGCACAGCGGCCTCGCGAGGAGGCGGCTGCCGACCACACCCAGGCCCGCCGCAGCGTCTGGGACGCGCCGACCCCCTTCACCGAAGTCCGACTGACGGCGACCGGCGGCACGGTGCCCCTGTACGGCGTGGTGCTGGAGACCGGAGCGCCCGGCGCCACCTGGGAGAGCCTGGGCGTGACCGGGGTGGGCAGCAAGAGCTTCACGACCTGGGCCGGGCCCGAGCTGGCCGAGGAGCTGGCCCTGCGCGACCCCGATCTGCTGGTGGTGCAGCTCGGCGGCAACGAGGCGGGCTTTCCGGTCCTGACCGTGGGGGACGGCGCCGGCTACCGCCCCATCTTCGGCGACGCCCTGCGGCTGCTGCGCCAGGGCGCGCCCGATGCGGCCTGCCTGGTCCTCAGCCCCCTGGACCAGGGCGAGCGGGACGCCGACACCGGGGTGGCCCGGTCCCGGCGGGGCATGCCGAACCTGGTGGCCCAGCAGCGCGCCGAGGCCCTGGACCAGGGCTGCGCCTTCTGGAGCAGCTGGCAGGCCATGGGCGGCGAGGGGGCGTCCGTGAGCTGGGCCAGCCGTCGCGGCCTGTCCGCCGGCGACCTGGTCCACCTGAGCCCCGGGGGCCTGGCGATCCTGGGCGACCGCCTGGCCGACGCGCTGCTGGCCGCCTTCGACGCCGATCCGGGCTGAGGGCGCGGCGGAGGGCGCGGCGGAGGGCGCTGCAGGGGAGGCTCAGTCGGCGGTCACCGGCGCGGGAGCGTCCAGCGCGTCGCGCACCTGGCGGGCCAGGGCGTCGGGCAGGAAGGGCTTGGTGACCAGTCGCACGCCGGGCTCCAATACGCCCTGGTTGGCGATCAGCTCCTCGGCGTAGCCGGACATGAACAGGACGCGGATGCCCGGCCGGAGCTGGGACAGACGCTCGGCCAGCTCCCGGCCGCCCATGCCCGGCATGACCACGTCGGTCAGCAGCAGGTCGATGTGGCGGTTCGACATCTCGCTGGCCAGCAGGGCCGCCTGGCCGTTGGCCGCGCTGATCACGCGGTAGCCGAAGCGCGACAGCACGCGCTGGGCCAACACGCGCACGGCCTCTTCGTCCTCGACGAGCAGGATGGTCTCGGCCCCCTGCGCCGGCGAGGTGCCGACGGTGGAGACCTCGATGCTGCTCGCCTCTGGCGAGCAGCAGGGCAGCAGGATCGTGAAGACGGTGCCATGGCCGACAATGCTGTCGGCGACGATGTGCCCCCGGCTCTGCTGGACGATGCCGTAGACAGTCGCCAGCCCCAGGCCAGTGCCCTGCCCGACGCCCTTGGTGGTGAAGAAGGGCTCGAAGGCCCGCGCCAGGATCTCGCGACTCATGCCGACCCCGTCGTCGCTCACTCGCAGCATGACGTAGGGACCGGGCTCCAGCAGGCCCCCAGCCAGCTCGGGCGCTCCCTCCGCCAGCTCGATGTCGGCGGTGTCGATGACCAGGTGGCCGCCGTCCGGCAAGGCGTCGCGGGCGTTGACCGCCAGGTTGACCAGGATCTGCTCCATCTGCGCCTTGTCGGCGCGGACCGGCCGCAGGGCGGGCGCCAGCCGGCTGCCCAGGTCGATGTGCTCGCCCAGCATCCGGGTCAGCATCTTCTCGGTCTCGACGATGACGGCGTTGAGGTCCAGGACAGTGGGACTGGTCACCTGCCGACTGCTGAAGACCAGGAGCTGGCGGGTGAGGGCTGCGGCCCGCTCCGAGGCGCGGCGGATGTCTTCCAGGTCGATGCGCAGCGGATCGGCGACGGACAGGCCGTCCTGGGCCAGGGTGGAGATGCCCAGGATGACCGACAGGATGTTGTTGAAGTCGTGGGCGATGCCACCGGCCAGCCGCCCCACCGACTCCAGGCGCTGGGCCTGCCGCACGGCCTCCTCGGCCCGCCCCTGCCGCTCCTGGGCCCGCTTGCGCTCGGTGATGTCGGTCAGCGAGCCGACGATGGCCGTGACCCCGCCGTCGCGCACGACCGGCGCCTCGTTGACGTCGACCCACAAGGTCCGGCCGGACTGCGTCCGCAGCTCCAGCTCGTAGGGCGGCTGGGGCACCCCGGTCCGCAGCGCCTCGGCGACGCGCTCGCGGCCGAGCTCGTTGGCGGGCGAGTCGCTCAGCAGCTCCTCCCAGGTCGCGTGCAGGTCCTCGGCCTCGCAGTCCAGGAAGTTCCTGCACTGCGGGCTGACATAGGCCAGGCTCCCGTCGGGGCTGCGGGCGTAGAACAGGTTGGTGCTGTGCTTGAGGATGTCGCGCAGCCGGTCCTCGGCCTGGCGGGTCCGGGTCTGGTCCCGCACGATCGACAGCACGTGACCGTTGTCCATCGGGGACATGCGACCCTCGAAGTGCCGGACGGCACCCCCGATCTGGAGATCGTACTCGACGGAGTGGGAGGTGCGCGTCTGGACGACCTTTTCGAAGATGGGGCCGATCACGTCCACGACCGAGGGAGGGAGCACCTCGCGGAAGGTGCGCCCGAGGAACTTGTCGGGAGACATGAAGAGGTCCGAGGCCTGGCCGCCCTGGTAGTCCAGGTAGGTGCCGTCCGCGTCCATGACGAAGATCAGGTCGGGCAGGGACTGGACCAGGGCCCGGTAGCGGGCCTCGCTGGTGCGCAGCTCGGCCTCAGCCTGGCGCCGGCGCCGGTGGGCCGAGGCTTCTTCCAGGGCCCGGCCGACCGCCAGGGGCAGGCGCTGCAGGTTGCCCTTCAGCACGTAGTCGGCCGCCCCGTTCTTGACGTAGGCGACGGCCCGCTCCTCGCCCACGATGCCCGAGACCAGGATGAAGGGCATCGGCTCGGGTCGGCCTTGGATCAGGGCCAGGGCGTCGCGACCGGAGAAGCCCGGCAGGTCGTGGTCGGACAGCACCAGGTCCCAGCTCTCCTGGTCCAGCGCCTGCTCCAGCTCCGCCCGACTCTCGACCCGCCGCCAGATCGGCTCGTGACCGTCCCGCCGCAGCGTCTCGACGGCAAGCAAGGCGTCGTCGGCGTTGTCTTCTACCATCAGGATGCGCAGCGCCCGCCCCGTCGCCCGTTCCATCGCTTGATCCATCGCTTGATCCATCGCTTGATCCATCGCTTGATCCATCGTCTGGCCCATCGTCCAACCCACTGTGTGGCAGCCCGCGCGAGGTCGTTCAGGGCCGACTTGGCGCGCCGTGATTCAGCACCAGCCAGTACATGCGGAGCTGCTGGACAGCCCACACGAACTGGTCGAAGTCTACTGGTTTGCGCACGTAGCTGTTGGCGCCGAGCTGGTAGCTCCTCACCATGTCCGACTCCTCGTCCGAGGTGGTGAGCACCACCACCGGCAGCAAGGCGGTCCGGGGGTCGGCCCGCATCCGCCGCAAGACCTCCAGCCCGCCGACCCGTGGCATGCGCAGGTCCAGCAGGACCAGCTCCGGAAGGGGGCCCGGCTCTCCACCTTGACCATCACCCAGCAGGTAGACAAGGGCCTCGGCGCCGTCCTGGACCCAGGTCACGCGGTTGATGAGCCCCCCGTCCTGCAGGGCCAGGCGGGTCAGCTCGGCGTCGTCGGGGTTGTCCTCGACCAACAGGATGAGGCGTTGCTCAGGCATCGGGCGGCTCCGGTTCCGTCGATGCGTCGGCCGAGGCAGGCACAGCCTCGTCTGGCGCCGCGATCGTGAAGTAGAAGGTTGCACCTTGTCCGACCGCGCCCTCGGCCCACACCCGGCCCTGGTGGCGCAGGATGACCCGCCGCACCAGGGCCAGGCCGATGCCGGTGCCAGGAAACTCGGTCTGCCCGTGCAAGCGCTCGAAGGGGCGGAACAGCTTGTCGCAATAGGCCATGTCGAAGCCCGCGCCGTCGTCGCGCACGAAGAAGGCAGCGCCGTGCGGGGTGTCGACCTGCCCGACCTCGATCCGGGCCGTGGCCTTGCGGCCGGTGTACTTCCAGGCGTTGCCCAACAGGTTCTCCAGCACCACCCGCAGCAGGGCCGGATCGCATGTGGCCTGCAGTGCGGGTGCGATCTGCCAGGTCACAGCGCGCTGCGGGTCCTGCGCGCCCAGCTCTGCCGCGATCACCTCAGCCAGGGAGGAGAGGTCCACCGACCGAGGCTGGAAGGGAGCCCGGGTGGTCTGCGAGAGCTGGAACAGGTCGTCGATGAGCGATCCCATGCGCTGGGCTGCGGCCCGCACGCGCTGGAGGTAGTCCCGCCCCTCGTCCCCCAGCTGGTCGCCGTAGCGCTCCAGCAGCACCCGCGAGAAGCCGTCGACGCCGCGCAGTGGCGCACGCAGATCGTGGGAGACCGAGTAGCTGAAGCTCTCCAGCTCTTCGTTGGTCTGCTCGAGGCGACCGGCCTGCTGGCGCAGCCGCTCGTTGAGCTCGGAGAGGGCAACGACCTTGTTGGCGAGCCGCGCGTTGAGCGCCAGGATCTCCTGTTCCTGCTGCTGCTCCCCGGTCACGTCGCGCAGCGCGCAGAAGACGAGCGTGCCCTGGTCGGTCTGAATGGGCGCCAGGGAGACCGAGACCGGGAGCTGGCTGCCGTCCTTGCGGCGGGCTTGCGGATGCGAGCGGGCGGGCTCCTCGGGGGGATCGGGTTTTGGCCCTGGGCGCGCCGAAGGCCCGACCCCGCGCCAGCCCGCGGGCAGCAGGAGCGTCAGGGGCTGGCCCTGGAGCTCGGCGGCGGCATAGCCGAAGGTGCCCTGGGCCCGGTCGCTGGCATAGCGGATGTTCCCCTGCTCGTCGGTGATGAACGCCGCGTCCGGCGCCGCCCGCAGCAGGCCCCGCAGCCGCTCGTGGCTGCTGCGCAGCCACGCCTCGGCCGTCCGGCGCCGCAGCTCCTGGGAGGACACCATCCAGGCCGCCCCACCGATGAGGGCCAGCACGGAGAGCAGCACGCCGGCCCACCGCCGGGAGTGCTGCTGCTGGCGGGCCAGCACGAGGGCGTCGGGCAGCTCGGCCACGAGCAGCCAGCCCTCGGTGGACCGCAGGGCCGGGGAGGGGCCGGCAGGGAGCGGGCTCGGCGCGGCGGCCGGCTCGATCCGGCGCGCCATGACGGTGGCCTGTGTCGTGTGGAAGGCCGCCTCGGGCACGCCCGCGCGCAGGCGCTCCCAGGCCTGGGCATCCAGGTCCATCAGCCCCTGCTCGGGCTGGTCGGGCCACATGAAGGTGAAGCTGCGCGTGCCCGGCGGCCCGAGCAGCCAGCGGCCCTTTGCGTCGACCAGCCACAAGGCGCCCGGGCCGCGACGGGCCTGGGCGCTCACCAGGTCGAGCAGGCTCTGGCCGAGCAGCTCGATGACGACGGCGCCGACCCGCGTGCCGTCGGCCCGGTCGACGTGCACCCCGAAGCGGACCGTGGGCGTCAGGGGCTGATGGACCTGCCCGTGCGCGAGGCCGAGTTCGAAGGGGGAGACGGAGAGGAAGCCGGGAGGGAGGGCCAGGGTGGCCGCCAGGACCGGCCCCATCGCCTCGTCCAGGCCCTCTGCGGCGGGCACCCCCACCTCGCCCCCCGCCCCGCGCTCCACGCGCACCACCTCGCGCCCGTCCACCCCGATGATCCGGACCCGGCCGTAGCGAGGGCGGTTCTTCATGAAGCTGAGGAGGTCCTCCTCCAGCATCTCCCGGCTCTCCTCGTCGCCGGCTTCGGCCCAGTCCCGGGTCGGCGCCGCCTCCGCGAGGTAGCGCAGGTCCAGCTCCACCCGGGCCAGGTAGTCCCGGGTCTCGGACGCGGCCACGGCGAGGGACGAGGCCTGCGCCAGCTCCAGCGCCACGCGCTGGTCCCGCATGTCCCGTCCCCACAGCAGGCCGATGCCCACCACCGAGGCGAGCACCGGTCCGGCCGCCACCGCGAGGGCCCAGCGCGCCACCGCGGCGCGCGAGACCGCCCGGGGTGCGTCCTTGAGCGTGCCGAGGGGATCCACGGGCGCCGCCAGGGGCTCCAACGCATCCCCCGCGGGAGGCTCATGGGACATGCACCCTCTCTCCCCTCCGAGCCCGCCGGCAGGGCCGACGAGGTGCAGGAGGGCTTCACAACAGGAACCAGGGACCGGCAGACACAAGGCGCGAACCGAGCCCGCTGGCCCCCATGGTGCCAGTCACGGGGGATCCTCGCAATGGCGGGGGTCGGCGCCCTCAGCCCCGGGCCGGCACCAGCCGATCGTCGACGATCTCCCAGCTCTCGCGGGCCAAGGCGGCCACGTCGGCCGAGTCGTGCGTCACCACGACCAGGAAAACGGCATGCTCGGCCGCCCACCGCGCAACGGCCGCGCCGAGCTCGCTGCGCAGCGGGCGATCGAGGGCCGAGAAGGGCTCGTCGAGCAGCAGCAGGCGCGGGGCGCTGGCCAGGGCCCGGCCCAGGGCGACCCGCTGGCGCTCCCCGCCCGAGAGCTTGCGCGGCTGGCGGGCCGACAGCGCCGCGATGCCGAGCATGCGGGCGATGGGGGCGACCTGTGTGCGGGCCGCGTAGGCGAGGTTCTCCTGCACGGAGAGGTGCGGGAAGAGCAGGCCGTCCTGGGGCACCCAGCCGACCCCGCGACGCCAGGCCGGCACGAAGGCACCCGCCGGGTCCTGCCAGGTCTGGCTGTCGAAGGCCACGGTGCCCCGCGCCCGTCGCTCCAGGCCGGCCAGGATCCGCAGCAGGGTGCTCTTGCCGGCCCCCGAGGGCCCGACGACGGCGATGGCCGGGCAGCGGCTCCGCAGCGTCAGCGACAGCCGCCGCGGCCCCAGGGGGATCTCGACGTCGACGTGCAGCTCAGCCATCGACTTCGAGCCGCCGGCGCTGCCAGCGCGTCAGGGCCTCGAAGCCCGCCAGGGCGCCCAGGGACAGGCCCACGCTGGCCAGGGCGAGGGTCGTGATGCGGGGATCGTCCCCCGGCCCATCGAGCAGGGCGTAGACCGCAAGCGCGATGGTGCGGGTCCGGCCCTCCATGTTGCCGGCGACGATGGCGGTGGCCCCGAACTCGCCCAGGCCGCGGGCAAAGGCCAGGACCATGCCGGCGGCGATGCCGGGGAAGGCCAGGGGCAGGGTGATGCGCCAGAAGGTGCCGCCGGGGGCGACGCCCAGGGACAGGGACACCTCCTCGTAGCGGGGATCCACCGCCTCGAAGGCACCGCGGATGGTCATGACGTAGATCGGGAAGCCGACCACCAGGGCCGCGACCACCGCGCCCAGCAGGGTGAAGGTCACCGGGGCACCCAGGGCGTCCAGCAGCGGCCCCAGCGGTCCGGCCCGGCCCAACAGGCGCAGCAGCAGCAGGCCCGTCACCACTGGCGGCAGCACCAGCGGCCCCAATACCAGCGCGCTGAGCAGGGACTTCCCGGGGAAGTTCCGCCGGGCCAGCAGCCAGGCCACGGCGACCGCCGGCACCAGGCCCAAGGCGGCGGCCGCAGCGCCGACAGCACAGGACAGGCGGACGGCGCTGAGGACATCGAGCTGCATCAGGCGGGCAGGCCCCGCGCGGCGGCGGGGAGTGGAGGCGCCGGGACCATGGACCGCTCCTGCAAGTCACCTGCACATACAGCGAGGTGGAGGGTACGGCAAGGCAGGCCGACCGCCACGCAGCGCCAGGCAGCGCAGCGCAGCGCCAGGCAGCGCCAGGCAGCGCCAGGCAGCGCAGCGCCAGGCAGCGCCAGGCAGCGCCAGGCAGCGCAGCGCAGCGCCAGGCAGCGCCAGGCAGCGCCAGGCAGCGCCAGGCAGCGCCAGGCAGCGCCAGGCAGCGCCAGGTAGCGCCAGGCAGCGCCAGGCAGCGCCAGGCAGCGCCAGGCAGCGCCAGGCAGCGCCAGGCAGCGCCAGGCAGCGCCAGGCAGCGCCAGGCAGCGCCAGGCAGCGCCAGGCAGCGCAGCGCAGCGCCTTCTGGCAACATGGCGCGTCCGGAGGCTCCGTGCGCGTCCTAGCCCTGCTCAAGCCCACGACCCGAACGGTGGTGATCGCCGCGATCTCCGCGGGGTTGGCGCTGCTTGGCGTGCTGCTGGCCATCGCCTACGTCGCAGACGGTGGCGGCACCAAGAGCGGCCAGTCCGCCGTGGGCAGCGCCCTCTTCGCGCTGTCCTTCTTCGCTTGTGGGCCGGCCATGGTGGGCCTGAGCCTGGCCGGCGTGCTGGAGTCGCGCCCCCTGCCCCGAAGCGCGGCGCTGCTCGGCGCAGGCCTGCTCGGCCTGTCGTCCTCGATCATGCTGGGCACGGGCCTGGCCTGGGACAGCGGCGTCGGCACGGGCATCGCCGGCTCGTCGATGTGCTGCGGCCTGCCCACGGTGGCCCTGCTCGCCGCCGGTCTCATCGTGGGCGTGCGCGGGCTGTCCAGCTCCCGGGTGCAGCTCCAGGCGCTGGACCTCGAGACCCTGCGCCAAGCCCTGGAGGGCCGCGGGGTCGTCGGCTTCGCCGCGCTGGCCGCCGAGACCGGCACCCCCGTCGCGGATGTGCCGCGCCTGCTGCGGGTCCTGGTCGACCGCAAGGCCATCGCCGGCCAGCTCGCCGACAGCGCCGAGGCCTGGATCGGCCCGGCGGCCCTGCCCCGCCGCGAGGAGCTGCTGGGCATCCTGGAGACCCGTGGGCGCTCCACGGAGGGGGAGCTGGCCGGCACGCTGGACGTGCCCACGGGGGTCGTGCGCTTCTGGGTCTACCAGCTGGCCAGCGAGGGGCGCTTCCACGGTGCCACGGCCTGGCCCGAGGTCATCGCCGCCGACGCGGTCCGCGCCGGTCCCCGCGCCTGCCCCAGCTGCGGCGGCCAGCTCCAAGGCGTGGGCCGGGGCCTGGAGCGCTGCAGCTACTGCGGCGCCGAGCTCTTCGCGTAGAAAGCGTCGGAAGAGCGGGCATCGACCTGCGCTCCCTGGTTGTACGTCGGCCCCGCTCCGGGCCGACCGGGCTGTCGCCTCGGGGCTCCCCGCCAGCGGCCGTCGCTTGTCTGCAGGTGCGCGACGGGCCGCTTCCCGTCGCGTCGGTGGGCCACCGCGTGCGTCGAGGACGTGGCCAGCCGGGTGATCGTGGGCAACAAGAGCCCCTCGTGCCGGGGTGTTCGGGACGGTCGCGGCCTCTTCGGCGCCTCGATCACGTCGGAGCGCGGCGATCGGTCATTACGCGACCAGACCGGCGGTCTCCCTGAGAAATGGCCGCTCCGAGGGGGCCCTCGGCGGCCATTACGCCACCAGACCGGCGGTCTCCCTGAGAAATGGCCGCTCCGAGGGGCCCTCAGCGGCCATTACGCCACCAGACCGGCGGTCTCCCTGAGCAATGACCGCTGCGAGAGGCCGGCCGCGAGGCGTCTCGGCAGGGCGGCGAACCACAACGCCTCAAAGACACGAAGAGGTCGGTGGGAGCGCGGGGCCTCGACCCTCGTTTCGGGCATCCGGCCGAAACGAGGGTCGATGCACTTTGTTGGCGGGGGGAGGATGCCTCCCCCCGCATGCGATAGGAGCCTGTTGCCCATTAGCCAGCCGAAAGGACCTGTGGGCGGGCGAGGCCCCGGATGATCGCCACGCGGGCGCTCAGTTGGCTCCAGGGCGCGCGCCGCGTC
>Ga0210033_1003127_pt1 | contig 13627 bp, 14 predicted proteins | sample CryGeymeta201501_FD_185465 | JGI IMG/M metagenome (GOLD analysis project Ga0210033, IMG submission 185465) | Groundwater microbial communities from Crystal Geyser aquifers in Utah, USA - Crystal Geyser metaG 2015-01 (SPAdes) (version 2) | ecosystem: Environmental > Aquatic > Deep subsurface >... | reverse complement strand
ACGGGACCAAAAAAAAGCATTTGCTGGTTGTGGGTCTCGCCCGCTGAAGGATGTGAAAACAATTGCGATGCGGTTGTGAGTTGAATGTTATTTGTTGCTAAGCCCTTGCGCGTTTTTCTATTCTGGAGCTTCCATGACTCGACGTGTTTCCAAAAGAACCATGCTGCACCGACTCGATGATTTCCCCGTGGTGCGCGTTCATCTGGACAACCTGCGCAGCAGTAGCGCACGCGTCATGGTGGACGGCGTTGCCTGCGAGGTGAAGTTCCCGCGTAAGGCACGCCAGGAGTTGCTGAATGAGAGCGGCATAGTTGGCTACGTGAAGTCAAGTCCGCGTGCCATTGGCAACGGGTACATGCCGCCGGGTACCAAGTCTGGCGACTACGCACGAACGGGAATGCGTAAATCCGCTGTGCTACCCGGCATCGGCATATTCGACGACTACACCGAACGTGTCGAGCAGGCGTTCCACCAATTCAGGGAAGCGCACCCGATTGGCGCTATCGTCAGTGGTCAAGTCCTGCTGGTAAATCGCCGGGTTGCGATTCTTGATTTGGGCTTTGGTTTGCAGGGCAGGCTCGATAGTGGTGAAAGCCTTGACTACATACCTGGCAGCAAAGTGAAATGGCTGCCATTGCCAGGGATGGGCGAATGCTTGGATGTGATGGTGCGTGGTTTTATTCCACGCATCAGACAGGTCAGCGTATCGCTGCACACCTTTGCTCGTGACGATGATTATTGCAATTATTCGGCCGGCTATCGCCGCCGGTTCAGCTCGGATGATGCAAGCTTCAGAAAATTGCCATGGCAAAATAAGTTTTAAAAATATTAATTACAAATATCAACTTGTTAAATGGCTTTAATTTTATTAAGTATTATATTCATAATAAGTGAAAACAAAATTTTATATCTTGGAAGTCAAAGAAACATGACTCATTAGTTTGCAGGTCTAACTATCATTGAGAAGTTATTTTATAAAGGGAGTGAAAAATGTACAGCGATAAACTTAATAAGGCAAGAAAGTTATTATATATAGCGCTTTGCGCAGATATTGTTATAAGTATAATAATATTATCGACAAGTTTTTTTAGTGTTATTAAACTAAGAGATATCGCGTCTGGAAAAATTTCAGCAAGTCCTGATTTGCTCACTAAGATGGAGATCTTCGATAATTTTTACAATTTTGGTATTCTTTCAATAATTATTGTCGGAATTTTAATAGTTCATTGGTTGAGAGCTTGTTATGTATATGCAAGAGAAGTAATCGGAGCATCAGGTTTCAAAAATGAAAAATGGACCATATGGGGGTGGATTGTTCCTTTTATTAATTTATTCAAACCATATCAGATTCTAAAAGAAATATACAAGATCGGAGATCCAAATTATGAAACACCAGAAGGATGGAAAAAGAAAAAGGGATCCTTTCTTTTACTAATGTGGTGGTGGTTCTGGGTGCTTGCTCACCTGATCATTTTTAGTTTGAGTAAGCTAATGTTGGCAAATTCAGATTCATCATCAATGACTATGCGACAAGTCATAAATATACTTGAAATCTCAGGTATTATTTATTTTCTATTTCTACTTATTGCGGGTCTTTGGTTTGTTGTTGTGGGAAGCGTGACTCAACGTTTGCTTGATCAAAAAAAGACATTAAAAATGTTACACAATAATATTAAAGATATTGTAGCTAAAAGCAATGGATCTTTAGAGAATCAATTGCAAAATTTTGTACCTACTGGGTTTGATGAATTAGATGCTTATAGAACTATTGCTAGTGAAATTGAATCAGGGAATATGGATAAGGGTCTTTGGCTCAAGGCAATGATACAGTCTGGTGAAGCAGATGAAAACAAGCGAACTATTGCATATACAAGTTTACGTCTGGAACAACTGCATACAGAATTTCTGGCTAAGGAAAATAATGATCAACCACCTATCGTTGATTCTAATCTTGATAAATCTAATTTTATTGAACGAAAAGTTGAAGTTCTCCCTATTGATCATCCAAAAGAAAAAGTAACTTTACCTAGTAAAAAAAATTTAAACTTGATGTGGGGCGCTGCAATTCTGATTGCAGGTGTCGTTATAACTCTTGGAGTTTCATATACTTTGAATGGCAAAGATAGCAAAGTAAAATGGGGGGATAACGATAAATTTGTCGATTCTGCAACCAATCAGAAAGTCGGCGATCCAACAACGCCCAATCTCAATGAATACAATACAAATCAGTCAAAAGCAATGAACGAAAAATTATCATCAGCTGCTAAAGGTCAGCTCATTGATCTTGATAAGGTTGAATTAAATAGTAGCCCACCGAATTTTGTACACAAATCAATAGTTTTAACAGACGGTTTTACAACAGGAAAGAAGATACACATGCTTGGAGGTGGTAACGTCAAAAAGCCTTATGTTGGATTTATTTTAAATATTAAGACTAAGATGGAGGATAGTCTTGTACTGAGTGGTAGCTATGATTTTGCATTTAAGATATACGAAGAACTTGACAAAAAAGGGGATGCAACTGCTTCACACAATATTGGACTAATGTATATTCGTGGAATGGGCGTCAGTAAAGACATTCAAACAGGAATGCGTTTCTTAGATAAGGCCATGGTTGATCCAGCAAATTATAATACATCAATTGCATATTACATAATGGCCGAAAAAGAATTATTGCCAAGTCAATAATTTACACAAAATCTTGCTTTGATTAAAAAATACTATGTTTATATCTGCGACTGAAAGTTTATAATATTTGCATTTTTTAAGACAAAATGGTATTGCAATTACGAATTTCAGATTAATAGTAAAAACTTCAAGATTAGCCTTATGGGAAAACAAAATAAATATGCATTCATCTTTTTGGTATTGTGGGGCGGGTTGCCAGTTTCTTTTGTCGTCTAGCTTGGCTCGGCCATGATAGACGCCACATTACATATGGGGTTCACATGCCGTCGTTTCTGCAGAGTTGCTCTATTGTTCCGTTTCGCTGCGATGCCAATCGGTTTCCCGTCTTCTCTGACGAATTCGAAATCATGAACAAGTCTGTAGTCGCAGCACGCAATCCGCTGGATCGTCCTGCGTGGCACTTCAAATCCCTCGTAGTCCTTTCACTGTTTATATTTCACCAGGAGATCACCATGGCAAACACCAAGACCACCGGAAGCCAAGCCGCCACTTCAGCATCGAAGACGTTGCAAGGTAAATCCACTGGTGCAGGTTCAAAGACGGCATCCGGTAGCGCGTTGTCGCAGACTGGCGCTCCGCAAAAGCAAACATCGCCATCCGCCGCAACTGCCGCATCAAAAGTTTTGCGCGACGGGCGCACAAGTGCACAGACAAAGTCAGCGGGTGGGAGCGCGTTGGCTCACGCCAAGGGTAAAGAGTGACCCCAAATCCGGCGCGCAATACAGATGCACCGCCGATAAAGTCGGGTCCGCGCCGGTTAGCTCTACGTTCTCTACGTTAAGAGAGGTTTCCAATGGATGCCTTCGGTATCACTCTCACTGCTTTTGATATGTGGCTGCTTGCTGCAACCGGTGGCTTGATCGTTTGGTTTCTCAACACAGTGGGCGCACCTGCCGTTAAGCGGCACCGCGACGCTGCCGCTGCATTCCAACTCGCATTCGCCAATGTTGTCCTCAACCTTAGAGAAAATCCAAACTGCCCCCTCGCTCAAATCGCGCAGGGTGCCCATCTGCAGCATCTCGCCGCCATCACAAAGTTCAGGCCATTCATCCATATTTGGCACCGCAAAAATTTCGAGCGCAGTGTTGATCAATACAAAAATGCACACAACGCGGCTACATGCCAAGGAAGTCTGCTTGCCCTTGCTGCATCAGAAAGCACCGCCTTTGCGCAAGAAAACCGCAAACTTTATAGCGCGGCAATCAATCGCCTTCTGTCCTATGCGTAACGATCTAACCTTACTCATTATGACGATCTGATAACTTTATACAAGGATTTAGAACATGCAAAAAATATTACTTGCCACGCTGTTGGCAATGCCACTTTCCGGGATCGCGGCAGGCGCTCAAATGATCATCGGAAAGCAATTGATTGAAATGGCGGCAGCGCACACCACATATGCAACCGGAGATAAATCGGCGAAAAACGCGGTACAGTCCACTTTATTGCTTGGATATGTGATGGGTGTTGCCGATGCTGCAACCGCATTGGGTGGCTTATGCACTCCGCTTGGTATCAAAAGAGGTGAATTGGCAAATATTGTCATTCAGTATCTGAGCAAAAATCCGCAGGTTGCGTCGGACGATGGTCAGAATGTGGTGTATGACGCCCTCCGTTCGCGCTACCCTGGTACAAAGAAATGAATACGCATTATGAATACGCGCCGAGAGAACTCACACATTTCAATTCTTACTATTCTAATAGTTGTATTTTTCATAGTCCCGTTGTTTGTGAGATTGGTTATTTATCTATTCAAATTGCTTTTCTAATCGGGATCATTCTTGGGTACTCAGTGCAGCCTTACAGGCTGTAAAGGTAGCGCGCGGCTTGTGGGTTGAGATGCTGAACAAATAAATTCAAATTGACGTTGACCGAATCAAACCAGTCGTCAACCGCTAGCAAAACTGTTGCATCACCGCAACCAACCACATCCCGACACCAACCACATCCATCGCTTGACTTTTTCAACCCAATCGATTACATTAATGCCTGTGCCGAGTTACTAGTTGAATTGCAGGGCACGTTAAATATTCTTGCTAAAGCGACCAAGCCCGCTTTGGCAATTTCGAGCCCCTTGTGATTTTTCACATGCCGTTCGAGACAGATGAAGCGGGTTTTTTTATTGGTTTTTTGATTTTGGTCTGACACCAGACCGTCGCCGGATTTGATCGACAGATTGCCGGGGCGACTCATAAATTCTGGCTAAACAGGCGGCTCTCCGGTCCATCACCCTGATGGAGGGAAGCCATAAATGGGAGTGACTTCTTAGGAGAGTTTTCAATGACACGCAACCACTTGCACCTTATGCGTCCGAGACGCTGAACACCGAAGCTGATTGATTTCAGGTTTTACCGCGACAGCGGAACTGCGCCCAATTCGGGGCGCAAGTTTCCTGATGCGGCTGGGAGACCTCACGCCCGAAACCTCCATAAAGGTTTGCAGGCTTAGGTTCTTTCCAGATGCGTCATCGCGGTGTGTTCAGACGTAACGCAAAGGAGCAAAACATGTCTAACCACCATTTCATCGAGTGCCTCTCCAGTGACTCCGTCATTCGGTCTCTGGGTCGACAAGCCAGCCGGTTAATGAATGACCCCACTCTGGGGCCACTTCAAAAACAAAGGTTGGTGATAAGAGTCCAGGAGAGGCTAACGGCATACCAAGCCAGACAAATGGTGAAGGTCTCAAAGAAGGCCAGCAACCAAGAAAAGCGTGAGGCCACATTACGCGACGCCGGGCAAGTGGCTGCCGACCCGAAAGGGTTAGCAGCCAGGCGCAAGGAGTTCCGGCTGGTTGAGGGCACTGCCAAAGAGCCCGCAGTCAGTCAAAAACCCCAAACCCCCATCGCTGCCAACGATGGCCACATTGGCGGCTGGCACCGCCCACTACTGACGCTCAAACGGGCGTAACACCGCCAAAGGGAGGCAATGCAACCCTCCCTTTGGTCTCTGTTAAGCCGACTGACTGAGTTGATGTTCATGCACCGTAAACAAAAAGGAGTTGCCAGATGAAAGTCATTTATCGTCCGGAGCAAGTAGCCACTTCGCAGAGTTATTCGCCATCGGCGCTCAAACCGCGCCTGATCGTGGCCGACTGGAAAATTGATTCCAAGATCAACATGGAAATATGCTCGTTTGAGCCGGTCGATGCCCAGATCATTGCATTGGCACACGACGCAGCATTTGTGCGCAAGGTGCTTGCCTGCGAAATTGACAACGGCTTTGGTACCCGTGATGCGGATGTTGCCGCATCTCTGCCCTACACGTCTGGCTCGATGGTGGCGGCGGCTGAATATGCTGTCTTGCACCGTGAGGCGGTTTGTTCACCCACCAGTGGCTTTCACCATGCAACCTTCAACACGGCCATGGCCTATTGCACTTTTAACGGTTTGATGGTGGCGGCCCTGGCGCTCAAGGAGGCCAATCTGGTCAACCGCGTGGGGATCATTGATTGCTGCCCATTACGGTAACGGCACGGACGACATCATCTCGCAACGCCGCATCAACTGGATTGAGCACCACACGTTTGGCAAGCATTTTTACTACGCAGAGGATGCGCAAGCTGGCCGGTTTGAAGCCTGGCTGGAGAAAGCCATCAGCCGCTGCCAAAACTGCGACCTGATTTTGTACCAGGCGGGTGCCGACCCGCACATTGATCACCCATTGGGCGGCATTTTGACCACTAAACAGATGAGCTGGCGGGATCGGACGGTGTTTGAACGGCTTGGCCACAAGCCTCTGGTTTGGAATTTGGCGGGTGGCTATCAACTGGCCAAAGGTTTGACTGAGGCGCAAAAGCGTGAGCCCGTTCTTGCCTTGCACCGGGAAACAGCGCGCTTGCATACCGCGATTTTGGGTTGATGAAAGGACGATACATGAGTTCGACTGACGTTGATTTGATGGAGCGGCAAAAAGCCGAGTTACGGGAGGTGCGGACTCTGGCACCGGCAGCACTGGGCATTTTTACCGTGCTGTGTTTGGCACCTGATTTTCCGCAACGCGGTGAACCACTGCAACGCCTCAAACGCTACCTGCGTTCCAAAGGCTTGACGCCCAGTTTGTGGAAACTGGTACTCAGGGACGGTGACCAGGTGCTCGCGTTGGTACGCCAGTTTTATTTCGGCAAGCGGCACTTGGCGGTGCTCAACGCTTTAAGGGTGCTCAATGGTCTCGCGGTTGATCGCATGATTCCGCTATGGCTGGCACAGGCGCTGTTTGGTGAGTACGGTAATGCAGGCAGGCCCAAGTCCGACTACTACAGGCTGATGAGTGGCGTTATGCCCAAGCTTCGGCACATGACCAGAGTGGTTCAGCTCGTCTTTGAGCAGCCCAGCGACAAGCAAGAAATGGATGTCAGTCAGGTTGTTCACTGGCTAACTGAGCCCGGCTTGCCTGCACTGTCTATTAGCCAGCGTCAACAAGGCTGGAACTGGCTGGTCAAAAAAAGTTTGGCGTTTTGTGCCCTGGAAGATGAACGCCGCGCAGTGAATGGCGTTGCTTGGGCGGTGCCGTTCAAAACAGTACTGTGGGACAACTGGGAATTGGTGCCCATGGGCAGCACTACGGAACTGCTTGAAGAAGGGCGGCTGATGCGAAATTGTGTTGGCAGTTGGAGCAAACGTTGTGCCAAAGGTGACGAATTGCTGCTGTCGGTGCGAGGTCTGGCTGCCAAACGCGAAGCGACCTTGCATTGCAAATGGCATAACGATCAATGGTCGTTTGTCAATGCCTTAGGACCAATGAATCGCATGCTGCCGGTGGCAATGAAGAAGCGCTTGCAAGCGGCGGTGACGGCCCTGCCGGTTGTCAATGCAAAGCAAAACGGGGGATTTGTTCCAGATTGCGCTCCCGGCCATGTTGGCAAAAGCGCTAAAACGGAAATTGAGATATGACTACGACCAACTTGACAGAGCAAAGCGCAAACCTGCGGAAAATTCTGAGCACCACAGCAAGTGCCTTTGGCATCAAACTGCCTGACTGCACCAGAATTGACCCCAGGATTCTGGCGAGCGAATTCAAAGACCCGATCAAGTTTTCCATTTAACCAACCTACCGAGATCAACCATGAAAACCATCCTTGCCAGCACTGGTGACTTTGTTCGTGAAGTCGGTATCAACCCCATCTCAAGCCTTGAGCAAAGCTATCAGTTGGCTTTTAGCAGCCGACTGGCTTCGGCCAAAAATCCGTTGGAGTTCAAGAAAAACTTTGACTTGATCCTCACCAGTGACGAACTGACGGTTTTGAAAAATCTGATTAAGCAGGCGCTTGCGGAACGGTGATTTGCATCACAAGCGCCAGGTAACGGGGGATTTGTTCCAGATTGCGCACCCGGCCAATTCGGCAAATGCGCTAAACAGGAGATTATTATGAACAGCCTGAATTCAGTGTTGCCACCGTCGATGACATTGGCAAAATTTATAACCACAGGGAGTTAAAGCATGGATCATTCGCTTCAACAATTGCAAAGCAAGTTGCCTCGCATCATTGGCATTCACCGCCATGTGCCAAACCGGCTTCATTTGTCATGGGATACATTTTCACCGTCGGCTGTTCGCGCTGCCAAGGACCTTCCACCCTATTTGATTTTGGGTGCGCTTGACCGCGAGTCATTCACAGCGACAACCGATGGGTGGACAGCAACTTGGCAAGGTACTGAACAAGAAACGCACTTCAAACTGAAATACAGTAAGGCCGAAAGACGATATGACATCCATCAGACATGGGACGGCATTGATGGGGGTTTTAGCATTTGTCCCGAAAAGATCGGCCTGAAAAGATTTATTCTTCAGGGACTCTACATGCAGTTTCCAAGCCAGTGGGACAGCCGGGCAAAAAAGAGCCTTGAGACCAAGTATCAACTGACTTACTTTGAGCAACCTGAGAATATGGCCTCATTCTGCGGTATGCCCGATGGTGCGTTCAGAACCATTGCATTTCCGGTGGCGGTGCGAAACATTGAAATTGTCAGCGAATGGCTTTCGGAGATCAGTGATGCAAATGTGGCATACCCCTTTTCCGCTGAAGCGAGGCGCCTGTTGCAAGTGATCAACTATTTGGAGGGCGTCGCACCACAATGGACCAGCAATCCCATGGTCGTTTTTGAAAAATCGCTGAATGACACAGGGCTGATGCCCATTCGGCTGCCCGTGCATGAGACAGCTGCAGATGGGACTTCGGCATGGACCCTGCATCGTGAGGTCTATGTGATTTTCATTACCGTGCCATTTGCCGGACTGACCGACCTACTTGACAAGCTGTGCAGTGTCAATGGCCCGATCAGGCGGCGACATAGTGATGACTTGAGTGTTGAACTGCAACCGGTCATCTTTCCCGGAGGCTTTGACGTTCAAGCTCAAAGTGTCAACTACTGGGACAGTCATCATTCAACCAGAACAACGTTTGTGTTTTCACGCGATGGCAAATCGATCCAAATCGGGTACGTAATGGCTTCGCTCCAGAGTCCAGATGAGTCGCTGAAACTATTGAATATTGCCAAGCAAATCAGCTCTGATTTAGTAGCCGCTGTATCGCAAGTTATGCGCAACGCATAGGGCTTTCAAATTGGAAATTCACTTATAAACGTCCGTAATTCTGGCACCAGAAATTCATGAAAGTCCACGATATGAAAACATCGCCAGAAATCAGCATTGTCATTGATATTCTCAGGCAGCATGCCGAACATTTATATCATGCCCTCACTGACGTACTTGGTGCAAGTCAGGTCTTTAAGCATGAGCCCCTAACCAGGGAACAAGAGCAAGAATTTATGCTCTTCGTCGTCTCGCTTTTGCGAATTGTCGCCTCTAGTAGTAGGAAGATGACCCCTTTTCTTCCTCAAGTTGCAATATTTGGAACTGAAACTTATGCGCAATTGACCATATATCTTGGTGACCGCACCACGAGTGATCTGCAAAAGGCGATTGATGTGAGGGTGCGGGAGTATTCAGATGTATTTGTAGATTCTGGAGCACCCGATTCGTGGAACATCTATGTGGCTTTAGGGCGATTGGCAAAAATAACTAACGCTAGCTCAAAGCTCAGGAATCGAATCACGAGTCTTGACACGCAACGATTTCTGCGGAAGCAGATGGTTGAATTTCGCGACGCGTTGGACAGCATTGAATCTCGCGCAAGCGATTTACACCAGCAAGCGCGTGAGTGGCTCGGTCAGCGCATGCAGGCGCCGGATGGGGATGAGCGCGGTTGGGGTAGCTTCGGCAATCCTGAAATGGGAATTCACATGAGTCCGCGCATGCAGTGCTGGAATCCCGACACACTTGACACGCCCCTGAGGTGGGTTGTCCTGCGCATTGAGGACGATTTCGAAAGTGAGCAACAACCAACTCAGACTGTTAATGATCAGATTCTCGAACAACCCTTAGCAGACCCAGGCATGTCCCCGAAGCAAAGACTTGGGCGGCTGGCAAAATTACTTGCGGACGACACTATTACGCAGGATGAGCATGATGCAGCCCGCCAGCGCATTCTTAATCAGCTTTGATCCTTGTACGCAATGGACACTGGTCCGTCAGCGCACAGCCTTTTCGCGAGTGTGAGCACCATATGGGTGTCGATGTCCGTTGGTGATCAGGTAGGTCATGGGGGTGAACTTTAGCGACTCTAAACCTGTCGTTCGCGAACGTCAGCATATGGCCCAACAAAAGTGACCCAAGGTCTGAAATCCTATGACTGGTTACGCTGCCTAGCCGGTTGTTACGCCCCAACAGTTTGTAGCCACATCAGGTGGCTATACCAGGTCGGAACTGGTGGCGTTTTTGCGCCGGATGGAGCGGCTTCATTGGTCAGATTACGAACGAACCTCGCTCCTAAAGCACTGTTGCGCGAACTGCGGCAACCAGATCGTCAGGGGCAATGACTTTTTGAGGCAAAAATGGAACAGATCGCATTGGCAAACTTTTGATCACCCCAGCACTTTGCAATGCCATGGCCACCAGCTCTGTGCAATAGAGCTTCTTGCCGTCATCATCCAGCGCTAACTGGTCGTCAAAGGGCCGCCCCAAAAGCGATTTGGCAGCGTTTTGAAACGCATCCACTTTGTCCACCGGCATCAACAACACTTCACCCTCGGAAGCCTGCTCGACACTGAAAAATACCTCCGGTTTTTCGAGCTTGGTGCCAACGCCTGGCATGGCACTTTCAATGTAGATTTGGCCATCCGGTATCAACTGCACGGCGATGCCCACATGGCTCCATTTGCCGCCACCCTGGCCGAAAAGCACCGCTTGCGTGATGGGGTCATTGTCAAGGCCACGCCGCGCCACAACGGCTCCGGGTCGAACTGCTGCAACCACACGATCTCTCCAAGCCTCTGTTTCTGCCCGGGAAAAAGTGGCCGTCACCATGAAAACCATGGCCACCACGATGCGGCTGGTAGGCTTCACCGAGGAGAAAAACCAGCGTTTGCCAGCTCTATGCGCACTCTGTCGAGGGCATCTCGAATGAGGTACGCCTCAAAGTCGTTCACTGCATTGCCGCGAATTTCTGAAAATCCAACCCGCTTGCCAAATTGGGCCAGCGCGCTTGCCAGTACTTCATTCATTTCCACCGTAAAAGTAATCATTTTTAAAAAAATAATCGATTGGAATGGCGAAATAAATGTGAATCATTGTTGTAATTCAGTATCTACCCGTCATAGAGAAAGTTTTACAAGAAGCGATAATTAATATATCTAAATAACCGTTTTATGACCTCGATAGATATAAACCACAATACCGGAAAAACAAATCTGCAAACTGTCAACCATGCGCCAAACCCCATCAGAGCCAGGATGGCACCTTGCTTTTGATCCCAGGCTAGCGACCCAAACCAGAGCGCGCCTCCCCAGACCAGGCAAGTGACTGCGATGCAAAGAGCCCACTTGGCATGAAAGACCACTTGCCCGTACCGATATACAGCGCTATTGATCCAGCGTCTTGCTGTAGTTCTACGATTGTTGGTCATGGGAAAGTAATCTAATCAGATGAAAATAAATATGATTCACTATTATTTTGAGCAGCATAAAGTCATTATCTATTTTAACTCATGGTAGCTATAAAGTTAATAGATAAATTAATACGATGTTGTTTTTAAAACTCATAATTCCAATTCTTTATCCCTTGTCTTCTCAGCGGCTAAAAATGCCAATTCCGGGTTTTTCACTTTGATACCCATTTGCAGAGCTTCTGTTGCCGCCGCTTCCCGAAACGACAGTGACCCTGTGACAAATACTTCACCCCCATATTTTTGAGAGGCCAATAGCAACCCGGCGCGCATGGCTTGTGGGTCGTCCTCTTGCGCTAGATCGATCCGCGGTCCGCTGTCGGTCAGTCGCACCGTGCCATGGGTGTCAAGGTATTCAATGCTGTGCTCTGGAGTGATCCTGAGCCGGGCTGTGCGGATGTCGAAGTCGTCGGGTCGTACCGTGCCCCTGATGCTGTTTTCCCGGCTTGCTGCAGGGGCGGTATGGCCGAGGTCTTCGCCCTCGATGCCTGCCTTTTGTTTGGATTTGTCACGCTGGGCGCGATAGCGAAGCCCGCGAAGGGCAGAGATTGCCGCCTCGTTGCCTAATGCAGCCTGCCGCTCCAGCCAAGGCAACCATTCCATCGCGTTGGCATAGGTGAGAGCCAGGCGTTCACGCTTTTGCCGGTCTGCCAAGTCTTCCATCGCCGCCGTGCGCTGCGCCGCCCACAATAGGCGGGCAATCTGGCTGCCATATTGGTTATGCAGGTGCGCCACTGTTCTGGTTTTGGCAGCAGCAAGGTGTTGGAGCAAGTCGGCTTTTTCTGACCTGTGAAGCACCCGCAAGTCATTTCTTGCGGCCTTGCGATTGTCTTTGGCCGTGTATTTTTCTGTCTTGTATTGCTCGAAAAGTGCTGTGCGTGCGATGGCACGATCCCATCTGGCCTGATCGCGCTGGGCTCCTCGCCCGGTTCGCCCGGGATGTTCCTGCGAGTCCGGGTCAGTACCACAGGCAATACGGGCAACATAGTCGTTGTAAGTGGAGCCGGATTCAGGCCCATTGGCCAATGTGGCAGTTGCCGTGGCGCTGTCTGGCGGCTCGTACGCACCAAATCGGTTTTGCAAGCGCCCCAGACTCAGTGCATAGTGCACCGCCGATGCTTTGGTTTGCGTTGCCTTGTCGAGCATGTTGGTCTCGAAAATCAAGCCGGATTTGACTTTCACCACACGCAAGCCTCTGGCGACGCATGCGCGATGGAACTCCTGCCAGTTCTGCGTTGCCACCAGCTCTGGTGCAACCTTGTTGTTGAGCCAGCCGGCCAGTGAGGGCAGTCCTGCCTTGACTTCCCCCATGCGCGCCTTCACGGCAGGTGCATGCGGTGCAAGTGACTTGTCGGTTTCAAGTCCAAGCTGGCGGCGCAGCGCATGCGTCAGCCGCTTGATTTGACCGTCAATGACCACGTGGGGGCCGTTGTCATGCTGCCAGCCCTGTTCAAGTTCGATTTCCCGACAGGTTTTGTCCAGCACAAGGAAGTCATAGCGCGGTGGCCCGGTCAGTATCAAATGCTCAGGGTGAACACGGTTGGCAATGATGTGAATGTGGTGGTGGTGATCTTTGTCGCGGTGGATCGCAAAAAATGCCTGGTTGTCGGCCATGCCAACCGCTTTGAGCGCCTTGGCGGCTGCAACCGCGGCCTGGTCAACGGTCGGCTGCTCGCCAGCCTTCCATGAAAGGACGACGTGATAAAAAGGATTGGTTTTGGGATGGGCTCTTGATCTTGCCGCCCAGGCCCGCGCCGTGCTGTCCATCCACTTGATGATTTGCCTGCGATCATCCGGGTCAGTGGGGTTGAGGCCCTCCATGTTGAAGGATGCAGCTTCCAGCACACCATCGCGCGCCAGGTAATTGGCGCCATCTTCTGGACCGTAGTGGCCGGGCTCTGCTTGTTCGGATGCCTTTTTGAGGTCGTCAACGACATAGTTG
>Ga0210033_1003116_pt1 | contig 13662 bp, 10 predicted proteins | sample CryGeymeta201501_FD_185465 | JGI IMG/M metagenome (GOLD analysis project Ga0210033, IMG submission 185465) | Groundwater microbial communities from Crystal Geyser aquifers in Utah, USA - Crystal Geyser metaG 2015-01 (SPAdes) (version 2) | ecosystem: Environmental > Aquatic > Deep subsurface >... | reverse complement strand
GCTTCTCCTACGCCGTGGACACCACCGACCAGAACGCGTCCGCGATGAACGGCAAAGCGCAAGGCATGTACGGCCAGGTGATGGCTACGGCCGCGTTCCTGAATCCTGAATTGCTCGCCATCGGACAGAAGAAACTCAAGAAGTGGACGAAGGACGAACCGCGTCTCGCCGTCTACGAACAATTTTTCAACAACCTGTTCCGCAAGCACGAACACGTCCGTTCGGGTGAGGTGGAGGAGATCCTTGGGATGTTGAACGACCCGTTCAGTGGGGCGGGCGAAGCGTCATCCCTGTTGCGAAACGCGGACATGAAAATCCCTTCCATCAAAGACAAGGACGGGGTCGAGGTCGAACTATCCGAGTCGGTCATCTTCAACTTGATGGCAAAAGATGATCGCGCCGCCCGCGCTGAGTCGTGGGAAAATTATCACGCCACTTTGCTCAATTACAAGAACACGCTCGCCGCAACGCTCTCCACCTCCATCAAGCAGAACGTCTTCCTCAGCCGCGTCCGCAAACACACCAATGCCCTCGAGATGATGTTGTACGAAAACAACATCCCCGTCGAGGTCTTCCACGCCCTGATCGAAACCTTCAAAAAGAATCTTCCCACCTGGCACCGCTATTTCGAGATCCGCCGCAAAACGCTCGGCCTCGAAACGCTCGAACCCTACGACATCTGGGCGCCGCTCGTCCCCACGCATCCCAAAGTCCCGTTCCATCAAGCGGTCGAATGGATCGCCGAAGGCCTGCTCCCGATGGGCAGGGACTACGTCGGCATCCTCCGCAACGGCGCGCTCGAAGAACGCTGGGTGGACGTCTACCCCAACAAAGGCAAACGTAGCGGCGCGTTCTCGTGGGGCGCGCCTGGCACGCATCCCTTCATCATGATGTCTTACACCGACGAAGTTTTCAGCGTCTCCACGCTCGCGCACGAACTCGGCCACTCCATGCACTCGTACCTCACGTGGCAGAACCAGCCGCTCGTCTACGCCGATTATTCGCTCTTCGTGGCCGAAGTCGCCTCCAACTTCCATCAGGCTATGGTACGCGACCACCTGCTCAAAACCAATCCAGATAAAAACTTTCGGATCGCGGTCATCGAAGAGGCCATGTCGAATTTTTACCGTTATTTCTTCGTCATGCCCACCCTCGCCCGCTTCGAACTCGAGACTCACACCCGTGTCGAAAATGGTCAGCCCCTCACCGCCGACACGATGATCAAACTCATGGCCGACCTCTTCACCGAGGGCTACGGCGGCAAGGTCAACGTGCGCCGCGACCACGTCGGCATGACCTGGGCGCGCTTCGGCCACCTCTTCAGCGACTACTACGTCTACGCCTACGCCACGGGCATCGCGGGCGCGCACGCCCTCGCCAAGCGCGTCCTCAACGGCGAGCCCAACGCGGTCGAAAATTACCTCGGCTTTCTCAAAGCGGGTTGCTCCGACTATCCGCTCGACGTGCTAAAACGCGCGGGCGTGGACTTGACGACTCCCGCGCCCGTGGACGAAGCCTTCGCCGTAATGTCGGACTACGTGGATCGGCTGGAAAAACTGCTCGACTAACCCTCGCTTCATTCCCGACGTTTGGCGGGCTCCTGTCCGATCCGCGTTTCCCACCCCCGAGGGTGCGTCGCACCAAACGCTCGATCCGATTCTGCCCACTGGCGTTTTCTCACCTTTGGCATTTCCCTGCCCCCCACCGTGCGGCGCACTCCCCGCTCCCTTATGTCACCCCTTCGGGGTTCAACGCAATCCCGAAGGGATGACATACGCGGGACATCCGCGATAATGATGTGGTGCGGAATGGCATTCCGCAAGTGGTATTCCGCACACCAGCAACTTGGCGGGATTCCATCCCGCCCCACGAAAAAATAAGAAAAATCCGTGCAACTCCGTCCAATCCGTGAAATCCGTGTGCCAATCCCCCAAATGGTACAATAGCCAAATCTCAAATCCAAAATCGGAAATAAAAATGCCTCAAACTCAAGTCTCCTGCCCGCGCTGTCGCCAGCCCGTTCCCGCTAACGTGGAACAACTCTTCGACGTGACCTCCGACCCAGGCGCGAAACAACGCCTGCTGGGCGGCGTCTCCAACTTCATCCGCTGTCCCTTCTGCGGACATGAAGGCCGCCTCGCCACACCTATCGTCTATCACGACAACGAAAAAGAACTCCTGCTCACCTTCTTCCCGCCCGAACTGGGCTTGCCCCTCAACGAGCAGGAGAAGATGATCGGTCCGCTCATCAAACAGGTCATGGACCGCCTGCCCGCCGAAAAGCGCAAAGCCTACTTGCTCAAACCGACCGCCAACCTGACCTACGAGTCCATGGTCGAGACCATCCTCGGCAAGGACGGCATCACGCCCGAGATGATCAAAACCCAGCAGGAGCGCGTCACATTGATTGACCGCCTGCTCCAGGCCACCAGCGCGGAAATCCGCTCTGAGATCATCAAACAAAATGAAAAACTATTCGACGAGCAGTTCTTCGGTCTTTTCAGCCGTCTCGCCCAGTCTGCCGCGCAGAGTCAGCAACCCAAACTGGCCGAGGCGCTTGGGGGCGTTCAGGAACAACTTTTGAAAGAGACCGAATTCGGCCGCGGGCTGGCGGAATCCGTCGGGGAAATGGAAGCCGCCACCAAGTCCCTGCAAGAGGCGGGACAGGGACTCACCCGCGAGAAACTGCTGGACATGGTCGTCGCCGCGCCGAGCGACGCGCGCATCCGCGCCTACGTCAGCCTGGCGCGCGGCGGCATGGACTATTCCTTCTTCCAGACGCTGACCGACAAGATCGAAAAAGCCTCGGGTGACGAAAAGCAAAAACTTGAACACATCCGCGAGCGCCTGCTGGATTTCACCAACGAAGCCGACCGTCAGATCGAAGCGCGCTACAAGCAAGCGCAACAGTTCATCGAGACCCTGCTCAAACAGGAAGACATCGCCAAAGCAACGCAGGATAATTTGCAGAGTTTCACCCAGGACGCGGTGGACATTGTCCAGCAGATGTTGAGGCAGGCCTCCGAGAAAAACGACTACGCCCTGATGGGCAAACTGCAAAAGATGATCGAGGTGCTCCAGCAGGCCAGCGCCCCGCCTCCCGAAGTGGCCTTCATCGAGCAACTACTCGAAGCCCCAGACGCGGCCGCCGTGGACAAAATGTTGAACGAAAACGCGGAGGCGGTCACCGACCAGTTCATGGAATACTTGAGCGGACTGGTCACTCAGATCGAAGCGCAGGCTGGCCAGGGCAATGCGGAAGCCAAAGCCCTCGCCGATAAATTGGGAGAGGTGTACAAGACCGCGCTGAAGTTTTCGATGAAGAAGAAGATGGGATAGACAAAACAGGTCGGGGTTTCTCCCGACCTGTTTTTTTTACACATCGTACGCGTCCAGAAAATCGTCCCACGAGATTCCCGCCTGCAAAAGAAGGGAACCAGTTGGAGAATTTCGGCAAACACCTTGTCTTCTGCGTAATTATCGCGTAACATTGGGCAAGCCTCCTTTGGGATCGGTTGTGTTTTTCACCTCAACTTTTACCAAAGGGGCTGTTTGTTGTCAATCGCGACGTTTCTTTTGCACCAGAAACTAGACTATTCACTAGGCCACAGCTTGTCAAAACGGGCTGACCCCGTCGTTTTTGTTCCCGCCTCATCGTCAGTCTTTTCAATTTCAGATGCTATTGTTTTCAGAGCATAACCGTGCTGAACCATATCGGCTATGTTCCATTCCTTTTGACCCCTTACGTGATCGAAAGTCAAAACTTCAATATCGCTTTCTCCGCAATCAGCGCAAGATTTTTGAGAGAGGTATTCGAATACAAACCGTCTTGCTTGTTCCTTTGATCTTTGCCTTGCTATCTTATTCATTTCTTTAACGCCTTCTGTGTTTTTCGCATATCGTTCTTTGGCTTGCTCCTGTTGGCAGTTGCGACAGACAGATTGAAGATAGCCCTTCTCAAAATGCCTGGTATTGAATTCGGATTCGTCTTTATAGTTTTTGCAACGAATACACTTTCTCATCGTATATTTCCAATCTGTCCACCACATACGCCTTAGAAGAGTCAAGTCTCTTGAGTTTTTAAAACTGCATCCCCCATATTTGAATTATGGGGGCGCAGTTTTGGGCGATTTATCCCGTATTTAGGTGGGCGCGGGGGGGCTCGAACCCTCGAACCTCATCAATGTGAATGATGCGCTCTAACCAACTGAGCTACGCGCCCGGAATGACGGAGATTATAGCCGAGGCCACTTTGTTCTGCAAGGTTTTTTCTTCGCGTCCTTCGCATCTTCGCGGTGAAGAAGATTTACGGCGGCGGCAGGTAATCCCACGGGTTGACCTTGTACGTTCCGTGCATGATCTCGAAATGCAGGTGTGAGCCGGAGGACTTGCCGGTGGAACCCATGGCGGCAATTGTCTGTCCCTGTCCCACGCTTTCTCCGCAACCCACCCAGAGCGATTCAAGGTGCGCGTAAAGCGATTGCCAGTTGTCGCCGTGGTCAATCATGATCATGTAGCCGTAGCCGTAGTCATTCCAGCCCGCGTAGACCACCACGCCCGAGTCGGTGGCATAAACCGGATCACCCGTCTCACCGTCAATATCAATGCCCCAGTGGTTGGAGCCGGGGGAGTAATCGTAGCCGGAGAGGAAATGCCGGCCCGTCGGCCAGATGTATGAGCCGTAGCCGACCGCGCCGCCGGAAACGGGACCGCAAGAGCCGGGACCCCAGCTACGGGCAGAGGCGGGTTCCTCACGCGACACGCCAACGGGCGCGTACCAGGTGGTGAACTCGCGCCTGCCGCCGGGGACGATCAGCCAGGCGCCTTTCTCGATGCTGGGATTGGCGCTATCGCCAATGGTATCCGGGTTGAGGTGGTTGCCGGGGTAATCAATAATATCCTGCGCGGTGACGCCGAAGTATTTCGCCCAATCTTCAAAACTGATATCGCCCAGCCATTCATAATAGACGCCGTTGGTGGGCAGGATATTCAGCTCCAATCCTGGGCGCAGGGAGTGGGGATCGTCGGCCAGGATGTTGTAATTTCCCCACAGGATGGTCTGGGGTTCGAGCCCGAACTTTTCCGCAATGCCGAAGACCGAATCGCCGTCCTGGACGGTGTACTTGATGATTTCCTGCCTCGGGCGGGTGGGGACATTCGTATAGGGCATGGCCAGGCGCGAAACGCCGGGGAGCGCGGAATCGACCGGGGGCGGGAGCAGGCTCGGGTCCACGCTGGGAGTCGCCGTCGGCCCCCCCGCCGCCAGCGCGGGACGCGTCCGCAGCGCCAGCGGTACCTGATTGTTGAAGATGTTCAATAGCCAGATGGCCGCCGCGATCAATATCAGGGAGAGCATCGCCGTGCCGACGCGTAGCATGGATTCGCCCAGCCCGATGGAAAGCAGGGCGGTGGTCCATTCGGCCAGCAGGTTGCGGCGGATGCCGGGTGTTTTGGTTTTCTGCTCCGCAGGCTTTGTCTCCCCTTTTGGGGTCTGCGGCGCTTCTTCTCTAAATTCAGGTTCCATTTATATGCCTCGGCGGTCATCATAACCGCGGCAAAAATGGGCGTCAAGCCGCCTTCTCATGCAACGTTAAGCCGTGGCGCGGATGAAATCCACGTAGTGACGACTTTAGTCGTTGCCACGTAGTGATGACTTTAGTCGTTGCATCGGCGGCTGACCCATGCACAGCACCTACTCGGCAGGGCGCTTCGCGGAGCCGCCACTACATGGATTACGCCTAAGCCGTGGCGCGGCGTACGCCGGGGTTGGCGAGATGCAGCGCGCCGATGGTCGCCAGGGAAATCACTCCTCCCATCAGCACGGCCAGCGGCACGCCCCAGGCCTGCGCGATACCGCCGATGAGCAGACTGCCAAACGGCGCCACGCCCTGCAAGGCCCACAGGTACACGCTGAAGACGCGCCCGCGCAAGCCGTTGGGAATCTCGAGTTGGATGAGGGTGTTCATCGCGACCAGTTGGGTCACGGAGCCCCAACCGATGAGTACCAGCAGGAACAGTGCAGCGGGCAGGCGGTTGGTTGGTCCCAGCGCCATCATACCCAGGATGAAGACCGTCTGCCCCAAAGTGAGCGCCACTCCCTTGCGGCGGGCGGAACTGAAATAAGCCGCCAGAAAAGCGGCCGCCAGCGCGCCGATGCCTTGCGCAATGTACAACTGGCTGGTGCGCGCCGCCACAATTTGTTCGGTGTCGCTGACGGTGCGCAGAACATCCCGCGCCAGCGCGGGGATTTGCTGGAGCAGGGGCAGGCCGAAGAAGCCGATCAGCGCGGCCATCAGGATGATGGAAGAGACGACCGAGTTCTGGCGGATGTAGGCCAGCCCCTGGCGAAATTCTCGCGCCAGGTTTCGTTCCGTTTCCGCTTCACGCGGGACCTGGTAGCGGGTGCGCGCGATCAACAGGCCGATGATCACGAAGATGAAGCTGATCCCGTTCAGCAGGAAGACGGTCCCCTCGCCGCTTTTGACCATGATGGGCGCGGCCAGCATGGGGCCGAGCACGCGACCGAGGTTGAAGGCGGTGGTCTGCAAGGCAATGGCGCTGGGCAGGGCTTCGCGGCCCGAGAGTTCGATGAGCATGGCCTGGCGGGCGGTGATCTCGACCGCGCTGGCAGCGCCGAACAGGAATGCGATCAGGGTGATGTGCCAGATCTGAATGTGACCCATCAAGGTCAACGCGGCGAGGATGAAAGCCAGGACTCCCATGACCGACTGGAGCACGATGACCGTCCAGCGTTTGTCCCAGCGTTCGACCAGCACGCCCGCGGGCAGGGCCAGTAACAGGGTCGGCAAGGTGGCGGCGAAGCCAATCAGACCCAGGTCGAGCGGACGGCCGGAGATGCGGTAGGCCAGGTAGGGCTGGGCGGTGTTCTGCATCCATGTGCCGATGACGGAGAGGAACTGCCCGGCGAGAAAAAGTTGAAAATCGCGCGAGGACAGGGCTGGGAAGCGGTTGGCGAGGGCGGGTTTGATGTTCAAGAAGGAGGAGGCGAGTTGCGAGTTGGGAGATAGGCGCTGCGTGTTGCGTGTCTACGTGTTTACGAGGAGGGTGCGTCGCACCTTGTAAAACGGGATTTTCCAATCGGGTTGGTGCGACGCACCGCGGCTACACCGGCACCACCAACTCCGCGCGGTCGTTGGCGGGAGAGTTGACCAGCGTGCTGACCGGGTGCGCGGCCATCTCGTTGGCAGGGAAAGGCTGGAGGAGCGGTAACAGGTCGGCGGGCGCGCGAGGCGAAGTGTCCAGCCACTGCGCGTAGTCAGCCGGGCGGAGGATGACGGGCATGCGGTTGTGGATGGTCGCCATCAGTTCGTTTGGCTCGGTGGTGATGATGGTCGCCGAGCGGAGGGAGCCGCCGTCGGGCGAGCGCCATTCGTCCCACAGGCCCGCGAAGGCGAAGGGCTGGCGGTTCTTGAGGTGGATGAAGTGCGGGACTTTGGTTTTCGTGCCGGGCTGGGACTTCCACTCGTAGAAACCGTCGGCCAGGATGAGACAGCGTTTGTATTTGAAGCCGCCGCGGAAGGAGGGTTTCTCGGCCAGCGTCTCGCCGCGCGCATTGATGAGGCGTTGTCCGATGGACAGGTCTTTGGCCCACGAGGGGATGAGACCCCAGACGAAGAAGTCGGCTTTGTTCCTCGCATCGTTGGGGATGGCGAGGATGGGTTGCGAGGGAGCAATGTTGAAGCGCGGCGCGAATTTGGCGGGGAATGTGTAATCTGCAAATGCTTCTTGCAGGTCGGATGGGTCAACGGTTAAGGTAAAGCGTCCGCACATGGGTACCTCGATTCAGCGAGTCGGTTATTTGCAAGTTCAAAGTAGAATTGATTTGGGTGCGTTTCAAATGAGTTGAGAAAAAACCGTGTAGCGTGTTTCGTGTTCCGTTTTGAAAGTTTATGCAACACGCAACACGGTACATGCTGTAAGGCTTCAACTGAAATGAAACACACCCAATTGATTTTCATTAACTATAGCCGCCAAAGAGACTTAAGAATTTTGACGCTTTCTTTTTGTCTTTTCTCAAGTATATCTTTCGTCCAGGCAGATTGTCTAATAATCAGTGTGGTGAGGGCAAATGGCGTGAGCGGAGAATTAAAGTACAGTTGCTTCTTCCTATCAAATTCAAAATTCTGTGCTTGACTATTTTTTCTTCTCGAAAGTAAAGCCAGATTACCAAGGCGATGTACCCAAATTTTACGCTCTTCTTCGTTAGGATACCATTCCATCCATTTGCCACCGATTCCTGGATTTTGTGGCAAGACATGTTCAACCGTAATAATTGGAAGTTCAGGAGTAGTGTGAGTCTCGTTGTGCTCGGCATCTAAGTGACGAAGAATGTAAAGACGAGAGCCGTTGTTATAAATGTCCCCTTCCAAGCGTTCGATCGTGGCTTGCTTTTCCTTAGGCGAAAGTTGCAGTGGTGAAGCAGGGTCAGAAAGATCGTCTCCGTTATCAATGGCATTTAATATGCCGATATAACGCATCTGGCGGGTATTCACGTTTTCTCGCCTTATCATCATGCTTGCGGCTAACCGCTCAAGGTCAACAAGGAATTGCAGTAATTTTTCAGGGTTATGTTTATGCGGGTTGTAAAAGTTCAATGCCGCTGGCATCCAATCAGTGTTATCGATCCTGTTTAGCCAGGTTAATGTGTTGTTGACGTTTTCAGCCAGTCGTTCGCTCTCAAAACTTGCTGTACGAATGGTGTCGTAGGCATTTGTGTATGGGAGTAAAACATTGTCAATAAAGTCTTCGGGTTTAGATGCGGAAAGCACGTGTTCCTGTAATTCTTTCAAAATCGTATCCTTGATGCGTGCTTTTCGGTGGACGGTACGGATGTGTGAGAAAACCTCTTTGAAACCATCCCGACCAACCCGTTCCTCACTTTCTTCCCATTTTTTTGTATAGGTATCTTGCAAAGACTCCTTTATTTGTCCAATCACATTTGCCTTGCAAATATCTGTATAGGACAGGTCAAGCCCGCGATCATTTAATACGGAAAAAATGCGATAAGCAGAATCGATATTAGGGGTTGAAACAACTATCAAAAAGGTGTGAGTGACAATATAAGTTGCCAGATTTTGTAACTGTTTCTGGGTAAAGCTAGAAAGCATTTCGAGATACTTCTTTGCATTAAGTACGATATTCTTCTGACTTTCTGGTAATTCGGCGAGATTGATAGTGTTGAGCTTTCCAAGTTTTATATCTTTTTGAATGTTGTTTTGAAAGAATTCCGCATCGCGATCTCGAAGACTGAGATGAAAATGATCGGGGGTATTGGTAATGCGTTTTCCCTTTTTGTAAATCATTTCTGTGAGTTCTGCTCTCCCGTCATCGTCTTGCGTCAATGCGCGTATCGCTGCGAGTAGAAGGGTTAGTGTAGTCAAGCGTTGTTGTCCGTCCACAACTTCAGCATCTTTTTCGTGCTCGTCTTTGACGACAACAATACTGCCTAGAAAATACGACTCAACGTCATCATCCTTATTATCCAAATCGCCTACGGCAGCAAGCAAATCTTCAAGCAATGGTTGGGCTTGTTCACTTTCCCAAGCATAAGGACGTTGATAACGCGGAATATGGAAGACAAAATTCCCGTTGAAGATTTCTTCAATAGGATATTCCTTGCCATGAATTCGTGATGTAGTCATGCTGTTCTCCAAAGTTCTCTTAATATCTTGTGTCAATCATTCCTGTTAGTGTAGCCACAACGGTGAATTCACTTCCTCAACTTCCTGAAATCCCCATCCCTCATTGTCGCGCCAATCGCATCGAGATGTTCAAGCAGGGCTTGCGCGTACTTGCGCGTGGTGCCGAACAGGTCGCGGACTTCGGCCAGCGTGACCTGTCCCTTTTCTTCCAACGCGGACTTGATCTTCGCCGCCATCGCCTCGTAATCCACCATGCGGTGGAGTCCCTGCTCGGCCAGGTGAACCGCGTCGTGACCTTTCTGACGCAGTTCCTCCACCACGCGCGGCGAAATGCCTATGTCGGCCAGGAATTTCATGCGGCGGCCATCTCCAACACTTGCACAGTTTCATCTGCCAGCCAGGACGCGTATTGCAGGGATTGGCGCACGTCTTCCTCTTCGAGGTAGGGATAATCCCTGACAATTTCAGCGGCAGTCATACCATTGGACACGAGATTGAGAATGAGCGAAACGGTGATTCTCAATCCTCGGATGCAGGCGCGTCCCCCCATGAGATTGGGGTCGAAAGTGATACGGTTAAATTGGGTCATGGTTTATCTCCGATCGTTCCTGATTATATCCCATGCAGATTTGAGCGCGCCTACCAGCCGACTTCCTCTTTCCGCCAATAGCCCGCTCCACAAAGTCCGCCACTTTATTTTTACCACCTACTTCTTCAGCCTCCTCGCCTCCCCCTCGCGCTCCGTCACACCCAATGCGTCCAGATGTTCGAGTAATGCCTGCGCGTACTTGCGCGTCGTGCCGAGCAGGTCGCGGACTTCGGCTAGCGTGACCTGTCCCTTTTCTTCCAACGCGGACTTGACCTTCGCCGCCATCGCCTCGTAATCCGCCGTGCGGAAGACAACCTCCTGCGAGACGGCGGTCAGGTCGCCCATTTCGATCAGCGCGACGACGACCTCCTCGCCGACCTCCGCCTGACATTCCTTGACGCTGGGCGGACCGAACGGATTCGCGGCGAACTTTCGCATCAATTCCTGGACTTTGGCCTGCCGCGCGCCGTCGAAGGTTACCGTGTGCGAGGGGAGCGAGATGAACACAGTAGAGTCTTTGAGAATATTGCGTGTTGCGTATTGCGTAAGAAGGGAATTGAAGATGCGCGGTTGGAGTTTGAGTTTAGATTTGAGTTCTTCGCGCGGGATGCCTTTACGGAGCGGAAACGACTTGTGATACTCGCCGACGATTTGCAGGGTCTTTGATTGCAGATCGTTCCAGTGGGGCAGGGTAATTAGTAATTGGTCATTGGTAATTGTTGGTTGACCGTCTTCGAGAGAGAGCAAAGAACCGGCATCCACTAATTCTTTGAGAGCAGATTCGGCTTGCGTGGATTCCAGCCGCGAGCGTGACACGATCTCCTTGACAGGCGCGGGGCCGAGCGCCCGCGCGGCTTCGAGCAGGATGTCCGCGGGCGACCCCTGCGCCAGCGACTCCAGCGATTTCAACACGACCTCATCGAACCGTTTGTGGCGGCCTTTGGGTTGCGGATCCACGATCACGCCGCCGCCGAGGGTTTCGCCGGGGGAGGGACGCCGCAGGATGATTCGATCCCCGCGCACTGCCACGAGCGGATCGCGCAGTTCGAGTTGCGCCCAGCCTTCTTCGCCGGGCGCGAGTTCCTCCGCGCCCAACATGCGGACTGCCGCAATCGTCTCCGCGGCGCCGAGGAAGACTTTCACTTCGCTGGCATGTTTGAGCGAGGCGGAGGCGTCCGCGAGCAGGCGCAGGCGCACGTCCGCGCGGCGGGTGGACTGGTATTGGTCCGGGCGGACAACGACTTCGCCGCGCCGCACTTCCTCCGCCGACAAGCCGGAGATGTTGACCGCCGTCCGCGAGCCGGGCACGGCGCGCTCTTCTTTCTTCTTGTGGGTTTGCAATCCGCGCACGCGGCCTTTCGCGCCGCCCGGCAAAATTTCCACTTCATCGCCCAGGGACAGCGCGCCATCCGTCAGCGTGCCGGTGACGACGGTGCCGAATCCCGGCATGGAGAAGACGCGGTCAATCGGCAGGCGCGGGCGGTTGAGGTCGAGGCGGGCAGGTTTTTCCTGGAGCAGTAATTGGAGATTGGTAATTAGTGAGTCCAACCCCGTTTTGTTTTTCGCGGAGACGCGCACGATCGGCGCGTCCGCGAGGACGGTATCCCTCACAGCGGCGCGAACGTCCGTTTCGAGCAACCCCAACCAGTCGGGGTCCGAAGCGAGGTCGGTCTTGGTCAGGACGATCAGTCCCGCGGGGATCTGGAGCAGGTCGAGGATCGCGAGATGTTCGCGCGTCTGCGGCATGACGCCCTCGTCCGCGGCGATGACGAGCAGGGCGGCGTCTATGCCCCCGATGCCCGCCAGCATGTTCTCGATGAAGTCGCGGTGGCCGGGCACGTCCACGATGCCGATCTCTTCGCCGGTGGGGAGCGTGAGCCAGCCGAAGCCGAGGTCAATCGTCATCTCGCGCGCCTGCTCTTCTTTGAGGCGGTCGGGATGGACGCCCGTGAGCGCGGCGATGAGCGTGGACTTGCCGTGGTCTACGTGGCCTGCTGTGCCGATGACGCGCATGGAATTCAAAGATGAAAGATGAATTCATCCTTCATAATTCTGAATTCTGAATTATGAAGGATGAAGGATGAAATTTTATCGTGAGGCTTTCGACGCCTTTGAAGCCGTCTTTTTTCCGTGGCCCATGATGCGCTCGCTGGCGGAGAGCCATTCGTGCGCCCAGTTCATCAGTTCCTGCATCTGGCGTTCGATGGCGTCGGTGGATTGATGCAGTTGGTCCTGCGCGGTCTGGACGAGGTCGTCGAGGGCGATGACGCGTTCCTCCGCGGAAGCGCTGGCCTGGCGCAGGTCGCGGATGGATTCATCCTGCGAGAGGGTGTAACTGGTCCAGCGTTTTTGGTCCTCGGCCTTGAACGCCACCCATTCCTGGCGGGCGCGTTCGTCGGTGAGACGCTGCATCTCGGATATTTCGTTGATACGGCGTTCCAGTTTTTGGTTGAGTTCGAGGTAGGTATCCTGCGCGCGTTTGGCGGCGCGGGAGGCTTCCTCGGCGGCCTGCACCTGGGTATCGAGACCGGCGGCCTGTTTTTTGAAGTCTTCCACGCGCTCGTTCCAATCCTTCCAGGCGCGTTCACGCTCGACGTGCGCCAGCGACTGTTGTTCGATGAAGACGGCTTGCGCCTGTTTGCGCTCGGATTCGGAAGACAGCAATTCGATTACGCGGTTTTCCGCGATCCGCAGGCTGTCCATGTTCAATTGCATTTTGTCGCGGGTCTCGTCCAGGCGTTTTCTCAATGCGGTCAGGTCGCCCTGCAGGTCGGCGATCCGTTTGAAATCGGTGCGGCGCGCCTCTTCGAAGGCTTTTTGGGCGCGCCCCAATTGGCCGTGGGTGGCGGCGATCTCCTCGGCGCGGACCTTGATGTCGGTCATGGCCTGCGAGATGCGGATCTCCTCGGCGTCCTTGACTTTCAACGCCTTGCGGATGTCGCTGACATCGAAGGCCTTGCGGAGTTCTTCAATGGGACGCTGGAACTTCTCGATCTCGGCCTGGTGGCGTTTGGCGGTTTCGGCTTCGCGTTTCTGGGCTTTTTTCTCGACGCTTTCGAGGGCGGTATTCATATCCTTGCGCTGTTTGGCAAAGACCTCATCGAATTGGTTCAGGCGCGAGGCGGTGGCGGTGATTTCAGCCAGGCTTTTTTCCAGCGTTTTGGCATGTTTGGTCAGCGCGGCTACATCCCGTTCAATGGATGTCAGCCGTTCTTCCACAGCCGAAGCGGACTCGCCGGTCTTGCGCTGTTGTTTTTCCAGCCAGTCTATGCGTTTGATGATCTGTTCAAATTCCATGGATTGCTCCGGAAAGGATGGTGATGCGAGATGAAAGATGAAAGATGAAGGATGAAAGATGAAAGATGAAAGATGAAGGATGAAGGATGAAAGATGAAAGTCGGATGCGAGATA
>Ga0210033_1003112_pt1 | contig 13669 bp, 15 predicted proteins | sample CryGeymeta201501_FD_185465 | JGI IMG/M metagenome (GOLD analysis project Ga0210033, IMG submission 185465) | Groundwater microbial communities from Crystal Geyser aquifers in Utah, USA - Crystal Geyser metaG 2015-01 (SPAdes) (version 2) | ecosystem: Environmental > Aquatic > Deep subsurface >... | reverse complement strand
CTTGACCTGCCCGCCGCATGCGCCTAATTCAGCCCGAGGTCGGGCCTGTAGCTCAATGGTCAGAGCAGGGCGCTCATAACGCCTTGGTTGGGGGTTCGAGTCCCTCCGGGCCTACCAAACCCCATCTATTTTCCTTTCGTTTTCAAGTCGTTAGGGGAATTTTTTGGCGAACCTAGCAGGAAGGTTCACCACGGTCTGTTCCCGATTTGGCCGGGAAAGCAGCTTTGCATGGGCAGAATCTGCCAGCCCTTCGCGCATGGCTGTTTCGGTGTAACGCTGCACTTCGGCCAATGTCTTGTGCCCTGTAACAGCCATAATTTCATGAGCGGTGGCCCCTGCCTCTGCCAAGCGCCGGGCGCAGGCTTTGCGCAGACCATGCGCGGAACACTCGGCCAAGCCAGCCAGATCGCACCATTCGCGCATCAGGTTGCCAAGTCCATCGGGCGAACGGCTCATGCCGTAGGCGGTGGCAAGGAAGGGTCGGTCAAGCGGGCAATCGGCAAGGACGGCGGCAAGATCGGGGTGAAGTGGGATGCTCACAAGAATCCCGTTCGTCTTGGCGGTTTTCTGGCGGCGATACTCGAGCCGCGCGCCCTTCATGTTCATCGGCCCCAGCTTCACGGCGTCCACCCGCGCAGCGCCCGTGTAAAGCATCAGCGTGACCGCGCGATGCGCCACAGTGCCGGGTTCATGCACCTTGAAAAACTGCGCTATCTCGCCTTCATCCCAAGCGTGGAACCCCTCGCCCGTGACCTTGTAAGCCTTCACCAGCCGGGCCGGGTTCGACTTGATCCAGTCCAAAGCTATGGCGTGATCCAGCAACTGCCCCAGCCGCTTGCGCAGGTTGTTCGCGGCGGAAGGGGTTTCCGACTTTTCAGCAAGGAACCCCATGACATGCCGCCGCTCAAGGCGGTTCACAGGCTTGTCGCCATGCTTTTGCCGGAACGGTTCCACAAGCCCGCGATAGGTTTTCTTTGTAAGGTCCGCCAAGCCGCTCCATTCTGGCGACTGATACCATGACGCAACCAGATCATTCACCGAACCGGGGATGCTTTTTGCCACACCTGCCCCAAGTTTCTTGCCTGTGCGATGCTCCACCAACGCCGATTCATAGCGTTGAACAAACTCGGCCGATCCGTAGTCGGTGCCCAATTCACGCGAAAACCCGCCCTTGCGATACCGCCAACGGCGTTGCCCGTGGCGGTCTGTGTAGGGCGATGCTCCGGGAAACTGGCGCTTCTGTTTCATCATTGATCCCAAGGGTTCGGGTCGGTTTTTCCGGTCGCGTCGATCATCGGTGACACGGTGATGCGTTGCGGCTCAATCACGATCTGGGGCGTGGGCAAGCCCGCGTCCTTGAAGGCTTTTAGCACCTTCGTCACATCAGATTGGACAAAAGCAGCGCGGCGGTTTGCCATCAGGGCGTTACCCTGTCTGCGGCGCGGGCAAGTGCGGAAATGGTGGTTGCGGTCAACCGTGCATGGATTTCCAGATCACCCTGAAAGAATTCTTCGGGCGGAACATATTCGATCTGCGTGTCCAGAACGGTTTCTGGCAACAGCTTGAAAACTTCGGCGTGAAGGTGGATTTCGCCGCTGAATCGCCGCTGGTCGATGCTGACCCAAGTGTATCGGAAAGTTTTTTCAAAGACGGACGGACCCTTGCGCGCCATACCGAACAAGGCTGCAACGGCCTCGGTGAAGGTATGTTCGGGGTCCAGAAACACGGTCAACGGCGCGCCGAATTCTTCGAACGCCGCCCTGTCCTGATCTATGTGCTTGTAGTCACCGTTGAATACCGACGCATCGGAAAGCCGCCGGACCGCAAGGTGCGCTTGTTGCGGGGGAAGTCCGCTCATCCCCGCTATGATCAGGTTGGCAAGGTCGGTGTCAGTGATCACTTGGCTTTCCTTGGCGCGCGTATGTTTCGAGAACAGACCCTGTTCCCGGATGCGGCGCCCGATCTCGGACGCTTCCTTGAACGGAAGCCCGGTTTCGCTGGCGAACATTGCCCAGATTTCAGTTGTGATGCTCACAGCACCGCCCTTTCTTGGAATATTTCCCAACAGTAAGCGCGAACGGGCAGAAAGACAAGCGGGACTTTTCCCATTAATCCCGCTTGCCGGGCGATTTGTGCATCCTGTTCGCGCTCTTTCGGGCATCACATGCCCTTCGACGTTGCAAACGTGATGCTGCCGGGCCGGGGGGCGCTGGCGTTGCGGATGCGGGTTTCCAGATCGGCAATGGCCTTGGCCATTTCCGCATCATTGGCGTATTCCAACCGCTTGCCGTCATACTGTGTCACCCGGACGCCGGAAGCGCGCGCCCTGATCAGGGCGTCGCGCAGGGTTTCCAGTTCAGTGATGTTCAGTGCCATCAGCCGTTCCGATACCAGCCGCGATGGTCGATCCACGCCGCGCCGAAGTCCAGCCGAACCTTGATCATCATGGCGTCCACCTCAAAGGCGACGGTCGTTTCGACCTGCGGGCCGGGTGCGCCTTCAAGATAGGCATATTCCAGCCCGTCGATGTTCGCCGGGTCCGCCGCCAGATACCATTGCGTCGCGTTGGTCAGGCGGGGTTCCACCAGAAGCGACAGCTTGGCGAAGGGGTTCACATCGGCGACGGCGGTTGCTGCCAGCGTGGTCAGCAACTGTTCCCCGATGGTTTCGTATTCGGGCGGCACAATCAGATAGCGGGGCGCGGCATTGATCGGCATCCCGTTCGCCGAAGTCTGTTTGCGCATCCGCACCCGGCCTGCGTTCAGGCTGGTGACGCTTGGCGCAGAAGCGGCGTCAAGGTTGCCGTGGCCAGCGACGAACACCGCCAGACCGTCAGCCAGAACCGGGTTGCTGGTCAGGGCGGTGACAAGCTGCGCGTTCTCGAATTCGCGCGACGCGATACCCATGCGGCGGGAAAAGTCGGCCAGCGCGCCCAGATCGTCGTTGATCCACATTTGCCGGGTGTAGGGGATGATGCTGCCGAAGGTCGCCAGTGAGTTGGTGTTCGCCGACTCGGCAACCGAACCCATCGGGTATTCGCCGCCTTCCAGCACCTTTTTCAAGGCCGGGGCGTCGCCAAGCATATACTTGGTTTGCACCTTGAAGTTCGGATACTGCGTTTGCCGCGCAGCGGGGCGCAGACCGGACGGGGCGGCGTCATAGGCAGTGCGCAGGCTGCGCCCGGCACTGTCGCCAAGGATGCCCGCCAGATCGCCCGTGACCATGCTGCCCGCGCGGGTGAACACCTGACTGTCGGACAGCCCTTGCACCGCAATGCCGTGGCGGCGCGCCACTTCCCGCACCACGTCGGGCAGGCGCATGTTCGCATACTGGCGCGCCGGGGCGGAAAGTTCATGCGCCGGGTTCATCCGGGCATGGATCGCCTCGCCCATGCGGGCGGTGAACACCGCCGGGTCGTTGTGGTCGAACGTGATCTGCGCCGTGGTGCGGGTCCGGGTCTGCGCCTGGCGCTGCGCCATAGCGGTAAAAGCTAGTTCGCGGGCAGCTTCCGGCGTCGCCTCGGCGTCGATCTGCGCGTCGGTCCAAGCCCGGTCCAGCCCCGCCAGTTCGGCGATGCTGCGAATCTCGGTGTTCATTTCAGCGCGGGTTTGCACCTGCACTTCATCTTCGGTGGTCGGCATGGTGATTTCTCCATTTCTGAAATGTGCGCCGGGATCGGCGGGAACGGGGACAATGGACACTTCAACCGGCGTCCATTTCGTTGCGGTGCGAACCCGCTTTGCGCCGTCTTTGGCCTCGCGGGTCTGTTCGATGGTGTAGCCGATCGACAGCCCGCGAAGGCTGCCGTTGGCAACGTCGGTCATCACGGCTTGCGCCGCGGTGGATTCGCGGAACCGGATCACCACAAGCAAGCCCTCTGGCGTCATGCGCGCCGCCTCGATCACGCCCAACTGATCGCGGGTTGTGTCGCGGCGGTGCCCGTCCAGCACCGGGGCACCGACAAGCCGCGCCAGATCGACGCCGCGCAGGTCCAGCACTTCGCTGTAACCGGGACGGGCAACCGCCGCCCCGGTTGAAACGATTGCCTCAATGGTGCGGGCTTCTGCGTTGAAGGTGGCCGGACGGATGTTTGCTGCCCGAAGGTGAATGGTCATGGTTCCGGTTCCTGTCTGTCAGCGGATCGCGCCGTCAAGCAGCACCTGCCCCACCGTGTCGGCGGTAAGGGCAGCGGCGAAGGCGGCACCGATCATCTTGTTCGAGCCAACCGTCGTGGTGACGGCGCGCGTGGTGTTGTCCCAATAGAGGGTCTGGCCAAGGGTCCACACCTGCGCGGCGGTCTTGGTCAGGGTGAAAACGCCCTCGCGCACAAGCACCACGTCGGCACCGGATGCAGCGGCACCTTGCGCCACACCGATGATCGAACCGACTTGTGCCACCTGCCCCGAATCTAGGGCATAGGGCGCGGGCAGCGTCACGTTGTCGCCCGAATAGAGGGAATTTCGCATTTCAGACTCCTGTAGGTTTGATTGCGCGGGCGAACCTGTCCGCCGCGATTTCTTCGTCCAGTTCTTCGATATCGCGGCCACGGCCTGCGACCACTTCGGCGCGGGACTTCAAGCCCGCCTCAATGGCGCGGATATCGCCGTTAACTTCCTTGAGGGGATCGACCCAAGCCCAGCCGGGCGAAACGAATTTCACCGCGCGATAGTCGGCCAATTCGGTTTCGCTCGCACCGATTTCGCCCGCCAATGCCTTGGCGTCGATCCAGCGCCGCCACAGCGGGCGCAGCAACTGCGCTTCGATCAGGGTGCGTTGCAGCATTTCGGCGCGACGCCGGAATTCCAGCAAGCCGACGCGGGCACTTGAATAGTTGGTGCCCGACAGATCGCCCGTCACCTGTTCATAGGTCAGCCCGACACCGACGGCGATTTCGCGTTGCTGGCCTTTCACAAATTCAACGGCCTGCGACAGACCCTGACCGGGCTGCGAGAATTCCACCTCTGCGCCGAACGGCAGAACCCGCATTGCGCCCGGCTCAAGGCTCACGTTCACGCTGCCGTCGGTCGCCTCGAACCCCGCCGTGCCGCCCTCGGCATCGCGCACAAAGCCAGTCATCAGGCTTTGCACCTTCAACGTCATCAGCATGGCGTCGGACGCGGCGTCGAAGTCTGCCAGCTTCAGCAAGATCGGCGCAAGCCATGAAATGCCGCGCACCTGACCGGGGAAAAGCTGGTCAAAGATGTGCAGCACTTCGCGCACCGGCACCCGCACCGCCTGCCCGATCATCCCGAACGGGGCTCCGGGGGCGTCGGGCAGAATGTGATAGGCGATAATCTGGTCGCTTGCGTCAAACTCCACCCCGGCGATGATCCGCGCGCCGTTGCCCAGATCGCGGGTCAGCGACGGGTCAATCTGGTCGGCAGGCAGCGCCACGGAGACAAGCGCCGCCTGCCGGTATCCTTCGGGCCCATGACCCCCGAAGGATGTTCGGATAAATGCCTCGCCGTCGCGCACCAGGGCGCGCACCGCGACGGGCAGCAAGGCCAGCATCTGCCCTTCAAACTCACTGTTCAGCGCCCGCCGCGTTGCCGGGTCCGGGTGCTGCGAAAGTGCCTGCCATCCCTTGCCAGCCAGCGCCGCAAGCCATGTTTCCACGATCCGCGCCGCCGTCGGGTTGTTCATCGAAAGCGCCGCCGCACGGGCCTTGGCTGGCGCGCGGGCGGCAAGGATCGACGCTTGCGGCGCGTTCAGCATGGGCGAACCCTGCCAGCGCCGCCCGCCGCCGCCAGCTTCAATCTGGCGCTTTTGCATCGGCCCCGTGATCCGGGTCAGAAGGGTGCCAATCCAGCTCACCGGGCGCACTCTATTTCCGCCGCAAGCGCCTCTTCGAGCAAGACCACCAGTTGCGCACTCATTGAGCGCCGATTTCTCTTCGCCGAATCCTTCAATCGCCTGAAAAGTTCGCTGGGCAATCGGATCGTCGTCTTCTCGGTCATGCGGCTACTCCTATCTGCACAACATGGCACGGTGCCATGCTTGCGTCAAGAAAAAAAATGTGGCACGGTGCCATCATACCAAGGGAATCGCCATGACAGTGCCGACAAATCGCGAGAGCGAGAAATATATGCTTCGGCTGCCCGCCGGGATGCGTGATCGCATCAATGCCGCAGCGACACGGAACATGCGCTCAATGAACGCTGAAATCGTCGCTGTTCTGGAAGAGAAATTCCCGGTTCCGACGATTTCCCAATATCTCGCGGAAAAGCTCGGGACAGACAGAATTCTCGAATTGATTAACACGGAAAAGGCCGATCTGCCCGCCGCCATCCTCAAGATAAACAGGCACATGGAAGGTGGAGACATTCCGGTGCGCTTCGTATTGCGGAAAGGGAATGTCAAGGTCGTTGCAATCGGCGAGTTCTGGGCGGAAAATATGGCAATAGAAGGTGAGGTTAGCGAATGAATAGCTGGCGGAAAGCGGTCGATTCGCGCCCTTTTCTGACTTTCATCTTCGCATCCAGCTTGACGCCAGCACCGGGGCGCGCTTCGGCGCAGGTGCAGTTTCGGTCGAAAGATCGGCGCGGCGCTGGTCATAGTCCAGATTGAGCAATCCCCGCGCGGCGAAGGCATAGACCACACAGTCAAGCGCCTCTGCCCGCCGCCCCGGTATCCGAACGAAGCTGCGCGTCGGCTGGCCTCGGCTGTAGCGCACCACCGATCGTTCGGACGCAAGCTGTTCGAACCAAACTGGGCGCAAATCGGCGGAAAAGCGAACTCTGCCCGCCTGCGCCAGCCGCCCAAACAGTTGCAGCTTTACCGTGTCCACCCCGATGATCCACAGCCGCGCGCCGGTCTTGGTCTTGGAACCCGCCCGTTCGATCACGGGGCGGTTGCCGGGTGCGCCCTTGATCGCCAGCACCTTGCGCCGGGTCCGGGGCGTGGCAAAGGCGGTGACGTGGTGCATGGAAACCCCGTCGCCCGCGTCAATGGCGCAGGCGTCCACCCCGATCTTGCCGCCAAGCGCATGGGGAAAGCGGGCACCAATAAGCGCGTCCAGTTCGGCCCAGGTTTCCTCGGTGTCATACTGGCCCCAGATCACCCGATGCCCAAGCACAAGCGCCACGCCGCCTTCGGTCCAGCCCAGATAGGTGACTTCCAGGCGGTCGTGTTGAACGTCCACGCCAACCGTCAAGGCCAGCACTTCGGCAGGCACGGCGGCAAGGCCGAAGGGTTCGGCGCGGGCCATCAATTCATCTTCGGCTAGTTCATCGCCTTCGCTGCGCCAGCCTTGGCCAAGAATCGTGTTGACGAAGGTTTGCAGCGTGGTCGGATCGTCTTTCGCCTGCACGAATTCCACCGCCAGCTTGCCCCAAGCGGCGTTCGAGTGCAGCGATATCAGGGCGTTCATGCGGAACACGGCATGGCCCTTCACCTGCGGCTGTGTGGCGCGCCATTCACCCTTGGCCACCATTTCCAGCTTGTGCCGTTCCGATACCTCTGCGGCGCAATGCGGGCAGCGCCAGCGGGCGGTTTCGGGCGCGCCTGCATCCCAGATGATATCGGGCCAAAGCAGTTCACTCATCGCCCCACATTCCGGGCAAGGCACCTCGTAAATCCGGGCATCAGACCGCGCATAGGCGCGCAGAACGTGGCTGGTTTCTTCATGCACCGGCGTCGATCCAAGCACGATCTTGCGGTCGGGGAACGACATGGTGCGGCGTTCGGCCAAGAGGATCGGCGAACCTTCGGCGGTTGCTTCCATGCCGTCGGCTTCATCCATGAACAGCACCCGGACGTTGTGACGGCGCAGGTTGCGCGGCGCTTTCGCTGCGACCACTTTCAACGATCCGCCGGGGAAACGGCGCGACAGAAGCGTGTTGCGCCCGGATTCGTCCTGTGCATCCGACAGGACGGCGGCAAGCGCCGGCGACGCTGCGAAGATCGGTTCGATATCCGACACCATGTAATCGCGGCAATCAGCCTCTGCTGGTAGAAGGCAAAGGATTGGCGCAGGTTCATTGGCCACGAAACTTGCGACGGCGCTGGTCAGAAGCGTGGTGAACCCTACCCGGACGGGCTTCACCAGGGTAACACGTTCGATTTCCGCGTCGCCTATGGCGTCGGCAATCTCGCGCTGAAAGGGCCAAAGCCGCACCGGGCCGGGCAAGGCAGACACGCCATCGGGCAGCACGATTTCTCGCTCGATCCATTCCGACAGGCGCAGGCGGGGCGGGGGGATCAGGGCGCGCAGCGCCTGCTTTGTGATCTGGTCAAGCGTCGGCATTGCCAAGTTCCTGCAAAGCGTCGCGCAATTCGCGGTCGATCATGGTCACGTCGCTGGTGGTCAGGTGCTGCATGGACTGGCGCAGCCGGGAAGGCACCGCCAGCAGCCGGGAACGCAGCGCGCGCAGGGTATCGGACCAAGCCCGTTCCACTTCGCTTGCCGGGACGTATTCGCCGCGCAGCACGGCGTTTTTCAGGGCCTGCGCGTCGGCCTGTTCCCGCGCCAGCCGCGCCCGTTCTCCGGTCAGGTTCAGCACCTGTTCTTCGCCGCCGCGCCCGCTTGCCGTTTCGCGCAGACCGGCGATATAGCGGCGGGTGCTTTCCTCAAGGTCATAGGCATCATGGCCAAGACGAACCACAATATCGCGCTTGCCAAGGGTGGTCAGCATCCCCGGCGTGATGCCGAACAGGTCGCAAAGGTCGGAACCGCCAATGCGATGGACGGGCTTCTCTCCCCCCAGCCCCGGCAGTTCCGACATGATCCGCATCTTTTAACCCCTTGTAATTGCTTGCATAGCTTAAAGCCTCGCGCCTCGCCCCCCCGTATACGTCAGGGCCGGGAAGGACCCGCGGTGGTCACGCGCTGCCCGCTGGTCTGGCGCTCGCAAGCGTGTGGTCAGCCGTAGCAGGCAGGGTGCAGACCCGTTCGGCGGCTCTGGTGCAGCAATGCGCTGCCATCCTGTCTTTCGCTTGCTCAAGCATTGGCCCGTTCCTGCATGGCGCTACAGGCGATGCTGGCCCATTTCTCAGCAATCCGCGTTTCGAGCTGATCGTCCGCCCGTGGTGGAACCCGGAAAGGAACCCGCCAACCTTGATCGAATCGCTGATCAAGCGCCGTGAGGTTCGGCCACCTGCCCTTCGCAAGCCAAGCGTTCCAAGATTCCTCGTTGTGGGAACCCCGGTCGATCTTCACAACGGGACGGTTGAAAAAAAGTGGTTCGGGCGGCTGGCCAGCCCTTTGGATATTCTTTGGGTCAGCCTTTATATAGGAAAGTGCAGTTTTGCCCCCTTTTCCGCGCATATCTGCCCCCTTTTGCGTTGCCCTTTCGCGGTCATAAACGGGTGCAGGATTGCCCCCTTTTTCGTGCTTCGTGGTCGGTGCTTGAACCGCCTTCGGGCGGTCATGGCCGGAGGCATCCGGCCCCTTCGGGCAGATCATCGGCACCACGTTGTTGCCGCCCAGAAAGAAGATTTCAGACCGATTTCCGCGCCCGCGTCCTTCGGTCCTGATCAGCCATCCCGCCGCCGTCAGATCGCGCAGGGCGCGCTTTATGGTATCGGCAGAGGTGCAGAGAGCATCGGCAAGCGTGTCGGTTCCGGGGGCGCAATGGGCCGTCTCATGGTGCGAAAACTGCGTTGCGAGAACATGGGCGAGAAGCCGGGCCATCGGCGACAGATCACCGTCACCTGTGATAGCCTTGAGCCAGCCCCACCGGGCACGGTTCCAGTTTCCGTTCTGATCGACGCGCCTTGCAGCGGCGGGGGCGTCGGTGTATTGTTCGGCTTGAAGCCGTTGTGCTTTGTCATTAGCCCCGGATGCGCCCGCCAGCGCGCCGGGGTTTTCGTTTGCATCGGTCGGCAAAAGGTTCGCCTTACCCCGAATTTCGCCAATGATATCAATGGGCGAATTTTCTCGGTTCGCCGTTGCAACCATCTGATTTATGGCGTATTTTTTAAGCCCTCCGGGCCTACCAAACCCCATCTGAAGATTCTTTATTGTCATTTTCATGGTTGCTTCCCCGGCCAAGGTGGACCGGGGCAAGCGCGGGGCGTCAGGGCCGGAGCAGGCGGAACGCTGCCGCGGCACCCCAGCCCGCCACCACCGCGACGACCAGTGCCAGCAGGCCGTAGGCCAGCGGCTGCTCAAAGGCCATGCGGGTGAAGAAGCGCTCGAGCCCTTCCTTGCGCACCCCGATCCGGCGCTCCAGCGCATCGACCACCACACCGCCGCGGGTCAGGAAGATGCGCACCCGGTAGTCGCCCTCGATCAGATTGGCGGGCAGCGCCACATCGGCGCGAAACAGGGTATCCTCGGTCAGCGCCACCGCCCCCTCGGCCCGGCTGTAAAGTCCGGCGTCGGTCTGGATGCGCAGCAGTGCATCGACAAAGGTCGGCGCGTCCTCGGCCTCAGCCGCGATGCCGACCGCACGGATGGCGCGCGGAATGGTGATCTTGTGGCGCAGGTCTTCGGTGTTCGACAGAATCAGCTCCAGCGGCCCGGTGCTGGCCACCGCGTAAAAGCTGGGGGCGCGGTCGATGGTGACTTCGGCGCGGTTGATCCAGATCCCGAAGCGGCGATCCTTGCGGCGCACGATCTGCGGCAGGGCCGGGCCCTCGACGGTGATGATCACCTCGAGCGGTGCGCCGGTGGGGGCGGGGCTTTCGCGCTTGACCGCGCCGTAGATCAGAATCTCCGAGCCGACAAAACTGGCGGTGATCGAGACCGCGTTCTGGCTGAGACCGGCCACGATCTGCTCGCCATCGCTGGCGGCCGCGGGGGCCGCCAGCAGCAGCCAGAGGGCAACCAGCCGGATCATGGCAACCGCCCGGCGGTGACCGAATAGAACTCGGACGGGGTGAGCAGCAGATCAAGCGCCACCTTGACGCAGACCACCAGCACCAGAAGCGCCAGCAGGATGCGCAACTGCTCGGCCCGCAGCCGCACGCCCACCCGCGCGCCAAGCTGCGCCCCGATCACCCCGCCCATGATCAGCACCAGCGCCAGCAGGATGTCCACCGTCTGGTTGGTGACGGCATGGGCCACGGTGGTGAACGCGGTCACGAACATGATCTGGAACATCGAGGTGCCGATCACCACCCGGGTCGGCATGCCCAGCAGGTAGATCATCGCGGGCACCATGATGAAGCCGCCGCCGACCCCCATGATCGCCGCCAGAAACCCCACCAGCGCCCCCACCAGCAGCGGCGGCAGCACCGAGACATAAAGCCCCGAAGCGCGGAACTTGATCTTGAGCGGCAGCCGGTGCACCCAGGTATGGGTATGGGCGCGCCGCACCGGGGCCGCACTGCCGCGCGCCCTGAGCAGGCTGCGCAGGCTTTCGTGCAACATCAGCGCGCCCACCAGACCGAGAAACAGCACGTAACTGAGCTGGACGAAAACGTCGATGTGGCCCGCCGCACTCAGCCGCGCAAAGACCCAGATCCCCGCCACCGATCCCGCCATGCCGCCCGCCAGCAGCACAAATCCCATGCGGAAATCGACCGCCTTGCGCTTCAGTTGCGCCAGCACCCCCGACACCGACGAGGCCACCACCTGATTGGCCCCGGTCGCCACCGCCACGGCGGGCGGAATGCCGATGAAGAACAGCAGCGGCGTGATCAGAAAACCGCCGCCCACCCCGAACATGCCCGAAAGGAAGCCCACCACCCCGCCCATCCCCAAGAGCAGGAAGGCGTTGACGGAAACCTCGGCAATGGGGAGGAAAAGCTGCATCGGGCCAAGGGGAAAGAGGGACGGGATGACCCAAGACTTGCGCGCCTTGTGCCGTATTGTCAAACGCTTGTCCCGCAGCGCCCGGAGCAGGATGTGCCGTGATGGGAACGGTGTCTTCGAACTTTTTCTTGCCGGATTTGATTTCAATCAAATCCGGCCGCGCCTGCCTGCCCCCGGCAGGCGCGAAATGCGCCCGCCAGGCAGGCGCGGCCGGATTTTCAAAGCCTCGGCCAGGCCGAACAGCCCTTGCCTTGCGGCCTCACGGCCTTCAGGCAAGGGACCGGGCGGCCTTGCCCCGCAAGGCCGCGCATCCGGTCCCGGTGCCCAATACCAAAGGTCGGAATGATTGTCAGGCTTCCGGCAAACTTCATCACGCTCAGCGTTCCTTGACGTAGGGCTGGCCACCGGCGCGCGGCGGGATCGCCTTGCCGACAAACCCGGCCAGGATCACCACCGTCAGGATGTAGGGCAGCGCCTGGGTGAACTGCACCGGAATCATCACCACTCCGAGGTCGATGTTCTGATAGCGGATCGCGATCGCCTCGAGCAGGCCGAACAGGCTGCACGCCAGCAGTGCATACCACGGCCGCCACTTGGCAAAGATCAGCGCCGCCAGCGCGATGAAGCCTTTGCCCGCCGTCATCTCGCGCCCGAACCCGGCCGACAGGGCGGTCGAAAGGTAGGCCCCCGCCAGACCGCACAGAATTCCGGCGATCATTACCGCCGCATAGCGCAAGCCCACCACCGAAACCCCGGCGGTATCGACCGCCGCCGGGTTTTCCCCCACCGCCCGCAGCCGCAACCCGAACCGGGTGCGGTAAAGCAGCCACGCCGTGCCCGGCACCAGCGCGAGTGCCAGATAGACCAGGATCGAGTGGCCCGAGATCAGCTCGAAATAGATTGGGCCAAGGATCGGCACATCCTTCAACGCCCCGGCGAACGGCAGGGTGATCGGCTCGAACCGCGCCGCCCCCGCGAGCGCCGGGGTGCGCCCGCCCAGCCCGAACCAGTATTGCCCGAGCAGCACCGTCATCCCCGAGGCCAGAAAGTTGATCGCCACGCCGGAAATCAACTGATTGCCGCGAAAGGTGATCGAGGCCAGACCGTGGATGCCGGCAAACAGCATCGAGGCCCCGATCCCCGCCGCCAGCCCCAGCCAGACATTGCCGGTCACCGCCGCCGCCGCCCCCGAGGCAAAGGCCGCAACCAGCATCTTGCCTTCGAGGCCGATGTCGAAAATTCCCGAGCGTTCCGAGAACAGCCCGGCAAGGCAGGCCAGCAGCAACGGTGTTGCCAGCCGCACCGCCGAGTCAAGCACCTGAATGATCGAGGCAAAATCCATCACTTCGGCCCTTTGCGCAACAGCAGGAAGACCTGCTCGACCGGGCGGCGCACCATGTCGTCAAGCGCGCCGGTGAACAGGATCACCAGCGCCTGGATCACCACGATCAGATCGCGCGGGATCTTGGTCCACAGCGCCAGCTCCGCCCCGCCCTGGTAAAGGAAGCCGAACAGGATCGCCGCCAGAAACACCCCGAACGGGTGGTTGCGCCCCATCAGCGCCACCGCGATGCCGATGAAGCCCGCGCCTTCAACGCTGTTCAGAAGCAGCCGGTTGGCCTCGCCCTGCACCGCGTTGACCGCCATCATGCCCGCCAGCGCCCCCGAAATCAGCATCACATAGATGGTGATCCTGACCGGGTTGATGCCGGCATAGATCGCCGCTTTTTCCGATTTGCCAAAGGCGCGGATCTGGTAGCCCAGCCTTGTGCGCCAGACCAGCGCCCAGACCAGCACGCAGGCCACCATCGCGATCAGCAGGCTGATGTTGGCCGGGGTGCTTTTGGAAAACGGGATGCCGAACACCGCCAGAACCTGATGCAGGCCGGGCAGGTTGGTGACTTCGGGAAAGCGCGCCGAGGCCGGGTCCATGCTGCCCTTGGGGCGCAGCACGTTGACCAGCAGGTAGTT
>Ga0210033_1003106_pt1 | contig 13677 bp, 9 predicted proteins | sample CryGeymeta201501_FD_185465 | JGI IMG/M metagenome (GOLD analysis project Ga0210033, IMG submission 185465) | Groundwater microbial communities from Crystal Geyser aquifers in Utah, USA - Crystal Geyser metaG 2015-01 (SPAdes) (version 2) | ecosystem: Environmental > Aquatic > Deep subsurface >... | reverse complement strand
GCTCGACCGCGTGGTTCTGGAGGATCTGATGCAGGGAGAGGTCGTTCACGGTGGCCTCGCAGGTCGGTGGACGAGGGGGCATGGCCGGGCTATGACTGCGGGTATAGGCGATGGCGCGCGCGCGCGAAAGGGGTGGCTATGACGCATCGCGTCATGGTTCATCGTCCGCGGTGGCCAACAGTCCGTCCCTGACCGTTCCCTGTCGGCGTCCAATCGGCCCCGCTATGATCTGTGGTTCAAGCGACGTCGTAACGAAGCTGGCGCTGGCCGCACCAGGGGCCCGTCACGCCCCCGACCCTGAACCCGACCCGAGGAGTGCGAAGATGCAAGAGCTCAACAGCGGTGCCCGTCTGGCTTCGATGATCGCGTGCACGGCCGTCGCTGCGGCGTGGATCGCTGGCTGCTCGGCCGACGGCCTCGACACCACCACCGTCGCCCCCGACGCCATCGAGGTGGTCGGCTTCTCCTCCTCCTCCGCCTCGCCGGGTTTCTGGTCGCACTGGGGGGACGGCAAGGCGGAGCTCAACGGCTACGATCTTGTGCAGCCCCGCTACGGCGAGCTGCGCAAGGGGCGGGCAGTGCTGGTGTACGTGACGGAGCCGTTCTCGAAGCGGGACTTCGTCAAGGTGAACGACTGGGACCGCAGCGACCCGGCGCAGGTCCAGGTCCTCAAGCTGAACTTCATCAAGAAGTTTCAGACGGGCGTGTACGACTACAGCGTGATGACCTCCATCTTCGTGGATCCTGCCGAGCGGTTTGCACCGGTCAAGACGACCTTCTCGATGCAGGAGTGGTGTGGTAGCGTATACGAGGAGACGGTGTTCGAGGGCGGTGAGGCGAAGATCAGCGCCCACAGCTACTTCGAGGGCGAGACGGCCAACTACGCGCTGGCGATGGACGGCAACGTCGTCGCCGAGGACACGCTGAAGATCACGCTGCGCGGGCTCGGGGCCGAGACGCTGGAGCAGCCCGAAGGGGAGCTGCGCCTGCTGCCCTCGTCCATCGAGCGCCGGTTCCGGCACGTCAAGCCCACCATCGTGCCGAGCGCGGTGAGTTGGGCGCCCGAGGCGAAGACGGTGGAGGTGCCCGCGGGCCGCTTCGAGGTGCGGGAGGCCAGCTACGCGCGGCAGGACGGGGCTCGCTGCACGACGCAGATCGAGGTATCCTATCCCCATCGCGTCGTCGGGTGGTCGTGCACGGACGGCGAGGAGGCGAAGCTGAGGGGGTCGGCCCGCATCCCGTACTGGCAGACCCACAACGAAGGCGATGAGAAGCTGCTCGGCGAGCTCGGGCTGGAGGCGCTCCAGTTCTGAGGGCGAGGGGCGAGGGGGAAACTTGATCGGAGCATGGTGGGATCGGCATGTGATGCCGGGGCTGGTGCGGCGCGCGTGCTCGGGGTCGCCGATCGTGCGGCAGCGACAGAAGGTCGTGCCGCAAGCGACGGGGCGGGTGCTCGAGGTCGGCATCGGGTCGGGCTACAACCTGCCGTTTTACGACGCGTCGAGGGTGACGTCCGTGGTGGGGCTCGACCCGACGGAGGCGCTGACGGTTGACGCGCGGATCATGGTGGAGGCGGTGGCGTTCGGCGTGGAGATCATCAGCGGGAGCGCCGAGGCCATCCCGGCGGACGCGGGTAGCTTCGATACGGTGCTGGTGACGTGGACCCTGTGCACCATCCCGGACGTGGAGGCGGCGCTGGCGGAGGTGCGTCGGGTGTTGGCGCCGGGCGGGCGGCTGGTGTTCGCCGAGCACGGCAAGGCGCCGGATCGGTCGGTCCAGTGGATGCAGGACCTGCTGAACCCGGTGTGGAGTCGTATGAGCGGGGGCTGCAACCTGAACCGGCCCATGCCGGGCCTGATCGAGCGGGCGGGCTTCGAGTTGGAGCGCGTCGAGGCGATGTATCTGCCGGGGCCGCGGTGGCTGAACTACCACGTCTGGGGCTCGGCCTTCACTCCATGAACGAGAACCCGAGCTGACGCGGTGGCGGCGGCGGCGGGGCGGGCCGGCCGGCGGGCGGGGCCTTGCGGATGGCCACGGGCGCGGTCGGCGCGGTGCGCTCAGCGACGGTCAGCCCGATGTTGGAGCGCCCCACGGCCTCGACGGCCTGGCTGGCGAGGTTGAAGGCGACGCCCGGGGCGTTGTTCTCCTCCGAGAGGTGGCAGAGCAGGACGTGCTGGAGGCGAGGGCCGGCGACGCGGCGGAGCAGCTCCCGCATCTGGTCGTTGGACAGATGCCCCTTGCGGGAGCTGATGCGGCGTTTGAGGAACCAGGGGTAGGGCCCCTGGCGCAGCATGTCGACGCAGTAGTTGGCCTCCAGCAGGATGAGCTGGCAGTCGAGCAGGGCATGCACGACGCCCGGTGAGGACTCGCCGAGGTCCGTCGCCAGCGCGATGGCCGTGGTGGCGTCCTCGATCCGGTAGCCTACGGGCTCGGCGGCGTCGTGGCTGGTGGCGAACGGGGTGATGGTGAGGCCGCCGAGCTGGAGCGCGACGCCCGCCTCCACGCGCTCGATGCCGCCGACTTTGGCCTTGCGCCGCAGGTGGGCAGCGGTGCCATCGGTGCAGAGGATGGGCGTGTCGCCGATGTGGGGTCGCAGGTGTGGCACACCGACGATATGATCCCCATGCTCGTGCGTGATGAGGACCGCGTCCAGGCGCTCGAGCGACTCGCCGATATCGGCGAGCCCTTCGCGGATGCGGGGGACCGGTATGCCGGCGTCGAGCAGGAGGCGCGTATCACCGAGGCGGACGAAGACGGCGTTGCCCGAGGAGCCGCTGGCGATGACGCGGACGAGGTGCGTCGGGGGGGCAGGACTCGGGAGGGGGTGGGCCACGGGGCGCTCCTTGCCTTGGGTGAGCGCGCTGCCTCACCGGGGCCGCGCGTCGAGGCGGCCAGTCTGGGGTGAGCAGAGCGCTGAACGTCCACGCTCCTCGTGGACGCATGTATAGTGCGGGACGTCTGCCAGGTTTGGCAAGGCGGACGCAGGACACGGGGTAGATCCCCGAAGGAGGACGCGATGCGGTTCGAGGTGTCGGAGCTGAGCAGCGGCGAGGTCTACAAGCTGATGTGCGCGATGGTGGTGCCGAGGCCCATCGCGCTCGTGACCTCGTGGTCGGCGAACGGGGTGCTGAACGCGGCGCCGTTCTCGTACTTCAACGTCATGGGCACCGATCCGCCCGTGGTGGCCATCGGGATCGGGAACCGGAGCGGGGGTGAGGCCAAGGACACGGCGCGCAACATCACCGAGCAAGGCGAGTTCGTGGTGAACCTGGTGGACGAGGCGCTCGGCGAGGCGATGAACCTGTGCGCGACGGACTTTCCGCCGGAGGTGAGCGAGGTGGAGGCGCTGGGGCTGACGCTGGCGCCCTCGGCGAAGATCCTGACGCCCCGGCTGGCCGAGGCGCCGTTCGCCTTCGAGTGCCGCTATGTGCAGACGGTCGAGATTGGCAGAACACGGGTGATGCTCGGGGAGGTGGTGGTCATCTGGGGGCGGGATGCCCTTGTGGACGAGGCGCGTAAGTACGTGCACACCGAGCACGCCCACCTGATTGGACGGATGCATGGGCGCGGTTGGTATACGCGGACCCGCGATCTGTTCGAGCTGGAGCGGGTGAGCTTCGAGGCGTGGAAGGCCGGGCAGCCGGAGTAGGGCAGGCGGCCGGCAGGGCCGCGGTCACTCCGGGGCGCACCGTGCCACCGAGGTGTCGAAGTCGTCCTCGGTGCAGGGTTGCTCCTCGCCGCAGGGCCATTCGAGGCAGAGGGAGCCGTCCGGGTTGGTGCCGTCGGTCCAGTCGGCGAGGTCGCCGGGATAGGCGTTGTCGGAGGTGTCGTTGTCCTCGAAGGTGACGATGTGCTCGGCGGGGCGGGGGCACTGGCCGAAGTTGTTGAGGTAATACGACCAATAGTTGCCGGTGATGGTGTTGGAGGCGACGCGGTAGCCGCACGTGGCGAACGGGTACTTCTTGTCCGCGTCGCTGACCTCGAGGGCCGGCCCGAGGTTGTCGTGGATGAAGTTGCCCTCGACGGCCACGTCGTAGCCGCCGTCGATCCAGATCCCGCCGTCCCAGTAGCTGCCGTTGGCGTCGAGGTGGTTGCCGTAGATGTCGTTGTCGCGGACCACGACGCGCTCGCCGTCCTCGATGAGGATGCCGCCGCCGGTGTTGTCCCGGCAGGTGTTGCCCTGCACGACGGCGTCGAACATGCGGTAGGTGTTGATGGCGGTGCCGAGGGTGCCGGTGGCGTAGACGGCCGCGTTCGGGCCGTTGCCCCAGGACTCGTTGCCCTCGATCACCACTTGCACGCTGTCCAGCACGTTCACCCCGAAGCCCTCGCCCCCCGAACCCGGGTCGATGGACTCAAAGCCATTCTCCGAGAATACATTGTCGCGGAGCTGGATCTCGTCCGAGAGGGCCACGAGCAGCCCCGTGTCGGTGTAGTTCCGGAACTGGAGCCCCTCCACGACGAAGCCGTGCGTCTCGATGAGGCCGATGCCCTCGGTCATCCAGCCGTCGCCGTCGAAGACCGGTGGGCCGTCGTCTCCGGCCTCGCCGACGATCGTGACCGGCGCCTCGGCGTCGCCGTGTTGTGCGAGGATGACCGATTGTTTGTATACGCCGGGAGCGACGTGGATGGTCTGCCCCGGCGCCGCGTTGCACAGCGCGCGAGCCAGGGTCGCGAAGGCGGCACCTTCGGAGGTGCCGTCGTCGTCGTCGTCGCCGTCGGGGGCGATCCAGAGGTCGTCGGCGTCGATGGGGTCGGCGTCAACGCCGAAGCACTCGCGGCCGGCCCGGTAGAAGAAGCCCGTGTCGCCCTCAATGATCGTCAGGTCCGGCGCGGGCGTGCTCGGCGGCGAGGAGGTCTCGGAGCAGGCGCAGACGAGCGCGAGCAGCGCCCCGCCGACGAGGACGTGGTGGATGCGTGGTGGGGCCATGATCGCCTCCTGGAGTGCGTGGCAGGAGACGACATTGAACCACATCCGCGGCGCTGGTTCAAGGCGCTGGCAGCACCACCGCCACCTCGGGCGTCTCGGCGGGGAACCGGGGCTGGAACACGCCCGGCGCGGTCTGCACGGGGCGAAGCTCAGGCGACGGGAGTCAAACCGATCAGCGCTCCAGGGCGGGGACATCGGTGGTGACGTCCTCGGGGGCGGTCGTCAGCCTCGGCCGCTTCGAGCGCGGACCTCGGCGGTGACGTCCTCGACGCGGACGTCGACGCGCATGGTCTCAGCGCCGCCGCCGCGGTAGAGGGTGCCGGAGGTGGGGGTGGCGTCGCGGAAGTTGCGGCCGCAGGCGACGCGGATGTGGTCCTGGTTGGCGAGGCAGCCGTTGGTGGGGTCGAAGCCTCGCCAGCCGGTCAGCGGCAGGTAGAGCTCAACCCAGGCGTGGGAGGCCTCCGACTGGACCGTGTTGGCGTAGTGGGCCCCCGTGTAGATGTAGCCGACCCGGTAGCGCGCCGGGATGCTGAGCAGGCGGGCCAGGCAGATGAACAGGTTGGCGAAGTCCTGGCAGACGCCGCGGCGGTTGACGTACACCTCCCAGGGCGTCGTCTCGAGGTTCGTCGAGCCGGGCACGTAGGCGTAGTCGCGGTGGATGGTCTGGTTGATGTCGAGCAGCGTCTCGATCAGGTCGTGGTCCTGCCGCTTGACGAAGCTCATGGCATAGTCGGACAGCTCGCGGAGCTGGCTGACGGGCAGCTCGGCCGGCAGCAGGTAGGGGTGCATCATGTCGCGGTGCCACGGCATCCAGACGAGCGGGATGGTGTCATGGTGCGACGAGAAGCTGTGCGTGAGGTGCACAGGCGTCTGGAGGCGGACGAGGGCGGCGCTGCATACGCTCATCGCGCTGTAGGGCTGCTCCATGTCCACGCGGGAGGCCTGGTTGCCAAAGACATCTTCGAAGTCGCTGCGGGTGCCCTCCGGCGTGATCTGGAGGCTGTATTCGAGGACCTGCTGGGCGTGGTCGTGCACCGGCCGCAGGCGCAGCTCGTGGGTGCTGAGCTCCACGGGGCGCTTGTAGGTGTAGTGGGTGTCGTGGATGACGCGCAGGTAGCGGGCTTCAGGGTCGAAGGCCGGCTCGACCCGGTGGCGGTGGGAGGGGTCGGTGGGTGCGACGTGGGTGGGGTTGGCCACGGCGGAGCGCTGGACGGCGGCCAGGGCGCTGGCGCTCTCGGGCGGGGCGTGGGGCGCCACCCACGCGTCCGCCTCGTGCACGCTGGCCATGGTCGCTGCGACCTCGCCGTGGCTGTTCCACTGGATGTTGCCGCGCCGGGCGACCATGAGCTGGCCGGGCGCCAGGGCTTGCCAGCGCAGGTCGGACAGGGGCGTGGTCGAGAACACACACATCGTCAGGTTCTGGTCCATCGGGTCGTCGAGGTCGAGCGCGAGGGCCTCGTTCTCGAAGCGCCGCTGGGTGTGGGGCGGCGTGATGCGGGTCCAGTGCAGCTCGCTGTAGGCGGACTGGTCGCGGTAGACGACCAGATCGAGGCCGTCCGTGATCATGAGGTTGGCCGTGCCCTGGGCGTTGATGGTCTGGAGCCATCCGTGCAGCGTGGGCCAGCCCACGTCGGCGAGCGTGCGCGCGCCGGCGCGCGCGATGTGGCCCATCAGCCAGCAGAAGATGTATTCCGAGTCCGTGCGGCCGATGGGCTCGAACTCGGGGTCCTCGCCCATGGGCAGTCGCGCCTGGTAGTCGTGGGTGAGGTCGCCGGTGTGGGCGATGAGCCACGTGCGGCGCGCGTAGCTCTGGGAGAAGGGGTGGGTGTCCTGCTGGGTGCGCCGCTTGGCCGCGCCGCGCATGTGCGACAAGAAGACGCTCGACCGAAACCGCTTCCAGTCCCGCAGCAGCTGCGTCATGGAGCTGTTCTCCACCGACGTCGGGTCCTTGATGACCACCGCGGCGTTGTCGCCGGACGGATACCATGCGATGCCCCAGCCGAAGGGCTGGCGGTTTGGGTAGAGGTCTTTGGGCGGGGCCTTGAGGCGAAGCGAGGGGGAGGCGTCGAGGTCGAACGACAGTCCGAGCAGATAACTCATGGCGCGGGGTGGCTCCGATCGGCTTCCGCCGTGGGGTCGCTCAGCAGAGACGCGGTGGGGTTGAAGAAGTCGCTGCTGATGGCGCCGCAGAGCTCCGCGGTCGCGTCGACGATGTCGGTGAGGGTCTGGTGCAGGTCCTCGAGGGGGGCATGGCGCAGACCGTCGATGCGGGCGACCAGCGCGGTGGCCATGGCCACCGAGGTCGCGCCGATGGTGAGGTTGTCGGCAGGCCGGACCTGCTGAAGCAGGCGTCGCACCTGCTCCAGGGCGTACCGGATGGCCCGCGGGAAGACCGGCTCGAGCACCAGGAAGCGGAAGACGCTCTCGGCCGAGAGCGTGCGGCGCGACCGCCGCAGGTACATGTCGTAGGCCGAGCAGGAGCGCAGGACAGCCGTCCAGAAGAGGCTCTCCTCGGCCGCGGGCGCGCTGCGGGGCGTGTCGCCGAGCATGTGCCTGTGCACGTCGAGCAAGCGCGCGGTCTGGCCGGCACGCTCGGCGTAGAAGCCGATTCGCATGAAGTCGTAGGGTGGCTCGCGCAGCATCGTGCCATAGCAGACGCCCATAAAGTGCTGACAATACTGGAGAATCTGCTCGTAGAAGCGATGGCGATGGTGCTGGTGGAGGTGCTGGGCCTCCGCGCCGTTCAGCCAGAGCCAGAAGCCGTTGACGCTCCGCCACATCTCCTGGCTCACCGTCTCGCGGATGGTCCGGGCGTTCTCTCGCGCCCACTTGAGCGAGGTGAGGATGCTGACCGGGCAGTCCTTGTCCCAGGTCAGGTAGTGCTGGACGGCGGCCCCGTCGTTCATGGCCGCCTCCCCGTGCCCGTTGAGGAAGCTCGGCTCCTCGCCGACCGCGATGACCATCGGTCGCCACCGCGCCGAGGCAGGCAGGTTGGCGGTCATGACGAAGGCCCGATTGACGGCCAGGATGCGGGCGGTGCTCTCGACGCGCTCCATGTAGCGGCACATCCAGAAGCAGCTCTCGGCGACGCGTGAGATCATGGCGTGCCTCCGTCGGTGTGGCGAAGCACCCAGGTGTCCTTCGAGCCGCCGCCCTGGCTGGAGTTGACGACGTAGGAGCCCTCCTTGAGCGCCACGCGGCTCAAGCCGCCCGGCAGCACCCAGCAGCTCTCGCCGCGCACCACGAACGGGCGGAGGTCGACGCGACGCGGGAGCACGGCGCCGTCGATCCAGGTCGGGGAGGTCGAGAGCTCGATGAGGGGTTGGGCGATGTAGCCGCGCGGGTTGGAGGCGAGGCGTCGGGCGAACTCGGCGACCTCGGCGCCGCTGGCCTGGGGGCCGATCAGCATCCCGTAGCCGCCGGAGGCGTCCACGGCCTTGACGACGAGCTCGGGCAGGTGCGCGAGCACGTAGGCGAGCTCGTCCGGGCGGTCGCAGACCCAGGTGGGGACCTGCGCGATCAAGGGCTCCTGGCCGAGGTAGAAGCGGATCATGTCCGGCACGTAGGGGTAGGTGGCCTTGTCGTCGGCGACGCCGTTGCCGAGGGCGTTGCCGAGCGTGACGTTGCCGCGCGCCCAGGCGCCGACGAGACCGCGCACGCCGAGCAGGCTGTCGGCGCGGAAGACGTCGGGGTCGATGAAGTCGTCGTCGATGCGGCGGTAGATCACGTCCACGCGCTGCGGGCCCCAGGTCGTCTTGACGTAGACGATCTCCTTGTGGACGAACAGGTCCTGCGGCTGGACCAGCTCGCAGCCCATGCTGCGCGCCAGAAAGCCGTGCTCGAAGTAGGCGGCGTTGAACGGCCCCGGCGTGAGCACGACGAGGCGCGAGGCGTCCGGGTCGCGCGGCGAGTGTGCGAGGAGGGCCTCGCGCAGCTTCAGGGGGTAATCCTGGACCGGGAGCAGGCCGACCGTCTCGCACAGGTCCGGCATGACCTGCTGCATCATCGTGCGGTTCTCGAGCACGTACGACACGCCCGAGGGCGTGCGCACGTTGTCCTCCAGCACCAGGAACTCACCGGAGGGCGCCCGGATGAGGTCGATGCCGGAGACGACCATGTAGTTGTCACCCGGAGGCCGCACCCCGATGATCTGGGGCAGAAAGCCCTTCGAGCTCTCCACGAGCTGGCGCGGCACCACGCCCTCGCGCACGATGCGCTGCGCGCCGTATATGTCGAGCAGGAAGGCGTTGAGCGCCTCGATGCGCTGGTCGAGCCCCGCCGTGATGGTGGACCACTCCGCTGCGGTGATGACGCGCGGGATCAGGTCGAAGGGAAAGATCTTCTCGACGCCCTGGTGGTCGCTGTACACCGAGAACGTGATGCCGCCCTGCAAGAAGCTGGCGTCGGCCAGCGCCTGGCGCTCGCGGAAGGCGTTGGCGCCGAGCCGATCCAGGTAGGCGGCCACCGCGGCGGTGTGGGCCCGCACGTCGCCATGGGCGTCAACGTAGTCGTCCCAGGCGCCGGGGAGAGGGCGGTAGGGGTCGAAGAGGAGAGGGTTGTGGTTGGAGATTTGTGACTGGGTTGAACTCTGTGGGCTCAAGGCGATTCCGCAGGGGTGAGGGGGGACAGGGTGTGGCCAGGACACGGCGGTGGGTGGCGCCGGGTGCGGGCGCACCATAGCACAATGGTCCGGGAACGGGTAGATTGAGCCCGCCCGAAGGGGCCCCAAACCGAGAAGGACCCGCCCATGGTGTTGCACGTCGCGCTGAATCATCGAACCACCTACACCTACGACCGCCCGGTGACGCTGGGGCCGCAGGTGGTGCGGCTGCGGCCGGCGCCGCACAGCCGGACGCCAGTGCTGAGCTACGCGATGCGGGTGAAGCCGGAGGGGCACTTCATCAACTGGCAGCAGGACCCGTTCGGGAACTATCTGGCGCGGTTGGTGTTTCCGGAGGCGGCGGAGCGGTTCGAGGTGGAGGTGGACCTGGTCGCGGACCTGGCGGTGGTCAACCCGTTCGACTTCTTCATCGACCCGGCGGCGGAGCAGTTTCCGTTCGGGTATGGGGCGGAGCTGGCGCAGGATCTTCGGCCGTTCCTGGCGTGCGAGGCGCCGGGGCCGGGGGTGAAGGCGCTGCTGGAGACGCTGGCGGTGGAGGGGCTGGCCACGGTGGATGTGCTGGTGGAGGTGAACCGGCGGCTGCATGAGGGGATCGGGTATGTGATCCGGATGGAGCCGGGGGTGCAGGGGTTCGAGGAGACGCTGGAGAAGGGGAGCGGCTCGTGTCGGGACTCGGCGTGGCTGCTGGTGGACGTGCTGCGGCAGCTGGGCCTGGCGGCGCGGTTCGTGTCGGGGTACCTGATCCAGCTGACGGCGGACATCAAGGCGCTGGAGGGGCCGACGGGGGCGGAGGTGGACTTCACGGACCTGCACGCGTGGGCGGAGGTGTACGTGCCGGGGGCGGGGTGGATCGGGCTCGATCCCACCTCGGGGCTGTTCGCCGGTGAGGGGCATATTCCGCTGGCGTGCACGCCGATGCCGAGCAGCGCGGCGCCGATCACGGGGATGGTGGGGGAGTGCGAGGTGACGTTCGAGTTCGCGATGTCGGTGACGCGGGTGCGGGAGACGCCGAGGGTGACGCTGCCGTACAGCGAGGCGCAGTGGGCGTCGATCGTGGCGCTGGGGCACGCGGTGGACGCCGAGCTGGAGGCCGGGGACGTTCGGCTGACGATGGGCGGGGAGCCGACGTTCGTCTCTCAGAGTGACGTCGATGCGCCAGAGTGGAATACAGACGCGGTGGGGCCGACGAAGCGACAGAGTGCCGAGGCGACGCTGCAGCGCTTGCAGGAGCGGTTCGCCCTGGGCGGGCTGCTGCACTACGGGCAGGGAAAGTGGTATCCGGGGGAGCAGCTGCCGCGGTGGGCGATGTCGGTCTACTGGCGGCGAGACGGGGTGCCGCTGTGGCGCGATCCGGCGTGGGTGGCGGTGGATGGGGCGTCGTCGGGGGCGACGGTGGACGGGGCGCGGGCGCTGATCGAGGGGATCGCGGCGCGGCTGGGGCTGGGGCGGTCGTATGCGCAGCCGGTGTGGGAGGACACGTGGTACTTCCTGCATCGGGAGGGGGAGCTGCCGCCGGGGATGGACCCGACGCGGGCCGAGCTGGACGACCCGATGGAACGCGAGCGCCTGGCGCGGGTGTTCGGGCAGGGGCTGGGGCGGCCGACAGGCTACGTGCTGCCGTTGCAGCCGTGGAACAGCCGTGACGGCGGCGGGCGCTGGCTGAGCGAGGTGTGGCGGACGCGGCATGGCCGGCTGATCCTGGCGCCGGGGGACTCGGCGCTGGGCTACCGGCTGCCGTTCGGCGCGCTGCCGAAGGTGGGGGCCGCGGAGTATCCGCACATCGTGCATCAGGACCCGTTCGAGGCGGTGGGGCCGCTGCCGCTGCCGGCGGTGCCCGAGGCGCAGCCGGTCGAGGAGGACGCGGACGGCGAGTGGACGGCGTGGCCGGTGCGGAGCGCGCTAAGCGTGGAGCCGCGCGACGGGGTGATGTACGTGTTCCTGCCGCCTGTGCCGGCGTTTGCCGACTTCGTGGAGTTGGTGGGGGCGGTGGAGGCGGCCGCGGCCGCGGCGAAGCAGCCGGTGCGCCTTGAGGGCTACGCGCCGCCAGCGCACGCCGAGGTGGAGGTGATCAAGGTGACGCCGGACCCGGGCGTGATCGAGGTCAACACCCAGCCGTCGCGGACGTGGGCGGAGCTGATGGCGGTGACCGAGGGGCTGTACGAGGACGCCTGGCACGCGCGGCTGACGACGGAGAAGTTCATGCTGGACGGCCGGCACGCCGGCACCGGCGGCGGCAATCACATCGTGGTGGGCGGGCCGACGCCGGCGGACAGCCCGTTCCTGCGGCGGCCGGATCTGCTGGGGAGCGTGGTGACGTACTGGCAGCACCACCCGTCGCTGTCCTATCTCTTCTCCGGCCTGTTCATCGGGCCGACGAGCCAGGCGCCGCGGGTGGACGAGGCGCGTCAGGACCTGCTGTACGAGCTGGAGCTGGCGCTGGGCCAGCTCCCGATGCCGGGCGACGGTCGGGAGGTGCCGCCGTGGCTGGTGGACCGCATCCTGCGCAACCTGCTGGTGGACGTGACCGGCAACACCCACCGCACCGAGATCTGCATCGACAAGCTCTACTCGCCGGACTCGGCGACGGGGCGGCTGGGGCTGGTGGAGTTTCGGAGCTTCGAGATGCCGCCGCACGCGCGGATGAGCCTGGCGCAGCAGCTCTTGCTGCGGGCGCTGATCGCGCGGTTCTGGCGCCAGCCGTACCGGCGTCCGCTGGCCCGGTGGGGGAGCCGGCTGCACGACCGCTTCATGCTGCCGCACGCGGTATGGGCGGACTTCCTGGAGGTGCTGGGGGAGCTTCAGGTCGAGGGCTACCCGGTGGAGCCGGCGTGGTTCGCGCCGCACCTGGAGTTCCGGTTCCCCATCCTGGGGGAGCTGGTGTTCGGGGACGTGCGGCTGGAGCTCCGGCAGGCGCTGGAGCCGTGGCACGTGATGGGGGAGGAGGGCTCGGTCGGAGGCACGGTCCGCTATGTGGACTCGTCGCTGGAGCGGCTGCAGGTCAAGGTGGACGGCCTGGCGGGGGATCGGTATCGGGTGGCGGTGAACGGAGTGGAGGTGCCGCTGCGGGCGACGGCGGAGGCGGGGGTCTTCGTGGCGGGGGTGCGGTATCGAGCCTGGCAGCCGGCGCGGGCGTATCATCCGCTGATCCCGGTGGACGCACCGCTGGTGTTCGACCTCGTGGACACGTGGACGGGGCGGGCGGTGGCCGGGTGCACCTACCACGTGGCGCATCCGGGCGGCCGCAGCTACGACACGTTCCCGGTCAACGCCTACGAGGCGGAGGCCCGTCGGCGGGCGCGCTTCTTCGCCTTCGGCCACACGCCGGGGCCGATGACGGTGCGGCCGGCGCGGGTGCTGCCCGAGTCGCCGTGGACGGTGGACCTGCGGTTCTGCCGGGCCTGAACGTCGGGCCGGATCAGATCAGCCCCACCCATCCGTCGTCGCAGCGGCGGAAGGCGGCGCGGATGGCGGCCACGAGGTCGTCGGGCAGCGGCCCGCGGGCGACGAGGCGGACGTTCTGTCGCAGGTGCTCCAGCGAGGCAGTGCCGACGATGGCTGTGTCTACACCCGCGGACCAGACGGCGAAGCGCAGGGCGACCTCGGGCCAGGGCAGGCCAGGGTCAAGGTCCATGGCGCGCAGGCGGTCCCAGTAGTCCCCGGCGTAGTGGCCGACGGGCCGGTCCGTGAAGCGCCACGGCGCGTTGGCCATGGGCCGCTTGCCGACGACGCCGACGCCTTTGGTGCGCGCATCGGCCAGCACGGTGTCGATATCGCGCTGGTCGCAGAGGTTGACCGAGGTCTGGACGGCGCCGAACCGGCCGCACGCGACAGCATGACGCAGTGCGTCATTCTCCCCCGAATACGCCGCCACCCTCACCTTGCCCGCCTTCACCGCCGCCTCCAGCGCTCCCACCACCTCGCCCCGCTCCAGCGTCTCCAGCGGGCAGGAGTGGAGGTGGACCACGTCGAGGACGTCGGTGCCGAGGCGCACGAGCGCCTCGTCCACCCCGCGCGCCACCGCGTCCCACGTCCAGTCCGGCACCCCGGCGATGCCGTAGCCGACCTTGGTGGACAGCACGACCCGCCCCCGGTGCGGGGCGAGCATCCGCCCCAGCCGCTCCTCCGA
>Ga0210033_1003103_pt1 | contig 13694 bp, 13 predicted proteins | sample CryGeymeta201501_FD_185465 | JGI IMG/M metagenome (GOLD analysis project Ga0210033, IMG submission 185465) | Groundwater microbial communities from Crystal Geyser aquifers in Utah, USA - Crystal Geyser metaG 2015-01 (SPAdes) (version 2) | ecosystem: Environmental > Aquatic > Deep subsurface >... | reverse complement strand
CATTTTTTAATACCTTACTTTATAGCTGTAAAAAAGCAACCGAACTGATGGATAGTAGTGAGGCTAAACCCTTGATTTTGATGCAAAAAATACGTTTGTATTTCCATAAATTGCTCTGCCCACCTTGCGAATGTTATGCAAAATCAAATCCTACCATAGCGTCTTTTCTTAAAAACACCCAACCATTAAAAAAAGAGGAAATGGATGAGTTCAAAAGAAATTTGAGAAAAAAAATTAATTGATTTTTATTTCATTTGAATAAATATTCCACAACTTAAGGTGGGTTCTAAAAATTGATTTCTTTCAAAAAACAAAGATAATAAATCAGATGCAAGGCATATTTTTTTTGGAATAGCCTTAGCTATTGCAAAAAAATATAACGCAGTCAGATTGTTTGTTATCTTTGCTCCCATTGGGTTTTTATAGTTTTTCATATACTGCTTCATCCGTCAGCTGACGGAATCTAGATAGTGTTTCAAAAATTTTCATTGTCTCTAAAAAACTATGAAAATTTTGATGCGAATCAATTTTTAGAACCCACCTTAAACCAAAATGATTATGATTAGCATACTTTAGCCCTATATCAGTTGGTTTGCCTTTGTCGTATTTATTGGACAGTGAATATTTGAATCTTGATTTAACTCCAATTGATAATTAAATTTCTTTTCGCTTTCAGAAAGTGTTTCAAGTAAGTCTTTATTTATTTTACTCAAACAAGAAGATTTATCAATAATTGGTCTATTTTATATTTTTGTATTGATACTGCTTCGTGGTCTCCATTCCACTGCGTTACGGTCGAAATGACAAAAAAAGCATCTCATTTGAGACACTTTTTAACAAGAAAAATAAGCAAATCTTATTCTTTTACAATTTTTTGAGTTTTTATTACCTCGTTATTCTCATTGAATATTTGAATAAAATAAATGCCAGCAGTTAACTTAACAAATTCAGTTACCTGATAAGTGTTGATGCCTTCAGTAATTTTTATCTGTTCTTTACTAATACTTCCTAACACACTAGTATAAACAATAGTGAAAGTTCCTTCTATATTTTCACTTAATCCAATAAATAAATTGTTTTTAGAAGGATTAGGGTAGATTGAAACATTAATCTCTTTTATAGAGCTGACAGCTATTATCTTAGAATATTCGTACTTTCCATCATAATCTACCTGTTTTAAACGGTAATACTCAAGTTCTTCTGGATTAAAATGTTTGTAATCATAGGTAAGTAATTGACTTGAATTACCACCGCCAGGAACCGTAGCAACTTGATCGAAATTAATACCATTTGTTGATTTTTCTAAAATAAAATGTTGGTTATTTATTTCTGTAGCGGTTGACCAAGATAGTAAATTGTAATTTTCATAAGCAAGCCCATCAAAACCTAATAATTCTACAGGTAAAACAATGCATGGACCTGCACAATTATTCGTAAATCTCCATGCTTCGTTTACTGCAGTCCAGTTAGTTGGGTAATTATGCCCAGCATTAGTAATCGCTACTGTACCATTGAAATTGTGTAATCCTAATATGGCATCACCGCCATTCCATGTAGCACATATTTCTTTATTGGTAATGTGCATTTCGATATTACCAGTAGTTTCAAACAATTTTAACTGACCAGTAAATAGTAATGAAGTGCAACTAAAATAGGGAATTTGATCAAAAGTTAAAACAAATCTTCGGTTTGGTGCTGTACCTAATGTTTGATATCGAATAGTTCCTCCTAAGGAAGGATCAATATCTTGCCAAGGAAATAAAATAGCGTTACGTGGTGCATCGGTAGTATTTGGTATCGCTGCATTTATAGAGTAAGCAGAATAACCACCTGGCGCAGCATTTCCGCTAGGCAAATTACTAGCACAACCTATTGGGTCGAAAACAACATAACCATTAGAAGATATTAAACCTTGTGAAAACTGATAACCGTCAAAACAAAAGTTAAACCCTAATGGTACGTAGCTAGACGTAAATCTATCATCAATAGGTAATGCGATATTAGTACCAGCGTTTAAATCGGGAGCAAATGCAATTGAACTCATAGTATAGTTTAAACCACAGGTAGGTGTACTTGAATTGGTTACTGTAATATTAAATGGTGTGCATGTTGGAGTTGGGTCAGTATCTATCATAATGTAATAGGTTACCCCACCTGTTAAATTAACAGCACATAAAGTTGGATTCCCTGCTACACTTGTAGCACTGGCAATACAATTCACTCCACCGGCATTTGGGCACTTATCAGTAATGAAAATTCCTGTGAAAGATAGTGTTCCTGTTAGGGTAATATCAATGGTCTGATTAGCAGCAGGAGTGTAAGTGTACATATAATCTTCACCACCTTGGTAAGCACTTAAACAACCTGTTGTTGCATTATAGTTGTCAACTCTACAGCAAGTCGTTTGACCAGCACTAGAATAAGGCAAACTTGCAATATTGGTAGCACTTGCACAATTGCTAGGAGCACCAGCAGGGGCAGGTTCATAAGCACAAATATCAAAAGCACCAAATGTTCCTCCACCATATTCCCAAACCCTTACGTAAACAAGTGTTCCTGTAGGTAATTTTGCATTTTGAGCACAATCACCAGGTATAGTACAAGATAAGCCAGTTCTACAAATCATGGGCATAGTACCATTTTGACTATCATCGTCATCACATTCAACTAATGTATTTAGGTTATTACAATCCGGACCTGTGTACCATGCCATACCCATATCGGTTGGTCCTCCATTTGGAGACAAATCTATAATCAAACCACCAGCAGGAACAACTACTGTAAACCAAACATCAGGTCCAAGTGAACTACAACCAGGAGCTGGCATACCTACCGAAATAGTTGAAGATACTCCTAATACCCCAGATTGATATGCACAAGAACCAATATTGACACTTAAAGGAATTGCTCCACATGGCTCATCGTTACTTGGTGGTGGTGGTGGTGTTCCTATACATAAATTAAATGTGGATGTTTGCCCTCCAGTTGAAGTGTAGGTATAAACTCGAACATAATAAGTTTGACCTATCGTAAAACCACTCCATTGACTGGAATTAGGGTCACTACAAGCAATGCTAGATAAACTCCCACATGCTCCCGAAAATATTTCATGAACCATGTCAGTTGTGGATCCTGCTATATTTAATACATCAAAATTATGCACGGTGCTTGTTGCAACAAATGAAAACCAAACATCATCATCTGCACCTGAACCTACACAAGCTGCAACACCTGAATTTGTTGCCGAATTAGTATAGCCTGCTGTTACTGAACCACACAATAAATCAGCATTAACAGTTGCTGCAATGGCATTGCAGGGTTCATCATTTGTGGGTGGTGGAGGGGGTTGAGTAGCACAAATATTAAAATTTCCAAATACATCGTTTCCATATTCCCAATACCTTATCCAAAGTGTTGCTCCAGGTGTTTGACCTGTTAAAGTAATTTGAGGATGTAAGCCAGGACCACTATCATCATTACATGAGATTAATGATAAAGAACCACAAGTTCCAGAATAAATAGCCATACCTCCATCAGTAAAACCACCATTATCATCACCAGTAATAATAACAGTACCTCCAGCAGGAACCGTTATAGTGTACCAAACATCACCTCCTGAGTAATTTGCACAACCTGGAGCGGACACACCTGAAGAAGCTGTTGCATTGTTATTTGTTCCTGTAGTATAAGAGCATGAAAGGTTGACTGGTAAGGCTACTGCAACACAAGGATCATCATTCCCTGGTGCTCCTCCAGCAAATACATTAGTTGTAAATACGCTTAGTAATCCAACTGCCAATAATAGTAAAAGTTTTCTCATTGTTTTAATATTTCGTTTTTACAATCTAAATTAAAAATAGTTTCGTCTTTTTTTAATAATAACAGTGTAGGATAATCGTTTAACAATTGGTCTCTTAAAACATCATAACTTTTGTATGCACTATTTTGAACAGTAATACCAATTATGCGATGCGTTTCACAAACTGCATATACTTTTAAAGTGGAGCTATTTTGTAAATTAGCCAATACATCATTAAACATACCTATTTCTTGGTTTCCTATTCCAATTACATATCTCGATTCAGTTTTTAGTTGATTCACTACTGGAGCAGTTTTATCAACTTGGGCTACAGCAGATAAACTGAATAACATTAAAGTGAAAAAAATATAGATTGACTTCATAACTTTTTTTTTGTTTAAGTATTCATATTTAACCAAGACGTAAATTTTACGAGATGGTTGCTTAAGTGTGATTGCAATTTAAGAATTTTTTTTATTACAAAATTCAAAGTCTTTAAAAATTCGATAAAAATTGTCAAATTGTTGATAAATAGGTTGTTATTGTTGATTAGTTTTTTAGAAATATAACATTTAGTTATAAATGTTGTTAAATAGTTAATAAAAAATAAAATAAAAATTTTAACCATTAAGATTTAGGATTCCAATAATGGAGATTAGAAATTAGAAATTGGAAATTGGAGGAGGTACGTTATTGCGAAGCCTTTGTGTTGGAATTGAGCATAGGAACAGAAGCACCGCAGAGTAGCATCAACAACTTAATTTATAACCTGAGTTCGATTAATCAATTAGGTTTTAAAATAAGGCAGTTCGAGTTGGAAACATGGAGCAACCTAGCGGAATATTGACGTATCGAGAACAATTTCGGAGAATTATTCCTTCAATTAATGCAGCTTTTTTATACACTAAAATAATTTCTTCGGGATTCATCATTATTTCTTTAGCAGTAATGCTTATGTATTTATTATTTTTCGATTATCGAGTTGTGACTATTGCTTCAGCTCCAAAAAGTGCTTCTACTAATGCTAATTTATTATTGTCGGCTGGTATTATAAATTTAAACAAATACAAACTAGGCCACTCAAATTGGTCGGCTAATTTTTTTTGTAAATTGTTATAAAAATTTTCCTTCATCTTTTCTTCCTTCCTCCCTTAACTCATTGCAACAGTACCCGGAATGGGAATCGAACCCACACGTCTATTGACACACGCACCTCAAGCGTGCCTGTCTACCAATTTCAGCACCCGGGTATAATTTTAAAAATACACACTACTATCCGAAAGTTGAAATTTAAAAGTGTCTGAGAAACCTATAAATTTGTTTTGCAAAAAACGACAATAAATGAGTCTCTTCAGACGCAACAAAAATAACAAAAAGCCATTACTTCGACAAATTATAGATTTAGTACCACGTTGGATGCTTGAATTCTGTGCCAAACAACACAAAACCAATAAAGGGTGCAGTAAATATAAAATGTACGACCAATTTGTAGCCATAACTTTCGGACAGCTCAATAAATGTTATACATTGAGTGATATTTCTACTGGTATCGGGGTTTGCGAAACGCTAATTAGTGATTTAGGATTGTCTCAAAGCCCAGCACGTTCAACCATAAGTGATGGCAACAAAAAACGCAACTGGAAAGTTTATGAAACGCTGTATTATAGACTTTTAAAACATTATGCCAACCTATTAACACGTAATAATTCTCGCAACATTATAGATGAAATTAAAGACCACAGCATCAAATTAATAGACAGCACCTTAATTAGCCTATGTTTATCAATGTTTCACTGGGCAAAGTTTCGGACAGCAAAGGGAGGACTAAAAATACATACCTGTTGGGATGATGCCTTGCAAATTCTAGATTTTTAGTCAATATTACGGAAGCAAAAATGCATGATAGGTATGGATTAGGACAAACTATTTTTGCTAAAAATACCATTATTGTTGAGGACAGAGCTTATTTTGATTTTATGCTGATGTTGAATAGAATACATGCAGAAAATATTTTTGTTACCCGAATAAAAACAAATACACAGTATCAAAGCATAGAAGAATTAGAACTACCAATAGCTACAGACCAAGATATTTTAAAAGATGAAATAATATTATTGAGAGGAACAAAAGCTATTAAAACCAAGATGAATGAACATAAATTACGTTTAGTAAGTGTTTACAAAGAAGATGAAAACAAAGTCATCCAAATTATTACCAACAACCTAGATTGGACAGCTAGAACTGTTGTCGATTTGTATAAAAAACGATGGGATATTGAATTATTTTTCAAAGCCATGAAACAAAACCTTCAAATAAAAACATTTGTCGGAACAAGTGAAAATGCAGTGAAATCTCAATTATATATAGCTTTAATAAGCTATTTGTTGTTGGAATTAATAAACAGAACAATTGCTAAGAAAACGAAAACGTTTTCAAATTTTGTAGAAAAAATAAGGCTATGCCTAGTGTTCTATTTAAGTATGGAATACGTTTGTAATCAAGTTGGTGAGGGTGCAAAAAAAAATAAGAAGTCAAACCAAAATAGCATTTGAAACAGACTTATTTTCTCTGTAAAAATAATTAATCCCAATAAAATCAATCCCTAACAAAGATTTTTTAGCTTTTCATCAAAATTTTCGGATAGCTGTGAAAAATACACAATTAGTTGTTATCAGGATTCATTAGTTGTCCAGCAACAGAAAAATAACCCAAAGGTTTCATTTCAAACAACTGCTTATTTTCATTATACACCAAACATTCATCAATGGGTTTGGCATATAAATGCAAACTCATTGCTCTTCCATTAGCTGTGTTCTTTAATACATGAAATCCCATAGTATCATTTATATAAGAATGTTTTTGTTCGTATAATATGGAATGATGAATGGATTGAGGAATACCATTTTCATCTTGTTTAAACCTAGTTTCTTCAAAATTTCCTTGAACATGATACACCCAACATTCTTGATTATTATGGGAATGTATGGGTGTGTACTGATTTTTTTCCCAACAAATTAATATCAATTCGTAGTTATTTGTTCTAATAATACAATTCCGAGTGTAATGTTTCTTCGACCAAAATTGATAAGGCTCAACTTCTTTTTTTGGAATTGCTAAAAATTGGGCAATTGATTTTAGTTGTTCGATTGGATTTTCGGACAAATAGGTTATTAATTGTTTTATGGTTGTTATTTTTTTCAAGACGTTTTAGCAATAAAAAGCCAAAATAAGCATTTTCTATAAAAAAAGTCGTCCGTCAGTTGACGGACGACTTTTGTGATCTGGCTGGGGTTCGAACCCAGGACCCTATCCTTAAAAGGGATATGCTCTACCGGCTGAGCTACCAAATCTTCCTTAAAAAGGAGTGCAAATATAACAGTGTTTTTTAAAGAATAAAAACTTTTGTCATTTATTTACTTTTTTTTATTGAATTTTTAATGTTGAAATCTTTTTATTGCTTTAGCTATATTTGTAGAATAGATTTAATAATCGCATGAAAAATAAAGTTGTCATCATTACGGGTGCCTCTTCAGGAATTGGTGAAGCTTGTGCGATAGCCTTTGCTAACAGAGGAGCTAAAGTTGTTATTGCTGCTCGCAATCAAGAGCGATTGCAACTGGTAGGGGAGAAAATTAGAAATATTGGGGCAGAAGTTTTAGCTGTGAAATGTGATGTTGCTCTTCCTACCGATTGCGAAAATTTAATCCTTCAAACTATCAGTAACTTTGGAAAATTGGATGTATTGATTAATAATGCTGGAATTTCTATGCGTGCTATCTTTAATGATACGCCGATAGAAGTGATTAAAAAAGTAATGGAAATCAATTTTTGGGGAGCTGTTTATTGCACAAAATATGCCCTGCCTCATTTATTATTTTCTAAAGGTTCGGTTGTGGGTGTTTCTTCTATTGCTGGTTATATTGGCTTGCCAGCTCGGACAGGTTATTCTGCATCTAAATATGCCATGCAAGGTTTTTTTGATGCATTACGAACTGAAAATTTAAAAACAGGCTTACATGTAATGATTGTTTGTCCAGGGTTTACGGCATCTAACATTAGAAATACAGCTTTATCGGCTGATGGTTTACCTCAAGGAGAAAGTCCGAGAGATGAATCCAAAATGATGACTGCTGAAGAAGTTGCCAGTCATATTTTATCAGGTGTAATCAAAAGAAAGCGTACACTTGTTTTAACAACCGAGGGGAAATTAGCAGTTTTTTTAAGCAAACTTTTTCCAAAATTTATTGAAAAGCAAGTGTTCAATAAAATTGCGAAAGAACCCAATAGTCCTTTTAAATAAAAATGACTAAATCTAAAAAAATATTTTTATTGGGTTTTATGGGTAGTGGTAAAAGCACTATAGGTAAAAAATTAGCCAATCAAATCCATCAAAAATTTATTGATTTAGACGAGGAAATAGAAAAACATACCCAAAAAAGTATCGCTGAGTTATTTGAAAATAAGGGAGAGGCATATTTTAGAAAAAAAGAAAAAGAGGTGTTGGAGAAATTTTGTAAGGACAAAGAAAATTTTATAATGGCATTAGGTGGTGGCACACCATGTTTTCACAATAATATGGAGTTGATAAATCAATCGGGAGTTTCAATTTATATCAACTACAATGCTGGGATTTTAGCTTCGAGGCTATTTAATGCTAAAACTGTTCGACCTTTGGTTCAAGGAAAAAGCGAAGAAGAAATAAAACTTTTTATTGAAAAAACATTATTGGAACGAGAACTTTTTTACACTCAAAGTCAATTTACCATTAAAAAGGATAATGTAAAAGTGGAGGATGTATTGAAATTAACTCAAAATTTCTAGTAACTCCATCAACTCTTCTTTTTTATCAATATAACCTAAGTTATCGTAGGTATAAACCAAATGTTGAATTAGTCGTTGAATAATGATGGTATTGGTACACGGAATGTAGTATTCTTCTTTAGGCTCTTTTTTTAGTTGTTCCAAAAACTTATCAATATCGAAGTTGCTAAATACTGTTCCTTTATTAAATACATTGATATAAAAAAGTACATGTCTTGGAATTTCGGCATACGCTAATATAAAATGAGCTGGAACATCAACTCCATAAATAGGAATGTTTAGTTTTTTGCAAATAGCAACGTAGATAATTCCTAGCGTTATGGGATTTCCTTTTTTAGATTCTATAACATTGTTAATGTATGAGTTTCGTGGTGAGTTGATATTTTTTGTGTTCCCATAAAAATGATGAATTTCGAAAATGAATTTATTCAACACTTTAACTTGTTCTAAAGCAGTTAATTTATCGTTGAGTTCTAACCAAATTTCTTGGGTGAGTAGGTTAATATAATCACGTATTTTTTGATCTTCTAAATCGGGATATTGGTATTTGGCAATAATAATAGCCCCTTCAATTAGGTCTTTTTCTGGAGAATTTTTCCAGTTCGCTAATCCTTTTTTTATTGAGTCGAATTGGAGGTGATGAATAATATCTTCAATTCTAGTTTGTAATACATGGTCGAATGAATTTTCCCAAACATCTTCTAAATGAGGAATAACTTCATCACCATACGAAATTATTTTACGCTTAATTTCATTGTATATGTTAGCGTCAGGGTCGTCTAAAAGACTAATTAATGCACGCAATTCTGTGTTTTGCATTTATCAAAAATACAAGAGTATAGGATTGAATGTTGTTGGTGAAAAAGGACTTATTAACGCTAGGATGTTAATTTTTGACAACTAAAACCTTTATTATTAAGAACTTCAAGAATAATTATTTAATAATTTCTGCGTCTTCCATAATTACGTCATAAAAATAGCCGTAGCCAAAATCTTTATCCAAACTTATTCTTCCTTTTATGGTAATAATATCACCAAGGTTAACTTCATGAGTAGTTGTAACTGTTAAATCAAAATTTTCTGCAAAATTAGTTCCATCTTGAAAATGTATCCAGTTTTTATCCATAATCCCAGTACTAAATTTAACCACTTCTCCTGTTAGTTGAATCGTTTTTCCAGTATATTTAGTCTTATTTTCAAAGAGAGATTCTATGGTAATGTCGCCTTTTTGATGTGCTATTTTTATTTCCTTTTTCTCCAATAATATTTTTGAACCAGTAGAAATAGGTTCTTCAAGTTGTGCATCAGTATTGTTTTCAGAAAAACCTGGAGAAGTTGAGATGCGATCAAGAAAGAGCACTTTATCAAAAGTTCTATTTAACTCTTTGCTTTTAAAGTTAGTCATCGTTAATCCTTCTTTGTGATAATAGGTTTCACCAACAGCAGCTTGCATTTTAATAACAGCCAACCAGTTTTTGGTATCTCCATCTTTTACCTGTAAATAGGTGTATTGACTTGTTTGAATAACTTCTTCTACCAGCACAACATGAATATCTGAAGTTGTGTTGATTGGTTCATATTGTTCGTTGGATTGACAAGCAAATAGGCACACAATAATTGCAGTTATAAATAGCGTTTTTTTCATCTTTTAAAAGTTGTAATTAAATTTTTTTTAAAATCGTTTACTCAATTGAAGATACAGTCTATAAAATTGATTAGGTTTTTCAAAATTTGATTCCATATTAAAACTAAAATAAAATTTATTAGCTAAAGCCCTAGAAATAGTTAAATTAGCTATGTATTGAATTAACGGAAGCTCAGCTTTTAACACTTCATAATTTACATAACTATAACCCAAACTAACATTCGTTTTGCCCTCATTAAATCCTCGTGAAAAACTGAGGTGATAAATTGCTCCATTTAAGTAGTTAGATTCTAACCTTGTGCTTGAAAAAGTGGTGGATAGTTGTGATTTAAACATGTTATTATAAGTGATAAAACCGTATGCGTTCCTAGTTTCTCTACTATCATTTTTCTGAAATCGAGTACCTGCTTTTACACCAATAAAAAGATTTTTGGAAATTTTATAGTTGATTTGAGCACTCAATCCTTGTCTAGCTTCAGTGTCAATCAAAGTGCTCAAATAATCTTTGTTTGTTTCGTAATAGATTACATTTTTTCTAGAATCGTAAGTTCCAGATAATGTTAACCTCCTAAAAGGTTGATACCGTAATGAAAAATAATTGTTGGTTAAATTAATCACATTCTGTTTTTGCTCATTCACCACTTTATAAAGATCAGCTTCTAAGGTGTAAAAAACGTTTATATTTTTTAGTAAAGAATTATTGTGTTGAAAAGTAAAGAATCGCCTATCAGTTACAAAATTGTTGGTTTGGTCAATAATTGCTATGGAGTTTTGCATATTTCTTTTAGGAGTTCGTAAACGATGTCCGAAATAGGCACCATATTGAAAAAGATTAAAATTAAAACTATAATTTAGATAGCTAGGGCGAGAACCAACAAAACCTCCAGCAAACATATTGTGAAATGATTTTTCAACTTGTAATCCATCCATACATCCTAAACTTGAAATTTTTGGATTTGTTTTTCTTCCCAAAAGAATAAGAGTGTTTTTATCGATGTTATATTTTATTGCTAAACCATAAATTTTTAAACCATTAAATACATTGCTTTTTATTTCATTCCATTTGCCATTCTCTTGCCTAAATAAAATGTTACTTTCTAACGAAAATTTTGAATTGTTAATGTTATTGATGTTTAACGAAAAAGCATAATTGACAACATAGGAACTTTTTGCTGGAGTATTTGAAAAGTTAGCATAGCTAGAAATTGCAATTCTACCACTTACTAATTCGTTGTTAGTTTTGTTATTTAATTTTTCTTGAGATTTATTGGTAGTATCTACTAAAGCAGTTATGGAATCGGTATTTATTGGTTTAATTTTCTCAGGTTTCTTGTTTTCAATTCTTCGTTTAGCAATAATTTTATCTTCTAAATTAAAATTAGTTAAAGAAATAGGTGTGCATACCACCGAAGTAGAAGATAGATTTTTTACAACTAAAGATGGAGTTAATTGGTTATTAATCGTTGTAAAAAGTGTATCACCCATCAAAATGCCCTCGGTAGATTTATATTTAACGTAAACACTTTGAGAACTCAAAAAAGAAACAACTCCTTCTGTGTTTTCAAAAGTGGTTTGAGCTGTTAAACTCCAACCAAAAATTAATACAAAACCGACAACAAATAAAAACCTCATTTTATCAAATCAAAATAAATTAATGTTTCCCATTTGGATGACAATTATAACATGCAGTGCTCACCCAAGCATAACCACCAACATCATCGTGTTTATCATCCATTTTAGATTGATTGTGTTCGTGACAATCAATACAACTAAAACTACAGTCTGTAGGACTGGTATGGCATTCAACACAAGAAATTCCATTATGATCCCCTGATGTAATTGGGAAACTATGTTCTGAATTTGTAGTCGGAGTCCAACCAGGATTAGTAGTATGACATGCTGTACAATTGGTAGTATAACATCCACCAGAATGCACAGGATTTGTCGCAGAATTATAATCGTTTAAATGGCAAGAAACGCATTCTGGAGAAGTATTTAAATAATTATTATTTTGATGACATGCCGCACACGCAACATTATCATGACCTTTGGTTAGGGAGAAAAAACTATGATTAAAACCAGTATTTTGCCATTCATAAGCATAAAGATAATGACACTCACTGCATTCTGTAGAAAAATTTGCGGTATTGTGATTAGGACTGGTAGTTGCCATATAATTATCTCGGTGACAATCGATGCACTCCACTCCAATAACATTATATTGATGAAGTGATTCGGATTGGTGGCATTTTTGACATTCAGTCATCGTATGAACACCTAATAATGGAAACCTGCTTTGTTGATGAATTTCAGTAATATTGTTGACAATCCATGATTCTGGTGAATGACAATTATCACAAAAATTACCTACGGTTTGGTTGTGCAAATCGGTATGACAACTAATGCAATTATTTTTTGCTTTTTCGTCTGAAAAAACTAGAGTTGTATGGCATAATTTGCATGCTATCGAAGAATGCTGTCCAATTAAAGGCATTTTGGTAGTAGCGTGGTCATAAGAATAAATAACAGCATCTAATTTCCAACTTTTAGCACTATGGCAAACATTACAACTTACCGTAAAATCTTTTCCATGTGGAGATTCTAGAGAAGTTTTTGTTATTTCCACATTCGATGAAGCAGAAATTAGCCCAATGTATAAGATAATTAAAGCACTTATGATGAATGACAGGACTCGCATTTTATGGAGATTTTATAGTTAATAAAAGATACGTTGTTTTGTAATAATGGTTTATGACATTTTATACATTGTACATTGGCATGTTTGTCAACCAATTTAAATTGAGTGGTATTGTGGTCGAATTTAGGTGCTTTCCAATTTTCAAATTCATGGCATAATTTACAATCGGTTTCGCTATTTTTTTCAAATTGTTTTAAGTGAACATCTTCGTGACAGCTTTTACATGACACATCAATGTTTAAAAACTTTTGTTGAAAAGTTTTGTCTGTATTTTCGGTAAAATGACATTTTCTACAAGTTGTGGTTTTATGCACCCCTAAAAGTTCAAATTTTGTTTTAGAATGGTCAAAAGTTATTGCTCTCCAACTTTCTTCACTATGGCAACTTTTACATTCATTTTCTAGGTAATATTTGGTATTGATAATGTCCTTATGAATATCAGAATGACAATCTACGCAACGTTTTCCAATTGCTCGAAAAGCCCATTTTTCTGTTTTTTTATGACAATCAAAACAAGGAGTGGCTTGGTGAGCTCCATTTAATGAAAAAGTACTTTGATTATGTTGCTCAATGGTATAAGAGAAGCTCTTAAATCCTTTCAGGTCGTGGCAAGTAGAACAATCTGGTAAAACTCCATTTTTTGCAAATTGATTGTCGTGATAATCTTTGTGGCAGTCCACACATTTACCAAATTTTAATGGAACAGTAAATTTACCTTTGTGGCACGATTT
>Ga0210033_1003096_pt1 | contig 13707 bp, 10 predicted proteins | sample CryGeymeta201501_FD_185465 | JGI IMG/M metagenome (GOLD analysis project Ga0210033, IMG submission 185465) | Groundwater microbial communities from Crystal Geyser aquifers in Utah, USA - Crystal Geyser metaG 2015-01 (SPAdes) (version 2) | ecosystem: Environmental > Aquatic > Deep subsurface >... | reverse complement strand
ATGGCCGACTGAAGTCGGCCCTACTACACGCCATTCTTGTAGGCTGTGGGCGTTGTTTCACGTTAAATCATGAAACACGCGTGCCCTTCGTAGGGCGGGTTTCAACCCGCCATGGCCGACTGAAGTCGGCCCTACTACACGCCATTCTTGTAGGCTGTGGGCGTTGTTTCACGTTAAATTGGAAAAGAGCTGTAAGGTTGATCAAGGGCAAACTTCAGATAATGAACAGCTGAACAATTTGACAATACAAACATTCATTCAATGAGGCCTTAGCATTGAACACCCGCTTGAAACAACTATGGCCTTACCTGGCCGCCTGGTTAGGCGCTATTTTGGCCGCGCTGGCATTGCTGGCCTTGACGCGCTTTGAAACGCAAGAAGACCTGCAACGCAACGAGCACGCTACCCGGCGTGAGCTTTCTAATCTGACGCGGCTGACGCAAGAGCACGCCAGTCGCACCCTGCATGCGGCCGACCAGGCCTTGCAATTGGTGCGCGCACTTTACCTGCGCGACGGCATGAAGCTGGACTTAGGTCAATGGGTGCGCCAAGGTGCGGTGGATGTGAGCATTTTTCACCAGGTTGGCATCATCGACGACCAAGGCGTTTACCGCTTGAGCAATTTGCCTGCCACACCGCAGGTCAACTTGGCCGACCGTGAGCATTTTCGGGTGCATCTGGGGCACACGGATGACAGGCTGTTTATCTCCAAGCCCGTGCTGGGGCGGGTGTCGGGCAAATGGACGATTCAGCTCACGCGCCCCATCATCCGTGCTGATGGCCGTTTTGCCGGGGTGGCGGTGGTGTCGGTGGATGCAGATTACTTCAACCAGTTTTATGCCAGCCTGAAGTTGGGGCCCCAGGGTGCTGCCAGTTTAATGGGGCTAGACAGTGTGGTACGGGCGCGGCACAGCCTGGCGGTGCAAGGGCTGGGGGGCAACAAGTTAACCCAAACACCGGCAAGTGCCCTGCTGGCCAGTGGTCAAACCGAAGGCTTTTATGTCAACACTTCACAGATCGACCAGATCCCACGTTTGAACCACCTGCGCAAGCTTGAAGGCTACCCGCTGTATGTGACCGTAGCCTACAGTTTGTCAGACTACCAGGGCGCAGCGCAGGCCGAGCAAGCCATACGTTGGCAGTTTGCGGCTCTGGGCTGTGGCTTGCTGCTGTTGTTGGCGGCGTTGTTTACGTGGCATCGCTGGCGCGAGCAGCGTTATTTGCAAGCCTTGCAGTCTAGCCACAGCCAGATGAACCTGGCGCTTGACGGTGGTGGCCTGGGGCTTTGGGAATGGGATTTGGTGCAAGGCCGTTTTAAAGTGGATGAGCGCTTGAAAGAACTTTTTGGTTTTGCCCCGGATGAGCTTGCCATCACCAATGAAAGTTTCATGACGCGTCTGCACCCAGATGATGTGCTGCCTCTGCGCCAGGCATTGCTACCGGTGCTCAAGGGCGAGGTGTCACGCCTGGTACTAGAGCATCGGCTCTGGCACAGAGACGGACATTGGGTCTGGCTGATGGCGCGCGGCAAAGTGGTGGAGCGCGATGCCCAAGGCCGTGCGCTTCGGCTGATGGGCACCGACGTGGATCGCAGCGAGCAAAAAATAGATGAAGAACGGCGAAGGATTGCTGCCGTGGCGTTTGAGTCCAGCTCGGCCATGATGGTCAGTGACGCGCAGCAGGTGATTCTGCGCGTCAATCAGGCGTTTGTTGACTTGTCGGGCTACGCAATGGATGAAATGGTGGGACACCACAGCGCCATCTTGAAGTCTGGCCGACAAAATGACGTGTTTTACAAGTCGATGTGGGACAGCATCAGCCGAACCGGCCATTGGGAAGGCGAAATCTGGAACCGGCGCAAAAATGGTGAGGTGTTTTTGGACTGGCTAAGCATCACGGTGGTGAAAAATGTCCAGGGTCAGGTAACACACTATGTGTCGGTGCATACCGACATCACGCTGCGCAAGCGCACCGAGGAAGACATTCGTAAACTGGCCTTTTTTGACCCGTTGACCAACCTGCCCAACCGCCGCTTGCTGCTAGACCGCTTGCAACAAATGTGCGCCGCCTGCGATCGCAACAGCCAGCTGGCCGCCGTGCTGTTCATTGACCTGGATCGCTTCAAACTGCTCAACGACACCCATGGCCACGACCAAGGCGACGAGCTGTTGATTCAGGTGGCGCAACGCCTGCAGGCGTGTGTGCGAGAGGTGGACACCGTGGCTCGGCTGGGTGGCGATGAATTTGTGGTGGCTTTGGCGCAGTTGGGCGATGCCCCGGCGCAGGCGCAGGCCAGTGCGATGCGGGTGGCACAAAAGATTTTGCAAACCCTCAGCGAGCCTTTTGTGTTGAACGCTGTGACATGGTCTCTGTCAGGCAGCATTGGTGTGGCCATGATCTCTGATGCCAAAACCGTGCCCGAAGAAGTGCTCAAGCACGCCGACGAAGCCATGTACGCTGCCAAAGCGGCGGGGCGCCATGCGGTGCAGGTATGGACTGATCCAGTCCTGTCTGCTTAGGGCTGCGGAAATCACAAATATCCCGTTTCTGGCGGCACTAACGGGCGCATTGCGTCGTTGCAAAACGTTTGTTTAGCGGAGCTAAATGGCGCGTGTTGCGCCTAGCACTGCATCCCGTCAGCACTCGCCAAAAACGGTGCATTTGCAATTTCCGCATCCCTTAAACCTGATCGGTGGTTTGCCGCAATAGCGCTTCAAACGCTGCGGCGGGTATCGGTTGGCTGGTCAGGTAGCCCTGAAACTGGTCGCAGCCCTGAGTTCTCAGGTAATTAAGCTGTTCTGGCTGTTCTACCCCTTCAGCCAACACGTTCAGGCGCAGGGCGTGCCCCATGGCGATGATGGCGGTGACGATTTCCATGCCATTCCGATCCAGCGGAATGTCGTCGACAAAGCGCTTGTCGATTTTCAGCACATCCAGTGGAAACAGCTTCAGGTAGGCCAGCGACGAGTAGCCGGTGCCAAAGTCGTCAATGGCCAGGCGCACCCCCAGCGCTTTGAGGCGGTGCAGGGTCTCGTTGGCTTCGGTTTCATGCTGCATCAGGGCGCTTTCGGTCAGTTCCAGCTCCAGGTTTGGGGCTGGATAAGCGGTGGCACTGAGCACATCGGCCACGGTCTGGCCGATGTCGCCTTGCAAAAACTGGTATGCCGACAGGTTAACCGCCAGCGTCAGGGGCGGCAGACCGGCTGCACGCCAGCGCTGGCCTTGCAGGCAGGTTTCTCGCAACACCCAGTCATCAATGTCGCCGATCAGGCCGGTGGCCTCGGCAATGGGGATAAAACGTGCGGGTGAAATCAGACCCTCGGTCGGGCTTTGCCAGCGCACCAGCGCCTCAGCGCCGACGATACGGCCACTGGCGATGTCCACCTGGGGTTGGTAATACACGCGCAACTCGCCTTCGGTGATGGCATGGCGCAAGCGCACCTCGATGTCCAGGCGGGCTCGCGCGGCTTGCGTCAGGCTCTCTGAAAAAAAGGCAAAGCGGCCACGCCCCTCGCTCTTGGCCTGGTACACCGCACTGTCCGCCTGCTGCAAGATCAACTCTGGCGTGAGTCCGTTTTCTGGGTAAACGCTGATGCCCACACTGGCACCAATGCGCACCTCTATACCGCTGGACAAGATGTAAGGTTCACTAAGAGCGTGGATCAGGTCGTTGGCCGCGCGCGATGCCTGCTCAGCACCGGTTACGTCCTCCATCAGCACCGAAAACTCATCGCCACCAAATCGCCCCACGGTGTCCACCTGGCGCACCCGCGCCAGCAGCCGCTCGGCCACTCGCTGCAGCAATTCATCGCCCAGCACATGGCCAAAACTGTCGTTGATGTCCTTGAAGCGATCCAGGTCAATCATCAGCAGGGCCAGGTGCGAACCTTCGGCTCGCGCCATGTCCATGCCATGCTGCAAACGTGACAACAGCAACAAACGATTCGGCAAGCGTGTCAAAGGGTCGTGGTGGGCCAAAAAGTCAAGTTCCAGTTCGGTATTTTTCAGCTTGGAAATATCGGTGAACACGGCCACGTAGTTGCACACCTGCCCGGTGGCATCTTTGACCATGTCAATGCTGGACAACTGGGGGTAGATTTCACCGTTTTTACGGCGGTTCCAGATTTCGCCTTGCCAATGGCCATGGGTGTATATGCTGACCCACATGCCCTGGTAAAAGTTGTTGTCGTGGCGCCCCGAATGCAGCATTGCGGGGGTTTTACCCAGTACCTCAGAGGCGCTGTAACCGGTGATTTGCGAAAAAGCCGGGTTGGTGCGCACGATGCTCAGCTTGGTGTCGGTCACCATCAGGCCTTCGCGGGTGCTGTCAAACACGGTGTCCGCCAGGTGCAGTTGCAGGTCGGCGGTTTTTCTTGCGGTGATGTCGCGCACACCAATCACGTAGCCGGGCTGCTGGTTCCAGGTCACCGGGGTCGAGCGCATTTCGGCCCAGCCAATGCCGCTGCGCCGGATCAGGTTGATTTCCTGGCTGGTGTCGCTCGGGTAAAGCGGCACGGCCAGGTCTTTGCCCAGCAATTTTCCGCGTTCAAAAATGCGTGTGGCACTGTCATTGGCATACTGCACCACGCCGAGTTGGTTGACCACCACAATGCCGTCGCTGATGGTGGCCAGAATCAACTCAAGGTTTTGCAGGTTTTCTTTCACAAGCAGGCTTTCAGGTGTGCCAGGGCGTTGGAGGCTTGGCGAGCCCTTACAGCACCACCGTGCCAGCGCCGTGCCCGTTTTCTGCCGTGATGGCCGACAGCACCGAGTGCATGCGCGACAAATCACCGAGCAGTTTGAGCACCGGCTCAGGCACTTCACGCACCAGCATCGGCGTGGCAAACACGTCTTTTTCAAGCGCTTTTTCGGGCATGCCCAGCACTTCAACCACGTTCAGCAGCCAAAAACCGGCTCGGTAAGTGGCGGCCAGCACGGTGCTGAGCTGGTCAATGATTTTTTGAATCTCAGGGTTGACCGACACCACGTACAACGTCAGCATGATGCGGTGGTTTTCCTTGCTGACATTGCTCAGGCTGCTGACCGAGCGGGCAATGTGCCGGATTTGGTTTGAGGACAGCGGCTTGTTGGCCAGTTGAAACGTCATGCCTTCGGCTTGGGCGCGCTTCAAGTCGTCCAGAAATTCTTGCGAAAACGCGGTGACGATGTAGATGTTGAGTGTGGCGTCCATCGCCAGCAGGCGGCGCATGGTCTCGACACCGTCCATGCCGGGCATTTTCAGGTCCAGAAAAATCAAATCAGGCCGCTCTACCAGAGCCATGGCAAGACCTTGCTCGCCGCCCTCGGCCACACGCACCTTGCAGCCCATTTCACTCAACACCAATTTGAACGAGCCGCGCACGGCCGCATCGTCGTCAATCACCAGAATTTTTTGGATCATTTTTTGCCTATTCCAACGCCTTCACGCCAGATTGAATGTTAGCCGGAAACAGCAGCCGCCCCCAGGCTGGTTGTTGGTGCTGATGCTGCCACCTGCCTCTTGCATCAGATGCTGCGACACCGACAGGCCCAGCCCTGTGCCTTTGCCTACCGGTTTGGTGGTAAAGAAGGGGTCAAAGATTTTTTCCCGAATGTCGTCGGCAATGCCGGGGCCGTTGTCGCAGATCGACAGGATGACTTGGGCTTCTGCCTGGCGGGCGCTGATGCGGATGCGCGGCTGGCTTTGTCCGGTGATGGCATCGCGGGCGTTGAGCAGCACATTCACCAGCACTTGCTGCAAGCTGCCCGAGCTGCATGAAATGGCGGGCAGGTCGGGCGGCAAGTCAACGTCCACCTGGATGGCGTGTTTTTTCAGCTCACCGGTGAGCAAGCTCAAGGTTTGCTGCACGGCGCTGTTGACCAGACAGCTTGGCTGCTTGGTGCTGTCCACGCGCACGAACACCAGCATGTTTGCCACCAGCGCCTTGATGCGGTCAATTTCATGCAGCGCGTTGCCCAGCACCTCTTTGCTGCGGGCATCACCGGCCTTGTCGCGGGCGTATTCGACGTAATTCATGATGCCCATCAAGGGGTTGTTGATCTCATGCGCCACGCCCCCGACCATGGTGCCCATGGCGGAAAGTTTTTCGATCTGGATCATGCGCTCGCGGTTGGCCAGCTCCTGCTGCTCGCGCTCCAGGCGCAGGGCTTCTTCCCGATGCCATTGCTCAAGGGCACGCTGCAGGTCTTCGTTTCGTTGCGCCAGCAGGGTCTGCTGTGTCTGCATCGGCCGAAACACCAGCAGGTAAAGCACCGGGGCTTTGATGACAATCAGGGCGGTGACGGCGATGGCGACCCAAAAGGGGTCGGTGGCCTTGCCGCCAGGCATGAAACGCAAGGCTTGTGCGATGCCGAGGTTGATCAGGATTTCGGCCACGATCACCACCAGCACCAGCCGCATCACGACGCCGAGCGGCGTCAGCACAATCGGTTCATTCTGCACAGGTTTCATGGTTACCCCCTTTCGTCAGACTTTATGCACCGGACGGGTGGACGTTTTACGTTTTAAATCACCCCATCAAACAGCATCACATCCACCGCCTCGTCCACGGCCACGTTGCCCTGGGCATGGTGCAGCACGATCAAGCCGTTGGCCTGCACCATGGAGCTGAGCACGCCCGAGCCCTGGTTGCCAGTGGTTTTGACTTGCAGTGTGCCGTCTGCTGCCGTGCTAACCACGCCGCGCTGGTATTCGGTACGACCGGGTTTTTTGCGAATCGCCTCAACGCTGTGGGCTTTGAGCAGCGGCGGCGCGCTGGCTGTGCTGCCCATCATGCGCAAGAGCGCCGGACGCACAAAGGCCAAAAAGGTCACCATCACCGCCACCGGGTTGCCGGGCAGGCCAAACAGCACTGCTTGGCCGGTGCTGCGCCGGGCTGCTGCAGGTGCGTCGTTGTGCGCTCGGGCTGCATCTGCTTGGGTGCCTGGACTGAGCCCTACTTCAGTGCTTGAATTACTATCTTTATATGAGCTGTATGCGCTTGAATAATAAGGGCTAGAGGCCAATTTGTCTCTTGAAATATGGCCTACCGCCATGGGCCGGCCAGGGCGCATGGCAATCTTCCAGAAGGCCACGTCGCCCAGCTTTTTCATCATGGCTTTGGTGTAGTCGGCCTCGCCTACGCTCACGCCGCCGCTGGTGATGATGGCGTCTGCCTGCAGTGCCGCCTGCACAAAGGCAGCCTCCAGCGCCTCGGGTTGGTCGCGCACCACGCCCAGGTCCATCACCTCGCAGCCCAGCCGGGTGAGCAGGCCAAACACGGTGTAGCGGTTGCTGTCATACACCGCGCCTTCACGGGGTGGCTCGCCCAGGCTCAGAATTTCGTCGCCAGTGGAAAAATAGGCTACTTTCAGGCGGCGCAGCACCGGCACGGTTTTAATGCCCAAACTGGCCACTAGCCCAAGCGCAGCGGGTGTGAGCAGCTCGCCTTTTTGTAGCGCTGGATGGCCTTGCAGCAGGTCTTCACCTTTGAAGCGGCGGTTGTCACCAGGCTTGAGTATGTTTGGCGGGATCGTGACCTGTTCGCCTTGCACGCTGGCCAGTTCTTGCGGCACCACGGTGTTGAGCCCAGTCGGCATGATGGCACCGGTCATGATGCGCACGCATTGGCCGGCCTGCACCGTGCCTACCCAGCCCTTGCCAGCCAGCGCCGTGCCGACCACGTTGAGCGTCAGCGCTGCGCCTGGGGAGAGCTGCGCGCCGTCAAAGGCGTAGCCGTCCATGGCCGAGTTGTCGTGCGGTGGCACACTGATGGGGCTGATGACATCCAAGGCCAGGACCCGACCCAAGGCGGCAAAAATGCCGACATCTTCAGCCTCTGTCACAGGTTCGACCAGTTGGTTCAGAAAACTGCCCACCAGGCTGGCGCTCAAGGCTTGCGGGTCATACCCGGCCAATTCACTGGCAATTTGCTCCAGGGTTTTCATGCGCTTTTTGCCTCAAGTTGTTGCAGCTCTGCCAAGGTGTTGGCATTGAAAAAGGCCTGCGGGTTGTCGCCGGGCGCATCAAACGGCACGATCACGTTGTGGTGCTGTGCCGTCCAGGCGTCGATCTTGCGGCCACCGTCTTGGGTAAAGCGCACCAGGCTTTCCAGCAGCTTGACGCGCAGCAGGCAAAACACCGGCTGGGTGCGCACCTGCATGTGACCGTCTTTGCCTGCCTCGGGCGCAGCCACCATGGCAATGTCGGCGTCACTGGCTGCCAGCGCGGCGGCCAGGCGCTGCGCCAGATCCAGCGGCAGCAGCGGGGTGTCGCATGGCACGGTGAGCAAATACGGGGTTTCGCAATGCTCCAGCCCGGTCAAAAAGCCCGCCAGGGGGCCGGCGTAATCGGCCAGTGCATCCGGCCAGACCGACACGCCAAAGGATTCATAAGCGGCCAAATTACGGTTGGCATTGATCATGATCTCACCCACGCCGCCGCCGATTTGCAAACGGGTGAGGGTGTGCAGCGCCAGCGGCATACCATTGAAATTTTGCAAGCCCTTGTCAACGCCGCCCATGCGGCTGCCGCGGCCACCCGCCAGGATGACGGCGGTGATGTCAGATGTTTGAATCATTGAATTTTTCCCAATAGGTCACGCGAAGCGACAGGTGTGACGCCATGTCAGCCACCGATGTAACTCATCTCGACCCGTTTCACCGGGGCACTTTGGTCTGCAGGCAAGCTGCTGCGCTGCTCTGAATAGTTGTCGGTGCGGCCTTGCCAGATGTGCGCCACAGCGCTTTGCAAGTCGGCATCGCTGGCCTGGCCACGCACCAGGCTGCGCAAGTCGTAGCCTTTTTCGGCAAACAGGCACAGGTAAAGCTGGCCTTCGGTGGACAGGCGGGCGCGGTTGCAACTGCTGCAAAAAGCTTGGGTGACGCTGCTGATCACACCGATCTCTCCCGCTTCGGTGTCGTGGGCCCCAGAAGCGTTGGTGTAGCCCCAGCGCTGTGCGGTTTCACCGGGGGAACTGGCGTTGAGCTGTACCAGCGGCAGCTCAGACTGGATGAGTTTCACAACCTCGGCCGAGGGCATCACCTCGTTCATGCGCCAGCCGTTGGTGGCACCCACGTCCATGTACTCAATGAAGCGCAGCACCATGCCGCTGCCTTTGAAGCGCCGTGCCATCGGCAAAATTTCTTGCGCGTTGGTGGCGCGCTTGACCACCATGTTGATTTTGATGGGCCCCAGGCCCACAGTACGCGCGGCCTCGATGCCTTCGAGCACGTCGGCCACCGGAAAGTCCACGTCGTTCATGCTGCGAAACACCGCATCGTCCAGGCCGTCCAGGCTGACGGTAACGCGCTGCAGGCCGGCATCTTTGAGGCTTTGCGCCTTGCGCGCCAACAGCGAGCCGTTGGTGGTGAGGGTGATGTCAAGCGGTTTGCCAGCCAGGGTGCGCAGGCCAGCCAGTTGTTCAATGAGTTGCTCCAGGTTTTTGCGCAACAAGGGCTCACCGCCGGTGAGGCGGATTTTTTCGACACCGTGCGCCACAAACACCCGTGCCAGACGGGTAATTTCTTCAAAGCTGAGCAGGTCACTGTGCTTGAGGTAGGCGTAGTCTTTGTCAAAAATCTCTTTGGGCATGCAGTAGTTGCAGCGAAAGTTGCAGCGGTCGGTGACGCTGATGCGCAGGTCGCGCAGGGTGCGCCCGCGGCGGTCGGCCATCAGACCGTTGGCGCTGATGCGCGTGGCGGCATCAAAAGCCGCAGCGGGCACGGCCAGGCCGCTGGGGCGCAAGTCCATCAAGGGAATCACGCGGTGGGTGTCTTGGTCGGTCATTGTGTTTTTTGCAGGTGATTACCAGTGGTGCAATTGATTTTGGCATGAAACAAAAAACCCGCCGAAGCGGGTTTTTTGCAGAACTTAAGACAGATCAAGCGCCGTGGATTTTCATCATCACCGGCACGATCAAGAGCGCCACGATGTTGATGATCTTGATCAGCGGGTTGACCGCCGGGCCTGCTGTGTCTTTGTAGGGGTCGCCCACGGTGTCGCCGGTCACGGCGGCCTTGTGGGTTTCAGAGCCCTTGCCGCCAAAGTGGCCGTCTTCGATGTACTTTTTGGCGTTGTCCCAGGCACCGCCGCCGGTGCACATGGAGATGGCGACAAACAAGCCGGTCACGATGGTGCCCATCAGCAGACCACCCAAGGCCGCTGGGCCAAGAATCAAACCGACCAAGATCGGGGCGACCACGGGCAGCAGCGACGGAATCATCATTTCCTTGATGGCGGCGGTGGTCAGCATGTCCACAGCGGTGTCGTATTCCGGCTTGGCTGTGCCTTCCATGATGCCCTTGATGTCGCGGAACTGGCGGCGCACCTCCACCACCACGGCTCCGGCAGCGCGGCCCACGGCCTCCATCGCCATGGCACCGAAGAGGTAAGGAATCAAGCCGCCAATGAACAAACCAATGATGACCATCGGGTTGCTCAAGTCAAAGGTGATGTGGGTGCCGTAAGCGTCGAGCTTGTGGGTGTAGTCGGCAAACAGCACCAGCGCTGCCAGGCCGGCAGAGCCGATGGCGTAGCCTTTGGTGACGGCCTTGGTGGTGTTGCCCACCGCGTCCAGCGGGTCGGTGATGTCGCGCACGCTTTTGGGCATCTCACTCATTTCGGCAATGCCGCCAGCGTTGTCGGTGATGGGGCCGTAGGCGTCCAGCGCCACCACAATACCGGCCATGCTGAGCATGGCGGTGGCCGCAATGGCAATGCCGTACAGGCCAGCCAGTGCGTAAGCGCTGTAAATGGCGGCGCAGACAAACAGCACCGGCCAGGCGGTGGAGCGCATCGATACGCCCAGGCCGGCGATGATGTTAGTGCCGTGGCCGGTTGTGGAGGCTTCGGCGATGTGGCGCACCGGGTGGTATTGGGTGCCGGTGTAGTACTCGGTGATCCAGACCAGCACGCCGGTCAAAATCAGGCCGACAGCGCAAGCGCCAAACAGACGCATCTGGCTGCCGGTGGCGGTGACCGCGTTGTCAGGAATCAGCGCCTGGGTGACAAAGAAGAACGCCACCAGCGACAGCACGCCAGCCACGGCCAGACCCTTGTACAGCGCTGGCATCACGTTGGTCATGCCGGGTGAGGCTTTGACAAAGAAGCAGCCGATGATGGAGGCCACGATCGACACAGCACCCAGTGCCAGCGGATACACCACGGCGCTGGTACCGGCGGAGCTGAGCAGCAGCGCCCCCAGCACCATGGTGGCGATCAGCGTGACGGCGTAGGTTTCAAACAAGTCAGCGGCCATGCCAGCGCAATCGCCCACGTTGTCACCCACGTTGTCGGCAATCACCGCCGGGTTGCGTGGGTCATCTTCCGGGATGCCGGCTTCCACCTTGCCCACCAGGTCAGCGCCGACGTCAGCGCCCTTGGTGAAAATGCCGCCGCCCAAGCGGGCAAAGATGGAGATCAGCGACGAGCCAAAAGCAAAACCGATCAGCGGGTTGAGCAATTGCGCCAGATTTTTGTCCGGTGTCAGGTTACCGTTACCGGTGAGAAACCAGAAAAAACCGGTGACACCCAGCAAACCCAGCCCCACCACCAGCATGCCGGTGATGGCACCGCCGCGAAAAGCCACGTCAAGCGCCGGGCCAATGCCGCGGGTAGCGGCCTGTGCGGTGCGCACGTTGGCGCGCACCGACACGTTCATGCCGATGAAGCCACATGCGCCCGAAAGCACCGCACCGATGATGAAGCCAACGGCGCTCAGGCCGTCGAGAAACACCGCGATGAGGATCGCCAGCACGATGCCAACCATGGCAATGGTTTTGTATTGCCGAGCCAGATAAGCGGCTGCACCGGTTTGAATGGCTGCGGCAATTTCTTGCATGCGGGCGTTGCCCGCGTCCTGGGAAAGAATCCAGCTTCGGGCCCAAAAGCCGTAGCCGACGGCGATCAAGCCGCAGATAAGCGCCAAGATCAGCGCTGAGTTGCCTGTCATAGAAAAATCTCCTGTCTGTTGTTTCGCGAGGTGGTGGTGCAACGCATTGGGCTCCACCGCTGCGTTGCTTCCTCGTCAAATGACACCAGGACGGTGCAACAAGAGCGATTGGCCAACCGGCGAACTGTACCGCCGAAATATGACATTTCAACCTTTCGCAAGTGGCAAGTAAGTAAAATCAGGGTTAATCCTAGTGTTCCTGATTTAACTCAAACCAAAGAGACCCCTATGTCATTAGATAACGTTACCCCCGGCCCCAAAGCACCTGAAGAATTCAACGTCATCATCGAAATCCCGATGAACGCCGACCCGGTCAAATACGAAGTAGACCATGACACCCACGCCATTTTTGTCGACCGTTTCATGAGCACAGCCATGCATTACCCCACCAACTACGGTTATGTGCCGCGCACCATCAGCGGTGACGGCGACCCGGTGGACGTGTTGGTGATCACCCCCGTGCCCTTGATCCCAGGCGTGGTTGTCACTTGCCGCGCCATCGGCATGTTGCTGATGGAAGACGAGGCTGGTATGGACGCCAAAGTGCTGGCAGTGCCGATCGACAAGATTTTGTCGCTCTACAGCCGCTGGCAAAAACCCGAAGACCTGAGCCCGTTTCGCCTGAAGACCATTGCCCACTTCTTTGAGCATTACAAAGACCTGGAAGCCAACAAATGGGTCAAGATTGATGGCTGGGTAGGTCCGGATGCGGCCAAAAAAGAAATCATGGACGGTATGGCCAGTTACAACGCCGCTGAAAATAATTAAGCATATTTTTGCCATCTAGCCCTTATATTTAAAGGGCTAGCAGCTATTAAAAATGAAGCGCCTGCAGGTTGAGAAACCTGCAGGCGTTGTTGTTTGTGGCGCTAAACTTGGCGTTCAATTTTTCAACGGAGACCAAGCCATGAAGTTGTTGCGCTATGGGCCAGCTGGCCAGGAAAAACCGGGGTTGCTGGATGCGCAGGGCAGGGTGCGTGACTTGAGCGCGGTGGTGCCAGACATTGCCGGTGTGGTGCTGCTGCCCGCTAACCTGGACAAGTTGCGGTGCCTCAAGCTGGACGACTTGCCGCTGGTGTCTGGTGTGCCGCAACAAGACTTGCGGCTGGGCGCCTGTGTCGGGCAGGTGGGCAAATGCATCGCCATTGGCCTGAACTACGCCGACCATGCGGCAGAAGCGGGCATGGCGGTGCCGCCTGAACCAGTGGTATTTAACAAATGGACGAGTTGCCTGTGCGGCCCCAATGACCCGATTCAAATTCCGCGTGGCTCGGTCAAGACCGACTGGGAGGTTGAGCTGGCGGTGGTTATTGGACAAGGCGGGCGCTACATTTCTGAGAGCGAAGCCTTGAACCATGTGGCGGGCTACTGCGTGATGAACGATGTGTCCGAGCGCGACTTTCAGCTTCATCGCAGCGGCACCTGGGACAAGGGCAAAGGCCATGACACGTTTGGCCCGCTGGGGCCCTGGCTGGTCACAGCCGATGAAATTGCCGACCCGCAGCATCTGGGCTTGTGGCTGGAGGTGGACGGCCAGCGCAGGCAAAACGGCAACACCAAAACCATGGTCTATGGCGTGCGTTTTCTCATCAGTTACTTGAGCCAGTTCATGAGCTTGCAACCCGGTGATGTGATCTCTACTGGGACACCGCCCGGGGTGGGTATGGGATGCAAGCCGCCGGTGTTTCTGCGCGCTGGCCAGACCCTGCGCCTGGGGGTAGAAGGCTTGGGTGAGCAAACCCAAGTGACGGTGTCGGCCTGAGTTGCGCGGCCGGGT
>Ga0210033_1003092_pt1 | contig 13714 bp, 8 predicted proteins | sample CryGeymeta201501_FD_185465 | JGI IMG/M metagenome (GOLD analysis project Ga0210033, IMG submission 185465) | Groundwater microbial communities from Crystal Geyser aquifers in Utah, USA - Crystal Geyser metaG 2015-01 (SPAdes) (version 2) | ecosystem: Environmental > Aquatic > Deep subsurface >... | reverse complement strand
TCGTGCAGACGGATGCTGAAGCGGATCTCGTCCATGGCTGCATCTTTCAGCGTCTGGAGCGTCTGGCGCTCCACGTGGTCGCCGCAGGTGTACAAACGGGTATATACGCCTGGAAAACCTTGCCGCGCCTCCTGGAAAAAGCGGATCGCCTCTTCCTTGTGTAACAATGGTTCACCACCGGTCAATGCCAGATGGCGTACCCGCGCCCGGCTGGCGCGCAGGGCCTGCAGTTCCGCCACTGTATCACGAGTATGCTCACGGAAGTATTCATAGCCTTCCTGGTTCGGATTGAAGCAGTAAAAGCAGTCCCGGTGGCACTTCAGCGAAATGAAAAAGGTGGCGCTCCCCACCCCCGTCTGGCACGCCTGGCAGGCGGAGGAGATGCGCTTGACGTAAATACTCTTGGAATCATTTCTGACCACCGCCCCCTTCTTGCGTAATGTCGCAACTCTGGCCTCGAACTGCCCAGCCTCGCCGCCGGAGTCGATTTCTATCCCGCTCTGGCGGACCTGTTCCATAAAGTCTTGATATATCCGGACGTACTGCCCGGCGTAAGAGCGCAAGGCAGGATTGCGGATGGAGGCAAGCGTACTCTCGTTTACATCAACGATCATGCTCGCTTCTTTTCCGGGACCTGGGGCCTGATACCCTTCAACCCTGGCGGCAGCATTGACCCGAACGGATGCGTCCGCCGATATTCGCACAACGGGCACAGGTGAACATTTGGCCGTGCTGCCATCAAAATACCACAGCGCTCACATTTGACCAATTCTCCTTCCTGAAGGGTCATGGTTTCTTCGCCAAAGATCTGGGCAAATGTCGGGGTATGATTCACGCTCACTGCTGAGGGCGCGCACACGTGCATGCACATCTCACAGCCAATACAGTTCCTGGCCGAGAAAGTCAATGTATAAGCTTTCTCAGCCTCGTTTTTTTCAAACTGCAGTGCGCTTGTCGGGCAGACGTGCGCACATACCCCACAGGCAGTGCAGGTCTCGGAGACGGAGACCCAGGCGAAATCCATGTCCATAATGCTGCCGGTGTAGCCTGGCTGCGGTGCAGGCAGGTGCGCCACCGCGCCCAGCAAGCGCAGGCGGTCGCGACCGGGGCGACGGCCAGCGGCCGCCCCTCCGTCCTCGACAGCGCGGGCGACAGCTACCTGTCCCTGGCGGACCGCCATGCGGAAAAGGTCACGCCGTGAAAGCGGCGGGTTTGTCGCTTCCCAAAGTGAGCGCTCCGTGGGTGAGTCCAGCTCGGAAACATAGTCGAGAGTCTCTGCCTTTCCCCAGGCTTCCAAGAGCTGTTTGGCCTGCCTAACCTGTACCTCTACCTGTCTGGGGAGGGTTGCCCATTCGCAACCGGAGCAGGCATCCGTCCGCACCAGGATGTGTTCGAGCCCAAAGGCAGCCAGGGCAAGATAAGCCCCGCAACCTAAACCCGCCAGACAACCCCTTACGCGAATCGCTGTGCTCGCCTCCGGGATACCCAGCGCGGCATGTGGGTTTCTCTCACACAGCAATTCAAGCGCGCCAGCTTCCAGGTGCGTCACAGCGTTCAGGAGTGAGACAACCGCATCATCCGCGGCGTACGCCCCGACCGGGCAAACGGTCAGGCAGGCCAGGCAGGTCTGGCATTTCTCGGCATCGAGCGCGGGAGGCTTACCAGCCGTGATCGCGTCGACAGGGCACAACCCGAAGCAGGCTGTGCAGGTCGAGTACTTATCCTGGCTATGTAGGCAACGACTTGTGTCCAGTGTAACCGTCGAACGATCAAGAGCGGCGAACCGTTCCGCAGCCGAGAAAAGACTCACCGGACAGCCTCCTTCGCCAACTTGATATCCAACACTTCAGACAGCGCGGATAAGGCCCCATGGGTCAGGTGCGCCAGCCCTTTATATAAATCCGTCTGGGCGTTCCTTTCGACCAGTCCGCACCACGTAAGTGCCCAGGCGCCAAGGTGTTTCTTAATAAATTCGCGTTGCGCATCCAGTAGTTCTTCGAAACGGACATTATCTTGCTCGTTCAGCGCCTGGATGCCCAGGGTTGCCAGATGGGATAAAAACAACAATTCCAGACCAATGTGGTCATCAGGTTCTTGATGGATTCTTTCTGCTTCCAATCCGAAGCGCTGGTACCAGGCACGCACCTCCAGTGTCCGCTGCTGAAAAATAAGGCGATCATCACCGAAATGCACCGATTCCCACGGCGGCGCAAGAACTTTGCCCGGACCGATAAACAAGCGCGTGTAGTCCGCCCGCATGTTCTCAAATGCTTCATCTGCAAGACCGTTCTTTCCCCATTTCTGCAAGAACTCGAGGCCGGCTTTCGTCTCATCCTTATCGGCGGCAAACGGTACCTCAGAGAAAATATCCTCTTCGATCAACGACTGCAACCAGGTTCGTTCATCGTTTGTCGGATAAGTATAAAAAATTCGGCCTAACAAACTCAACAGGAGAATTTCACCAGTTAAGGTTTCTTGCAAGTTAATTGGAGAGGGTTCAGTCACGTTTTTTCTCTTTCCTATTCTTTATTATCCAGTTTACAGCAAAGAGAGGCATTGCTAGTAGGGCAAGAACTTCTAATAAGTAGGTGATAAACGTCACGGTTTGTGCTGTACCAATCCCGATCCTGGCCAGCCGATCACGCACCTGAGCGCCTAAACTCGGCTGCCAGGCAGGAACGATGGGCACTTCGCCGTTCAGACGAAGCGCTCCAGCAACCACTGGATCATACGGGACCGGATGTGGTTCCTGCTCCTGGCTTAAAAAAACCATCTCTCCAGCCTGCACCGTAATAGACCCGACTGTACCTGCTCGTTGGATAGATGCTTGTCCATCCATCACATACAGCCAACCGTAGCGGGCAGGCAGGCGTTCCAAAGCAAACTGTCCGCCAGGGATTGTGATTTGCAACTCTTCCCATTGGATGGCAAGCGGTTGTACGGATTCTCCTGTCCCCCACAGCCAGCCTTGTTCAAAGGTGATTAATTGTCCTTCCACATGGGAAACAGTCTCCGGCGGGATAACGATCGCCCCATCTCCCCAGGGAATGATCTGGGTTTCGGGACGACGGACCAGGCTAAAGCTCATTGGAGCTGAGGCTGCATTCAGTGTGTTGATGTAATATACCTGGCTGTAATAGCCCGGCGCGCTGATGATGGCAGTTGCTTTATCGGCAGGTAATCCAAAGAGCGCAAACGCGCCCGAAGCCGGAGCGACTTGTTTAGAATGCGTATCTACACTTACCCAGGCAAAGGGCAAGGATGCACCGGTCTCGTCCGTGATTTTCCCGGTTAGGGATGCGCCTTCCAGCGGTTGTGGAATCAAGTTCACTTGCGCGGAAAGTGACTGGGTCAGGTCAATGCTTTCGGTACTCAAAGCCAATCCCTGTTCAGCCAGTGCTTGTGGGTCGGCAACCAGCAGATACTGGCTGACCGGGAGGCCGGCAAAGGTGAATGTCTTCTGGGGTGAAGTTGTGGCTATGTGGGCATCGCCATCGGGGAGGGAAATCGCCCAAACCTGAACGGGGGTATCTAACCCGGTCACGTGTCCGCTGATCTCGCCGGAAGCCGTCTGCACATGCAGCGTCACGGAGGGGGCGGTGGTTGCACCCGGCGGGAGGATGACTTGCACGCTGTCTTCGCTTTCATACAACACGCCATTGATGACGGTGGGCAGAACAGAAATCTGGTAGGTGGTCGGATTCTGCGACAAGGCTTCCACTTGCAGGTTTGCCTGGCCTTTTAAATCGCTGGTGGTCGTGAAAGTGCGTCCGCGCCATTCGTATAGGCGGGTGGAGGCTTGCACGATAATACCTTTCTGGGGGTAACCGTCTTCCAAGGAGATGTTCACCGGGATGGAAGCAACACCTCCATGATCCAAATAGATCATGCGCTCATCCCAGGCTTTCACTTCTTCTTGCAGCATAAGTGTTACCCGCAAATAAACAACTCCCCGCCCGGGCAGATAACCGGCATAGTCATCCGAATGACAAGTGAGGCAGGGCGCCTCCCCGGCAATGCTGCCGTGCTGGGTTGAAACCGGGTTATCACCACCAGGGTTTCCTACCAATGCAAAAGAAAACGTGCCGTCCGGCAGGGGGTTGGTGACAGCGTTATTCACAACCACACCATTAGAGAGGATTTCCAGGGTCAGGAGAACATCAGATAAATCCCCATCATGAAACACTTTTCCTCTTACTGTCAAGGGATAGGATATTCCCATCTGTCCATAGATAACTTCTCCATTCCCGGGGGTATAGATAATCACAGAAGATGACTGGGTTTGGAAATAAACACCCGAATCCAGCGAGGGGTGCAAACCTACAGAAATTGTTGTTTTGCCGGACGAGCGCAGGAAAACAGGACACCAATTTAGCACCAGCGCGCCATTGTCATGACAGACGGTACAACCCGGCTCGATGACGCGAGGCGGCCCTTGTTTTCCGCGCGGGTGGTGGCAGGCGGCACAATTTTTGGGGGAGGAGACAATTTCACTGGCCGAAGGATCAGTTTCGGCAGGCACGGCCCACACCCGCACGGTGTTATCCGCTGCACTGGAAGCCAGGGACTTTCCATCCGGTGAAAACGACACGCTAAACACGAAATCGGTGTGGCCTTTCAACAAAGCATGGGGTTCTGCACCAGGCATCTGCCAGAGCCGAGCGCTCTCGTCCACCGAAGCCGAAGCCAGCAAGGCTCCATCCGGCGAGAAAGCCAGCCCCAGCACGCTGGAAGTATGTTCATCGCGGGTAACCAGTAATTCCCCATCGGCCACGCGCCAGAGGCGAACACGGGCATCAAATCCGCCGGAGGCAAGCCATTCGCCATCCGGGGAGAAAGCCAGCGCACGCACCCAGTCAGTGTGGCCTTTGAGTTCACGCAACAATGTTCCATCGGATACTTGCCACAAACGGATGACTGTGTCATACCCACCGGTAGCCAGGATGGTCCCATCCGGGGAAAAGGCGATTGCGCGTGGGCCATCCGTGCCCTGATCGAAAGTATGATAGAGATTTCCAGCGGGGACGTTCCACAACCGCACCGTGTTGTCATCGGAGGCGGTCGCCAGCAGTTTGCCATTGGGAGAGAAGGCCAAGGCACGCACCCAGGCTGTGTGTCCGCTCAGTTCCTTGAAAAGCGTCCCGTCACTTGCCCGCCACAACCGGACGATGGGATCGTAGGAGCCGCTGGCCAGCAAACTACCATCGGGAGAAAAAGCCAGCGCGCGCAGCCAGGTATCGGTCGGTGTGAAGTGAATAGGTTGTAGATCAGATGAATTGAAGAAATTAATGCCAAGGGAAGATCCGACCGCCAGAATCTGTCCATCTGGAGAATATGCCACCGCGTACGCCCGTCCTTGCCCGTTGGGAGAGACTTGAATGACGCGTGAACTGACACCATCCGCAGATACAGGAAATGCAAGCACGCCAGCAGCAAGTCCGGCCAGGAGTATCAAAACCAGCAGTGAAAAATGATTTTTTATTCTCATTTTTAACACCATTGGACGGTAGTTAAACCACTGCCCCATCATTTGGTACGCGAACAAAAAAGGCAACTTTACAGAAACAAGATGGGGAGGTATTGAACCTCCCCACCTCATTTTCGTGCTTGATACGCCCGGTGGCCTCTCTGTTAGATACCTATTCGAACATGTGCAGCATAGAACAGGGCACGTCCCAATACCTCGGCTGCCAAGACTATGACGAAGGAGGCATAGGCTAAGTTGCCAAGCATCTTCTCATGGCCTGCGCTTAAGGCGTTTTGGTACAGGAACATGGCTAACACGCCCGCGCCCACAAAGGCCAGCACAACGCGCAGAGCCAGCGCCCAGCCAAAAGATCCAACCATCAATTGAACGCTCGCCAATCCAGTCGTGCTTCCGCTGGCCAGTGTAGCCAGATACATCGGCAGCACCACCAGTTCCACCCCCACCAGCAGCACCGCTGCCGCCGCTACCCAGCGTAACACTTCACGCATCAGTGTACATTGCGTATCCGCACAGCCTGGTTCCTTACGTTGCAGGTAGGCGTAATTGGCGACAAAGGCCGCCCCCATTGCCAACGCGCCCAACAAAAAGGTGGTTGCAAAGAAGGAAATCGGCGTCGCCCATGAATTCCAGGCGGGCTGGGATTGCAGCAGGTAGACATTGGACATACTGAAAACCAGCACCAGTCCATCCAGCTCAGCCAGCCAGGCAATTACGTTACGCAGAATGAAGGAGCCGATCTTACGCCATTGCAGGAAGGCAAAGACAAATGCCAGCACCGCGAAGATCACGCCAAAAAAGATCTCACGGCTGAGCCATGAGCTTCCTAGATTTGTGACTGCGCGGTAGGCATTGAGCGGGTCGCCCAGGTGAAAGAGGGAGGCCACAAAAGCCAGCGCGATGACCGGCACCAGCGCCAGTAAGGCTCGGTCACTCAGGCGATCGGCTTCTTCCACGCCATATTTGCGAGTGGCAAAAGAATGTGCCACCCTCAGCACCCACATGGCGCCCACGGACATTTGGACCAGAATCGTGAAGGCAATCAACGCCCAATCACGTACATTCATCTCACACCTCCTCAGGCAAATTCTGGATCTGGCCAGTGCCATGTCCACTAAGCTGGGCATGTTTATGCGGAGTGATCACCAGCGCAGGAAGGGTTATCTTGTCTGTAGGCAACGGTTCGATCGCCGCCAGGTCGCCGTATTTCTGGCGCAGTTCGTCCAAGTCGCCGAAATCCAGGCAGCGCATGACGCAGGCATCCACGCAGGCCGGGTTCAGTCCCTGATCCAGCAGGTCGTAGCAGAAATTGCACTTGGTCATCACTTTGGTTTCTTCATCGAACTGAGGCGCGCCGTACGGGCAGGCCCACTGACAATAACGACAGCCAATGCATTTCTCTGCATCGATTAGAACGATGCCATCGGCGCGTTTGGTGATGGCTGCTGTTGGGCAGACGTCGCGGCACACCGGGCTCTCGCAATGCTGGCAGGCTGTGGAGAGCGAGTAGGTAAACAAGTTGTTTGGAACCAATGTCTCGCCCTGTTTCAGCCAGGAGCCGCCGCCATATTGGAATACGCGTCGCCAAAGAATTTCCGGCGGAAGGTCGTTTTTATCTTGGCAAGCAACCTGGCAGGCTTTACAGCCCGTGCAGGCGCTTGCGTCGAAGTAGAATGCTTTTTGCTTAGCCATTGGTTATGCCTCCTCTATCGGAATGCGCTGAGGCCACTTGTAGTCCAGGTCAGGTATCTTACCCGTCCACTTTTCCACCTGAACGTTGCAGGTGTTCCATGGTTCTTCGCCTTGACCCGTAGGATATGAGCCGTTCAGGGTGTTGGTCGCGCCAGCGAAGTCAATATTCAACGCTTCGTCCTTTTCGACCCATGCGCCTTCGCCCAGGAACACCACCCCCGGCGTCACGCGATCCATGAGTGCGACCGGACGCACCACCTTGCCATGCCGACTGCGAATGAGCACATAATCACCATGCTTGAGACCGCGCGCCTCCGCGTCGATCGGGTTCATCATGAACTCCTGCGGAAAAGCCCGGCGCAGTTGCGGAACGTTGTTGAACACGGAGTGGCTGCGGCGGAGATAGTGGATCGTGACCAGTTGGAGCGGATACTCACCTTTGACGCCTGTCTTGAAGTCTTCGAAAGTGCCCTCGATGCCTTCTGCTGGAGGAAGGTACTTGGCGATAGGCGGAAGTTCCATGAACCCAAAGGCATTGATTATCGCGGACAGGGTCTGGCAGTGGATTTCAAGTTTGCCGCTGGCGGTAGGAAGCGGGTTCGCAATGGGGTCTTCGCGGAAGGCTTTACCCGCCACAAAGGTAAATTTATCGCCAGGGGAGCGCGGCACCTGATAGACGCCTTTCTCCTTGAATTCCTGCAAGCTAATGCGGCCTTTCTGCGATTTGCCCTCGATGCCCATCGCGCTAATATCATCAGCCGTGATGGTGAGCAGGGGTTCGTACCCGGAGCCATCGCTCTTCATAACGGTCGCCCCAGCCAACTGATTGAAGGTCTGTTGTTCCAGAGAGAGCGGGTAGATTTCGTCCGGGTCAAGATCGAGACGGGTGCAAAGTTCACGCTCCACCCAAAGGGCGTCTTTGGCTTCGTAAAGCGGAGGCGTGACCTGACTGTAACACAGCAACATCTCCGGGTTGCCGGTCAGTAATCCGCCTGCCGCCTTCTCCCAGGGAGTGGTCAACGGCAGGACGATATCCGCATACTTTGAGCGGCTTGACAGAACGATATCCCCGGAAACTACAAATTCGAGTTTGCGATGTGCCTCAATGCCTTTGTTTATGTCTGCAATCTGATTGAGATCATTGCTACCGCTATCTTCGAAGATGGAATACATCATGCGAATGTCACAAGGGACCTTGCCTCGTACACTGGCTGTGAACTCGCCATTCAGAATAGCATCCCATATCTCTTCGTAAGCCATACCATAATAGTCAGTATCGAACGCCCCAGAGAAGGCATAACCGCCAAATGCACCAGCGGTTGGAAACAGCGGGTTTGGAAGAAAATTCACTCCGCTGCCGCCAGGCTGAACCAGCGACGGCCCACCGTAACTTGAGACATTGTGATAACGCTCGAACACACCGCCGCCAGGGATACCGATATTGCCGGTCATCCAGCCAACCGTTAAAAAGGCCTGACAATATTGCTGGCCGCGTGAGGTGCGGGCTGGCGCCGCGCCCGAGATGAGCATGGCGGGTTTGGTGGTTGCCCATTCCTGCGCGAAATTGCGGATCACGTCCGGGGATGTGCCGCAGATTTTGGATGCCCATTCGGGCGTTTTTGGAATGCTATCATACGTGCCGAGAACATAATCCTTGAAGTTCTCCTTGGGGTCGGCGCCTTCGGGCATGTGGTCGCGGTCGAAACCTACCGTGTAGGTATCAAGAAAGGCCTGGTCGTGGAGATTGTTCTCGAGCATGTAATACGCAATCGCCAGCAACAGAGCAGTATCCGTGCCCGGGCGGCAGGGAATCCATTCGTCTGCCAGCACCTGTGAGGTGGGGCTGTAGAAAGGATCTACAATGATGACTTTCGTACCGCCAGCCTTCTTATTCTGCAATAAGTTATAAGCGGGGTTGCCGCCACTGCTCCACGCCGGGTTTGCCCCCCAAAGTACCAGTAGTTTGGAATTTCGCATGTCCATGCGGTCATTGGCAGGCAGGAAGAAACTTGCCGGCAAGCCTCCGCCCATGACAAAGACAGGCAATGGCCAGGCACCATCCGAGGTAACGCCCCAGGACATGACAGCGCCGCCCAAAGCATTCAAAAACTGAGAGGGAGTGAATCGCCCGGTCAGAATTGCCTTATTGCCATGTTCATCCAGAGTCCGTTTGATTTCGCTGGCGACAATATCCAATGCTTCGTCCCAGGAAATGCGTACCCACTCATCTATCCCGCGCAATTGCTTCTGGCCGCCGCCCGGCACCCAATTCTTGCGCTTCATCGGGTATTTGATACGATCTGCGCCAAAGACCTGGCGACGCTGAGACCGCCCACGGGCGCAACCGCGTTGCTGCGGGTAGTCAGGGCTATCGGGATGGGTATCATCTGTTTTTTGGCGGATGACCACACCATCCTTGACCAGGGCAACGTTCAGGCAACGCCCGCCGCAGTTGTGCCAGCAAGCCACTGGTACCCACGTGCCTTCTGTTCCAGCAGTCTGTGCCGCCGCTTCGACTGTCTTCAGGCCAAAGTTTAAACCCCCGGCTAAAGCGGCCGTACCGCCCAGCGCCGCGCTCCATTTGAGGAAGCTGCGCCGGGAGAGTATGGTATCGGTCAGAGTTTTTGTGAGGAAATTCTTTTCAATCATTCCTTCCCTCCATTTCTTGAAATGAAATAATCGTATGCTCCTTAGGAGTTGAGCCAACAGGCTCATATATATTCTTCGAGCTGGGTTCGATTTTTCTCAATATGGGACCTCCTGAGAGTGAATTAAACGGTAAGATAAAAAAGTTGTGCACTTCTTCACTATCAGGATACTCTAATACAAGCTCGAAAACGCCCCCCCTTAGGGTAATTTCATCTCACCCGCTTGGGTGATTATTTAACAGATTATCATTCGAATTGGAGACCAAACCCGATTTCACAGCATAGGCAGCCGCTTGCGTGCGGTTCTCCAATTGCAATTTCGACAGGATGTTCTTGAGATGGCTCTTTACAGTGTTGACAGAGATGGAAAGTTTTTCGGCAATTTTAGGGTTGCTGGCGCCAATGGCTACCAGGCGGAGCACGATAAGCTCCCTTTCTGTCAGGGCTTCCTCGCCCTTGGCTGTATCCATCGAACGTTTGGCCACACCCTTTAGCAGTCGCGTCGCCATGGACTTGGTCAGGGCCGCTTCGCCCTCTATTATGCCGGCCAGCAGTTCGAAGAGTTCTTTTGCATCCAGGCTCTTCAATAAATATCCGGAAACCCCAAGTTTGACAGCTTCATACAGGTGTTCGTCCTTTTCTGAGGCTGTCAATATGACCACCGCAATGCCAGGGAAGCGCTCTCGAATTTCTTTCGTCGCATTTAGACCATCCCCGTGGGGCATATAAATATCCATGAGAACCACATCCGGGTGTAATTGCTCCGCCAACCGAACCGCATCCTCACCGGTTTCTGCCTCACCAATCACCTCAACCAGATCCTCACGCGTCTTCATCAGGCTGATGAGTCCCTGGCGGAATAGCTTATGATCGTCGGCAATGAGAACCTTGATCGTCATTGGATTTCATCCTTTTTGAGAATTCCTAAATTCCTATGCGCACATGGATAGCAAAAAATAGAAACCGTCCCAAGATCTCCGCTATCATCACCAGCAGACATGCTATAAAAACAGGCGACATCAGTTCTTCTGGCACTTTTCTCCTGCTATGCGACAGAACCACGGCTAAACCCAGCCATCCTACCCCAACGAACAACAGCGCATAACGGATAATAAGTAAAGGCTGATAAAGTTCCAACAGAAGATCTAAACTTGTTTGCGCCGCTTCGTTTCCGGCGCGCAGGGATGACATTTGAAAAAAATTCACGACGGCAATCACGATAACCATGACAACAGCAATGACAGCCAACCAATCGAAGGATCCTTGAATGATTCGAGGACGAATGCTTTGGTTTTCCTGTTGCTGTGATTTAGAGAATTTTAGATCCATGGTCAACAATACAGGTACCGTCATTACACCAAGAAGTAACGTCGTTTCCAAAAAAGAAACGGTAGTTAGAGGCGAATTCCAGGCTGGTTGAGAGGGCAGGAGATATATCCGAGACATACAATATTCGGTAGCAAAACCAAACAAAATCGCCACCCAGCCCAGGACTGTTTTTAACTTATTATGACCGTTCACAAACCAAAGCAAGGTCCACAGGCAGCCAACAGAGAAGATGAAAAACAAATTAAATACAAGTTCGCGACTTAACCAGGAAGAGTGAAAGTTGCGCAAGGCCAGAAACGACAAATATGGCCTGCTCAGGTGGAAATGTGCTCCAGTTATTCCCGCAATAATAGTGATAAGGATTATCAAAATCGGAATCTTGATGATCCGATTCACTTCTTCTCTCCCGTATTTTGAATTACTCAGGGTGCGGATCACCCACAACACAAAAAGTGCTCCAGCTGCCAATTGGGTTAAGATCGTATATACCGATAAAGTCCATTCGCGTATATTCATGTCGTGTTTTGTCCTAAGTCAAGGAACGGAGATCCTGCCTTCGCGAAAGAATATTGCCTGGCCTTTCTTTAGTTGCTCGGCCTCGATACAAGGAAACCTGCACTCGATAGTTGTACCCATTCCCAATACAGAATGCACCTCCAAAGTTCCCCGGGCGCTATTGGCTCGCTCCCTCATGGTCTTTAGACCGAAGCTGCGCTTCGAATCCTGCACCGTAAATCCGATACCGTCATCAACAACCCGCAGATAAATATATTCGTTCTCCTTTTGTATCGTTTTCTTGATCAGCACTCTCACCTGGCTGGCACGTGCATGTTTTCGGACGTTCGCCAGGGCTTCCTGCAGAATACAGACCAACTGCACCTCGGCAACGGATGAGATGTTGAGCTCACCTTCCATCTCGTTTACAAAGCAGGTTTCAATACTGGTCTGTATGCCGAACTCTTCCAGATACTCGCCAATGGCTGAAATCAGACCTTTTTCGTTGGCCAGGGTTGTGCGTAGACTGAGGATATTCTCCCGAACGTCGGCAAGTGCAACCCTTACGGCTTCCCGCATCTGCTCCAGTTCGGCATGAAGCGCCTCTTGTTTACCCTGTTCGAGCAGCGCCTCCAAAGTCTGTACCTGTAGATTCAGATAGCCCAAGACTTGTGCCAGGCCGTCATGCATCTCGCGGGCAATGCGTGCCCGCTCCTCTGTGATCGAGAGGGATTGTAATTGGGATGTCATCAGACCATGTTGGATCGCAATCACCACCTGGTCAGCCATACACTCCAGCCAGATCGAATCCGTTTCCGTATAGGGTATCTCATCGGATCTGGCGGCCCAGAGGGCCCCGATCGGACGATTATCCAGTTCGAGGCGGACAATTTCAGCCCCTCTGGCAGGCCTCTCCAGTCCATAAATGATATTTTCGAGCATGGCGGGAGGCTCATTGCCTGAGGAGCGATAGGAACGCACGGCTTGCAAGGTTTCCAAGATCAAGGGGGTCTCAACGACGACCGGCGACTGGACCATCTCTGTAGTGTCTTCGATGGAAAAGCACTTCAACTCCAGGCAGGCTGGATCATCGGTCAATAGGGCCAGCCCGACGAAGTCCGCCCGCAGCAATTTTCTTGCATTCTCCACGATGTACAGCAGAATATTGTCAACGTCTTCCAATTCCATGATGCGACGGTTGATGCTAACCAGGGTTTCCGTCCACTTTTCTGCCGTTTGTCTGGCAACGATCTGGGCATCGAAGGCCGCTTTTTGAGCTCGAGCGCGCTCATCTTGCAACGCTTCGAGCTGCCTCTTGCGCGTCGCCTCGAAGACACCCAATCCCCGCACCACAAAGAAGGTAACGGTGAAAGCCGACAACATTCGCCAGAAAGAAATGGGTAAACCGGTTACTTCCAAAATACGCTCATAGTCCAGCCAGGCGGTTAATCCAAAAAATCCCGTAATTCCTGCCTGCTCTCCGGCGAAGGCGTTGTAAATCACGCGATCATAGTTGTAATAGGACGCAGGACCAAAAGGAGCAGCAGGAACAACTAACCCGACTATAAACGCTTCGAACAGAAACGCCAAACCGGCACCTAACATCAGATTGGCAACATCGGAAAGACCGAGTTTTCGCTGCATGTTCCACTGGCGCAGGAAACCAATCCCAGCCATGATGGCGCCCGGAAGATAAAGCAGGTAGCGGGACCAAATATCAATGGGAACTTCAATTGGTGATGGTGTGACGAATGTAGTAGCAGCGTAAGTAATCACATAAGCGATCGGAACGATCAATACGCCTGGGATGAAAAGAGTCCATGCCGGTAGGGGGAGGTCTCTCAAGATATCCCAGCCAAACTTGAGCAACAATAAACCTGTGAGAGGCTGGGCAATCATTCTTAAAATTTTAAGCGTTTGAAGATATTCCTCTGTGCTGCCGCTGGTCAGGAACATATCAATCCAGCTAGTTACCCCACAGACAAAACCAAACGCGGCCAGCCACTTAAGATGCTTATTTAAAGGCAGGTCGCTGCCCTGGCGACGTTGCAAATAGGCCGCCAGA
>Ga0210033_1003087_pt1 | contig 13723 bp, 17 predicted proteins | sample CryGeymeta201501_FD_185465 | JGI IMG/M metagenome (GOLD analysis project Ga0210033, IMG submission 185465) | Groundwater microbial communities from Crystal Geyser aquifers in Utah, USA - Crystal Geyser metaG 2015-01 (SPAdes) (version 2) | ecosystem: Environmental > Aquatic > Deep subsurface >... | reverse complement strand
GACCGTGTGGTCAAGCGCGCAGCCCTGATTGCATCAGGCATCCGTGCGGATGGACACCGCGAGATTCTGGGTGTGCAGATCGGAGACTCAGAGAACTACAGCACTTGGGAGGATATGTTCAAATGGCTAAAGGGGCGCGGTTTGTCAGGGGTGTATTTCGTCATCTCCGACGATCACTGCGGTATCACCAAAGCGGTGGACAAACACTTCCAGGGCGCGACCTGGCAGCGTTGTCAGGTACACCTGATGCGTAACTTGCTGGGGCACAGCCCGACCAGGCTTCGGGGTGAAGTCGCAGCTGCGGCCAAGCGGGTATTTCAGGCTGCCGACATGACGGAAGCCAGGCGACGCTTGACTGAATTCGTCGAACAGTTCGACAAGAGCGCGCCCAAGGTGGTGGCTTGCATGGAGGCGGGATTTGAGGATGCCATGGCGATCATGGCACTCCCGGAAAAGTACCGCAAAAGATTGCGCACCACCAACATGCAGGAGCGCTTGAATGAGGAGGTCAGAAGACGTGAACGAGTGATCCGCATCTTCCCTAACGACGAATCGGCATTGCGACTGATTGGGGCATTACTGGCCGAACAGAACGAGGTTTGGCAGGAACGAAAATATTTGGATATGGATGAATTTAACGAATGGGTGGCTGCTCAAAAAGAGGCCAAACGGGGCAACAATATCGTTGCCCTGGCAGGCTAAAAACGTCAGTGACCGGAGAGAATTTACAGCAATTTTTGGACTTGACCAGCAAACCGAAAAAACACTGAAGGATTAAAGTCATCGAAAGTGCGACTTTATGCATAAATTTATTCATACAAAACTCCTTTAAAACGTTTAAAACAAAGGCTTTTAAAGCCCCCGAAGGGGCTTTCATTGCGGTTATTCTTTTAATCCTGCGCATCTCTCTGCTGTGTCACCGCCGAGGCAATCGTCATACGTGCGGGGTTTATCGGTGGTTGATTGAGCAACAGCGGCTGCGATAATCGCCACTGGCGCAACAACAGGTGCTGCAACAACTGCGGCTACTGCAAACGGCACAGCCACGATAGAAGCTGCACTCAGTCCAATAACAGGTGCAGCGATAGGTGCAGCAACAAACAAAAACGGGATTAACAAAAATGCCAACATAATTTTCTCCTGAGCGCCGGTGCGATATGCCCGGCTACAAAATTAATATACACCCGCTTTTTTAACCGCCAGATTTGGGACGATGACAAAACTATGGACAAAGAAAAACCCGCCGAAGCGGGTTTAATCTGGTTGGTTAACGTCTGACTTTTTCGGCAACATCATTACAAACCTCAACTGTTGATGTGCGCGGCTCTGTGTGGTGCGTGCGTGCGGCTGGCGTGTCGCTATTTGCCATTCTGTCGCCTGCGTATGCACCCGCTCCGGCACCGGCTACAGTAGCGATCGTTCGCCCCTGTCCATTGCCGATTTGGTGTCCTGCGAGCGCCCCGATTGCGCCGCCCAGCAGCATGCCCATATTTGATCTTTCAGGCGCTTTTACTTCGTCCTGTACCTCAACGTTTACCAAAACCTGTTGCTGATGGCACTCATGCCGAACAACCGTTTCAAACTCAGGTGCAGCTGGTTTTTTTGCTGCGCGTTGCACATATCGAATTTGCGGTTTTGGTGCAGCAACAACAGGTGCGGCTACGGCAACCGGTGGTGCAACAACGGGTGCAGAAACAGGTGCAACAACGGGCGCAGCGGCCACGGCTGAGGCTGAGGCTTGAGCAATAATCGCGGCGAGTTCAGTAGCTGTTAAAGTCACCGTGCCAGGTGCTGTAACAGTTACAGCAGGGGTGTTAGAAACGGGGTTAACAACAGCTTTGTCTGTTGTATCACCGCTGTTGCAGGCGGTTAAAGTCAAAGTTGACAAGATTGCAAGTACAAGAACAGTTTTTTTCATCATGATATTTTCTTTCTTCAAAGTGCCGGGGCGAATGCCTGGCTACAAAATCAGTATTACACGGTTTTTTTGACCGCCAGATTTGAAAAATGTCAGGCAAAATTAAACCCGCACACGGCGGGTTTAATTGGTTGAGATTTTAGATGGATTAGAACGCCCAGCCTGCGCCGATCTGGATATTTCCGCTTGAACTAACTGACCCAGATGCCGTACCGAAGTGAAAATTCTGAGCGTAGGAAAGTGCTGTTCCTTGTTTTCCCGCAAAAACTGAAGCGCCGATACCAAACCCAATTCCGCGCTCGCTGCGGCCTGCTGCAGCCACGGCATTGCTTGTACTTGCTGCCATTGCCATGCTATTAGCAACCCCGTTTTCCAGGCCATTCATGCGATTTTCCAGGCCGCCGATTCGGTTGTTAAAGCCGCCGATTTGGTTCAAAGCGGAAGTCGCCTTTTGATCTGCGTTGTTAGCTACAACAACAGCGTTTGATGCATTAGTATCAGCATTTATAGCAAGAACAGCCGCCCCGTCCGCCATGATTTGAGCATTATCGGCTGTAAATTGCGCATTAGCGATTTGCATAGTATGCCCGGCAACTGTTGTTTCCAGCGTAGCAACGCGAGGCGTTAGATTGTTAATCGAAACCGTTGCGGCATCAGCCGTTGTTTGCGCATTTGTTGCCATGGATCGCGCTATTGCATCCGTCGTTCCGCCAGTTCCACCGACCCCGGCAATCGCGGCATTGAGCTGTGCCACGTTTACGCCGTCGTTATTGTTTACACCGGCTGTGACGTTAGACAGTGTTCGCGTAAAACCCCCGGCAACACTACCGATCGAGAATTCCAGGGCATTTGTTGCCTGCGAATAGGCACCCATGGCTACCGAACCTTGCCAGCCTCCAGCGTAGCCAGCGGTGCCGGTATCTACGAGCGTATTAAATCCATACGCTACACCCAGGCTACTATTAACAGTACCGCCGATGGTTTGGCCGCCGATTCCTGGCGTATTAACAGTACCTGCGATGGCTACAGCGTCGTTGCTTAACGATTGCCCCATTAGGGCTATAGTGTAATTATTTCCGACACTTGCCGGGAGGCTGGCGGCGTAAGCGGCGTTACCGTAGGACATTTGATTAATACCACCAGCTCCGGTTGTTGCACCCAAGCCGCTCGTGTTCGTGCCGTTAATCGTGTCGGCATTTGCTGTTGCAACTGCTGCGAGTAAAACTGCCGCTACTAAAAATTTAATTTTCATTTTTTTAATGCTCCAAAAGTTGAGGTTTAAAGTTGATTACTACAAAACCATCTTCTCACCGTTTTTTTGGTCGCCAAAAAATTGAAAAGCTCCTGATTATTTAAATTTGTGTTTAGTAGTTGCACCGAAAACAAAGCGCAAAATCATTTTCGGGATTGCCAAAACTAGATTGAAAAATTTACCGGTAAGGTCCAAACCGCCTTGCCATGCGTGTTCTCCGCTGCCGTGGCGGAAGCCTGACCACATAGCACCGATCATAAAAATAGCGACGGCTACGGCGGCGAGGAGTATTAAATGGAATGGGTTCATGAACCAAAAAAAGACAATTTTTGCGAATTGGAATGTCAGCACGACAGCAAAGATAAACAGCAATACTTTAATAAAAATACCCATGATTATTTCCCTTTAATATCTGAATATTGGTTGCGTAAAGTTTCAAACGCCCCGTTTTTAAAATGATTTATCTGTGCTTGCACGTCAGGCCGACCAAGGCTTAATTCATGGTCGATGATCCACGCCACGCTGTAAAAGATTAGCAATGCAAAACACACGCGCCAGGTAAAAGTGGCGAGGCCGGAGGTTTTGGGCTTTGGTTGAGTTGCCATAACTATTTACTCCTGCAAAAATCAGAAAATGAAATAAATTTAAAGCGGCTAAAGTGGCGTTCTTCCAGTTTTACAGACTCCCCATTTAATTTAACAAAAGCCACTTTTCTGAAGGTTTTTTCCACCCTTTTTTCCAGTCCGTCGGGGCTTAAGTAATAAACAATATCAAGCCTTTTCGCGGTAATATCGGTGAGATAAATCGGAATTATTTCTTGATAACGTTTCCACATTTTTACGCTACGTTCGATTTCAATTGCGCAGCGATAGTGTTCTACGCCAGGCGCGATACATAACGCGTCAGGTACTTTTTTTAACGTGTTATTGCCCGATTTGAGACGTAAAACCCGCTCAGGTGTCCAGTCGGTGAACCCAGCATTTTCAGCTTTTAAACGCATGATCTGGCCGTCAATTCGGTGACTGATGAAGTTTGAGTTAGTGCGTCCCAACTCGAAATACGGGTTATCGAGTTGATCGGCCAGCGCTAAACCGTGGCTGGTAATGCCGTAAATCAGCAGATTGTGCGCGTCAACACGGTGCGATTCTGATTTAATACTGCCGTCAGTTATCATCGAATTGAGACACGTAAGCACAACGGCGCGTGACATTTGTAACAACGTTGCAAGAACGTTTACCGTTGAAAATACCTCGCCTGAGGCCAAGAATTTGAGGATGATTTCTTTCTTTGATTTAGCTCGCGCCATTTTTTCTGCGTAGCTCATGTTTGGAATGATGTTCATTGCGTTATCTCCTTTTGATAACCCATGATCGCACGGGTTTTTTGACCGCCAGATTTTGGAGGACAAACAAAAAGCCGGGTTTCCCCGGCTATTGTTTTTGACATTAGAAGCTCGCGGTAGCGAGTGCATTACCCGCAAAGCGGGTGGTTTGAATTACCCGCAAAGCGGGTGCCTTTGACGTTAACTAAACATATCGTTATCAGTCTGATTTAACAAATAATCTTCGTCCTGGTCGGTAGCTTGTGGCAGTGCCGGAAAATCGAACGGGTCTAAATTTTTTTGTTTTTGTTCGATAACAATCTCGTCAATATCCGCTTCGGTCGGTGCTGTACCGAACATGTTATGCGCAGGTAATTCCTCTACGTCAAGCTGTGCGGCAGCAACAGATAAAGTTGACGCTGCTATCGCGTCGGGCGTGGCTGTGGGCGTGATAGCTGCGTTCGTGCGTTCAGCTATAACCGGCGAGGTGAAACAGAATTGAGCGAGATTACCGACACCCAGCAGCACACCGCAGCCTATGGTTTTCAGCTTCTGATTCGGCACTGGCAAATTTGTAATCATGTTCACATCTATTAAATATCGCTCCGCTTGGCGCAAGCTACGTTTACCGTCCACCGTTTCCGATAATGCGAGGTTTCTTCCTACGGTTTTTGTTTCATCATCCACAAGAATTACGCCTGTTCCTGCTGCAAGAACCTCGGCAGTATCGCCGTCTTTGATGCGATACGACAGCTGAATAGCGCAGTTTTCCAAAACAGCTTTTGTTACCAGTTTTGGTGAGAGATCGCCTGGGCAATCCTCAAGATCGCCGAAACTCTGGAATGCCAGAATTGACAGTAAGCGCCACCCCGCCGATGCACCAAGTGAAATAATAAACGGGCGCGAGATATGGACACGAAATTCGTCGGCCAGCACGCGGATAATCGGCGGCGTGGTTTTGATAGTATCGCGGTCTTTCGCGAGTAACATCAAACGCATCAAAATCATACGCTGCATACGCACAATACGCGTGTTCTGCATGTCACCCACAACATATAAACAACCGCCATTCTGTGCCAGTTTCTCGATGTCGATACCTTGTCCATCGGCGCGATTTACGGCTGGTAGTTCTGCCATTTCACTTAACATTTCTTTAAAACCCTTTGCTGATTCCTCCCATTCATCGCCGAACTCGACAAGCGAATCTCGAATAGTTCTACCTGGTTTTTCAGTCAACCACGCAGCCAGCACGCGAGCTGCTTTGCGGTCGTTTGTGCGGTGAAAATCAGCTATGTCGCCCTTCTCGGTTAAACCGAAAGCGCCGATTAGCATGTTCTCAATTGTGCCAGCAGAACAATCGCGAAACAGATTGATTTGCGGTGGCGCAGCTTGACGAAGATCAAGAAATTCGTAACGGCATTCTGGGCTAACACTCTCACAAATTTTCTTAAAAATATGTGGCATCCAGGCGTCACATTTCGGGTCAAGCGAGACGAACAACTCGCCGGACATGATTGATTGCGCTCCGAGTATTTGAGTAGCAACACCCTTGCCTGAACGAGTTCGCCCGGTAAGCATGATGTGTGCAGTTTCCCAATCCCCTGAATCGATGTAAATTGGTTTATTTTGTTCGTTTATGCCAAGAAAAATTCCTTTTTTAAAATTGATATATTTCAGCGGGTCGAACCTGTCTTTATCGCGAGGTAAAAAATCCGCTATGCTTCTAACGTCGGTTTTCTTGTTGCGCTCCTGTGCGCTTCTTACTGTTGCCGTAATCTTAAACTTATCGAACAACTGCATACCCTGGCGCAGTAAAACAATGCCGCTATACACTCCAATAATTGAAAAAATTGTGAAGAATGCAGTATCAAACCATGATGCAAACATCATCTGTCCAAAACCAATTTTTGATACTGCTGGAATAGCGAGATATGCGATAGCCACAGCAACGGGCGGGAGCGTCAGCAATGCAAAAATTTTACCGCGTGTAGTCTCCTCTTTCACCGATTTGTGATTGTAATGGAACACTACAAAGGCAGATAAAAGGCCAGTAAAAACCCCGGCGTGGGTAAGCCAAAAAAGTGCTGTCAGAATATAGGCGTTGAGTCCGTCGATCATGATTTGTTCCCAGTGTTAATCTGAAGTGATGCATACAGATTAACACTGGGTTTCTGAGCGCCAAATTTGGGAATGCAGGCTGCGATTTGGTTTAGCTTTTGACTGTGGGAATGCATAACACCTGGTGGAATGCAGCAGGGTTTTGACCTTGCAAGCACGGCTGTATCGTGCGCCGCAGTTCCCGGTTTTATGGGAACGAAGGAGGGGCACCACATCACACAGTTTTACCGTGTGAGGTGGGGATAAGCGACGAGCGCAATCCACTTGAAGCGCAAGCGGAAAGTTGGGCGGGGGCCGCTTCATTTTCTGCGCCGAGTAAGTAACGGCTTCATCGTTACGCACCGAGGTCTGAAAAGGAAGTGGGGTGCAGCGTAGCGGAGCCGTGAGCTTCAAGCAGTCTGACAGTTTTATCGTCAGACCGTAGTGCCCTCAAGGGCGCGAAGCTTTGGGACAGTTTTATCGTCACAAAAGGGGTTGGGGTTGAGTAAATTGTGGCGCGAAGCGACATAATTTAGGGCGAAGCCCGGCTCAACCCCAACCCCTTTGCTTGCAAAGGGTGTTGAAGCCTCACCCGGTGTTGAAGTAAAGTTGAGCGACAGCGAAAAGTGGCGCTTTCTTGCCACGTCTTTATGCCTCTGATGCCTTTATCTTTATGCCTTTGACTGGCTTTTGACTTTGCCCTTGATCTTGCCTTTAGTCCTTGACTTTTCCTCGGCATTCTGTACTTTACAAGGCATTCAAAAATCCCAGGCATTCCATATTTCCAGGCGCAAAACGGCTTGAAAATATGGCATTCATGCAAGCAGCAGAACCAAGCATGACAAGCAAGCAGCGGTTTCAGTTTGTGATGCTTGGTTGTGCTACTTGGTTGTGCGTTCAAAATATTCATAATTTGAACAACAAAAAACCACAGGGTTTAATCTGTGGTTTTAGGTAAAGCCGAATCAATTATGTTTTGTTTTCGTCGGCAATCTTTTTAAATGCGGCTGTTAAAACCTCATCCGACAGAAGCAAAATCCCGGCTTTTTCGGCAAGGGACAAAACCTTGTCTTTGCGCTTTTCTGCAAGCTCTGCCGCCTGGATTTCAAGTTCAAGTGCTTTGCGTTTTTCCAACAATTTTTCAAGCTTTCCCATGATTATTTTCCATTCAGTTTTTGATAATTTTCAGCGTCTTGCCGAAGTTTATCCGATTCATACTGCACAAAAGAGGTGCGCTCCTGGACTGACATTTCGTTTAGCATTTGATCGCGCTGCTGATAATTTGCGTATTGCATACCGGCCACAAAGATGATCGCAATCGACAGTAATTTAAAAAAATTATCGAGGATTTTATCCACAACAATGATCGCCTTTAAATTCCGTTGTAGTTCAAGTTGCTGAACAAAAAAGGCTTTTACTTTTGAATTTTTAGTAATCATTTTTCGCTCCTTTGGTCATTAATTTTATTGATAAGGGCGATTTGTTTTTCCGATAAAGTAAAACAATCGCCGCGTTCTGTCTTGCGCGCAAGCACATCAGTAACGAAAGTTTTTTCCCACGGGTTTAACGTTTCATTTTTTGCCAGTGCTTCCAGATTCTTCAATGCTTGTTCCATCGTGTTGCTCCTCACGCCATTCAATATGTCCGGCTCATTTGCAAGATAACACGGTTTTTTTGACCGCCAATTTTGGCTTATAAAAATTGGCGGCGCGTTCTAAGCGCCCCAAAGTTGAACCAGTTTTCCGGGTTCAACTTTGGTTTTTTAAAAAATGGCGTTACGCCATTTTTGATTTAATGATTATGAATTTCTTTTAACGGTTTCGGTGTCCAATGCAAATCCAGTTCCACGCCATTTTGAAGAAGTTCGACAATCGATATATAACCAAGTTCGGGGCTTCCAAAGTCGGCCAGGCCAAAGACATGGAGCTGTTCGCGCTCCATGTCTTTTTCTGTTATGTACCAATCAAAACCGTTGATAAAATAGTGAAGATAAACAACGGCGGCTTGTCCTTGTCCATCCGTTTCGTAAGTTTTTGGCATTGTTTCCAGCGTGTCCACAATCTCGGCCAGCTTGCCATACATAAACTGTTTTTCTTCGCCACGGCATACGTCCGCCATGGCCTGAATTTGTGAAGCGCCGATGAACTGGCGCAGGATTTTAAATGCGGCGGCGGCTTCCGTTTGATTGGTGATTTGCGTTGCCATGATTCTCTCCTGTCTGGTGGTTAAGTCGGGCGCTCTGTGTTGCCGCCCGGCGGTCTTTATGCTGCTGCCAATTCTTCGGCTTGTTCTTCTGTTTTCGTCAAAAATTCTGCTGCACGTCTGGCCGCTGCCGCTGCTGTAAAAATCGCTTTCTTGTCGCTCTTCAAAACCTTTAACCAGCTTGCGATATAGCTATCATGTTGTAACTGTCCGTTAACGCCGGAACGAGCGCACAGGAAGGCCGCTCCAAGCTCGGCAACCAGTTCTTCAAACGCGTATGCGGCATCCCCGAAACGACCGCTAAAATCGCGCGCCAAGCGGCTTTTATGGCCTGTCCAGTGTGTCAGTTCATGCAGTGCAGTTGCGTAGTAGTCCTGAACACTTTTAAACTCGGTTTTTGTTGGCAAGTGGATTTCGTCTAAAGTCGGGATAAAGCAAGCGCGATTGCTTCCGTGTTTGATAGTCGCTTGAGCAAGTAAATTTTCTGCGGCTTCGTTACCTGTAAACCCTGAAATCTGCGGCTGTGTTATCTGTGTAAATTTCTCTGGCAGGCCGTCAATTTGCTGCGCGTTAAAGACGGTAAAAGTTTTCAGTAAAGGTATTATTTTGTCGTCGTTTTCTGTGATGGTCTTGTCTTTAATCGTTATCGGTTTAAAGAAAACAACCGTTGTTCCTTTTTCGCCTTTTTTTACATTTCCACCCACTGCGGCGGCTTGGTTATATGTCAGCCATTGATTGCTCGAAAATTCAGTCATTGCCAACAAAACCGTGTTGATGCCGCTGTACTCTCTCCCGGTGATTGCGTTGCGTGGTGCGCCCAGTGAAGCCCATGGTTTAACCCAAGGGGCTGTGCCTGATTCCAGTGCTGCAATAATTTTGTCTGTGATTGTTGTGTAGATGTCGCTCTTCACACATGCTGTTTGGTGAGCGTCGGCAGTTGATTGATTTTGTTGGCCGGATTGTTGATTTGTGTTGGTTGAGTTCATGATTTTTCCTTTTCGTTTTGTGGTTAGTACATGCTGTTTGGAGCCGCGTCGCGTAGCGATATGAGCGAGTGCAAGAACTGAACGGAAAGACTTGAATTAAGAGGTGGTGCGGCCAGCGCGGAGACGGTTTTATCGTTGAGCACTGCCTCGGCTCGCCGATTTAACCCGCAGGGCTGTCTTGCAGTTCAGGACGCACGAACGAAATTGTTTAAACGCGGCTTCTAGCATGTGATTTACTAAACGGAAATGAAATGAACGCAATCGACGTGGGACAAATTAATAATCCGGGCAATGATTTTAAAAAGTAGTTGGTTTGATTTACCCGCGAAAGCGGGTACTACCCCGCGAAAGCGGGTGCTGTTGATCTACCCGCGAAGGCGGGTGCCGTTGATCTATTTTTAGCTATTTAAAACAAAGTTTTTTATTGTTTTGATAACTGTCGCTGACGGTTAAATTATGCGGCTATACCTCTATTTCACCGATGTTTACCAACTCCCGCGCTCCGCTTGGGAAACATGCCTTGCCAGGCATGTTTAATTTATAGACTATTTCTGTTTAACTATGTTTAACAGCAAAGGCAATCGCGCTTACGCTGCTTATAAATTCAAACGCATACGTTAGAGCGGAAAGTTTTGCCGAAAGAGGGGGGGGCGCGCAACCGGGGGTGTTTTCTTAATTCAAAAACTTTGTTTATAGAGACGAATAACAAATCAAAAACAAATTCAAAAACAGCAAGCCATATTGTTTATCTTGGTTTTGTTTTTGCCGTTTTAACGTATGCGGTTGACTTTTGTGAAGCGCGTAAGCGCGATTGCCTTTGCTGTTGTTTTTACTGTTCTTTTAGTCCTGAAGTAAAAATTCAAAAAAGCTTGCGTTTTTGAATTTTTGAAAGAAAGTAATTTTTGCTTGATCAGATTTTTCTGTGTTTTTTAATATTAAAGACTAAAAGATTTAAAGACTAAAAGACTTAAAGACTAAAGGGGTGTGAATTTTTACAAAAAATCTGTTTAAAATCAGTAGGTTAGATTACTTTTTCAATGAATGAAAAATGTGTGTCACTCCGTCTTTTGACTGTTTTTTATGTGTGTCACTCCGTCTTTTGACTGTTTTTTATGTGTGTCACTCCGTCTTTAACAAAAAATATGTGTGTCACTCCGTTATAAAAAAAATCCCGGTTCTACCGGGATTTTAGGATGATATGGATAATCAAAACGGTTTTTTAAACAGAGAAATTAAATCCTTTTTGATGTAAAACTGCCACCCTGTTGATATTCTAATGTTATCCATTGCTTTTAACAGATTACGTTTGAATCCTGCCAAATCGCTTGTGCTGCTGCCACATAGATTTCTGATTGTTTCAACCGAGTAATTAAATTTATCTGTATCAGAATGCGAGGAATAGAAAGCGTGCAGCCATAATTCGAGAGGATTACCGCGTAACTGCGTGCGTTGATCCATCTGTAGCCTTGTAAAGCCATTTTCTGAAAAAAGATTTGCAAGCTCTTGATTTATTTCGATTTTGTATTTTTTCGTTTTATCGTCGCGACGAATATTATGCAACATCTGCCCTGAAAACGCCCGTTTTCCGTGACTAATCTCGATCACGGCACCTTGTAAACGGGTTAGTGTAGTTATTAACCATTTCACTCCGCCGCCACCTGTATCCATACCCAGGCTTCTTAAAAACTCCGGGGCTGATATATCCACTGTGTTAAAAATAATCTCATTTTCACCAACTGAATGTTTACTCAAATTCAAAATCTGAGCAAAAACGGTTAGGTCGGCTTGATCCAGTTGCTCGCCGTAATACTTGATCTGTATGCCATTCTGACTGCTTATTACCTCGTTTTTTATAAACCTGCGCGGACCTCTTTTAACAACGGCAAAGAGTGCAGAACGCAACATCGAATTTGGAACTGAACGCATTCCATCGCTCCACCAGGCTACCGTTTTTACTGTTATATCAGTCATAATATGCTCCTGTTAATAGTCATGCTGCTCTCCTCAGTTCCGATTCAATACTTTTTAACTGTGTGTACGTTTTTATCAACAACGCCCGGTTTACTTCGCGATTCACATCGAAATTTGGGTCAGATGCCACCAAAAATGCACTCAAAACGGCCTCGGCAGCTACCGCGCATAAAACTCGTTGTGCGTGTCCAGTAGTGGGCTTAAATCCGGTTACTAGCTTGCGCTCACCGCCAGAACGATTGGGAAATAAATTAGCCGCGTCAATTTCCAGCGCATCCAGGATTTCGCTTGTGCTGCACCCGGCGAAACAGTGCATTAGGATCACCCCGTCTGGTTTTTCAGTGACGATCAGTGACGGCGATTTATCATCATGAGCGGGACAGCAGGCGCGGTGTGACGTTCCGGCCTTTGTTTTAAACGGTTTGCTGACTTGTTCAAGTCGTGCCAGGATCGGCGCCGCGCTCATTTTTTATCACCGAAAAATAGTGAGGTTTGCTGAGTAAAATTTTTCGGTTTTAGTCGATTAGTCCGTGCCGCGCCGGTTTTTTTTACCAGCCCGGCATCAACCGCCTTGCGCGAAATTTTATTGACTTGGTACGCAAAAACTTCAAAATTAACATCGTCCTCGTGCGTGCCAATTCCGCCGTCCAGGAGTTCGCGGATATTAACAGCAGACTCAAACGCCAACTTTGTGTAATCAGATAAAAGATCGGCAACAATTTCAGTGTGTCGTCGTACAGAGGTGTTCGGAATTGAGAGTTTTTTGACTTCAACATCAATTAAATCAACGATTTTTTCGAGTTTTTCTTCCGCATCTTCGATTAAAAAAGCGGCGCACAGCTCGTCGATATAGTTGTAGCGCATGTCGAAACCGGCGTTTTTAAACAGATCGTCAAGGGCGTTCATGCTGTCACCCCCCTCGCATCTGTAACGGCCTTTACAGCGCTTGCACGCAACTGTTTAACAGTAAGCCCTGCCGCAGCCGCCTGAATGCTCTCACGCTTGGTTGGGCGGCCTGTGCGCACTGCAAAAGTGCGTTTTAGCTGCGGGACGCTTTGTTCGGCTTGGGTTTCGCCGTTTGTGAGATACGAAATCAGGTCGCTGGTAAAAACGACCAGGCGCTTGCCGACCTGCCGGACGCGCACAGGGAATTGCCCGCGTTTGCGTGCAATGTACGCAGCGTCGTCGGATGGATAGCCAAGTGTTCGAGCCGCTTTTAAAAACGGGAATTGCGCGATTTTTAACGCAAGAATTGAATCAATTACGGGATTTTCAAGATGTGACATTGCAGAACTCCGCTTGGAATTCGCAATGACCACTTTTGGATAGTGTGCGAGAAACTAGAAAATTACCGGCTCATCCGCTGCTAGTCATCGCAGCGACCATCTTTAGTGAGATGATGAAGTTGCATACCGGGGCGGCTTTTCTATATTGCCGGCTGAGCTCTCGCCAATCTGCATAACCCAGGTTATGCAAGCACATCTCGGAACTCAACAATGCATAGTATACTCCACTTACTATAATAATCAAGCAGTTACAAAATATGCGGAGAATCGTTTATTTATAACGTTTTGTAGGGTGTAATCAATACAGTTTGTATATTAATTGCATTTACCGTTCGTCGGAAAAATGAACGGCGGTGATTGTCGGTATTGCTGTTTGAAGTAACAGAATTCTGGGATTTTGGGATTCTCTTGGGATTCTGTTGGGATTTTCAAAGGTGTCAAAGTTTGAAAGTAACTGAAAGTATCAGAAAGTAAAAAAGCACCCTTTCGAGTGCTTCCTATTGATTATATTGAGTTTTTTTTGGTGCCTGGGACGGGAATCGAACCCGTATGCAATCGCTTGCGACGGATTTTAAGTCCGTTGTGTCTACCAATTTCACCACCCGGGCGGATGTTGGAGGCGAGACCCAGAATCGAACTGGGATAGGCGGATTTGCAATCCGCTGCATAACCATTTTGCTATCTCGCCAT
>Ga0210033_1003086_pt1 | contig 13725 bp, 21 predicted proteins | sample CryGeymeta201501_FD_185465 | JGI IMG/M metagenome (GOLD analysis project Ga0210033, IMG submission 185465) | Groundwater microbial communities from Crystal Geyser aquifers in Utah, USA - Crystal Geyser metaG 2015-01 (SPAdes) (version 2) | ecosystem: Environmental > Aquatic > Deep subsurface >... | reverse complement strand
GATGTTATCACTATTGCACTTGTTTGTAACGAGGAAGTTATGCTGATTCACGCTTACATCTCCGCCCTGAAGGGCGAAGTTTTACGCGGGGACGATAATCACTATACAAACGAACCAGTGAGGAATATGGGGACTTGTGAAGCAATGTTTGCCCAGTGCGATTCTTTTCTGTGACATTACAACCTGAGGCGACAAGATAGGTCATGAATTTGCAAAACCGCTCCTCAATGAAATTCGACATATCGAACTCATGCTGGATACGCCAATGGTCCGCAAAAGTATCAACCTCATACCGACCAGTCTGAACGAGCGTTTGTAGCGCCCGGACATCACACTCTTCAAAAGCGCGACGGATGTCGATCTCGTTATTCGCTATATCCACCATTTTCTACTCCTTGTTAAATTGACTAAATAGAAGATGCGGATGCGCCGCCTATAAAAAATCACAACCTATCGAAGATGATTTGCAATTCCAGCGCCAAACAAAAACCACCAAGCCAAGAGGGATGGTGGCTTAGATCATTGCTTGCACTTGAGGTAGACCTCGGCGACGATATTCGCCCGGTCCTGGCCAGACAACACCGCGCCAGAAGCCTTGACGGCCGCATCGACGTGCATCTCGATAGACGGCCCCATCCCTACATCGGGGCAGGCATCCTCGAATTGCTTCCGCCAGTATGCGGCATCAGCGAGAGCAGCAAGGAGCATGTGCTTCATCGGGCCTCCTTGTACTGAGAGAACCACTGCTTGGCGGTCGCTTCATCCTCTATCTCAACACGAAAGGACGGATCGATAGTTCCAACACGAACCAATCCCCCCATGGCATCGCCGGGCACGTTCATTCGCGCCACCGTAGGGTAACGATGGAACAGTCTGCCGGCAGCACAAACGATCCGCTCGTGACTGTCATGAAGGTTCGGCGCGCCGTAAAGATTGCCTTCGTAATAGATTTTGACATCACTACCAGACGGCACGCCAACGATGGCTGAACCAGGACGAATGTCACGGAAACCTTTTTCAAGGTCCGCCGGGACGTAGATATCAGCAGACTGCTTGTCCGATGACACATTGACCTTGAATCGAGCATTGAAGCGCTCCTGCTGCACGGCAGTCATCTTTTCATCCCAGTCCAGGATGCCAAGCGCTGAATCGATCTCCCATTGCTGCTGTTCCGGCAGCCTGAAGTAATCGGCCGGTCGTTGCATCACTTGTTCAAACATGCACTTCTGTTCATAAAAAGTTGCGCATAAAGATCAACCGGACAGACCGGCTTTTCTAAAGCACATAAATGCTCTAAGCATCTCTTCATTGCTGTCGTAAAACGACCAATTCTTGGTTTCATCTAAATAAACTTCAACCTGATTCGAGTCATCCCCCGTCAGCCATGAGAATAACTGGACCAAACAAACAGAACCGATCACATTTAAAACAACACCTTGCCATTGGACCTTCCCATCTTTAAATGAATGAAAGAATCGACCAACACCAACATTTGAATCAATTTCCGCAACAGCGAATGAGTTCATGCTAATGAATTCATCAATCATCTCTCGCTCAGAGCTATTTGCAACTCCAGCCTTCTTAAGAATATCAAGAACTTCTTGCGCCTTCCACGCATGCCACTCTTTATTAATTTGACCGTAGGCCGTATCTATTTTTTCGCCTGAAAACGTAAAGATAAATCTCACTTTACTATCGATATTTTTAAAGAATTTGATCGCCCCTGACATGTCAGTGCATTGACCTTCAGGTAGATTTAAAATGCCAATTCTTGACAACACATCATAATGAATTGATTCGAACTGCAAATTCATAAGCCGATTTATTTCAGCACGAATAGCTATGCTTTCATCTTGAGGACTTTTACTCACATTCACCTTTCAGGATTAATTTACTAAATGACGCATTCTACCGTGTGCGCTCACGAAACGCAAGGCAAATTACATTTTTTGGGGCAGGAGATGGCGTCAAGAACAGATCACGCCTCGTCGATAAGATTTCTGATCACGTCTGAATGATCCGCACCGATCCCTTGCTTCACCAGCTTATTCAGCTTCTTGACGCGCTTGCCATCAAGGTTAAGAGACATTCTCTTGCCGCCTTCAGCAACAAGGCGCTGCTTCATCTCGGCAGTTCGTTTGGCAGCAGTCGGGTCTTTGGGTTTTGTCGTGCTCATGGTTTTGGGGCCTTTGTAGTGAATGTATTCGGCGATATCTTACTCAACAACTCGATGGAGGGTGCTTTTTCGTCATCCAGCACGATCAAGATTCCACCATCACACCGGTATTGGACATCATCATTGACGAGCCCGCTGGGGCTGCAATGCATATCCGTCTTGAATTTTACCCAGGCGGCAACACGCTCATCAGTGCCCGCCTTTGAGTGTTCATGCCACCACGTCAAGAACAATACAAAAGACGCGATGAATATGAACGTGAAAAATTCCACACCGGGCTTTTTTCTTCGCAAAAGTCCAACGAAGGTATAAATAGCCACAAAAAAGAACACCAAAAAAGAAAGATAACTCATCTTTTTGCGCGTGAAACATCGACCTTTAGGCCGGTGGGTAGAGCGCGGATCGCGAAGCGTTCCCTGCTTTGTGGCTTACCTGTTCACTCTCCATTTTTGCCACGATTGAATAACCATATCCATCAGCACGCTGGACTGCCCTGCAATGCCTATGTGATATACCTTGTACGACACCTTGCGCGGTCTGAATATTGAAACTACCGGTTGCGAGAACCGCCACTCGACCAACATAAAAACCAATCTTTTCGCTTGTCGATCACCAATACAGACACTTGTTTCTCCAAAATGTGCTTACGCACCTTGTGACGGAACCTTTCGGTTCGCTCCCCTCGCCAATGTTGTAACGCAGCTTCAGTTCGGTACTTTGAACTTTGCGACAAGCTGTTTCGTGCTTACCCTTCGCTTGTCTACTCCTGCCGCTTCGAGAGGTCGGGACTGAGGAAGCATCCCAACGTCGGTCTTGTACTTCGTTAGAGCGTAGCTGTAGTGGTGTTTGCCACGTACAGATACGGCCTACCCTTTACGGGTACAACGTAGTCCGATACTCTGGACTGAGGCTGGTCAACCGAGCTTCTTACCGCTCTTCCAAGCTCCGACCTAAAGCCGGGTAGTTGACCACTTCCGCGTTTCAGTCGTTGACCGGCATGTCGATCGAAAAAGGGGGCCCGCTATCCATCCATCACAGAGACTCCGGGGAGGAGAAATGATGGTGCTGTAGGCCGCGGGCCTTGTTCTTTGAACCATAAGCAATAGACGCCACCAGCGGCAGGAATGAACCTCCCGGCAGGGCCGCAGCCCCATCAACAGTAACGCCTATTGCTTATGGTGGTGAAGGATGGACTTGAACCATCGACCTCGCGATTATGAGTCGCGCGCTCTAACCAGCTGAGCTACATCACCATGGCAATCAACCGAAACAGGCTTTCGCCCGTGGCGATCGTCGCCATTCTTTTAATGCAATCCGCATTGTTAAACATCGATCCTGCTGGTCATCCCTTTTGGGGCATTCCGGACGTATCCGGTCAGGACAAAACTTCAAAACAAAAGACCCGAGGTTTTTAGTCTCGGGTCTCGGTATCTACTGCTTGTTGGTTGAGCTAGTCTTCCCAGCCCTCACCTACCGAAACCCACGAGGCATCAATCTGCCATTTTCCGTGCGCAAACATGCCGACCGCATTTGCGGAGCCTGTCATTCGTGTTTGCGTATTGGTTGTATGCATTATTGCCTCGTTGGTTAAAATTTGCGGCTTCGGTGGGCGATGCGAGCCTAAGCTGACTTCCCCACCTCTACCCTCAAGCGAATCGCTTTCGCGACATCACGGAAACGCATTATCCAGTTTTTCAAAACAAACGCAAGTGTATTTTCAATATTTTTTGATATTTTTTTCAAACACACTTAAATTCCCTTAAGAAACAAATGCTTTTACTCTTCTGAAATTGAAAAGAACCTCTCCAAAGCAGCTGCGTGAGTAATCATACCACCCCTTTTACCAAACCAAGACTGACAGAATACTCAAGAAACTTTTTCACCTTAGCCTTCTTCGCTTCAATCCGCTCTCGATTCGGAACATATCCGAAATCAAACTTTTCGTTCAACTCCTCGATCATCGCCATCATGTCGTCCAGTTCTTGATGGCACCGTTCGTAATTACTGAACGGCTGCCCAGGCATCATCTCATGCGCACCAAACTGCTGCGTCTTAAGGGAGATGTGAGCGACCTCAATCCCTTCTTCAGATAGCTTTCCAAGATAGTATTGCTGCTGATTCATTTTTTCCTCACCCAAAGACCGAGATACTCCGGCTCATTCCATCTCGATGGTTTTTGTCCCTTTGGCATCACGACATTTCTCTACGTGCACACGAATGTCGTTACTCTTGGATTCACAATCCTTCACGCCCTGAATGACAAACAGAGGACTGGTCACATCATTCGACAGCAAAATGATATTCCCCAAACCAAATATCCTCAAGGAAAAAGGCTTTTCTATCTTGATGTCACGGATTCTGTAAAGCTCGATCGAATTGATCTCTTTTGAAAGAACGCCGCTATAACTCTTAAGGCGCTCTGTAGTCAGTTCATATTTGGTATTTTTGGTTACCAAATACTTCCATGCGATGACGCAAATGGACACAGGGATAAGAATTATGGTCAGGCAAAGCAAACCGTAAAGAATGTATGCATTGATGTTTGTGTACTGGGAACTGGACTCAACCCATAAGATATTTTCACTATTAGTGTTCACTAAAGCTCCTTGAAAGTTGAATTCAAAAATTATGATTGATCAAACGAGCCAGCAATGTATTTAACTCACGCTCGTAGCGATACACATCCACACAAAGAAAAATTGAAATACCCACAAGAACAAATAGATAAGCGCATATCTTCAGCAAACTTGCCCCGGCAAAAACCAGCAAAACGAAGCATGTCAACACAACTAAAGACGAGAACACAACACTCATTGCAAAACGACTCACTCTACAATCCCCTTCTGAGCCACCAGCTCACACATTGCATCTTCTCCGAACCAGTCGGAACCTCTATCGAACTCGAGAAGGTATCGTGGCGATCTCCCGCTTAGATCGACCGCAGAAATACGGCCGGAGTCACCCTCTTCTGCAATTGACCCGATATAGCGCACGGTCGTCACCAGCTCGCCTGGCAAAAACAAGCAACCCTCTTCAGTGAACTTCCCGGCCATATTCGACCGCCGCTTACCTTGCCTGACGGCATTAGCCTTACTGGGCAATCCAAATAAAGCATCGTCGTAATGTTTTGCTCGCTCAGCATTACCGGCAATGTTGTACATCCAGACATCGGTGATACCCCATCGCTCAGCCACCGCCCGGAGCGTCCACCCCTTCTTTTTGATCAGCGCTTTGAATTTACTTGGATCGAGAGACATGGCGGTAAAACATAAAGTAAGGTTTATATTCTATTGCAAGTATGCTTAAATTGCAATATGCGGTTTTTATTGGATGATCAGAGTCATCTTCTGAATAGTCTTTATCAACAAAGGAAAAGCATGGAAAAATGCAACGATTGCCAGAAAGACAATGGCATCTTCGATATGAAGAACGAGTGCTGCAGAGAGCGTCATTACCGCATGACTCTGGGAGTATCCAGAGAAAATGCTGCAGGCGAATTGATCCACATTCGCAGAAAGAATGGTGCTGAAGAAGCTGACCGCCTCTCGATGATAGAACCTCCGCCCAGGAAGTTCTCAAGTCCAGCAAAAAAACCAGCCGTCGTCGTTCCACCACCCAAAGCAAAAAGCACAGAACAAGCCGCCATCGACTTTTAGTCGTGGCGGTTTTTATTCGCCTCTGATTTTCATCTTCTTTCCAGATACACCGTACTGCTGCGGTCCCAGCAGAAATTTCATAGGAGATACCTATCGAAAATCAACCTTAATAAGGAGATGAAAATGAGCAAAAACAAAAAGACTCATGTCGCTCGCAAGAGCAAAGTGTCCAAGAGATTGGGCGTAGCCGTAGCAATCAGAAAAACGCTTGTCGAAATCATCGACAACGTGATTGCTGGCGCTTTCACGGTCTTGGCCGTGGATATGGTAGTGCCGTCTATCGGCGACGTAGCAAGGCTGCAAGTCTTGTTCGCCGTTGCGGTACTGTTTGCTGTGAACGTCTATTTGCGTGATAACGAGTAGACAAACAGGAGAAATCAATCGTGGACCTTGGGAATATTATCCTGATCGCCGTTGGTGTATTCGTCGGACTTGCCGTTCTATCAAAAGAATGGGAACGTTACGTGCGTCGCGAAAAGCAACGCGAAGATCACATCAATAACGAAAGCTCGCCGACCAGCTGATGGAACTTCGCACGTTCGTCGGCTGAAATGTTGGCGATCCCGAAGATATCGATCCTGGCGGTAATCTCCCCTATCTCTTTTGTCACTGCCTGACGCTTCAATTCCCTGAATATCGCCTCAATCTCAGCTTCCTCATTGAATCCGTCACCGATCTTCAACATCTCAGCCTGAGCCGTCGAAATCAACTCCTCGGCAGGTGTTCCTCTGAAGTTGTCTATCAATAAGGCACTTGTTGCCTCATTGGCCGCAGACCAGACGATCACATCAAGGACTTCCTTCTGAAAACTGTCAGCCGGTATGGCGTCAATGTCGATCTTCTTGGCTACGGATGGATTAGATACGACCGCCATAAGCAATCGACGCCCCTTGAGCGCCTCCTGCTCATCCTGCCAGCTCGCCTGCTGCTGACGCTCATTTTTGGTCTTCACAGGACGGGAATAGTATTCATTGACTTCATCCAGAGACATCTCAGCCGTCTTGGCAATCTCCTTCTTGAATAGCGCGGAAATTCCCGGGGCATTCTTTCGAAGCTTTTGAACGAAGTCCCTTGATTCGTGAACGAAAGAGATCCGCCCTTCCGGGGTTGATAGATTATTTGCGACAGACAGCCGCTTGATGATCATCTGCGTCAGAGTTTGAGACTTCGCGATGATTTCAAGGAAGGCTTGTTTTCCATGTTTCAAAACGAATTCATCTGGGTCGCCATTCTCCAAGAACGCAAATCGAACCAGCTTGCCATCAAGGATACAGTTCAAAGCAACATCTACTGTACGCCATGCCGCCTTATCACCAGCAGCATCACCATCAAAACAGAAGGTGATCGTATCCACCTGGCGCAAAAGCCGGTTCAAATGATGCTGGGTCACGGAAGTCCCAAGACTGGCTACGACATTCTCGATCCCACTCTGGAACAGACCAGTGACATCCATGAATCCCTCAACAACCAAAACCTCGTTTGCAGCCCTCAACGCCTTCTGCGCTTGATACAAGCCAAACAGTTCACGGCCTTTATCAAACACAGGATTTTCTGGAGAATTGATGTATTTTGGATCACCACTGCCGAGCACGCGACCGCCAAAACCAATGACATTGCCCTTGGTATCCATGATCGGAAACATGATTCGCTTATAGAACCAGTCCCGGCGAACGTTCTTGTCGTTCACGCGAACCAGGCCGGCACGCTCAAGAGCTTTGTCGTCGTAATTCGAGAATACGTTTTTCAAGAAAGAGCCGTCCGGCGCATATCCGACACCAAACTGTTTAGCCGTCTCGCCTTTCATTCCACGACCCTTTAGATAGTCGATGGCTTCTGGTGATTTTTTCAGCTGCTCTTGATAAGCGGATGCCGCCTTATTCAATAAGGAAGTGGCGTCTGAATTGTCGTTTCGAACTTCAGAATCTTCCTCGTGCTCGACGGTAAGCCCAACTTGCGAGGAAAGCTGCTCAACGGCAGAAACGAAGTTCATGCCATGCGATTCCATCAGGAATGTGATGGCATTCCCATGTGCACCACAACCAAAACAGTGATAGAACTGCTTGGATCTCGTCACCGTGAACGAAGGTGACTTTTCCTCATGGAACGGGCACAACCCCTCATAGTTGGCACCAGCTTTTTTGAGCTTGACGACTTTGCCTACGATATCAACTACATCGATCTTGCCCAGCAGGGAATTGATGAATTTTTTCGATATCATTCGGCGTCTATCCATTCAGGCCATTCCGGCCATGCAGCTTGAGAGATGTTGTGAAGGCCAAGGGTTGGCATGACATATTCAGCATTCATGCCAAAATCCACCATTTTACAAACACTGGAAACACGCTCCGAGATCATTTTGTCTTCCGCTTTTTTTGCAATGGCGCCCAACATCATGATGATGGATTCTTTATCCACCTCGCGCTCTGGATTAGGCCGGCCTCCAAAAAACTCAACCAGCTCAACCGGTATAGGAGCCATATCAAGCACGAGCCCCACCACACTTTCATCGCCCAATACATACTTTCTGAGCGTAAAGTAATCTGCTGCAGTGAATGAAGCACGAGGCTTCGGCGCCGATCTCTTTTCAACATGTACATCAACATCCTTGCCGGCATAACGACTCAATGCGGCAGAGAAACTTTCGATCTGAGCACCAGGAGGAACAGACACGTCATTTCCGACGTTGATCTGGATGTTGCCTCCATTCGCGATCGCACCAATAATGGCATCAAAAGAGGGATGCATATCAACCCATAATGCACGAGCATCGCCGGGCATATTGAGTTGACTGAGAATGAATTGCCACAAGGAAAAAGTTTTGTAATCGATAACCATGTTCACCACCTAGAATTTCGCGAAGGATACATTTAATTATAAACAAACGCAATTGAGAATGAAAAACCGCCATCCATAAGGACGGCGGTAGGGTTACTTCTGAATCTTGAGAATGGACACCGATACACCGGTATCTTCAAACTCACCAGAGTATGTATCACTCCAGCAATGACTTGCTCCGGGGATCAACTCCTTCCATTTCAATGAAGCCGGCAAGACCGCAACCAGAATACCGCCGGGCTTCAACATCCCGGCAGCATGCTTCAAGTGTGACAACGCACGGCCCTCGCTGAATGGAGGGTTCATCACGATACGGTCGAACAACTCATGACTCACCCAATCACGATTTGCGATCAGAAAATTGGCACACTTTACGTGCTTATAGCCCTTTGCCATGAGGATGTCGCAATGCAGCTGCGAGATCTCAATGCAAGTCACCATGTCACGGTTAGGCAGTCTATCAGCGAGACCGCCCTGCCCTGCTTCAGGCTCAAGAACGGAATGTGTCATGTCGATCTCAGCCAGCTCGACCACAACATCCGCAATACTGCTCGGCGTTGGGTAAAACTGATGACTACGTTGCTCAGGCAAGCCGCCAGTCCGGTACATCGTCTTCAGGACTGAAGAAACGTCGTAGTCGAACAACCAGCAACCAACGCCATTCTGAACACCGCCAAGACGCTCAAGAACCGAGAGCACATCCTTGGGAATAGATACAGAATGATCGAATCGGATCTGATTACCATCGCAGTTCAGTCTGGCAGAGCGGATGCATTCGATCACCTTGAATGAAAGCAGATCAAACGAAAGAGCGAACTCTTTGACCCTCTCGGTCTTCACGGGCTTGCGACGGAAGCTCTCAGGGATGGCATTTGGGTACAACGATGCCAGCACCTGATTAAGCTTTACTGCCATCTCAGGGTGAATCTCCAGATGAGCCGTGCCTTTCTTGAATAGCTTGACTCGGTAGGCCCCGCCATCAAAATCACGCCACTCACCATAAGCATCTTCCTTGACCATATCATTCAGATCGAAGTAAGTGACACGGCCGACAGGCGTATCGCGACCGGTGAATTTCGCCAGGATGCAACGCAGATCGTGAACAAAGTTCGACCGAGACTCGACAACATGCCCATAGGAATCAAGCATGAAATCAATGATCATCCGCTTACTGAAACCCTGGGGGACGTTTGTTACATGCTCTCCAGAAAGAGAGCGGAACAACCCGTCGATACGCTGCGTCATGAAATGAGCACGCATATTCAAAAGCTGACGCATTGTTGCCGCAACCGATTCCTGCTCAAACGCTGGCGTCTGGTGCTTTCTGATCTGCTCAGCCCATTCATTGCGCTTGCTAGCATCCATCATTTCGAGAACGTCGGTCAGACTCATTGCCCGGGACCAATACTCCGCATCCAAACTACGAATAGCGGGCTCGATCTGAAACAAACCCATTATGGAAACTGAGTTTGCATTGTTCTCCAGGATGTTTGCTGAAACAAAGTGACCAGAGACACCGCCACTTTCCTGCAGGATGTATGCAGATATCCGCTCCAACGCCTCACGATCTTTGCGATATTCCGCAAAAAGCGCATCAAGCGGCGTAAAAACAGCGACCTGCATATCCTCGTTGAAAATTTCCATTTCCATCATTTTCTCCTTTGAAAAACCAATTGGTTCAAAGAGAAGATGAGGAGGCGTGCGTGATAAAAGCTACAGAAGCCCAGATTCTTTAAGGAATCTGCTGGGCTTTGCGGATTCAGTCTGACCATTGACCATCCTGAATTTTGGAAAACTGACGGTCAGATACCGTTTTGCACGAGTGATGGCCACATACATCAGGCGACGCTCTTCTTCCCGGGACATGAATTCAAGATGCTTTGACTCGGGGTCCGTACCCATTTCACGAGTGATCGGGAGATGAGCTTCATTAAGAACTGGGATGTAAACTCGCTCCCACTCCAGCCCCTTAGCTGCGTGAATGGTGGATACAGTGACGCCATTCTCTCGGGTGTCTTTTTCGGAAAAAAGGGTCATTTCATCAATGAATTCACCAAGCGTTCCAAATTGCCCGGCAAGCGAGCAGAACTCATTCACGTTCTGGACGCGATGATACTCATCAGACCCGCGACACTCATCCATCAATCCAGAGACTTCAACCAGATGGCGAACCGAGAGTGTTGCATCGGAATCGCCATTGATGTCCTTGAAAGCCTCGTAGATCGCATGAAGTTTTTTGTTTTGGGCGCAGATATCAAGAATGGACATCATCGCGCCGGAAGCTTCTTCGACTGCAGCCAAAATTGTCTTTTTGCCTACACCATGAAAAACCGCCCCCATTCGCTGGAATGAGATCGAATCTTGGTGATTAACGGCGAATCTGACCAAAGACATCGCGTCCTTGATTTCTTTGGCATCAAAATAATCCATGGCGCCGACCACATGATGCTCTATGCGCAAAGACCGGAAGGCTTGGACGATTGGGATCATCGCTCCTCGCGTCCTGACCAATACCGCACATTTCTTCAGGTCATCAACAGCGCTGAGCTCTTCTGCGATCTGCGCTGCCTCGGCCCTGTCATTCTGAAACTCCAACATCCGCACTTCACCTGTTCCGTTTTCAGTCCAGAGCTTCTTCTTGTCGCCGTTGATATTCACGGCAATGAGATTGTTTGCGGCCTGCAGTATCAGAGAACCGCAACGGTAGTTCTGCTCAAGCATGATCTCAACAGCCCCATAATCCACAACGAATCTGGAGATGTTCTCGATGTTAGCGCCACGGAAAGAGTAGATGGATTGAGAGTCGTCTCCAACGGCAAAGATATGCTGAGATTTCTTTTCGTCACGCAGGATGGAAGTTGCCCAAGCGAACTGAAGCTTCGAAGTATCCTGGAACTCGTCGACCAGGATGTGCGTGAATTGATCCGCCCACGCCCGACCGGAAGGATATGACTGGATAGCATCCAGCGAAGCAGAAATCAAATCCGAGAAATCAACTCGATTGAGCTTTTTCCGCTCAGTCTCGTATATATCAAGCATACGACCGACAGATTGCTCGAATGTGGTAGCAGGGTTCGGATCGGACGAACGCATACCACGCTCTTTCGCAGAAAACATAGCGGTCATGAACTTTTTGATGTCATTATCCCACTTGCTCAACTTGACGCTACCAGGCGAAACGACCTCATCCTTTCCGGCAACAAAAAGGTCTTTCCACAATTTTCTAGTATCGTCCTCGTCCATCACTGTGAATCCAGCCGTCACACCCGCAGCTTCAGGGCATCTTTTAAGGATGCGCAAGCCGATAGAATGGAATGTTCCGATCATCACGCCATGCGGGATTCCCATGGCGATCAGCCGTTCCTTCATTTCTCTTGCAGCTTTATTGGTAAAAGTGACAGCGAGAATAGCGCTTGACGAAACACCATGAGCACAAAGATATGCAATGCGCTTGGTCAGCACAGAAGTCTTGCCGGTCCCGGCGCCAGCAAGAACCATTACCGGGCCAGTATCCACAGGAAGAGAAACGGCCTGTTGCTGCTCAGCATTCAGGCCGTCAATGATTGATTTTAGTTTTGACATACGATAATGGTACGTAAAATTACCAATAATTGCAATAGAACTATCTGAACCACTCCGGATGTCGTTCTCTGTCGATGTACATCACATCGTTCAACATTCGCTGCAATTCGCCAACGGCCATTGGAGACATTTGGTTAGACATCGCGGCAAATGGACGTAGTAAACCAGAAGGACCGTCTGGACTGGCACGATAATTCAGCACGATGAAATGACCGCCGTTACGGAGGCCGTCGGCATATCTGAGTGTGACTGTTGTTCCTGCATACAATGCGATCGCAGCACCAAGATTCTGTTCAATATCACTGCCTTTGATACAGTCAGATCCTATTTTGATAGCCCGGAGAGCGATTGACTGCAGACCATCACGAACAATCTTTGTGTCAGCTTCATTTAGTGATGCGCCTTTGATACTGACATCAGCAAAAAGATGCACCGGGATACTGGACATCCAAGTGAACTTGGTCACCAGGTCGAAGTAATAGACAAAAACTTGCGTCCCAGAAGCAAGCTCAGCATCGATAATATTCGCATCCCACCCAGATGCGCCAAGAACTGCCGATTTTAAATGACCGCTTGTCTTCCAAAAATCACCCGCAAGTTTTGAGATGTCCATTTTTGCCCCTTATTATTTTTAACAAACGTACTTTATCACCCCGCCCCGATAAGAAGAATGCCAGCGCATAACGCGAAACATCAAGTTGCTCATCATCGCACCTTGCACGGCTTCATTGGAGGACCATCCGCCCGTTATGAAACTGAGGAGCTTCTCGTCGTCATCACCAGTCTCTTCGCGCACAGCGCCGTAGTCGACGTTCCATGCTCCCATGCAGAACTGCATGAATTCAGCCCATGGATCTCGCCCGTCATCATTGAAATCCGGTTGCCACTCTTCGATGGCTGCAAGCGTCTCATCGGTTGGATCTCCGTCGCTATCGAATTCCGGATTTGCCATCGCAGTCTTATTTGTCGCCTGAGCCACAGCATCTGGCGCATGGCGTTTTTCAACACGCTCTGCGGCATGCAGCGAATCTAAGCCATACAATGATGCGGATGCCGCACAAACTTCGGCTGATTCATACGACTCCTCGCTGGTGGCAAAGATGTGCCCGTTGTCGAACACGACCATCCAGTGCCACAGGTTGTTTGGCGCGATACTGCGCTTGATCTCCAACTTTGCCGGCATTTACAGCTCCCTTAGCTGTTATTAGTATTCGACATTTATGCTGTTGGATACCCCTCAACAGCATTTTCCTTCTGCGTTTCTTCCACCGAGCTTCTACTGCCTTATGCGCTCGCTCACTGCGCTCCTGGGTATCCTGTACCGGGTCAAAACAGTCAAACCACTCGCCCCCATTCGGACGCCTTGCGCTCACACTTAATGAATTGCCTCCGGTGATAGGTATGACAATCTTGATGGCACTTTCACTCAATACGCAGAACGGAGCCTTCAAGTCCTTGCTGCTTCAGGAAATCCAG
>Ga0210033_1003074_pt1 | contig 13757 bp, 11 predicted proteins | sample CryGeymeta201501_FD_185465 | JGI IMG/M metagenome (GOLD analysis project Ga0210033, IMG submission 185465) | Groundwater microbial communities from Crystal Geyser aquifers in Utah, USA - Crystal Geyser metaG 2015-01 (SPAdes) (version 2) | ecosystem: Environmental > Aquatic > Deep subsurface >... | reverse complement strand
TGGGCCACCCTTGGGGCGGCCACAAGGGCAACCCCACCATAGATCCCGTCTTGGCCGGGATTCGTAGGCGCACCCCTTGTGGGTGCTCCTCGCCGGGTGGCCGGAACGATGACCGACGCCGTACTGTACAAATGGACCAGCGCGAGATGGGCGGAGTCTGGCAGATCTCGCCCCTTGGGTCAAGCCGCGCGAGGGAGGCGCTCGGCGCGATCGAGTTCTGGCCAGGGACCGTGACTGTAGGGTCGCCGGGCGCTCCGCGGCTCCCCCGCGGCGGCATCTGCTCGCCTTCCCTTTGGGCTCGCAGGCAGCCTCGGCCCCACGCAAGCACGGACTCTTGTTCACTTCTCGTTGGATACCGTAACGGTGGGGAACCGCACGTGTTGAATCGCCAGCCACGCCTCGAGCTCCTCGGCGGTGGAGTTGAGCACGAGCTCATCGAGGAGGTCTGGACCCAGCTCGGCGACCCGGCGGTGCAGCACCTCAACCTCGGCCTCCGTCAGGGGACGCTGAAGGCGTAGGCCAAAGAGGCGCCGCAGGCCGTCCTTCCAGCCCTCCTGACGGCCGTCCTGTCGAATGTTGGTGACGAAGCGGTCGGCGATCTCGGCGAATTGCAGGAGGAAGTCGTCGTCGTCTTCGGAGCGCGGGTCGTTGGGCTGTGCGACCATGACGTGTCTCCTGACGAGGAGGTCTTTGTAGGGTAGGGTCCAGGGCTCCTCACACGCCTTGCGCTCTTCGAGGGCTCCGAGGGGTGAGCTGGACTTCGTGCGCGCTCAGCCTCGCGCCTGGGGCTGGATGGTGCTCCGGGGGTGTACCGAACCCGCAGCGAGGGCGGGCGTTTGGCTTGAAGGCTGCGTGGCGCGCTTTGCAGACGGGCACGGGGGTGGACAGCTCCTTCCAGCGTCGGACCGTCGAACTGCATCGCTGTGTCTCACCGAGCGCGCCTCACCGGGGTGGCTCAGGCGCCGCCCGGCGCGCGCCGCAGCTGTGCCCGCAGCTGCTCCAGCTCCGCGGCCAGCGCCTCGGCGCGCTGGTGCTCGGCATCGGCTCGGTGGCGCTCGGCCCCGCGCTCGGCCTCGGCCAGTTCAGCGCGGTGGCGCTCGGCCTCGCGCTCGGCCTCGGCCAGCTCCGCGCGCTGCCGCTCGGCCTCTGCGCGCAGGTGCTCGGCGTCGACGCGGGGGAGGATGAGGTCGTCGCCGCGGGGATCGCGAGCGAGGGCGAGTCGGAAGGTTCCGGGGAGCTGGAGGATGACCCACCAGGCGTCGAGGAGCTCGGAGTAGAAGGGGCCATCGCCTTGCGCCACCAGGCGCATGGTGCCCTGCTCATCCATGCGGTGCACGAGGCAGCCCGCCCGCCCAGGCTGGGTGGCCCGGCGCCGCGCGCGCGGTTTGAGGAGCCACTCGAGGTCGAAGATGACGAACTCCTGTGCCCCCAGCCGCTGGTACTTCAGCGGGTTCTGCTCATAGTCCTTGCGCCAATCCTCGTCCGACACGATCTCGACCGCCAGGAGCAGCTCCCCGAAGCCCAGGGGCCAGGAGTGCGGGAGGGGGCTGGGCACCGCCGCGCGCAGCAGGTAGGTGTCGGGCGATACCCGCGGCGACTTGTCCGTGGGGTGCAGCTCAAAGAACTGGTCCGCTCCGATGAACAGCGCGTCCTCTCCCACGCCCCGCTCGTGCCGCCACTGCTCCAGCACACCCACCAGATGCTGGATGCACTTGAGCTGCTCGCCCCCCTGACCCATATCGTCCTCATCCGTGAGGTACCACGCCTTCCAGTCGAAGTCTTCCCGCTCCCACGGCGCCAACTCGCGCTCGGGGCAGAGTGAAGAGCCCTGTTTCATCGCCGTGCTCATGATGTCCTCGAACTGGAAATGCCCCGTGCAGCTGCTCAACCGAGCAGCCTTTTGCCAGTATGGACATCCCATCGCGCCGAGTCAAGCCGCGCTCAGGACGCTCGGCGCGCTGGTGCTCCACCTCGCCCTTGCCGAACGGTGCGGTCGCCTGCAGGACCATCGCTTTGTGGAAGCTGTCGTGGCGGACCTGGCTTGACGTCATGCGCTCACCTGTACCAAGGTTCAGCCCAGACCCTCTAGAGCGCTGATCGGTTTGACGGACCGAGGATGAGCGAGTCCCGTGTTCACCGGGGGTCGATACCATGAGTGTGTGGCGGGTCGCCTTCCTTCGGTCGGCTCCCTGCGGACCTCGCTACGCTCGGCCCGCCGCCACACCCGTCCTCGTCGCCTGTGCTGTTAGCACAGGCGACGAGGACGGGGACCTCGGTGAACACGGGACGAAGCTCAGCCGACGGGAGTCAAACCAATCAGCGCTCTAGGTGCCCTGGGCGCCCCTGCGATCGAGCAGGGCGAGCAGGCCATCGAGGATGGTGTAGGGGTGGGGCGGGCAGCCAGGGATGTAGAGATCGACCGGCACGACCGAGGCCGCCCCTCCGTGTTGCTCGTCATGGCCGGCAAACGGTCCACCAGAGATGGCACAGGCCCCGACAGCGATCACGATCTTCGGCTCGGGGACGGCGTCCCAGGTCTTTTTCAGCGCGAACTTCATGTTCTCTGTCACGGGCCCCGTGATCAGCAGGCCATCGGCGTGGCGGGGCGACGCCACGTACTGGATGCCGAAGCGGCCGAGGTCGAAGACGATGGTGCCCAAGACGTTCACGTCCGCCTCACAGCCATTGCAGCCACCTGCGCTGACGACGCGTAGCTTGAGGGATCGGCGGAACAAGCGCAGCATCTTGTCATCAAGCGCCTTGACGCGCTCCCGGACTCCGTCGCTCAGAAAGAGCGCCTCACGGCTGCGCGCGGCCAGCCGGTACTCCTGGGTGTGTTGGATCGCCCCTTCAGGGCATGCGTCGACACATACATCGCAGAACAGGCAGCGCCCCAGGTCCAGGCGCGGCCCCCCCTCCTCCAAGTGGATCGCGTCCGTCGGGCAGGCCTCTGCGCACGCCTCGCAACCCTCACCGCACGCCGCGGCGTCGATGGCGGGCTGGCCCCGGAAACGGTCCGGCAGCACAGGGCTCTGGGCGGGATAGGCCGCGGTCCGATGCCCCTGCCTCACGCGAGTGAAGAGAATTCGCCACACAGGTCCACCTACAGGTCATGGCCGCAATAGGAGAGATTAAAGCTCTTATTGCAAAGCGGAAAATCCGATATTTGCTGATTTCTAACAGCCATCGCCACGCCCGTCCAGTTGTGAAAGGACGGATCCACCACCTTGTACGTCGCAAACCGTCCCGTGGGGTCGGTCAGGGCCACATGACACAGCTCGCCGCGCCAGCCCTCCACCAACGCGACCGCGAAAGTGTTCGGTCGCGGCGGCGGGCAGTCCCCTCGCGCAGGCCCCTGCGGCAGCTCACGAAGTTGGGTGCGGACGTAGTCGATCGATCGCTCGATCTCGAGCCAGCGGACGAAGGCGCGGCCGTAGACATCGCCCGAGTCGGCCGTCGCCAGGGGGATGTGGATCATGCGGAAGATCCCCGTCGGGTGCGAGGTCCGCACGTCGCGGCGCAGCCCGCACGCGCGCGCCGCTGGACCGACCAGGCCAAGCTCGTCGGCGAGCTCTGCGGTGATCGTCCCGGTGTCCTCCAGGCGGGCCATCACCGAGGGCGCGCTCCAGAGGAGCTGAACGGCGTCATGGACGTCGCGCGCGGCAGCATCAAGCCGCGTCAGGAGGTCGGCCACCTGGGTGTCGTCGAGCTCGAACGCCACGCCGCCCGGCCGGATCAGCCCACGTCCGAAGCGATTGCCACAGAGCACCGCCGTCATGTTCAGGAAGTCGCCACGAAGGCGGCCGCAGTACGAAGCCGTTGGCAAGAATCCCACGTCACCAGCGATGGCGCCGAGATCGCCCGTGTGGTTGGCCAGCCGCTCCAACTCGAGCGCGACACCGCGAAGCGCATGCCCCCTCGGCGAGGCCTCGGCGCCGGCAAGTGCCTCCAGGACGTGGTTGTAAGCGAGGCTGTGGCCGGCCGTCGTGTCCCCGGCGATCGTCTCCATGACGTGCGGCGTGCGCTTGTGCGGCCCCCCCACCAGACACCGCTCTATGCCCCTATGCTGATATCCCAGCGAGATCTCAAGATGAAACACATGCTCGCCGTGGCACTGAAACCGGAAATGGCCGGGCTCGATGACGCCGGCATGGACAGGCCCAACGGCCACCTCGTGGACCTCCTCCCCCTCCACGCGGAAGTAGTCCATCACCCCGATCATGGGCAGCGCGTCCGGCGACCGGCCCCAGGCGTCGTGGCCCGACCGGTAGCTCGCGTGGAAGCGGACCGGCTTGAACCACGGGTGGTCGGTGGGCACAATCCCCCACTGCTCGGCGATCTCACGCTCGAAGAGGTGCACTGCGTGGCACGCGGGCGTCATCGACGGGTACGCTTCGCCCTCGAGCGTCGTGGAGCAGCAGGCGAGCAGGCCCTCCGCGTCATCGGCCAGCACGAGGTAGAGCGCCACGCCCTCCCCGCGCGGTGTGCCAAACAGCGCGCTGATCCGCTGTCTGCGGCCAGTTGCACCGATCACAGCCTCTCGAAACGCCGAGAGGTCGAGGTTCGGGACCTCGTCGACCGGCACGGAGGCGCCGTTGGCGAGGCGCAAGAGATAGTCGCTCATTTCCCTGTCTCCACCATCAACGCCGCAGCCCTGAGCGCCGTCTCAAGCTCGCTCGGCAGCCAGAGCCCCAGCACTAGCACCGCGGCCAGAAGGATCAGCGGCGGTCCGACCGTCCCGACGCTGTCATGGAAGCCCGTCGACGGCATGTCCGCCGGAGTCTTGCCCTGGACGACGGCCAACACCGTTGTCCCCATGCCCACGAAGACGACGAACAGAAGCGCCAGGAACGCCGCCGCGACCCCGTAGCGCCCGGCCTCGACGGCGCCTCGCAAGATGGTGAATTCACTGAGGAAAGGGCCAAACGGAGGTGAGCCAGTGATTGCAAAAAATCCAGCAACAAAAATACCAGCCGAAATGGGAACTCGGCGCAGCGCACCGCTGACCCCATCCGTGGTCTTCGAGCCAAAGGCACGATGGATGTTCGCCGCCGCGATGAACAAGGCCCCCTTGGTCAGCGCGTTGTTGATGACGTGGAGCAGCGCGCCGAAGGCTGCGAGCCCACCAATTCCCATACCAAGCATAAGAATTCCCATGTGCTCGACGCTCGAATAGGCCAACATACGCTTATAATCGCGCTGGCCTACCATGAACACACCGGCGACCGCCATAGAGAGCAGACCGATTACAACCATGATCTCCCGGGCAAACTCGCCCTCTCCGGCCGCTGCGCACACTTGATAATATCGAAGAATCGACATAAACGCGCCTGTCGTCAGTCCGCCGGCGAGCAGGGCGCCAACCACGCCAGGCGCCTCACCGTAGGCGTCCGGCTTCCAGGTGTGCATCGGCGCCAGCCCCATCTTCGTACCATAACCCACAAAAAGCATAATAAACGCCGTATGTAGCCATGGTAGTGAGAGCAGTGGAGCATCTCGCACCAGGTCCTCGATCAGGAGAGAGGCGTGCAGGCCACTGGCCAGTGAGGCATACGCCAGAAAGAACGAGCCAAGGAGCGCGAGCGCGATGCCGACGCCGCCGATGAGCAGGTACTTCCACGTCGCCTCGATCGAGGCGCGGTTGTGGTTGAAGTACAGCAGCGGGGCTGTGGCGAGCGTGCACGCCTCGATGGCCACCCACATCAGCCCCATATGGTGCGAGATCGTGATGAGCACCATCATAGAGAGAAAAGTGAGCAGCATAGCAGTGAACACCCGATTGGGTCGCTCCGGCCGAAGCCGCAGATAGGCCGGCACGTAGAAGGCACAAGCGGTGAACAGGATGCACACCAGTGGCAGCATGATGCGGCCCAGTTTGTCGAGCACCACCCACCCACCAAACGCGGCCGGGTCGCCCGGTTGCCGGAGCAGCAGGACCACGAGCGCCAGCTCGACCACGGCGCCGACGGGGACCATCCAGGGGCGCGTGCGTTCCGACGGCGTGATAAATGCCGCAACTGCCAGAAGCAGCGGAAGTAAAATGAGCGCGATCAACAACATGGGTTATTCCTTGAGCGTGTCGAGGCGCGCAATATCGAGGGAGCCAAAGTCCCGATTGATGTGATTGATGACAATACCGATCACGAAAATCGCCACCACAAGGTCCAGGAGAACGCCGACCTCCACCAGCGATGGCATGGCGTCGTGCAGGCAGAGGCCCATGATGAAGATGCCGTTCTCCAGCACCAGGTAGCCGACGACCTGGGTGATGGCTTTGCGGCGCGTCACCATGAGCAGAAAGCCCGTGAGGACCGTCGCGAGGGAGGTCGGGACCAACAGGGAGCCGACGTGCTCGGGAGCCAGGGGCAGGCGATCGGCGAACAGCACGGCGGCAGCCGTCGCGACAGCACCCAAAACCAGAGATGTCACAAAACTTATATATGGTTCAATTTCACGACGAATTGCCGCTTCACTCATGGCCTTGTTCAGCAAAATAGGTATAATTAAACCTTTTGCAATAAATGCCACAATACCAATGAATGTTGACCGTGGTTCGAGCGCGCCATGCATGACGACGGCGAGCAGGCCGATGAGCGCGCCCTGCATCGCAGAGGCGTTGATCGCCGTGCGGAGCCTGCTGGTGCCCAGCAGTCGAAAGTTGAGCACCAACACGGCCACCAGGATGGGATCGACGAGTTCAGGCATGACCTACCTCACCAGAAGGACTGCGCCAAAGGCGGCCACCAGACAGGACGCGATGAGCAACGCGGGGACCTGAGTCATGCGCAGCCGCGCCATCATGGACTCGACGAGCCCGATGCCGACTGCCACGACCAACACCAGGCCCACGAACGCCACCCACGCCAGCCACGGGTCGAGGGCGCCGAGCGGCGCGATCAACCCGATGATGAGCGCGCAGAACAGAAACAGCTTGATCGAGGCCCCGTACAGGATCATCCCGAAAGGCGGACCGCTGTGATCGAGCACCATGACCTCATGGATCATGGTCAGCTCGAGGTGGGTGTTGGGATCGTCGAACGGGATGCGGCTGTTCTCCGCCAGCAGGATGATGAACCAGCTCACGACGACGGCCCCGAGCGCGGCGCCCGCGGCGGTCCAGGTCGCCAGCACGGTCGGACCAAGCATCGCGGTGAGGGAGTAGGCGCCCGATGCGCGCGCGAGCACGAGGAAGCCAAAGAACAACGCCGGTTCGGCGAGCGCCGAGAAGGTGGCCTCTCTGGCCGCGCCCATCCCCTCGAAGGCTGAGCCTGTGTCCAGCGCCGCAAGGATCGTGAAGAAGCGCCCGAGCCCCAGCATGTAGGCGAACAGGACGAAGTCGCCCTCGAAGGACAGGGGCGCCACGTGTCCTCCGAGCGGCACAAAGAGCGACGCCAGCAACACGGTCACCAGGCCGATCGCGGGGCCTGCAAGAAAGACCCAGCTGGTGGTCTGGCTGATGACGGTGGACTTGCGAAGGAGCTTCGCCAGGTCAAAATACGGCTGCAGCAGCGGCGGGCCGAGCCGACCGGCGACGGCGGCCTTGGTCTTGTTGATCACGCCGAGCGCCAGCGGCGGCAGCGCGAGCGCGAGCGCGAGATGTATCGCGATGTTGATGTAGTTCACATCGATCTCCACCAAAAAAGCAGGGCAATCACTATGCCAAGAATATAGAGAAGATAAATATGTAATTTTCCATGCTGAATGAGATGTAGCCATGTCATTATTCGACGAATAATCGAGAATGCAGGAATCAACATCTTATCCAGGACGATATCCGGGACGTGACTGTGGAACGAGGCGTCGGAAGGGAACACGCGGTCGAGGCGAGGCACATGGGACAGTGGCCGCAGCACCCACCCCGTGAGGTCGACGATGAGGTCAGCGAAGGACGATGCGGTGTACTGCATGCGCGGCGAGGGGGAGGCGTAGCCGCAATCCCAGGTGCCGAGCTCGGGTGGGGGGGTCGCGCGCGAGGCGCGCACGATCCAGGCCCCTGCGAGCAGGATGGCGACCAGCAGCACGGCGCTGATCGCCGACACGGGAAGGAGGGGTGCCAGCTCACCGAGGGTGGGCAGCGGCGCCGCAGCGGTGCCCACCCAGGCCGCGACGGCGGCGTCGAGGACGGGGGCCACGAGCGGCGCACCGACGCCGATGAAGACGCACGTCGCCGCGAGCAGCGCCATGGGCACGAGCATGAGCGGGCCGGCCTCGTGGGCGAGACTGACATCTGGCGTGCGGGGTTGTCCAAGGAACACGACGCCAAAGACCTTGACGAAGCACGCCACGGCGAGCGCGCCGATCAGGGCAAGGGCCGGGGCGGCGAGGCCTCCGGCGAGCCAGGTCGGGTCGTTGAGGGTGGCGGTGCGGAACAAGCCCAGGTACACAAAGAGCTCGCTGATCAGGCCGTTGAGGGGCGGGAGGCCACAGATGGCGACCGCCCCAACCAAAAACGCAAGTCCTGTCAAAGGCATACGACGCAGTAGTCCGCCCAGGCGGTCGATCTCGCGGGTTCCTGTCGCGTGCAGGACGGAGCCGGCGCTCAGGAAGAGCAGGCCCTTGAAGAGCCCGTGGTTCCACACGTGCAGCATGGCGCCAGCGAACCCCAGCGCCACCAGCTCCGGGCGGCCGAGGCTGCGTCCGAGCACTGCGACGCCGAGTCCCATGACGATGATCCCGATGTTCTCGACCGAGTGGTACGCCAACAGCCGCTTGAGGTCGTGCTGACCGATCGCGAACGCGACGCCGAGCACCCCGGAGACCGCCCCGGCGACGATGAGGGTCTCGCCCCACCACAGCGGTGGCGCGTCGCAGGCGGCGGTCAGGCGGACGAGACCGTAGATCCCCATCTTGATCAGCACGCCTGACATAAGCGCCGAGACATGGCTTGGCGCGTTGGCGTGGGCGCCGGGGAGCCAGACGTGCAGCGGCATCAGCCCGGCCTTGAGGCCAAAGCCGCACAGGGCGAGCACGAAGATGGCGTCGCGCAGCGGCGACGCGAGCGCGGCGGGCCAGGCGTCCAGGTCGAGCGTGCCGGTGGCAACTTCGAACACCGCGAACATGGCCAGCAAGCACAGCGTGCCGGCGTGGGCGGCCAGCAGATAGAAGAAGCCGCTCGAGCGCACGATGGGCTTGTCGTCCTCGGTGCTAAGGAGGAAGAACGCGCTGAGCGCCATGGTCTCCCAGCCCGCCAGGAACAGGACACCGTTGCGCGCCACGACCAGCAGCAGCATGCCTGCGGTGACGGTACCATAGAATACGCGGAGCTTGCGGCCGTTTTGGGGATGATCGCGCTGAGGCCAGTATTCCAGACCAAACCACGCACCGAGCACCGACAGCACGGCGATCTGGAGGATAAACATGGCTGAGAGCGCATCCACGTGAACGCCGAAGCGTCCGCCGGGGACGTGCCAGGCGCGCCCGAGTTCGTCGGGGCTCTCGGCGACGAGGGCGCTGACCGCCGCGACGGACGCGAGCACCCCGGCGAGCGTGATCAACCCCGTCGCCAGGCGCTCCCCCGAGCGATCGTCGCGGAGGGTCAGCAGACCGGGCAGCCCCGACACCCCCGCCACGACGATCGCCACGATGAGGATCACCTCGTTCATCATGACAAGAGCCCCTCGCGCAGGGCGACCCATGCCAGCCCGCCCATCACGGCGGCCAGAATGTAGAGGAGGTAGATGTGCAGGTTGCCCTGCTGCAGGAAGCGCAGGCGGGCAAAGCGGCTCCCGACGCCGATGAGCAGGGGCTCAAAGATGGTGCGCGTGAGTGGGTCGGTGTCGTCGCTGGACAGTTCTGCAAGGCTAGGGAAGGTGGCGGTGGGCGGCATGATGCGGAGTCGGGAGACGAGCCAGCGGGGCAGCAGCTGGGAGGTGAGCAGCTCCCCGAACGCGCGTCCGGTGTACTGCATCCGTGGGGTGGGGGCGGCGTACCCGCAGCCCCAGGTCGACTCGGTGCGCGGCCGGGCCACGCTGCGGGCCACGAGCGCCACGACGAGCGCGATGGCGGCGAGCAACACCGCGTTGACCATCAACAGGGGGGAGCCGAAGCTCGCGGCGGCGGTCACATCGAGGGCGGTCGAGCCGCCGAGCTCGCCGATCAGCGCGGTCTGCATCGCCACGAGCGTCGGGGCCGAGAGCGCGCTGGCGACGCACAGGACGGCCAGGAGGCCGATGGGGATGAGCATGGAGGGGGGTGACTCGTGGGCGTGTGCGGCGCCGTCGCTGCGCGCGGTACCCAGCAGCACCACCCCGATGAGGCGAGCGAAGCAGAGCGCCGCCAGTCCGCCGACGAGCGCAAGCGCCACCACGCCACCGATGGCGGCGATGGCGGCGGGCTGGGAGGCGGCGAGCCCCACCTGGGTGAGCCCCCGGTAGAGGAGCCACTCGCCGGTGAAGCCGTTGAGCGGTGGCAGCCCGGAGATCGCCACGGCGCCGAGCACCATGGCGCGGCCGGTCCAGCGCATCGGGCCCATGAGCCCGCCGAGCCGCTCCATATCTTTGGTCCCCGTGGCGTGGAGGACGCTCCCGGCGCCGAGGAAGAGGAGGGACTTCATCGCGCCGTGGTTCCAGCAGTGCAACAGGGCGCCAGCGAAGGCCACAGCGGCGAGCGTGGGCTCTTGTTGGCTGCGGATCCAAAAACCCAGGCCGAGGCCGAGCAGGATGATGCCGATGTTCTCGACGGTCGAATAGGCCAGGACGCGCTTGATGTCGCGCTGGCCGATGGCGAGCACGATCCCGAAGAGCGCTCCGACGGCACCGGCGACCATGAGCGCGACACCAAACCAGATTCCCGGCGCCGTGAGCATCGCCGTTCTCAAAATCCCATATAAGCCCAGACTAACAAGAACACTTGACATGAACGCAGAAACATGGGAGGGCGCTGCGGCATGGGCCTCGGGCAGCCATCCATGCAAGCCGACTATGCCGGCTTTGATCCCAAATCCGATGAGCGCGAGGATGAGCACCCAGACAGTCCCGTCACGCGTCACGCGCCACGCCTCGGCGATCACCGCGAAGTCCAGGGAACCCGCCCGCGCGCCCAACACCAGGAACAAGCCGATCAGCGCCGTCACCGAGACATGGGAAGCGATGAGAAACACCCACCCCGCGCGCCGGACGGAGGCATCTTCGTGGTCGAGCGTGATGAGAAGGTAGGCGAGCAGGGTCATCACCTCCCAGGCCACGATGAACACCATCGCGTGGCGGGCGACGATGACGAGCGCGACTGAGACCAGGAGCCCGTTGAACGCGGCCGCTGGCATCGTGCGGGGGCCGAGGTAACCCCGGCCGTACACAGCGCAGAGCGCGCCCACGACGAAGTGCAGGGCCAGGAAGAACGCGCTCAGCGGGTCGACGCCGAGGGCGATGGCCCCACCTGGAACGTTCCACGGGGCCGAGTAGGCCAGCGCGACGCCGCTCTGAAGGACCTGCACGGAACCGGCGAGTCCAATCGCCCCGCCCATGACCGCCCCCACGACGGCGACGGTGGAGGAGGCGCGCGGCGACCCTCCCAGCAGAAGTGAGAGCAGTCCGCTCCCTGCGATCACCGCGATGGCGAGAAGCGATAGCTGGAGTGCATCCATGTCAAGCGGCTCGCACGGCGGTAGGCGCCGATGGCGCCACGCGGAATCGGGCCTCGAAGCGCGCAACCACGGCGACGAGCTCGTCCGTCGGCGCCCGGCGGCTCAGCGTGGCGTAGACCTCGGGATCGGCGACCAGTCGCGCCACGCGGACCAGCATGTCGAGGTGCGCCTGAACGGTCGGGGTGACGAGAATCACGAGCGTACGAATCAGCGGCGAGCTTCCAAAGTCGATGGGCTGCTGAAAATGGATGACCGAGGCTGCCGGGGCCGCGCCAGCGGCCACGATGGGCTGCCGTACGTGTGGCAGGGCGACACCATCTGGGGTGGACGGCCAGAGGGTGGTCCGGCGTGCGGCGAGCACCTGCTGGACGAACCCGCGGTCGAGATTCGCCGGCAGCGTGATGCACGAGACCGCCGCCCGAACCGCCGACTCCCGCTCCGCCCCAGCCACATTCTGATGAACCTCGCCGCGCGCCAGGGCCTGGGCGAGGCTCAGGGCCTGGCCCTGGGAGTCGAGGCCAAGGTCGAAGTCGTCCAGCGCGACCGGCAAGCGGTGGGACACCGCCCACTCCAGCAGGTCGACCCTGTGCAGCCGATCCTGGCCACGGTCACGGTGCAGAGGAAGTTCCAGGTCGTGCGTCCAGCGATAGATCTGACGTTCCGTCGCCCCGATGAGGGCGGCAGCTTCTCGAACAGAGAGCAGCATCCTTTTGTCTCACAGATTTGAGAACGACTACGCAAAGTCGTTCCGTGAACTGGCTTCAATCGCGTCCAACAACATCGGGCGAGTGATGATCGAGAGAAGCCATGCGCGAATCGTGTCCGCCACGGTGGTAACTGATCCATGGGACCTGAGACTCTCGGCGGTGGAGGAGCGAAGGGTTGCCGTTGTCTTTGTGCCTGAGGGTGGTCACGGTGTAGCACGGGATTCGCATGCGCGATTTGACACCCAGGGACGGAACAAGGCGCCAAGGGGTGTCGATGGGCCGGACTATACTCCTCGCGCCCCCGCTGTCAAGGACGATGACAGCGCGTCGCGGGGCTGTCCGACTTTTCACCACGGAGGCCGTCAGGGCGGGGCTCGATGCCGAGCCGTAGCGGCGGTGGAGGTCACTGCGCGCCACCTCGGCGCGAAACGAACTTACCCCACGCGCCGACGCCACACGGGGCAGTGCGAAGGGCTCGCAGATAAACAAGCAAGAAATATGACTCAAATTTGAATAGGGAACCCGTTATATCCGGGGATGAGGGAGGCCGTCTTCTGCTCGGTCATGGGCCGCTGGGGCCACTCCCTCCCATCAGACGCCACATGGAGCCAGAATCTACGTCGGATCCATCGGCATCTATTTTCCGAATGGCTTCTAAGAAAACTGCTGCTGTTTCGGCTGGTGTGAAGCCTTGCGGGGCACAGTCGGAGGGTGACGGAGTTGATCAGCGCGGTCGGGCCGAAGAGGAGGCGGTGACGGCTCATCGGCCGAACTTGCGGGCGAGCTCTGCCTCGATCGCTTCGTCGGACATCGCGCGGGGAAACGCCTCCTGGAAGGTGTCCAGCAGCCGCTGACCGCGCTCCTCATCGAACCCCGTCAGCGTGAGCGACGCCCAGCTGAGCTGCCTCGCCGAAGACAGCGCCGCGCCGCTCATCTGGACCCCGTGTGGCAGGCCCTCGGCGTTGACGCTCAAGTTCTCGCCCGAGACGCCCATGCTCGCCAGGATGGGAGAGAGCGAGATGATGAGCGCGGCGCCGCCCGCCTCGATCCGCCACGTCTGTCGTGATGCGCGATAGCCGAGGTACTCGCAGTCTGGCAGCTCCTCCTCGCTGATCTTCTCAGGCTCGGCGTGGAGCGCGTCCACGATCGCCGACAAGACCGTCGCGAAGGCGTTGAAGATCTGGCTCCGGCCGATCGGATGGGACGGGCTGTACATCTGTCGCGCAGGCCACTGCACGCGAGCGGTGTAGGTCATGGCTGGATACCTCCCTGGCAAGGGCGCGCCGTTCGGTTCATGATGCTTCAGGTGGCCGACACATGCAACGGTCACGCGGACGCCGATCGTGAGGGCGTCCGCCCTAAGAAGCCGTCCGGAAAGGAATGGCCGTCGTTGACGAGCCCCATGCACGCCATCTGCGGCTTATCGTCGTCCCCATGGGGCGCTGCCCCAATGGAGACTCCTCAAAGCC
>Ga0210033_1003073_pt1 | contig 13765 bp, 7 predicted proteins | sample CryGeymeta201501_FD_185465 | JGI IMG/M metagenome (GOLD analysis project Ga0210033, IMG submission 185465) | Groundwater microbial communities from Crystal Geyser aquifers in Utah, USA - Crystal Geyser metaG 2015-01 (SPAdes) (version 2) | ecosystem: Environmental > Aquatic > Deep subsurface >... | reverse complement strand
GCGCAGCCAGGCGTGCGGCACGCGCTCCGAGAGCACGACCCGGGGCGCTGCGGTGCTGGGCGCTGCGGTGCTGGGCGCTGCGGTGCTGGGCGCTGCGGTGGCGGGCGCTGCGGTGCTGGGCGCTGCGGTGCTGGGCGCTGCGGTGGCGGGCGCTGCGGTGCTGGGCGCTGCGGTGCTGGGCGCTGCGCTCGTGCCCAGGGCTGCCGTGGACACGGTGGTGGCGGACACTCGAGTCGCGGACGCCTGGCCCCAGGAGGATGTGGGCAGGAACGCCAGAGCCAGAGGCAAGAGGGCGACTGCGACGAGTGGGCCCCGGTGGCGAGGAGGGAGAGACAAGAAGCTGACGATAGCAAAAATCGTCGCCCGCTTCCCTGGTTCGTGCGTGGACCGCGGCGCTCGCTACTGCGCGGCTTGGCTCTGGGCGGCCTGGCTCGTGCGCACGTTGCGTCGACGCTCGGCCTTGGCGAAGTGCTGACGAAGCTCCTCGTTCAGGCGCTTGGCGTCCTGGAAGATGAGCCCGTGGCCCGACTCGTCGTAGCGTGAGAGCAGGGCGCCCGGGATCAGGCGGTGCAGGCGCTCGCTCTCGCGTGGACGGATCAAGATGTCCTGGCGAGGCTGCACCACCAGCGTGGGCGCCGTGATCTTGCCCAGCTCGCTGCGGGTGCGGTGGCGCACGATCGCGCCGAGCTGTCGCTTCAAGGTGTCGGGTTTGGCGCGCTGCCCGACGCTGTCGGCCATGCGCGCCTTCAGCTGAGCGGGATCCGCGCGCGCCACGAAGGCGGCGGGGTAGAGCAACTCCGTCAGGGCGTCGACACGCTCGGCGGGTGGCGAGAGGTTGGCGCGCAAGAAGAAGGAGAGGCCACGCAGCGTCGGCAACGCCGAGAGCACACCCCCGGCGTGGGTGGCCACGAGGCTGAGGCTGCGCACACGCTCGGGCCAGCCCAGAGCCAGATGCTGCGAGATCATGCCGCCCATGGAGACCCCGACCAGATGGAAGGAGTCGAAGCCCGCGGCGTCGGCCACGCGCAGCGCGTCCTCGGCCAGATCGCGCATGGTCCAGTTGCCGCCGGGGCTCTCGCTCTCACCGATGCCGCGATGATCGTAGGTGATCAGGCGGTGGTCCTGCTTCAAGCCGTCGACCTGCGGTTTCCACACGATCCCGCGCATGCCGAAGCCCATCACCAAGAGCACGGGGGGACCGGAGTCGCCGTGGCGCTCGAAGTGGAGCGTGGGTCGTGTGGGGGTCGCTTCGCTCATGGAGCCATCACCTCGCCGAAGGAGAACTCGACCTTCTTGGCACGTCCGGGCTTCGGAGCATAGGGGCGATGCAAGCTGCGACGCGCGGCGCGTGTGACGGGCGGATCCGCGCGATGCCCCAGCGCGTGCAGGTAGTGGCGACGCGCCTCCTGACGCTGCCCGAGCTGATCGAGAGCGCGACCACGCCAGAGGTGGAAGCTCGCGAGGCGCTCCTCGTGCTCGTGGCCGAGGGAAAGGGCACGCTGAAAGCAGTCGGCGGCGAAGCGCACGTCGTCCTGCGCCAGCGCGAGGTGGCCCGAGACGAAGTGGTAGAGAGGCTGCTCCGGGGCGAGGCGCGTGGCTTCGCTCAGCAGGCGCCGCGCCTTGGGCAGATCGTCCTCGTCCATGTTGGCGATGTAGGCGTCGCGATAGGCGCGGAAGGCCTGGGCGCTGGGCGCGCTGCCGTCTTGCGAGGGGACCTCGCCCAGCTCGGGCGCGTGTCGCTCGTGCTTCAGCGAGAAGGGAACGTAGGCGTTCTTGCTCGTGGGCGCCGTGCCCGTCGCGACCCAGAGCGCGCCGTCTTCGGGACGGAACACGACCGAGGCGACGGTCATCAGCATGGCGATCGACTTCGACAGCCGGCAGTCACTGTCGCCCTCGTCACCGAGGATGGCCGCGATGCTCTTGGCGTCGTGCGCGCCGCGACCTTGCTCGAGCAGGGCGCGTGCGCGCTGATAACGCGCTTGGTTGTGCCGCCAGTAGGCGCCGTAGAGGTTGTCCTCCGTCGCCCCGAGCTCGGGGTCGAGGTAGATGTTGGTGTAGTTGCACATCTCCTCCGAGCTGCTCACGCGCCGTGCGACCTTGCGCACCGGGTTCTCTTCCCAGATCAGGACCTCGCGTCGATTGCCGTCGGCGATCACGTAGGTCCAGCAGCCGATGGGCGTGTGCTCTCCCAGGATGCGCTCGGCGTCGTCGAGATTGCGCGCGTGGCGCATCACGAGCTCGCCCACCGCGCCGATGGGTTCGCCTCCGAGGCGCGCGCTCGCCGTGAACATGTGCTGATGCACGGTGAGCGTGAGCCCGGCCTCGTTCATCGAGGTGAAGCCGCCCACGGGCACGCCCGCGGAGGCCACGGAGACGTAGCGCATCGCGCCCGTCGGAGCGTGGAAGATCACCGCCGGATGCTTCGGCCAGGACTCGACGCCGTGGTAGTCGAGGTTGCGTCCGTGCAGGAGCATACCGTCCTTGGTCGCGCCGCCCCAGGCCAGAGCGCTCGTGCAGCCGAGGCCGAGGGCGAGCCTGTGGTGCATGGCCGGCCCCTCGTTCTTCACCTGCATCAGCCGGCTCGCGAGCCAGAGCAGGGCGTCGGGCAGGGTCGCGCCGTCGAGCACCGCGCGCACAGGCATGCCCGCGCCTTCTGCCATACCCTCGAGCGTGCGTCGCACCGAGGGGCTGAGCTTGCGCTCCACCTGACGACCGATGGTCGCCTTCAAGAGCGGCGCGAGTACGGTCGTCAGCGGACCCAAGGTGTCGCCCAGGATCTTGGTCGTGTAGCTCGCGTAGTAGGGGAGCGGACCTTCCGGGATCTCCGCCGCCAGCATCTGACCGTGCTGGTAGCCCATCTCGTAGTCGTCGCCCTCGACCTTCAGCATGTTCAGCCCGCGCACCTGCTCGCGCCACGGCCCCGCCCGTCGAACTTCGGTCTCTCGCGTCTCGTTCACGTTCATCATCAACGTCATCACCACCTCCAAGGACGGTTCCCAAGTAATCGCCTAACGACCTCTAGTTGCGTCTATGTCAGCTCGGCATGCGGAGCTGAGGGCAGGAACGCCCGCAGCGAATCCGGCGGCTGCATGTCCTGCGTCATGTCCATGGGCGCGTCCGAGACCAGCTCCGCGGCGCGCACCAGGCGCGGCGTCAGCCATTCGTGCCAGGCCCGCACCAACAGGCGCGCTCGCTCGACCTCGCCCGCCTCGATCAGATCCACGAGCACGTGGAGCCCCTGCAGGTGTTCGTGGGTCGCGGGCCTCACGGCCAAGAACACGTCCGCCAGATCCGCCTGCACGCGCGCGTTCCAGTGCACGAGCATCTCGAACACGAGGTTGTGGGCTCCGCGAGCGAGCGCCACGGAGAACGCCTGGAGTCCCTGCTGGTAGGCCTGGGCCTTGGCGATGCTGCTGTCGAGTCCGTGCAGCGTCCGGCGCATCTCCGCCACGTCCTCGGGCGTCCGGCGCTGGCAGGCCAGCACGGCCATCTGCTCGTCGAGCTGCGCGCGGATCTCGAGCACGTCGGCCAGCGTCTTGGCGTCGACGTGTCCCGCTCTCGGCGACAGGCGCAGGCGCAGCACCTCGGGGCTGGTGCTGGCGGCGGGATCGAGCACCAAGGTTCCGCGGCGACGCACCGGCTGCAGCAGATCGTGCACCTCGAGCAGCTTGATGGCCTCGCGCACGACGCTGCGGTTCACGCCGTAGTGCGTCGAGAGCTCGCTCTCCTTGGGCAGGATCGTCCCAAACGCGATCTCTCCCGACACCACGCGCCGCATTAAGTCGTCCGCCACTGAGTCCGCCTTACGAGCCATGTCTGGTATATAAGTCGGACTTATTGTCTATGCAAGTGGATAAAATGTCTCTGTGGTTTTGGCGCGGAGCCGCTGGAGCCGCCTGCCTTCCGCGTCCGTTCTGGTACTGTCGCGACCGTGTTCGTGCATCGCAGTCGCTGGGTCGAGGAGCTCGCCGCCGGGCTCGCGCAGCTGCTCGCCACACCTTGCGACGGCGCCGACGCGTTTGCGCCGGATCTGGTGGCGATCCAGGGACGCGGCACGGAGCGCTGGCTCTCCCTGCGCCTGGCGGACGAGCTCGGCGTCTGGGCCAACGCGGAGTTTCCTTTCCCCCGCCAGTGCATCTCTTCGATGCTCGACGCCGTGCTCGGTCCCACACCGACCGAGGCCGCGCTCTTCGACGTCGAGCAGTCCACCTTCGTCATCGCGCGTTTGCTCGAGGAGCATGCGTCGCCTCAACTCGAAGAGCCTCGCCGCTACCTCGAGGTCGTCGGGGAGCGCGCGCGTCTCAGCCTCGCGCGCCGCATCGCCGGCGTCTTCGATCAGTACGCGGTCTATCGCCCGGAGCTGCTGCTCGAGTGGGACGCCGCGCCGCAGGGAGATTGGCAGTCGCTGCTCTGGCACGAGCTCTCCGCGCGCGCGGGTCACGCGCATCTGCCCCAACGCGCACGGAGCTTCTTCCAGCATCTCGGCGCGGGCCTCTCGGACGAGATGCGCGCTCGCCTGCCTCGACGCGTCAGCTTCTTCGGCGTCTCCAGCCTGCCGCCGCTCCACGTGCAGCTGCTCTCGGCGCTCGGACGAGAGATCGAGGTGCACCTCTTCTTGCTCAGTCCTTCCGATGAGTACTGGGCCGACGTGCGCGATCGACGCGAGCAGCTCCGTCAGCAGCTCGCGCAAGGCACGGAGCTCGAGGAGCAGGGAGGCCACCCTCTGCTCGCCGAGCTCGGACACCGCAGCCGCGACATGCAGGCCGTGCTCGAGATGCACGACGACTACCAGGACGTGCTCGTCCCGTCCCTGACCCGTCCACCGAGCGCGACCCTCTTGCGGCAGCTGCAAGACGACATGGCCGCGCTGCGCGATCGCTCGCTCGACGCGTCGGAGAGCACGGAGCGCGTCTGCATCGCGAGCGACGACGACTCCATTCAACTGCACGCGTGCCACATGCCGGCGCGCGAGCTCGAAGTGTTGCGCGACCACCTGCTCGACGCCTTCGCGCGCGATCCCAGTCTGAGGCCCCACGAGGTCGTGGTGATGGCGCCGTCCATCGAGCCCTACGCGCCCTTGATCGAGGCTGTCTTCGGCGCGGGCGACGAACGCGGCCGCGTGGCCATTCCCTTCCGCGTCGCAGACCGCGTGGGTCGAGACGTGCTGCCCTTGGTCGACGCCTTCCTCACGCTGCTCTCCTTCCTCGGATCGCGCATGCGCGCTCCCGAGCTGCTCGATCTCCTGCGTCGAGACGTGATCGCCCACGCCTGGGACATCACGGAAGAAGACCTGCCGCTGATCAGTCATTGGCTCGGCTCCTGCGGCATGCGCTTTGGCGCCGACGCCGCCCATCGCCGCGCCGAGGGCCTGCCCGAGAACGACCTGAACACCCTGCGCTTCGGCCTCGAGCGCTTGCTCCTCGGCGTGGCCATCGACGGACGCGACTCGCCCCAGCCCTTCGCTGGCCGTCTGCCCGAACCCGTCGACAGCGGCGAGCTCCCGCTGCTCGGGCGCTTCGTGGCCTTCGTCGAGGCGCTGTGCGCGGCGCACGCTCTGGTCATGGTCGAGGCCGAGTGCGCGGTCTGGGCCGAGCGCCTCACGCTGCTGGCCGAGCGCTTCTGCGCGCCTTCGTCGCTCGGGGACGCCAACGCGGGCGATGAGGACGCCGAGCTCGATCTACTGCGCGCTCAGCTCGCCAGCGTGGCCGAGAGCGCGCGCCTGGCGGACTTCCAGACCGCGCTGCCGCTCTCCGTCTTCCTGTCGGAGCTCGAGGGCCGCATCCAGAAGGGCCGAGGCGCGGCCGGGCTCTTCGGCGGCGGCGTCACCTTCTGTCAGCTCGTGCCCTTGCGCGCGCTGCCCTTTCGCGTGGTCGCGCTCCTCGGCATGAGCGACGACGGCTTCCCGCGCCTGACGCGGCGCTCCGACTTCGACCGCATGGCGCAGCATCCGCGCCTCGGCGATCCCTCCCCGCGCGACGACGATCGACAGCTCTTTCTCGAGGCGATGCTGAGCGCGCGCGAACGCTTGATCATCACCTACGTCGGCCAGTCCGCGCAGGACAATTCGGAGCGCCCCCCCTCCGTGGTCGTCTCGGCGCTGCTCGATCATCTCGCCCTGGCCTACGACTTCGAGGGTGTGGCGGGCGCCGGGCGCGACGCCTCCGAGCGTGTGCGCAGACGGCTCGTCGTTCGACATCCCCTCTCGCGCATGAGTCCGCGCTACTTCGATGCCAAAGAGCCGGAGCTCTTCAGCTATTCCGAGTCCGATCGTCTCGCGGCGCGCGCGCTGCTCCTCCCCCACGTTCCGCGTCCGTCTTTCCTGTCGGGTGTGACGGAACCACCCTTCGGGGTGAAGCACGAGATCTCCATCGCCGAGCTCGAGGCCGCGCTCACGCAGCCCGCGCAGCACCACCTCGAGCTTCGCTACGGGCTCTTCTCCAGCTGGGAAGACGCGGCGCTCGAAGGCGAGGATCCCCTGGCGCTCTCCGGCCTGGATCGATCACGCGTCGGCGAGGAGCTGCTCTCGCAGATGGGTCGGGGCGTGAGCGATGCAGCGCTGGCGGAGCGCGCCTGGGCGCGCGGCGTCCTGCCCCACGGCAACCCGGGCGCGGCGCTGCTGCGAGAGATGTTGACGCGTGCGCGGGCGATTCATCGCCTGGCCTACGGCGAGGCGATGCCGAGTCCTCGCATGGCCAGGAGCGCGGAGATTCACCTCGGCGACACACGGCTCTACGGATCCACGATGGAGCCCGAGTCGGGCGACCGCGTGGAGACGCGCTTCGGCAAGCTGGCCGCGAGGCACGAGCTGGGCGCGTGGCTGCGTCACCTCGTCGCCTGTGCGGCCCATGCCCCGGCGCGCACCACCCTGGTCGGCGGCGACAAGGGTGGCGTGCGAGCGCTCCACTTCGGCCCCGTCGCCGAGGCGCGTCCCTTGCTCACGGAGCTCTGTCGCATGGCGCAGGAGCTCCCGAATCGAGCCCTGGTCCTGATCCCGGACATCTCCCTCGACTACGCCCGTCGGCGGAGCGACCCCAAGACCCGCGACGGGGCGCTCGCCCACGCGCGCTCCCAGTTCGGCAGTTTGTTGTTCGACGACGGTCGCCACCGAGTGCCCGAGGCCGAGAAGAAGCTCTTCGCCGATCGCGTCGACGCGCTCTTCGCCAGCGACGACGGCCCCTTCGCGCGCACCGCGGAGGCGGTCTTCCTGCCGCTGCTCGCACACCTGGAGGGAGAGGCGTGAGCCCCGCCGCCTCGAAGCAGGACTCCAGGGCAAGGCCCGCGGCCTTCGATCCCCTCGGCGTTCCTCTGGGAGGCCGACACCTGATCGAGGCCAGCGCCGGCACGGGCAAGACCTTCACCCTGGCGCTGCTCTACGTGCGCATGGTGCTCGAGCGTGGGCTCAGTGTGCGCTCGATCCTCGTGGTCACGTTCACGCGCGCGGCCACCTCCGAGCTCTCGGAGCGCATCCGCGCCCGCCTGCGTCAGACCCTCGCGGCGCTCTCGAATCAAGACGCTCCGTGCGAGCGCGACCCCATGCTTCAGCAGCTCGTGGCGGCGCGCCTCGCGCATGGCGAGGTGGCCCGTGACTGCGACAAGCTCGCGCAAGCGCTGGCCAGCTTCGACGAGGCGGCCATCTCGACCATCCATCACTTCTGTCAGCGCGCCCTCGAGGAACACGCCTTCGGGACGCGCACCGATCCCGACAGCGAGCTCACCAAGGACGACAGCGAGCTCTTCGCGCAGGTCGCCACGGACTTTCACGCCAACCATCTCGAGCAGGCGTCTCCTCGCTTCTACGCCGCGCTCCGGCGACGCGCCTCGGGACCCTTGCCGACCTACCTCGAAGGCATGGCCCGCGTCTTCGCGCGCGCGCCGGTCGCGACGCTCTTGCCCGAGGCTTCCGCGCAGGTCGACGTGGCGGCATTGGAGCGCGAGGTCGAGCGCGCCCACGACGATGCGCGCGCATGCTACCCGGGCGGCGAGGCGTTGATCGCGCTCTTGCTCGGCTCGGCCATCAACAGGGGCACCTACCGGGTCAAGACGCTGAACCAGAAGTGGCGCCCCGCGCTCGATGCCCATTTCAACGACGTCGCGCCCGAGGCCCTCGACGCCGAGGCCGCGACGGCGCTCTCGATGTTGACGCCCGAGGCCCTGGCCGCCAACACCAACAAGGGCGGCAAGCCGCCGGCGCATCCCTTCTTCGAGGCGGTGGGGGAGTTGGTGGAGGCGTGGTCCGCGCTCGACGACGCGCTCGCTCACGCGAGCGTTCAGCTCTTGCTCACCTTCGCCGCCTACACGCGCAGCGAGGTGCCCCTGCGCAAGGCGCGCGCGAGTCAGCGCTCCTTCTCGGACCTGCTCGTCGCGCTCCACGACGCGCTCATGGCCGACGACGCGGCGCCGCTGATCGAGGCTCTGAGGACTTCCTTTGGCGCCGCCCTGGTCGACGAGTTCCAGGACACGGATCCGATTCAATACGCGATCTTCGATCGCCTCTTCGGTGACGAGAGCCACCCGCTCTTCCTGATCGGCGATCCGAAGCAGGCCATCTACGGCTTTCGAGGCGCGGACATCTTCGCCTACCTGCGCGCCGCGGAGGATGCGCGCTCCGAGCGCCACACCCTGACCACCAATTGGCGCTCCGATCCCGCGCTGCTGCGAGGCGTCGCGACGCTGTTCGACACTCCGGCGCCCTTCCTCGATCCGCGCATCGACTTCGTCGACGTCTCGGCGCGTCCCGGCGTCGAACCGCGCCTGTCTGGTGCTGCGCTCCGCTTCCTCTGGCTGCGCAGGGACGCCGTCGACGCGGGCGGCGGCATCACCGCGGGCTACATGCTCGGCGGCATGCCCCGGCTCCTGGCCCGACACGTCGCGGTGCTGCTGCTGAAGGAGCCGAGCCTGTCACCTCCCGACATCGCCGTGCTCACGGGCACGAACCACGCGGCCGCCGTGATGCAGGCGGCCCTGCTCGAGCGCGGCATCCCCGCCGTGCTCGAGTCCACGGCGAGCGTCTTCGCGTCCGTCGAAGCCGAGGAGGTGGAGATCCTCCTGCGCGCCCTGCTCGCGCCGACCGACGTGCGCGCGATGCGGTCGGCGCTGGTCACGGGCCTGCTCGGCTACGGCGGCAAGGAGCTGCTCGAGCTCTCCACCGACGAGGCGCGCTGGGACGCGCTGGCGGCGGACTTCGGCCAGCTCCGGCACGCCTGGTTCGAGCGCGGCATGTCGGCGCTGGCCGGGCGCCTGCTCGACGTCTTCTCCGTCACACGACGTCTGCTGAGCCGACCGGGGGGAGAGCGCAGCTTGATGAATACGCTGCACGTCTTCGAGCTGCTGGGCGATATCTCGTCGAGGGAGCGACTGTCCGCGTCGTCCTTGGTGGAGCGCTTCCACGCCCTGCGCGTCGAGCCGAGCCGACGCTCCGCCGAGCTCAAGGATTCGAGTCAGCTTCGCCTGGAGAGCGACGCCAGCGCCGTCCGCGTGACCACGATCCACAAGAGCAAGGGGCTGGAATACCCCATCGTGTACGCGCCCTTCGTCTACGAGCTCGGCCTGAGCAAGGACAAGTTGCACGAGGGCGTGCGCTTCCACGATCCCGAAGCCGGATACCGCGAGACCCTCGACCTCGGATCTCCCGACGTCGCCGACAACCACGAGCTCGCCAAGGACGAGGCCTTCGCCGAGGGCATGCGCCTCTTCTACGTCGCGCTCACACGCGCCAAGTATCGCGCCTACGTGGTCTGGGGAGCCACGCGTGGCTTCGCCAAGTCCGCGCCCGCATGGCTCCTGCATGGCGCTCGCTGCGCCGCTCCGGACGAGTCGCCGCGCGCTTCCATGATCGAGCGCGTGAAGCCGCTCGACGACGACGAGCTCGAGGCGGATCTCCAGGCTCTGGTCACAGCTTCGCGTCGCGCGATCGCGGTGGAGGATCTGACCGAGACGGTCGCCGTCCGACCGACGCAGATCGAGCTCGACTTCACGCCGCCTCCCGAGCTCGTGGCTCGAGGCCCGCTACCCGACGTGCGCATGGCCTACCGCGTGGCGAGCTTCTCCTCCCTGAAGTCCTTCGGCCAAACCCGGGACCTGCTCGATGGGCGTGACCGTGATCAGGGCGTCGCGCCCGAGCCAGGCCCCGAGCCGGTGCAGGAAGCAGCGCGCGTCATCTTGGCGGACTTCCCCTCGGGCACGGGTCCGGGACACGTCGTGCACGAGGTCTTCGAGCGCTACGCCTTCGAGTCTCCCGAGACCACGCCGCTCGAGGAGCTGTGCACGCTCGCGCTCCAGCGTCGCGGCTTCGACCCCGCGCTCGCGCCCAAACTGAGCCTCGGCATGATCGAGGCGTTGAACACCCCGCTGGGTGAAGGTGAGCCGAGCCTGCACGAGATGGAGGCGCACCGCGCCGAGCTCGAGTTCTTCCTGAGCGCCCAGCCCGAGGCGAAGCTCGACGCCGCGCGACTGGCCGACGTCTTTCGCAAGCACGGCGCGCCCGCGGGAGATCCGTCCTACGCGGATCACCTGGCCCAGCTCACCTTTCCCCAGCTCACGGGCTACCTGCACGGCTTCGTCGACCTGATCTTCCGCGCCCGAGGCCGCTACTACGTGGTCGACTACAAGACGAACCACCTCGGAGACCGCGCTCGCGATTACGCGCCCGCCGCGCTGCTCGAGCCCATGGCGCATCACCACTACCACCTGCAGTACCAGCTCTACGTCGTGGCGATGGTGGGCATGCTGCGCCGGCGCGTGCCCGACTTCGACTACGACACGCACTTCGGTGGCGTGCGCTACCTCTTCGTGCGCGGCATGTCGCCCGCCCACGACCCGTCCACGGGCGTGTACGCGGAGCGCCCCACGGCGGCGTTCGTCGCGGATCTGGAGCGCGCCTTGATGGGTGATCGCTCTTCGAGGTTCTCGTGACCGACGTCCTCGACACCTTCCTGGACGCGCCCTTCTCGTCGCTCGAGGTCTCCTTCGCGCGCAGCATCGCGCGCCTCGCCGGCGACGAATCCCGCGAGCTGCTCCTGGCCTCCGCCGCGACTCTGCACGCCGTCGCGCGCGGAGACCTCTGCTACGTGCTCGGGGACGATCTGCCGGAGGCCGACTCCTCTCCCGAAGACAGCATCGACGAAGCTCCGCGAACGGCGCCTCGCGCCTTGCCTGCGAAGGAGGAGTGGCGAGAGCAGCTCTCGCGTTCGCCCGCGGTGGAGGTCGCCCCGGCCTATGCGGCGCCCACCTCGGCCCGTCCGCTCGTGCTCGACGCCGAGGGTCGCCTCTATCTTCAGCGCTCCTTCGTCGCCCAGGCCGAGATCGCCAGCGCCATCCTGAAGCGTGTGCGGGCGAGCTGCGTGGTCGAGGAGGACGCCCTTGCCGAAGGACTCGCGCGTCTCTTCGCCCAGGCTCGGCCCGACGATCTGCAGCGCGCTGCCACCGAGCTGGCCGTGCGTCGCGCCTTCAGCTTGATCACGGGCGGTCCCGGCACGGGCAAGACGACCACCGTGGCCAAGGTGTTGGCGCTCCTGGTCGAGCAGGCGGAGGCGCTCGGGGACACGCCGCCACGCATCGCCTTGGCGGCGCCCACGGGCAAGGCCGCAGCCAGGCTTGCCGAGGCGATCGCGCGCGCGCGCGGCGCTCTATCCGTCTCGGAGTCCGTGCGCGAAGGTCTGCCCACACACGCGAGCACGCTCCATCGACTCCTGGGCCTCGCGCCGGGCATGAACCGTCGACTCAGCGCGGGTCGCCTGCCGCACGACGTCGTGATCGTCGATGAAGCGTCGATGGTGGACCTCAGCCTGATGCAGGAGCTCTTGCACGCGCTCTCCCCGCGCGCGCGATTGGTGCTGCTCGGCGATCCGTCGCAACTCGCCAGCGTGTCGGAGGGCGCGGTCTTCGCCGACCTGTGCGCCGCGCCCGCGGGCTCCGCCCTCGCCCAGGCGCGCGTGCGTCTCGTCGAAGGCCACCGCTACGAGTCGGGCAGCGCCCTCGACGAGTTCGCGGAGACCATCCGTCGTGGCGACTCCAAGCGTGCCCTCGAGCTGTTGGAGCTCGGTCCCACGCTCACGCTCTATGACTCGCTGCCACGACGAGGTCTCGGCGATGCCTTCCTCGAACTCGTCGAGCGCGGCTACGCGGACTTCCTCGCCGCCACGAGCCCCGAGCGACGCCTCGACGCCTTCGATCGCTTCCGCGTGCTCTGCGCGCATCGCCAAGGGCGCTTCGGCGCGCCCGAGATCAGTCGTCGACTCGGCGCGGCGTTGCTCGAGCGCGGGCTGATGCCAGCGGCGCGTGACGGACGCGCGAGCCTCGAGCCCATCCTGATCGTGCGCAACTCGCCGGCGCTCGGACTCTTCAATGGTGACGTGGGCTACGTCGATCGCACTCAGCTCGGCTCACCCGTCACGCATTTTCGGCGCGAGGGCGGAGGCGTGCAGGCCTTCGCGCCATCGCGGCTGCCAGCGCACGAGTCGGCGTGGGCGATGACGGTGCACAAGAGTCAGGGCTCCGAGGTCGACTCCGTCGCGCTGGTCCTGCCTGATGTGCGCAGCGCGGTCTGCACGCGCGAGCTCGTCTACACGGCCATCACGCGCGCGCGATCACGCGTCGATGTGTTCGCCACGAGCCAGGTCCTCGGCGCCGCGATCGGTCATCGCACCGTTCGCCACGGCGGCCTCCGCGAGGCTCTCTCTCGCGACGACGATTGCTGAGTCCACCCTCACGGGATGGAACGCGCCAGCGGTGAGGTGTCTCTCTCGAGCGGCACATCGCTTGGACATTTCGGTTCTATTCAGGAATTAGGGTGAATTTACGAGATTGTCTGCCGTTCCCCTGTGTTGCAGAACATGTCAGCTATGACCGCACGAGGGGACAGTCTCGGGCAACGAATTCGCCAGGCTTACGTCGACGCTGGGCTCAATCGCAGCCAGTTTCAAAGAGCGCTCGGCGTCGCCTACAGCACTGTGCTGATGTGGGAGCGAGACCGCACCCAACCGAATGCGGACAACTTGCGCCTGATCAGTGAGATCACGGGCAAGCCCGTCGACGTGTTGCTCGCGCCGAGTTCGCAGAAGCCCTCGCAGCTCGATGGTGGCCGACGCTACGCCGACGTGTTGACCCGCTTCCTCGCAAGCGCCGCGGGTCGCTCCGCGACCGAGCACGAGCGACACACGCTCGAGAGCATCCTCTTTCATCACATGAAGCCGACGCCCCAGGCCCTGGCAATGATGCTCGCGGCGCTGCGATCCTGCAAAAGAGTACGCAAACCAGCGAAGAAGGGCTGACGGCCGACACCTTCGTAAGATGACATACGATTCGAGCGCGCTTCCATGCGTGTGAGCGCGTCACCCAAGAGGTGAACGCGACGTGGCGGCTCCGATTCTCTCCCGCCGATTGGGACGGTGTCCGGTCGCTCCGTGCGCGGCCCCCGACGAGCGTGGGGCCCTACAGCGCATCGGGTCATGCATCTCCACGACCTGGGTGACGCATCTCGCCGTAAGGGCCGAGGCTCGACCCGGCCCGTCGCTCACGATCGAACGTCGACGTACCGCGAGCGCTGGGGACGGCGCCGCAGACGTCGCGTTCCGGGTGGAACGAGTCTCGCGCCCACGACCCGACGTCGCCGTCCGCGTGAGCGGGCGGCGAGAGATCGCGAACGCCAGAGACCCCCAGCGCCCTAGAGAGACCCCCAGCGCCAGCGCCCTAGAGAGACCCCCAGCGCCAGCGCCCTAGAGAGACCCCCAGCGCCAGCGCCCTAGAGAGACCCCCAGCGCCAGCGCCC
>Ga0210033_1003067_pt1 | contig 13803 bp, 12 predicted proteins | sample CryGeymeta201501_FD_185465 | JGI IMG/M metagenome (GOLD analysis project Ga0210033, IMG submission 185465) | Groundwater microbial communities from Crystal Geyser aquifers in Utah, USA - Crystal Geyser metaG 2015-01 (SPAdes) (version 2) | ecosystem: Environmental > Aquatic > Deep subsurface >... | reverse complement strand
CGAGCACCGGCGTCGACCTCTCGGATGGCACGAGCGCGCGCTTCGGCGGGACCATCGCCGCGGGCGGCGGCAACGACACCTGGGCGGACTCGGACGGCTACGGCTTTCACGTCGCAAGCGAGACGCGCGTGCAGGCGCGGTTGAGCTTCATCGCCTCCTCGCGCATCTACTCGGTCGCGATCCATCGCGCGGATCGGCACCTGGTCGCTTACTGGGCCATGTCGCGTTCGGGCCAAGCTCGCACCACGCCCATGACCTTGCCCGTGGGCGACTACTTCGTGCACGTGGCGGCCGCCCCGCCCGCGCTCGCCGCGCCCGAACCCTACGTGGTCGAGCTCGTCGCGGGCAGCTTGCCCGGCTGCGCCTCTGCGGCGTCGGCGGGCTACACCGAGACCGAGACTGCGGCCGCGCTCGACAGCAACGACCTGCGCACCGTCGTCCTCGACGGCATGCCTCGCATCACCGACTCCGCCGGGGCCTCCGAGGTGACCGGACTCTCCGTCGTCGACGCCACACCCATGGCCTTCGAAGGCGTCTCGGGGGACGCGCCCACCGGCGCCGACTCCTTCCTCGACCGCGACAGCTATCGCGTGCACACGGGCGCCGACGTTCACGAGCTCGAGGTCTTGTTGGAGCACATCGCCGCCGACGTGAACATGGACGTGATGATCTTCGACGCGGCCGATGGACGCCTCGTCGGCACGGGCATCGCCATCAGCGACTCGCCCGAACACGCCAGCGCCGTGGTCGAGCCCGACCACGACTACGACGTCTGGGTCGGAGCGCGGGACGAGCGCCGCATCGGTGGAGACACGGCGCTGCCCCTGACCTACCAAGCGTCGATCTGTGGCTTCGGAGCGTCGCGATGAGCCGCGCCACCATGAGTCGCTCCATCGTCTGCCTGCTCGGCGTTGCGGCGGCGCTCGCGCTCAGCCTCAGCGTGAATTCCGCCTCGGCCAACGACGTCTACGCCACCTACTGCGGCGGCGTCCTCCCCGATCCCGCGCCCCTCGTCTACACCACGGACGGCACGGTCTGCGTCGCGGGTGACGTGGACTTCGTCTGCCCCGGACGCTTGGGTGTCAACCTGCCTGGTGCAGACGTCTACGCCGTGCGCACGGGCGCGGATCCCTTCAGCGGCGTGCCCATCCACTTCGACGCGCTCGGCGGCTTCGGCAGCTTCTGGGACCAGACCGTGATGTTGCCGCCCCTCGCGCCCGGCCTGTACGACCTGTTCCTCGACGAGCACTGCGACGGCATCCAGACCGCGGACGACGTGCTCAAGGTCGGGGCCTTCCTCGTGGGCGGTGTGCCCATGTGCAGCATGCCTCCGGGACCGCCCGTCGATCCGGGGATCTCCAGCGGCTCCACCTGTCGCGGCGCCTGCGGCGGCGACTGCCCCTCGACTTGCAGCGCGCTGCCGCCCACGACCGCCTGCGAAGAAGACGCCGCGAGCTGTCAGCACGTCGACTGCACCATCACCGGCATGAGCTGCGGCACGCATGAAGGCTGTCGCATCCACGACGACTGCTACGACGCCTGCGCCGCCAGCGGCGGTGGCTTCTGGTGTCGACGCGGTTGCGACGTCGAGTGCCTCGACAGCTACGGCCTGCCCTGCACCGGCTGGGCGCGCGGTCACGGCCCCTACGACGGCACCTTGAACTTCTACAACCCCGTCAGTTCGTCGGGACCCAGCTCCGGGCTCTGCTCCGGGCCCTGTTGAGCGCCTCTCCGGCGGCTCCCTCGCACGTGTCCACCCGTGCGCTGAGCCTGCTCTATGCGGTCGAGAGTTTCCTGGGCGCCAGCCTGCTCTTCGGCCTCGAGCCGATGGTGGGACGCATGCTGCTGCCGACCTACGGTGGCGCCTACTACGTCTGGACCACCGCGCTGACCTTCTTCTCCGGCGCGCTCTTCCTCGGCTACCTGTACGCGCACCTGCTCGCGCGACGCCTCGGGCGCGCGCATCTGCTGGTGCTGCTGGCGGCGCTTCTCTTCATGCCGCTGGTCGTACCGGCGGCGACCGATGCGCAGGCGCCGCTGTTGACGCTGCTCTGGGCGCTGACGCGTGGCGTGCTCGTGCCCTTCGTGGCGCTCGCGACCACCGCCGTCGTGATGCAGCTCTGGTGGACGCGGCTCGCCCTCGACTCGGCCTCCACACATCGGCTCTACGCGGCCTCCAACGCCGGCTCCATGACCGCGCTCCTGACCTACGTGCTCTTCGTGGATCGCGTCTCGGGGCTCGAGCGACAGGGTGTGATCTTCACCGGGCTCTACCTCGCCTACGTGGCGCTGGCGGCGCTGCTCGCGTGGCTGAGTCATCGACGTCCCAGCGTGAGTGAGGTCGTGGGCGAGCTTCCCGTGGCGGAAGACGCGTCGACGGACGACGCGTCGACACCGACTTGGGCGCGCGTGCTGACCTGGCTGGCGCTCGCCGCGCTGCCGTCGGCGCTGCTGCTCGGCGTGACCAACGTGCTGGTCTTCGAGGTCGGCTCCGCGCCCTTCGTCTGGGTGCTTCCGCTCGCGCTCTATCTGCTGAGTTTCGTCGTCGCTTTCAGCGGGCGAGCCCTGCCGCGCTCCGTGGCTCGACTGTGGCCCTTCCTGGCGGCGGTGGGCGTGTTCGCGGCTGTGCGTGGAGAGGGCGGCGGCGAGGAGCTGTCGCTCGTGCTTCACCTCGTGGTGCTCTTCGTGCTCGCGCTGGTCGCGCACACGGAGCTCTACCGTCGACGCGGGCCGGCCGAGAGGCTGACGCACTTCTACCTCGCGGTCGCGCTCGGTGGCTGGATCGGTGGCGCGCTGGTGGCATGGGTCGCACCCAGCGTGCTCTCGAGTCTGCTCGAGTATCCGCTCGCGCTGGGCGGCCTGTGTCTGACCTTCGCCATCCTGCGGCGTCGCGAGCTGCGCACACTCTCGCGTCCCATGATCGCGTTGGGCGTGGTCTTCGCGCTCGCGCTCGTCGGCGCCGCGGCCGTCTCGCCGGACGCGCAGGCCCAGCGTGAGGTGCTGACGCGCAGTCGCAGTCCCTACGGTCTCTATCGCGTCACCCGCGTCGAGATCGACGGCGTCCGTTATCGCGAGCTGATGAGCGGTCGCATCGTGCACGGTCGCGAGCGCGAGGGCGACGCGCACCCGGAGCCGCTGGCCTACTACCATCGCACGGGGCCGCTCGGAGACGTGACGCGCGCGCAGCTCTCGCTGCATCGCATCGGCGTCGTCGGCCTCGGCGTGGGCGCCACGTCGGCGACCTTCGACACGGCCGGGCGCATCCTCTTCTACGAGATCGATCCCGAGGTGCTCAGGCTCGCGCGCCGCTACTTCCATTTCCTGCGCGACGATCCGCGGCTCGAGTTCCGCACGGGCGACGCGCGGCGCGTGCTGGCGCGAGAGCGGGCCGAGCACGCTGCGCCCCTCGATCTCCTGCTCGTGGACGCGTTCACGGGCGATGCCGTGCCGACGCATCTGCTGACGCGTGAGGCGCTGCAACTCTACATGGCGCGCGTGCGCCCCGGCGGCGTCGTGCTCGTCCACGCCTCGAACCTCTACTACGACCTCACCTCTGTGCTCGCGTCCACGGCGCGTAGCACGGGACTCGCGGCCGCCTACCGCGTGCACGACTCACCCCTCGCGCCCGGTCAGACCCCGAGCCGCTACTTCGCCCTCGCGAGGCGGCCCGGGGCGCTCGACGGATTGGTCGCCCTGGGCTGGCACCGCACACGCGCCGGCGACGGCATCTCCGACATTGCCCCCTTCACGGACGACCACGCAGACACCTTCGGCGCCTTCCTGCGCGCGCTCTGATGACGGCGCTTGCCACTTCGGCGTCGTCTCCGTGCGCCCCCTTCAGGCGTCGCGCCAGTCGGGACGGATCGCGCGCCAGTGGTCGAGGCCCCCGCGCGTATCACCTCGCCATGTGGTTCGCGCGTCCCGACCGCGGGGACAGATCCACGCACGTATCAGCGGCTGTGAAGGGCGGCGCGAATGAGATTGGGAGGCTCGGCGGGCCGTGGTATCAAGGCTCGATGGACAGCTTGAAGATCCTTCGTCTGTGGGCCGCCTGCGCGTGGGCCGATCAGAAGATGCACCCGGGCGAGGCGGCGGCGATGGAGCGTTTCATCGCGGCGAGTGACTTCACGGACGCGGAGCTGGTCGAGGCGCGCCGCTTCTTGGCCGCACCGCCCGCGGTGAACATGGACGAGGTGCGCGACCTGCCGCCCGCGGCGCGCGAAGGCGTCTATCGCGCCGCCCGCGGCATCGTGAAGCTCGACCGCGTGGTCACGGACGACGAGGTCGCGTTCCTGGCCCGCCTGCGCGACGCGCTGGACCTCGACGAGCGCATCATCGCCCGCATCGAAGCCGAGTAGCGACCCTCGGCGACCGGGAGACTGGGACGACTCGTCGCTAGAAGCGGCGGCCGATGCGGACGGAGGCGCCGAAGGTGGCGGCGCTGGTCTTGCCCATCAGGAACATGAACTCGGGTTCGGCCTCGAGGAAGTAGTCGCTGTGCATGTGCCACGAGACGACCGGTCCGACGCGCAGCATGAGCGAGGTCCTGCGGCTGCCGGTGGTGGTGCGGAAGAAGCCCACGTCCGCGCCCGCGCCGATGTGCAGCGGGATGTCGGTGAAGAAGCTCAGCAGGTAGACCCCGCCGACGTTCATGCCGAAGCCGGTAGCGGCGCCGAAGCCGACCTCGAGGCCTCCGCGCAGCTGGAAGCCGGGCAAGAGGCCGAAGGAGCGACCCACCTTGAGCTCGACGGAGCCGAGCACGCCGCCGTTGCCGTTGGCTTGATGGCTTATCAGCGGCCGGAAACCGAGACCGGCGTGCACCATGGTCGAGGCCGGGATGCCGTAGCGTTCGCGGTTGGTCCAGGCGTGCGCCGCGTCCTCTTCCTGGCGTTGGCGCTCGCGTTCGGCGAGGTCACGACGCGCTTGCTCTTCGGTTTCACGGGCCGCGGCCTCACGGGCGGCGGCCTCGGCGGCGGCCTGCGCGGCGGCCTCGGCGGCGGCTTGCTGAGCTGCGGCTTCGGCATCGCGCGCGGCGGTGTCATCACCCGCCAGGCGACCTGCGTCGTCGCCGAGACCTTCGGGTCGCAGCATGGCCGCCATGATCTCGTTCAGGCGCTCTTGCTCGCGTGAGGTGCGCACCTCCGCCTCGAGCTCCTCCACGCGCGAGTCGGGCGCGTAGCCCACGCGCACGATCAGGTGGTAGCCCTCGGGCTGGGGCGTGGCCCGCGCCGTCACCACGTACTGGGCCTGCTGCATGTCCGCGACCGCGCGCATCTCGTTGGCGGTGGTCGGCAGATCCGACGGGTCGACCTCCGTCGCGTTGGCGTCCGTCAGAGCCTGGTGCCCGGCTGCGCGCACGGCGTTGCCCAGGTTCTCCTCGACCCGGTCCAGATCCTCCACCGAGAGCTCGCCCGTGGGCCGGAGCACGACCACCCGCTCGGCGTGAGCCACACTGGTGAAGCCGACCGCGAAGAGCAGGGCGAGCGTGAACGGCAAGAGGGCGCCGAGGGTCGATCGAGAACCCGTGTTCACGGATTGGGTCAATGCAGGCATGGCAGACCTGAATGAAGCAAGGGTCGATCCAACCTCATTCATGGCGCGCCTCCGTGGCCCCGAGGGCCTGGATCACGTCCTCGGGCGCCTGCACGAGCTCGATCAGCACGCCTTCGCCGCTCAGTGGATGAGCCTCGTCAGGGCGTGGGTGGATGAAGCAGACGTCGTGACCCGAAGCGCCGCGTCGGATGCCGCCGGGGGTGAAGCGCATGCCGCGCGCCTCGAGCCAGTCCACGGCCTTGGGCAGATCGTCGACCCACAGCCCGATGTGGTTCAGCGAGGGCGTATCCACCTTGGGACGCGCCGCGGGATCCACGGGCTCCATCAAGTCGATCTCGACCGCGTGCACCCCGCGCCCGAGATCGAGGATCTCCTCGTCCACGTTCTCACGCTCGCTCCGGTACACGGTCTTCGCGCTCAGCCCGAAGGTGTCGACCCAGAGCGCGTGCAGAGCGCTTCGATCCGGCGCGCCCAGCGCTACCTGTTGAATCCCCAACACACGGAACGGTCGCGTCATGCAGGCGAGCCTGCCATGGCCGAAGCCTGGCGTCAGGTCATCGGTAGCGGGGGCGCGGCGCGGAGCTGGGCACAGCGCGCGGACGCCCTCGGCGCTCGTGTCGTATGCTCGCAGGTCACGAATCGGCTCCCCGTGGGCACTCGTGGATGGAGGTCCCGCGCCATGCGCATCGCTCTCGTCTTCATGCTCTTGCTCTCGTTGCCCGCGCTGGCCGGCGCCCAACCTTCGGGGGAGCGGCTGAGCACGCGCGCGGCGCCACTGGCCGATGACGTCGTCCGCGTGGTCACGCACTGGGGCATGGACAGCGGGAGCGCGCAGCTGCGCGTGCCCGGCGTGCCGGCGGCAGAGCTCTACGACGGCGTCGGAGCGGCCACACTGGTCGCGGGTCATGACCAGGTGCTGGTGGCGTACGCGACCGAGGGCGCGCACAGCGCGTTCCTCTACCGGATCGTGCGTCGCGAGGGCGGACACGCTTCGCTGGGCGAGGTCGTGCGCGTCGAGCGTCTCAACACGCGCCGCGACGTGCCCTTCAGCGTGGTCGCCACGGCCACGGCGGACGGTTTCGCCATCTTCTATCAGGAGATCCAGGCCGACGATCCCTCCGCGGCCCACACTTACCTGGTGCGGGTCGGCGCGGACGGCGCGGCTCTTGGCGCCGCCCGCGAGGTCGCCGTGCCGTGGTCGCTCGCCGCCGCTATCGACAACGGCCACGGCTTTCACCTGGCGCTGATCTACCCCGGCGACGCCAACGGCATGCGCCTGAGCATGGTCGCCCTCGACACCAACGGCAGGCCACAGCAGCACCCGGATTGGTCGAGTCGGCCGGGCATGATCGACGACGTGCACCTGGTGCGTCACGGCGCCGCCATCGTCGCCTTCTATCGCGGCGGAGACGGCGGTGACCGCCTGCTCGAGCGCGACGTCACGTCGATCGGATCGTGGGGGCAGAATCCGCCGCCGGCTCGCGACCACGGTCGCTTGCGACAGAGCGAGGCCATCTTGATCCGCGTCCACGACGGCGCCCCCAGCGCCGACCACGTGCCCGCCTCCGCCGACTGAGCCGCTGCGGATGCGCGCGGGTGCGAGACGGTCGCGAAGACGAGGCGACCGGCGCACACGGTTCGTGTCTGGTATCGTCACTCCATGGGTCAACCGTCGTTGCGGATTGGTGGCAAGGGAGGCTGTGCGCAGCCTGGCTTCGGCCTGGCCAGGTTGTGAGCACGTACACCTACGCACTTGAAGAGTTGTACTCGGACCAAGACTACGATTGGGTCGTCGATACCATTCCAGCCGTCCTGGCATGGGTCCCAGGGAAGAGCCAACGAAAGAACACTCAGCCGTTTCGCTTCCCGCTTCGACACCTCGTTCGTAACCAGACGGTGTCCCATGAGCTGGACCTGTCGTGGAGCACTGAGAAACTACTGGCCCGGGACGCCGAGGTGCTACGGCGCGCAGACAGACTGCGCACTGGCAAGACAGTGCACCGTGAACACATGACCGAGGTCGCTGCCTACGGCCTGACGCTGGTCGCGATCTCGGTCCTGATGCCTGGGCGTCGCGTCACGGGGATGAACCTCGGGGTGGCGCCCGATTTTCTGTTCGACGCGACACCCGGTCGTATCACTGGCGTGGAGACAGCTGGGCGGTCGACTGGAGGCTGGGGTGCACTGGGTCGCCTGGCCGACGGAACGCGGACCGAGCCTGGCAAGCGTGCCCAACTACTTGCCCGAAACGACATCGCCGAAGTTCATCTCTCGCTGTGGTGTGGCTCTGCACGTTCGATGCTGATGGAGCAGGTCAGACCATGAACATGGACGTCTACGCTAGCGCGCGTGCAATGAGTGGGAAGCTGAAGTTGAAGGCGAAGGCGCGTCTTGCAGATGGAAGAGCATCTGAGGTGTTCGAGGCCTGTGTATTGCTCCACGAGGCTGCAAGGGAAGAACGCCGCGCAGTTCGCTTGGTCGACGCTCCGCAGGTGACCCGATTTGCAGCTCTCGTCGAGGCGTGCTTCTGCCTCGTTGAGGGGCTCGACCCCCACACTGCCGGCGAGATCTACTCCATGCTGTATCAGGAACGAGCAGGCATGGACTCCGAGATGGTTTCCGCTTTGTTGTCACGGCTCACGCCTCGATACGAGGCCCTGCAGAGGAAGTACGCTGATGCAGTAGGCGAGCTGGTGGTGCTCAAGGGCAACCTGCCGCTCGTGCCCACCTCAGAAGGCCAGATTCGAAAGGCTCGAGCCGAGGCCAAGCGGATGACATCCAGCTTCCCTGGGGTGGCCGGATGGTGGTGGGTGACCTATCGATTGGAAGATGCGAGTGACCAGGCTGCCCTCGCATGGGAAGCGCTCTCCAGTGCTCGGAGACTCGAGCCCGACAACATGCGCTTTGAAGCCATCAGTCTGCTTGCCGCCACGAAGGCGCTGGATCACGACGCTGCCGACGAATATGTCGCTGGAGTTCGCGGTCGTCTCGACGCGAATGCTCCGGAACTTTGTCTCATGTACGCTCTAGCCGAACTCCGGCTCGCTCGGAACACGCCAACCACCGATCGGGACGAGCGGTGGCGTGGAGCGCAAGTGGCAGTGCGAGCAGGGCTCGCGGGCGAGCCGGCTCCGAAGTTGCTGAAGAACCTTCGTGCCACGGATCTCCTGCTTGAGTCGTACATTCGACATGAGCGGCCCTCGGTCGAGTTGCTCTACCTCGCCGGGCTTCACGAACTCGCGATTCGAGCTGGCGCCGATGAGGATGTGGGAGAACTCCTGACCCGCGAGGTTGCCGCCGCGGCGTGAGGCCTCCGCCGACTGAGCCGCCGTGGCTGCGGGCGCCTGGTTCAAGGCCAGTCGACGTCCACCTGGAAGGTCTCCGTCCCGACCTGGCCCGTGAAGGTCGTGTGGTTGTCGGCGTCGACGTAGTCGGTCAGGTCGAGCGTCTGCCAGTGTAGCCCAGGCTCCACCGTGAACGCCGGCTCGTCGATCAGGAGAGGGTCCGCGCAGTCGTTGTTGATGGTCACCTGCTGCCATCGGCCGCAATCCGGCTCGGCGTCGCGGGCTGTGATTTCGAAGCAGGTCGTCGCGGTCGGGGTCGGCGTCACCACGAGCACGGGCTGGTGCCGGCAGGGTGCTCCATCTCCGGGTCCCATCAGCAAACAACCGCTCGCGAAGACCGGAGTGACGGCGAGCAGGGCGAAGAGGACGATCTTGCGAAGAGTGTGAGTCATCGGCGTCATGATTGCAGGAAGAGCAAGTGATCTGCCACACGCGCATCGAGCGAATCTGCGAGGCCTGCGTCCTCGGACCGCTTCGACGCCCGCGTGACTGGCACATCCTGGCATCGGGGCGGGTCGACGAGTTCACGCTCGTTGCGAGAGCGAGCTGCGCGGCTCAGAGCCAGTCGATGGAGATCTGGAATTAGCAGGGCCTGCGTCCACCATCAGCAGACAACCGGTCGAGAAGAAGAGCGGCCGCGAGCGCCGCGAGGAACGAGGCAGTGTGAAGTAGGTAGTTCATGGGCTCGGGTAGGGCACGACGCATGCCAGTCCGATCTGCGCGGCCTGTTGCCTGGTGTCGACAGCGCGAACGCAACTTCTTGCGCCCTTGGCACAGCCGCCCGCGACACAGGTCGAGTCCGCCAGCGCTCAGGGCGCGTGCATGCTTGCCGGGCCGTGCGGGTCACGTAAGCTGGGCGCGTGAAGACCTCGCTGACGGGCATCAAGCCGACCAATATTCCCCACCTGGGCAACTACCTGGGCGCGATTCGCCCGGCGCTCTCCCTCGCCCAGCAATTCCGCACCTACTACTTCATCGCGGACTATCACGCGCTGACGAGCATGCGGGATCCGGAGGCACTGTCCGGGCACATCCGTGACGTGGCGGCGACCTGGCTCGCGGCGGGCCTCGATCCCACCGAGACCTTGCTCTACCGGCAGTCGGACGTGATCGAGGTCTTCGAGCTGAGCTGGATCCTGAGCTGCCTGCTCGCGACGGGTCAGCTCGAGCGCGGCCACGCCTACAAGGACGCCGTGGCCAAGGGGCAGGCGCCGAACGTCGGCCTCTTCAACTATCCCGTGCTGATGGCGGCGGACATCCTGCTCTACGACACGGACGTCGTGCCCGTGGGCAAGGATCAGCTCCAGCACGTGGAGCTCACGCGCGACGTGGCGCAGCGCTTCAACCACATCTATGGCGACGACTTCCCCATCCTGGTCGTGCCTGAGGCGCACATGTCCGACGCGCCTCTGCTGCCGGGCACGGACGGCGAGAAGATGAGCAAGTCGCGCGGCAACTCCATCCCGCTCTTCGCGCCCGCAAAGCAGCTGAAGAAAGTGGTGATGGGCATCAAGACGGACTCCAAGGGCCTCGAGGATCCGAAGGATCCGACGAGCTCCGCGGTGGTGGCTCTGCTCGAGCAGATCTCGCCCGAACGCGCGGTCGTGGTCAGCGAGAAGCTGCGCGCCGGTGGCTACGGTTGGGGTCACGCCAAGCAGGAGCTGTACGAAGCGCTGGAAGAAGAGCTCGGACCTTTGCGTGAGCGCTACGGCGCCTTGCGCTCGGACGAAGCCAAGCTCGACGAGATCCTGCACGACGGCGCCGCGCGTGCTCGCGCCATCGCCCGTCGCACCATCGGTCGCGTGCGTTCGGCCATCGGCATCGATCCGCCGCCGAAGGATCGCGTGACCCTGCTGCTGCGCAAGAGCTGAGACAGCCGCGCGGCTTCGTCGCCTGAACGCGACTCGCGCGAGCGCGTCGCCTACGTTCGAGACTTGATGCGGGAGCCTGGGATCAGGTCGCGCTGGCTTCGGTCGCGGCGGTCGCTGTCGCGGGCGCGGCAGGTGTGGCGCTCTCGAGGTTCTCGCCGCCGCTGCTCGGGACCTCGGCCAAGAGGCCCGGATCTCCGTCGGCGACGGTCTCCTCGATCAGGCGGTAGCCGCCGATGGAGGACTCCCACTTCTGATGCAGCGTCGTCTCCGCGAGCATCATCGTGTCGGTCGAGTACCAGCGCACGACTACGGTACTCGTCGCCTGGCTGCGGTCTTCGCCCACCTCGACGCCGAGGATCTCGGTGTCCGCCACGCGAATCGCCCGGCCCCAGCCTCGATGGGTGGCGCGATACTCGCTCTGCAGACCCGGCGCGACTTGCGCCAACGCGAGGTCGATACGCGTCCAGCGCGCCTGATCGTTCAGCTCGATCACCGAGTCGCGCAGGCGCTCCTCGGAGCTGATGTTGTTGAAGATACAGCCGCTGAGGAGGAGACAACCGAGGAGCAGTGCGAGTCGCATGCCTCGACGCTAGTGCTAGCCGGATCCGGCGGGCAAGAAATCGGCACCTCCACGGCTCGGCCCGTGCTATGCGCGGGGCATGCCCTTCGTGATCGGCATCGCTGGAGGCACCGGCTCCGGCAAGACCACCATCGCACGCCGCATCGCGGCCTCCGTCCCCGCGGAGAGCGTCTCCACCCTCGAGCACGACAGCTACTACTGCGACCGTCCGGACCTGACGTACGAGGAGCGCTGCGCCCTCAACTTCGATCATCCGCACTCGCTCGAGACCCCGCTCCTGGCCCAGCACCTGACCGAGCTGCGCGCTGGCCAGGCGGTCGACGCTCCGATCTACGACTTCAAGACGCACACGCGCAGTGACGAGAGTCGGCGCGTGGAGCCCACACCCGTGATCGTGGTCGAGGGCATCCTCGTGCTCGCCGAGCGCAGCCTGCGCGAGCTCTTCGACATCAAGATCTTCGTCGACACCGACGCGGACATCCGCGTCTTCCGCCGCATCCGCCGCGACATCGAGCAGCGCGGCCGCGAGTTCGAGTCGATCCGCGAGCAGTACTACCGCACCGTGCGCCCCATGCATCTGCGCTTCGTCGAGCCCTCCAAGCGCTGGGCCGACATCATCATCCCGGAGGGCGGAGACAACCGCGTCGCCCTCGATCTCGTGCTGACCAAGCTGCGCAGCGTGCTGCGGCACGCCACGAGCTCGCTGCCGCCCATGCCCTGAGGCGCGCTAGATCAGCAGGGTCGCGCAGCCGAGGGCCACGTCCACGCTGCCCGTGGTGTCGTCCTCGAAGATGCGGCAGGTGTTGGGGCAGACCACGATCTGATCGGGGGCGGCCGGGTCGCCTTCGTAGTACCAGCCCTGGTCCGTGCAGCCCGTGTAGTCACCGACGTTGGGGACGGTGGTGGTGGTTCCGTCCACGAGCGTATGCACCACGTTCACGCGCATGGGATCGAAGCTCATGCCGGCGGGAGGCTCGGGGATCGCGTAGACGCAGGGCAAGGGCATGGCCACGGCGAGGGTGGTCGAGAGATCGTGGAAGAGCCCGCTCCAGTCCTCGCTGCAGATGGAGAACTGGCGCCCACCGGTCATGGTCGAGAGCGACCAGTAGATGTCGGCGTTGTCGGCGGCCTCGCCCGAGGGGCCCGCGCAGCCGGGCATGGAGAAGCCGATGCCGAAGGGCGTGTGGCTCGAGCCCGGTGGTGAGGCGATGATGTGGAAGCGGAAGTTCTTGCCCAGCATGCCTCGCATGGCGCTCACGAAGGCCGCCGCCCCCATGTCGCTCTCGTCGTCCGTGATGTCGATGAAGTTCATCACGGCGTTGCGGCGCAGGAAAGCGCTGTATGTGGGGTAGGCCGAGAGCAGGATGTCGAGCGAGTCGTGCGAAGCGACCGAGACGTTGACGCGCAGGAAGCGTGAGGCGTCGGTGCCCAGCGGGGCCGGCACCTCGACGAAGCCGGGCGCGGTGATGAACACCACGTGCAGGTCGATGCCGACGCTGGCGAAGGCCGCGGCGAAGCTGTTGATGTTGGTCTGAACCAGCGACGCCTCTTCGCTCATGGAGCCCGAGTTGTCGATGATCCACACGATGTCCACGGGCGTGAAGCCGGTCATGGCCGCCACGCGCACGGCCGCGCACTCGCCGGTTCCAGAGTCGAGCGCTGGGGTGAGGGAGCACTCCGAGATGCCCGCGCAGTCGGGGTCGGCGCAATCCGTCAGGCCGTCGAGATCCTGATCGACGCCGTCGAGGCAGCTCGAGCGGCTATTCTCGGGCGTGCCGCCCCCATCCGTCGTGGTGCCGCCGTCCGTGCCTCGGCGTGGTCCGCCCCCCGCGCTGGCGGAGCAGCCCACGAGCAAGCAGAAAACCAAGCCGGGGACCCACGCCGAGCTGCGGCGGGGCCTCGAAAGAGAGTGCCCATTCACGCGCGCAGCATAGCGGCGCCGCTGTGCACTCACCAAGGCCCCCCCTGGGCGAGCGAATCAGTGGCCGGGGGCGTGGGCTTGCGCGGCGCGGTCGTTGGGGTCGAGCTCGAGCGCCCGACGATAGGCCTGCGCGGCACCCGAGGCGTCGCCCGCGGCGGTGAAGGCGTCGCCCAGGAGGACCTGGTAGCTCGCTCGGTTTCGACGTCGCCTCGTGGCCTTCTGTGCCCACTCGACCGCGTGCGCGCCGTCGCCCACCGCCAGGTAGTAGCGGGCGAAGACCTCCATCGCGTGCGGGTTCAGCGGGTAGAGTTCGATCGCTTGGGTGAGGGCGGCGTGGGCCTGGGCCGTCGCGCCGCTGTCGAGGTCGCGTCGTGCTTGCGCGACCAGCGCGTCCGAGGCCTCACCGGGATCCGCGGGAAGGTCTGCGGCTGGGGCTTCGGGCTGGGCCTCGGGCTGGGCCTCGGGCTGGGCCTCGGGTTCGGGCTGGGCTTCGGGTTCGGGCTGGGCCTCGGGTTCGGGCTGGGCCTCGGGTTC
>Ga0210033_1003057_pt1 | contig 13837 bp, 11 predicted proteins | sample CryGeymeta201501_FD_185465 | JGI IMG/M metagenome (GOLD analysis project Ga0210033, IMG submission 185465) | Groundwater microbial communities from Crystal Geyser aquifers in Utah, USA - Crystal Geyser metaG 2015-01 (SPAdes) (version 2) | ecosystem: Environmental > Aquatic > Deep subsurface >... | reverse complement strand
ATTCACCGGCAAGCTGCGCCACCGCCCCGAATTCGGTGGTGCAGACCGGGGTGAAATCCTTGGGATGCGAAAAGATGATGGCATAGCCATCGCCGATCCAGTCGTGGAAATGAATGGTCCCGGCGGTGGACTCGGCGGTGAAATCGGGGGCGGTATCGTTGATGCGGATGGACATGGTGACCTCAATATTATCAGATTGAAGGATACAGATAGTCTTTCGCGGCGACGATTCCACCCCCGAACGCGCATCTCAGCGTCGCCGCACCCAGCTTTCAGCGCGGTGTAGCAATGCCAGCCACCAGGTTCGTTTCACATCCCTGTAGACGAAAGGCCGTCGCACGGTCGGATCGCAGGGTGTCAGGAAATCCTCGGCCACCGGCCATTGGCTGAGCGGTCGGGTGGCAAAGCGGGCTACCTCGGCGGCGGTCATGTCACGAAAGGCCTTGACACCCGGACCGGTCAGCCGTGCGGCGATTCGTGCAGCCAGCGACTTGCGTCGGTTGCGAAACACCGGCACCTCGGGCAGGTAGAAGATGAATGGTTCCCCCAGCGTCGGCATGTCCGAAAACAGCCGCCGCGCCTGCTGCACATTGCCACGCTCGGAATCGCCAAACTGCCAACCCGCCGCGCGCAACTGCGCCACATGGCCGATGCAGACATCGAAATAGGCAATCCGCTTCGCCTGTTCCGCCGGTGAGGCCCCGTCGCGCAACCGGTAGCAGCGCGGCGTTTCCTGCGGCACGCACTGGCGGTGATGCCGTTTCATGCTGATCGCCTTGAAGAAAACCGGGCCGACGAAGGCCCGCCGCTGGTCTTCGGCGAACAGCGCGGCGATGGCAGCCAGATCCGCCTCGCCCACCGGCCGCACCATCTGCATGTCCTCTTGCAGGAACAGAATCCACGGGGTTTCCGCCGCCATCAGCGCCGTCTGCATATTGCTATAAAGCCCGCCGAGACGCCGGGCATCGCTGCTTTCGGGCGTGATCACCGACACGCCCAGATCGGCCAGCACAGCTTTCGTCGCCGGATCGTCCGAGTTGTCGTCATAGACCCGGATCACCGCGCCCGGCAGGTTGCGCTGCACCGACCGCACGCAATTGCGCAAGAATTCGCCGCGGTTATAGGAAAATACCGCCACCGTCAGCATGCTGCCCCCTTTCGCGCCAGCCAGTCCAGCGCGACGCGATCTTCAACCTCGTCAGCCTCGATGTTCGCGACGATGCGGCGCACCCGCCGCCCGTGCCCGGTGATTTTGGTCGAGGGAAATACCCCGCGCCCGATCTTTTCCGCCACCTCGGCCTCGGAGCGCGCATAGTAATGGTTCAACTGCAGATGCGCGGTCGAATAGAAGGCGCGCCGGTTGCGGCTGGAATGGGTGAAGACCTCACCCTTGTCGTTGCAGGTCTCGGGCTTGGCGTCGGTCTCGATCGCATGCACCCCGATGGCGGTGACATGGCAGGGATCGACGATGCACTTGAAATTGCGCACCCCGCGCTGATCACTCATCGGGTCGGCCGCGCGGCGCAGATAGTTGGCGACCATCCCGCCCGCAGGCGGCACCAGGTGACCACTCCGCCCGAACATGTGCCACGGCAGGCTGATGTTGCGGCAATCTTCAAGCTGTGCCAGTGCCCCCGGCAGATCATCGGCCTGCACCGGCACCAGAAACTCGTCGGTGTCGATGAACGCCATCCAGCGCCAGCGTGCGCCGAAATTGCGCACCGCATGGCCATAGGCCAGCACCTGATTGTGAATCTCGCGGCCCGACCGCGCGTCGCGCAGCACCTGATCCCAGGGCAGCAGCGTCAGCACCTCTTCCGGCAGCGCCGCGCGCAACGCCGCCAGAGTGCCATCGCGGCAACCGTTGTCATAGACGTAGAAATGCGCCGCCCCGGCCAGGGCATGAAACCGCGCCCATTCGGCGATATGGCGTTCCTCGTTGCGCACGATCAGCACGATCGCCAGCCCGGCCCGACCCGGCAGCGCGGTCGGCGGATCAAGCGCGATCCGGGTGATGCTGCCTGGCCATTTCAGAAACCCGAACATCCTGCCCCCATCCGTTGTCCGCCTTTACCAGCCCGCGCCCCAGTTGCAAAGCGCCAAGGCCAAGTGCCAATCGCGACATTTTCCGTCGCGTCGCTACTTGCCTGCGCCGGCGCGCAATGTCACCTTGCCGCGCAACCCGGAGGTTCCCATGACCCTGCAACGCAATTTCTACATCAACGGCCAGTGGGTGGCCCCCGCCGCCGCGCGCGACTGCGCCGTGATCGACCCCTCGACCGAAGAGCCCTGCGCCATCATCAGCCTTGGCGATGCCGCCGATACTGATGCCGCCGTGGCTGCCGCCAAGGCCGCCTTTCCGGCCTGGGCCGCCACCCCGCCCAGCCTCCGCCGCGCCCATGTCGAACGCATCCTTGGCCAGTATGAACTGCGCGCCGAAGAAATGGCCGCCGCCATCAGTCTCGAGATGGGCGCGCCGATCGACATGGCCCGCGCCAGCCAGGCCCCCTGCCTGCCGTGGCATCTGAAGAACTTCCTGACTGCGTTCGATAGCATCGCGTGGGTCCGCCCGCTTGGCCCCCATGCCCCGAACGACCGTATCGCGCTGGAGCCGATCGGGGTGGTCGGGCTGATCACGCCGTGGAACTGGCCGATGAATCAGGTCACGCTCAAGGTCATTCCGGCCCTGCTGGCGGGCTGCACCTGCGTGTTGAAACCTTCGGAAGAAGCCCCGCTGTCGTCGCTGCTGTTCGCGCAGTTCGTGCATGATGCGGGCCTGCCGGCCGGGGTGTTCAATCTGGTCAACGGCGATGGCCCCGGCGTCGGCAGCCAGCTTTCATCCCACCCCGATGTCGAGATGATCAGCTTTACCGGCTCGACCCGCGCCGGGCGCGCGATTTCCATCGCCGCCGCGCAAAGCCTGAAACGGGTGGCGCTGGAGCTGGGCGGCAAGGGTGCCAACCTGATCTTTGCCGACGCTGACGACCAGGCGGTCGAGCGCGGCGTGCGTCATCTGATGAACAACTCGGGCCAGTCATGCAACGCGCCCTCGCGCATGCTGGTCGAGCGCCCGGCCTACGCCCGCGCGGTCGAAATCGCCGCAAAGGTGGCAAATTCGATCAAGGTCGGCTCAGCGCATGAACCCGGCAAGCACATCGGCCCGGTGGTCAATCAACGCCAATACGACCAGATTCAGGGCTACATCCGATGCGGCATCGACGAGGGCGCGCGCCTGATCGCCGGCGGCCCCGGCCGCCCCGACGGAATCAACCGCGGCTTTTTCGTGCGCCCCACGGTATTCGCCGATGTCACCCCCGCCATGACCATCGCGCGCGAGGAAATCTTTGGCCCGGTGCTGGCGATCCTGCCGTTCGAGACCGAAGCCGAAGCGGTGGCGATCGCCAACGACACCCCTTACGGCCTGACCAACTACGTCCAGTCGCAGAGCGGCCCGCGCCGCAACCGGCTGGCGCGCGCCTTGCGCTCTGGCATGGTCGAGATGAACGGCAAGCCGCGCGGCGCGGGCAGCCCGTTCGGCGGCGTCAAATCCTCGGGCCGGGCGCGTGAGGGCGGCATCTGGGGGATCGAGGAATTTCTTGAGGTCAAGGCGATCTCGGGCTGGGACAGCAGCGCTGATTGACGCCATTCTCGCGGACCCGGAAACGTGACGGCTGCGCGCGTCTGGCGGTCTCAGCCTGCCGCCAGCCCCGGCACCGGAATCCCGAAGGTCTGCGCCAGCAGAATGAAATTCAACACCAGAACCACGGTTGCGCCAACCAGCGCCAGCACGCGGGTTGCCGGGCGGTTGACGAACGCCCCCATGATGTCGGCCCGCCCGGTGAATATGATCAACGCGATCATCGGCACCGGCAGGGCGATCGACAGGATCACCTGACTGATCACCAGGGCATTGGTGGCATTGACGCCAAGCGCCACCACCACGAAAGCCGGAACCATCGTGACCAGTCGGCGCAGCCAGACCGGGATGTGAAAGTTGACAAACCCCTGCATGATCATCTGCCCCGCCATGGTGCCCACGACCGAGCTCGAAACCCCCGAAACGATCAGCGAAATCAGAAACACGGCGGCAGCGGCCCCGCCCAGCAGCGGCGTCAGGGTGTGATAGGCGGTCTCGATTTCCGCGACATCGCTGTGGCCCTGATGAAACGCGCTTGCCGCCATCATCACCATCGCAAGGTTGACCAGCCCGGCCACCGCCAGTGCCAGCACCACCTCGATGTTGGAAAACCGCAGCAGCTTGCGCCGCTCGGCCTCGTTGCCGACCACGGCGCGGTTCTGGGTCAGACCGGAATGCAGATAGATCGCATGCGGCATTACGGTGGCGCCGATGATCCCGACCGCAATGGTCAGCGCCGCAGCGTCCGGCAGTTGCGGCGTCACCATGCCAAGCGCCGCCTGGCCCCAGGCAATCGGGGCAATGAAGACCTCGATGAAATAGCACAGCCCGATCACCGCAACCAGGGTGCCGATGATCAGCTCCATCGGGCGAAAGCCGCGCCGGTCGAACATCAGGATGGCGTAGGTCACGATCGCCGTCACCACCATGCCCGACATCAGCGAGATGTCGAACAGCAGCGCCAGCCCGATTGCGCCGCCCAGAAACTCGGCCAGATCGGTGGCCATGGCGGCAATCTCGCTGACCGCCCACATCGCCCAGACCACCGGGCGCGAAAAGTTGTCGCGGCACATCTCGGCCAGATTGCGCCCGGTGACGATGCCCAGCTTGGCCGACAGGCCCTGAAACAGCATGGCGATCAGGTTGGCCATCACCACCACCCACAGCAGGCTGTAGCCATAGCCCGCCCCGGCCCGGATGTTGGTCGCGTAATTGCCGGGGTCCATGTAGGCGATCGAGGCGATGATCGCAGGCCCGGCGAACAGCAGCACCGATCCCGGCCCGCTGCGGGTGCCGGCCAGCACCTCGCGGATACCCGCCTTGGTGCGGCCGGTCATCGAGCGTGAAGAGTGGCCGACGGTCATTGCGGTCTTGTCCTGCGGATCAAACGCCACCAATAAAGCCATGGCTACACTTATGTCAATTGGCGATATCGTAAAGACTCTGGTCGAAAGTGGCGCAAGATGAACGAATGGTTTGCAAAGTGAAGCCATGGCTGTATCCTGTGCCAACCGTTCCAGATACCGCAGGCCCGCAGGGCAGGGGGGAAAGTGTCCGACACCATGCCAGAAGATGGCCTCCACCCGCCAGCCGAGCGTTTCAGCCAGGCCAGAAATGCCCAGTCGATGGCGTTGCTGGAAGACTACACCGAGCTGATTGATGATCTGACCGTCGAGCTGGGCGAGGCCCGCATCACCGACATCGCGGCGCGGATGGGGGTTACCCACCCCACCGCAACCAAGGCGGTTGCGCGTCTGAAGCGCGAAGGCCTTGCGACCGCGCGCCCCTATCGCGGGGTGTTCCTGACCACCACCGGCTCTGCCATGGCCGACCGCGCCCGCAAACGTCATCGCATGGTGCTGGACGTTCTGCTGGCCATCGGTGTGCCGCCGGATGCTGCCGAGATGGACGCCGAAGGGATCGAGCACTACGTCTCGCAAGAAACCTTGGCGGCCTTTGCCGCCTTCCTTGGCCGCCAGACGCAAACCTGATCGCACCCTCGCGTAAATCCACTTTCCACTTGGCGCAGGAATCGGCTAGGTGTTCGGCATGACCTGGACGCTGCCCAACACCCTGACCTTCCTGCGCCTGCTCGCCGCGCCCGGTGTGGCGGTGATGTTTCTCTATTTCCACCGCCCCTGGGCCGACTGGTTTGCGCTGACCCTGTTCATCAGCGCCGCGATCACCGATTTCTTTGACGGCTATCTGGCCCGGCTGTGGAAACAGGAATCCAAATTCGGCGCGATGCTGGATCCGATTGCCGACAAGGCGATGGTGGTGATCGCGCTGCTGATCATCACCGGCTATTCCGGCATGAACCCGTGGCTGATCCTGCCCGCCACCGCGATCCTGTTTCGCGAAGTGTTCGTGTCGGGCCTGCGCGAATATCTTGGCGCCACCGCCGGGCGGCTGCGGGTGACCAGACTTGCCAAGTGGAAGACCACGGCCCAGATGATCGCGATCGCGGTGCTGTTTCTGGGCACCGGACTGGAGCACCTCGAAGGCATCGCCCGGCGCGGCATGACCATGGATCAGTATGCTGCGGCGGTGACGGCGGGCCTGGCCGACCCGATCCGCAGTTGCGGCACCCGCGGCTGCTCGTCGCTGGCCACCACGGTCGGGCTGGTGATCATCTGGATCGCGGCGGGGCTGACGATTGCCACCGGCTGGGACTATTTCACCAAATCCCTGCCCTACCTGAAAGACGAGAAATGATCGACGTGCTTTATTTCGCCTGGGTGCGCGAACGCGTCGGCGTCCCGCGCGAGCGCCTTGAGACCAGCGCCGCGACGGTGGCCGATCTGGTCGCCGACCTGATCGCGCGCGACGAGCGCTACTCCGCCGCCTTTGCCGATCTGACCGGCTTGCGCGTGGCGCTCGATCAGCAATTGGCCAGTTTCGACGCACCTCTGGCCGGGGTGCGCGAAGTCGCGTTCTTTCCGCCGATGACGGGGGGCTGAGATGACGGTCCGGGTGCAATCCACCGCTTTCGATTTCGCCGCCGAGGCCGGGGCTTTCGCTTGCGGTCTGCCCGGCGTGGGGGCCATCGTCACCTTCACCGGCATCGTGCGCGATCAGGCGCCGGGCGGATTGCGCGCGATGCAGATCGAGCACTATCCGGGCATGACAGAGTCGGCGATTGCCGCCATGGTCGATCAGGCGACGGCACGTTGGCAGCTTGCCGATTGCCTGGTGATCCACCGTATCGGTGAACTTGCCCCGCAAGCGCCGATCATGATGGTGGCCACCGCCGCCGCCCACCGCGCCGAGGCCTTTGCCGCCGCCGAATTCCTGATGGATTACCTCAAGTCCCGCGCCCCGTTCTGGAAAAAGGAAATCACCGCCAGCGGGGCGAGATGGGTTGCGGCCAAGGACGAAGACGAAGACGCCCTCAGCCGCTGGTAACGCGGCGCGCTCGCACCGTTCTTCTTTGCCCAAATACTCTGCGGGGTGATGAGCGCCCGGAAAACCTGCCCGTGGCAGGTTTTCAGCGAAGAACGCCCGGCCCGTGGCCGGGCTGGGGGGGGTGCAAAACCCCCGGCTTCGGTGCCGCTTCGGCTCAGAATCCGATGGTGCCGCCCGCCTGCGCAATCACCAGCAGCGCGGTCAGCCCCAGCACCAGGCACAACCTGACGGGGCGGGGGGCATTGCGGCCCTGGGGTATCTCAAGCCAGTCTTCCATCCGCCTTGATTACACCACAATCCTTCCGCAATCCTGACCGATTTCCGGCAGGCGCGCGAACAACCCGTTTCCGGGCCGGAAACCGCCCCGCCCCGCCCTTTCCCTTGGCGCGGTGATGCGCTAAGCCCGGCGCACCAGTTTCCCAAGGGCGCACGCATGAAATTCACCCTGTCCTGGCTGAAGGATCACCTCGATACCTCGGCCCCGCTCGACGCCATTCTTTACGCCCTGACCGACCTTGGCCACGAGGTCGAGTCGGTTGAAGACCCCGCCGATACGCTGGGGGTGTTTCGCATCTGCCGGGTGGTCGAGGCACAGCCCCACCCCAATGCTGACCGCCTGCGCCTGTGTCGGGTGGAAACCTGGCCAAACGGCCCCGGCACCCAGGCCCAGGAGGTGCAGGTGGTGTGCGGCGCGCCCAATGCCCGCACCGGCCTGATCGGCGTCTTTGCCCCGGTCGGAAGCCATGTGCCCGGCACCGGGGTCGATCTCAAGCCCGGCGTGATCCGCGGCGTCGAATCGAACGGCATGCTGTGCTCGGAGCGCGAGCTGATGCTGTCGGACAATCACGACGGCATCATTGATCTGCCGCCCGACGCCCCGCTGGGTGCGCGTTTCATCGACTATCTCGGCACCAACGATCCGATGATTTACGTCAAGATCACCCCCAACCGCCCCGATGGCCTGGGGGTGCGCGGTCTGGCGCGCGATCTTGCGGCACGCGGTCTTGGCACCCTGAAACCACTGGCCACCCCGGCCATTGCCGGCAGCTTCAAAAGCCCGGTCGGGGTGGCGATTGCGCCCGACCTCAAGACCAAGGGCTGCCCGCTGTTTGCCGGGCGCACCATCCGGGGGGTGAAGAACGGCGCGTCGCCCGCCTGGCTGGCGGCCCGGCTCACGGCGATCGGTCTGCGCCCGATCTCGGCGCTGGTCGATATCACCAACTATTTCACCTTCGATCTCAACCGCCCGCTGCATGTGTTCGATGTGGCAAAACTGCACGGGGGTCTGCACATCGCCCCGGCGCAGGGCGGCGAGGAGCTGCTGGCGCTGGATGGCAAAAGCTACACCCTGCGCCCCGGCATGATGGTGATCTCGGACGACCGTCAGCCGCAGTCTCTGGCCGGGATCATGGGCGGCGAGGATTCGGGCTGCACCGATCACACCACCGAAGTGTTTCTCGAATCCGCCTGGTGGGATCCGATCACCATCGCCGCCACCGGCCGCGCGCTGCGCATCCATTCCGATGCCCGCTACCGCTTCGAGCGCGGGGTGGACCCCGCCTTCACCCTGCCGGGGCTGGAACTGGCAACCCGGATGATCCTTGATCTTTGTGGCGGCGAGGCCTCGGACGTGGTGCAGGACGGCACCCCGCCCGACACCCGCCGCAGCTACCGCTTTGACCCCGCCCGCACCGCCAGTCTGGCGGGGATGGATGTCCCCGAGGCCGAGCAACGCGCGACCCTGACGGCGCTTGGCTTCACGCTCGACGGCGACCGGGCCTTCCCGCCAAGCTGGCGCCCCGATGTGTTGGGCGAGGCCGATCTGGTCGAGGAAATCGCCCGCGTGGCGTCGCTGACCAAACTGGTCGGCAAACCGCTGCGGCGCGCCCAGCCCGGCGTGCCAACGCCGATCCTGACCCCGTTGCAGCGCCGCGAGAAAGCCGCCCGGCGCAGTCTGGCGGGGCTGGGCTACAACGAATGCGTCAGCTACAGCTTCATTGACGCCGCCGCCGCCACCCGGTTCGGCGGTGGCGCGGATGCGGTGCGCATCGACAATCCGATCTCGTCCGAGATGTCGCACCTGCGCCCCGATCTGCTGCCGGGATTGTTGCGCGCCGCCAGCCGCAATCAGGCGCGCGGCTTTGCCGATCTGGCGCTGTTCGAGGTTGGTCCGGTGTTTTCGGGCGGCGAACCCGGCGAGCAGCAGCTTCAGGCTTGCGGTCTGCTGGTCGGGGCCAGCGCCGCGCGCAACCCGCACGAGGCCCGCCGCGCCGTTGATCTTTACGACGCCAAGGCCGATGTCGAGGCGGTGCTGGCCGCGCTTGGCGCACCGGCGCGCTGCCAGATCGGGCGCAAGGTAGCGCTGTGGTGGCATCCGGGGCGGTCGGGGGTGATCAGCCTTGGCCCCAACCAGTTGGCGCAATTCGGCGAGTTGCACCCCGGCGTGCTGGCAGAGCTTGGGGTCAAGGGCCCGGCCGTGGCCTTCACGGTGATGATTGCCAACGTGCCGCTGCCCAAACTGCGCACGCCCACCCGCCCGGCGCTGGCGATTTCCGATCTGCAAGCGGTCGAGCGCGATTTCGCCTTTGTGGTAGATCAGCGGGTCGAGGCCCTGACCCTGGTCAACGCCGCCCTCGGGGCCGACAAGGCGCTGATCGGGGCGGTGCAGGTGTTCGATCAGTTCAGCGGCCAGCGGGCGGCGGCGCAGATGGGGGCGGGCAAAAAGTCGCTGGCGCTCACCGTGCGCCTGCAACCGCAGGACCATACCCTGACTGAGGCCGAGATCGAGGCGGTCTCGGCGCGGATCGTCGAGAAGGTGACACGGGCAACCGGCGGCAGCCTGCGCGCCTGACGCACGGCGAAAGGGGGGGCGATGAGCTATGACTACATCATCGCGGGGGGCGGCTCGGCCGGCTCGGTGCTGGCCGCCCGGCTGTCGGAAAATCCCGCCGCCGAAGTCTGCCTGATCGAGGCCGGCGGGCCGGGCCGCGACCTTCTGATCCGCGCCCCGGCGCTGGTGGCGGCGCTGGTGTCGGGGCGGCCCCCCCTGCACAACTGGGCCCTGCACACCGTGCCGCAACCGGGCCTGAACGGGCGGCGCGGGTTTCAGCCGCGCGGCAAGGCCCTGGGCGGATCGTCGGCGATCAACGCCATGCTTTACGTGCGCGGCCACCCCTCGGATTACGACGAATGGGCCGATCTCGGGGCCACCGGCTGGAATTGGCGCTCGGTGCTGCCGTGGTTTCTGCGCGCCGAGGGCAACGCGCGCGGCGCGGGCGATCTGCACGGCGCGGACGGCCCGCTTCAGGTCGGCGATCAGCGCCAGCCCCGTGCCATCAGCCGCGCCTTTGTCGCCGCCTGTGCCAGCCTGCAAATTCCCGAAAACCCCGATTTCAACGGCACGCAGCAGGAAGGGGCCGGGCTTTATCAGGTCACCCAGTTCCACTTTGGCCCGCACAAGGGCGAGCGCTGCTCGGCCGCCGCCGCCTATCTGCACCCGGTGCTGGCGCGCCCCAACCTGCACGTGATCACCGGCGCGCAGGTGGACCGCGTCACGTTTGACGGCCAGCGCGCCACCGGCCTGATCCTGCGCCACGGCGGGCGGGTGCAGACCCTGACCGCCCGGCGCGAAGTGATCCTTTGTGCCGGAACCTTCGGCAGCCCCGCCATCCTGCTGCGCTCGGGGGTCGGCCCCGAGGCCGAGCTGCGCCGCCATGGCATTGGCGTGACCCATGCCCTGCCCGGCGTGGGCGAGAATTTGCAGGATCACCTCGATTACACCATCAACACCGCTTCGCTGCGGCGCGATGTGGTGGGGCTGAACCCGCGTGGTCTGATGCGGCTGGCGCGTGCGGCGCTGGCCTGGCGCAAGACCGGCGAGGGGCTGTTTGCCTCGCCAATGGCCGAGGCCGGTGCCTTTGTGCGCTCGACCCCGGATCAGCCCCGGCCCGATTTGCAAATTCACTTCGTGGTCGGCTTTGTCGATCAGCACATGCGCAAGCTGCATTTGAATGATGGCTACTGCGGCCATGTCTGCGTCTTGCGCCCGTTCAGCCGGGGCCGGGTGACGCTGGCCGACAGCCGCCCGGCAAGCCCGCCGGTGATCGACCCCGGCTATCTTTCCGACCCGCGCGATCTGGCCACCCTGCGGCACGGCGCGCGGGCGCTGGAGCGCATCCTTGCCAGCCCCGCGCTTGACCCCTGGCGCGGGCCGCGGCTTTACCCGCACGACGGCAGCGACGCCGCCCTTGACGCCGACATCCGGGCCCATGCCGATACCATCTACCACCCGGTCGGCACCTGCCGCATGGGACAGGATGCGCTGGCGGTGGTTGACCCCGCCCTTAGGGTGCACGGGGTGGCGGGGCTGCGGGTGGTTGATGCCTCGGTGATGCCCCGGCTGATCGGCGGCAACACCAACGCCGCCACCATCATGATCGCCGAACGCGCCGCCGATCTGATCGCGCGGGGCTGACGGCGCGCAACGGCGACCGGTGGTCAGTTGTCGATGGTCAGGCCACTGGGCACCGATGGCGGGATGCCAAGGCGACCGGTCAGCGCGGTGGGGTCTTCCAGGCTGGCGAGAAAGGCAAGAATCGCCGCCGCCTCATCCTCGGTCAGGTGGACAGGCGCTGACGTGACGGCACCAGCGATTGCCGCGCGCGCGGCGGTGTCACCCAGGGGCGCGAAATCGGGTGTGGCCGGATCAAAGGCGGGCAGGATCGCTTCGGGCTGGTAGGTGGCAAGCCCCGCCACCGGGTCGCTGTGATAGGCCAGAAACCCCGCCAGCGTGGTATGCGCGCCGCTGTGGCCATAGGGCGCGGTAGCGGTGACATTGCGCAAGGACGGGGTGCGGAAGGCGTAGGCATCGGCGGGGTTGTTGGTGACCCGCATCCGGCCGGTGTCAAGGGAATGGCGCTCGAAGCGCTCGGCCTTGCCGGGGCCGAACTGCGGCTCGGCCATGGCGTGAAAGGCGTGGTCGGTCTGGAATACGCCGGAATGGCAAGCCGAGCAGCCGGCCTTGCCATAGAACAGCTCGGCCCCGGCCAGCGCTTCGGGGGGCAGGGTGTCCTGGCCGCGCAGCCAGGCGTCGAACGGTGACGTGTCAGAGCGCCACTCGACGGCCACGAACCCAGCGATGGCGTTCGAGATGTCGGTGAAGGCGATCCGTCGCCCCGCCGCGATTTCGGGGTAGGCGGTGGCGAACATCGCGCCGTAAGCCGGAATTGCGGCCACCCGTGCGGCAAGGCGGCTCCACGCCCCATCGGGGCCGGTGATGATGCCTTCGCGGGCAGCAATGGCGATCTCGTTTTCCTCATAGTGTCCGGCCATTTCGTCGCCCGAGAGCACCGGAAACATGGTCTGCGCCGACAACAGCGAGGCGAATCCGCTGACCATCGTGTCTTCCATCGGGGTGCGGAAACCCGAGGGGCGGGTTGGATCGACCGCGATCCGGCCATCGACGAACAGGGCGGTGAACTGGTGCGCGCCAAGATTGAACAGGGCGGGGGCATTGCGCGGGATGCGTTGCTCGGGCAGGTTGGCGGGATCGGGCTTGCGCGCCGGGCCAAGGCCGATGCCGCCTTCGCCCAGCCCCAGCGAGACCCCGTCGCTGGTGCCAAAGCGCGGGTGATGACAGGTGGCGCAGGCGATGTTGCGGTTACCCGACAGGATCGGATCCCAGAACAGAAGCTGCCCCAGCCGCGCCTCGACAGCGTTGACCGGGGCGTAATCGGCATCGGTCACCGGGGGGGCGGGCAGGGCGGCGGGATCAAGCGCCAGCGCGGGCAGCGGCAGGGCCAGGGCTAGGGTGGCGGCAAGGCGGGCAAGCGGTTTTGGCATCGGATCCTCCGCAGCGCAGAAAACCACGATTGGGGACGCACGAAAAGGGCGCTTTCCTGCCGGAGTGGCGAAATCATGCCGCAGCGCCGTGGCGGGCGCATTGCCGTAGCGCAGGCAAGCTGCGATAACCGTTCTGATGCGCAAGCGAAAGAACCAGGCAGCACCGCGGGGTGGGCATTCCGGCATCGGGGTGCTGGGCGCGGCCGTGCTTGGCCTGCTGCTGGCCACTGCCGCCGCTCAGGCGCTTGAACCGATTGAATTCACGGTATCGGAGTATGGCAAAGGGCTGGAAAAAGACCTGGCTGCGGCCTCGCTGCTGCTGGCCGCACAGCGCGCGGGCACCACCGATTCGCAAGACCTGCTTGCGGCGGCGCGCGCCGATTATGGCCGGCTGGTGGCGGCGCTTTACGCGCAGGGCTTCTACGCGCCGGTGATCCATATCCTGATCGACGGGCGCGAGGCGGCGGGGATCTCGCCGCTGGATGCGCCCCCTGCGATCGGCAGGATCACGGTCGCCGTCAATCCCGGCCTGCCCTTCGTGTTCGGCGCTGCAAGAATCGCGCCGCTGGCCCCCGCCACCCGCTTGACCGAGGGCTTTGTCAGCGGTGCGCGCGCCCGCAGCGGTGAGATCACTGACAGCGTGCAGGCGGCGGTGGATGGCTGGCGCGACGTGGGCCATGCCAAGGCGGCAGTCGCCGGGCAGGATATCGTCGCCGATCACGCGCGCCAGACCCTGGCGGCCGATATCACCATGTCCCCCGGCCCGCGCCTGCGCTTTGGCCCGCTGACCGTCACCGGCGCGGCGCGGATGAAGCCGGGCCGCATCCGCGCGATTGCCGGGCTGCCCGAGGGCGAGGTGTTCTCGCCCGCAGACCTTGCCCGCAGTGCCGACCGGCTGCGCCGCAGCGGGGTTTTCCGGTCGGTGGCGCTGGCCGAGGATGCGGCGATCACCGC
>Ga0210033_1003056_pt1 | contig 13837 bp, 7 predicted proteins | sample CryGeymeta201501_FD_185465 | JGI IMG/M metagenome (GOLD analysis project Ga0210033, IMG submission 185465) | Groundwater microbial communities from Crystal Geyser aquifers in Utah, USA - Crystal Geyser metaG 2015-01 (SPAdes) (version 2) | ecosystem: Environmental > Aquatic > Deep subsurface >... | reverse complement strand
CGCCGGGGATGGCGCCGGGGATGGCGCCGGGGATGGCGCCGGGGATGGCGCCGGGGATGGCGCCGGGGATGGCGCCGGGGATGGCGCCGGGGATGGCGGCAGGGACAGCGGGCGGGGGGGGCTTCGTGGGCATCGCCTGGACAAGATAGGGGCACGTGGCAGGTGTTGCAACGTGGTGATGCGACACGGGGGGGGGCGGCGCCGGACCGGGAGCAGCGGCAGCCAGGTGCCGCGCCCGCGGCAGGAATCCGCCGTCTCAGGGCCCTGAAATGCGCCATGTGTGCAAGATCACGTGGACCGAACCCTGGCACGGTCCCTGCTTCTGCATGGGTCACCCCTCACCTGGAGACACCATGCACAACCGGACCTTCCTCCCCCTGCTCGCCGCCGCCCTGCTGGCCGGCTGCTCCACCAGCGGCTCCTACAGCGACAGCGGCGGGTCCAACTCCGGCAGCGGCGGCGGCGGCGGCGCCAGCGGCAACGGCGCCAGCCTCTACGCCTCCAACTGCGCCGGCTGTCACGGCGCCAACGCTCAGGGGGGCGCCGGCCCGGCCCTGGCCGGGATCTCCGAGTCCAACCGCGTGATCGACATCATCCTCAACGGCGGCAGCACCATGCCGGGCTTCGGCGGCTCGCTGTCCGACGCCGACGTCTCCAATATCCTGGCCTGGTTGGGCGGCCTCTGAGCTGTCCTCGGCGGGTCCGGGCCCCCAACGGGGTGCCGGACCCGCCGGTCTCAGCTCACGGGCTCAGCTCACGGGCTCAGCTCACGGGCTCAGCTCACGGGCTCAGCTCACGGGCTCAGCTCACGGGCTCGCCGCGCCGCTTCACGGCCACGGCGTGCCCGTCCTCGACCCGACAGGGCACGCCCACCGGGGCGTCGCCCCAGGCGCGCAGCAGGCCCTCGGCGCCCGCGACCAGGACCGCGTCGTTGGGGATGCTGACCCCATAGTTGAGCTTGACGTCGTGGGCGATGACGGCGCGGTGGCCGATGGCGACGCCCAGGAAGTGCTGGCCCGAGTCGACGCGCTGGCCTTTGTGCTCGACCTTGATGGGGGCGCCGAAGCTCAGGTCGAGCAGGGTGGCACCCCAGGCGACGAAGGCCTCTTCGCCGATGACGCTGGCCTGGGTGCCGTTGCACCAGCTCACCCAGGCCCGCGGCAGCAGCAGGGCCAGGTTGATCATGGCGTAGCGGCCGATGTGGGCCCCCTCCCCCACGACGCTCAGGTTCACGGTGGCGAACTCGTCGACGACGGCGCCGGGGCCCAGCACGCTGCCCCGCACCACCGCGTGGGGGCCGATCTTGACGCCCTCCCCCAGGACGCAGAGCTCGACGACGGCGGTGGGGTGGATGTCGACCTTGGGGCCGATGTCCGACAGGGCCCGGGCGATGCGGTAGCCGTTGAGGGACCGGGCTCGCCACAGGATGCCCAGCACGCGGCTGAGCTTGCGCCACCAGGAGGAGGCGTCGAAGGCGGCCTTCTCGGCCATGCCGTGGGCGGCCAGGGCGAGCTGGTTCACGCGCAGCAGGTGAGTCCAGTGGTCGAGCTGGTGGACCATGGCGCTGCCCATGCGCAGGGGCCGGGCAGCGTGCTGCATCTTGGGGTGCAGGCCGGGCAGGGCCTGGCTCTGCAGGCCGAGGTCGACCTTGACCGGCGGCGCGTCGTCGAAGCCGCCCGGACCGGCGGGCAGGATGGCCAGCTCGAAGAGGCCGGGCGCGGCCAGGTCCTGCAGGGCGGCGGTGGCGGCCAGGAACTCGGCGTCCGTGACGCGCAGGCGGCCCGGCGCGTCGCCGGTGGCAGCCCGCAAGCGACGCAGCAGCTCGGGCGTGAACCAGGTGCGATCGCTGAAGGCCAGCCATGGCGCGTCGCCCGGCGGCTCGGCGACCAGCTCCAGCCCGGCGGCGGCCAGGGCCCGCGCCTGCACCTCGGCCAGGGGCCGGTCGAGCACCCGCAAGGCGGCGGGCGGGTCGTCGAAGGGCGCCAGGGGCGCGCCGGTGGGGATGCGGACGGCCTTCACAGGCGCAGGCCTCCTGGGCGGGCGCCCACCGTAGCGCAGGCGACTCCGCGGCGACTCCGCGGCGACTCCGCGGCGACTCCGCGGCGACTCCGCGGCGACTCCGCGGCGACTCCGCGGCGACTCCGCGGCGACTCCGCGGGGCTCAGGCAGGTACGGGCGCGGTCCGCAGGGCGCGCAGGACCGCGCCGAGGTCGCTGAGGTCGGGGAGGATGGCGCTGGCCCCGGCGGCGCGCAGGCGCTCGGCCCGGCCGGGCACCGAGGCGATGCCGACGAAGGGCAGGCCCAGGTCCCGGGCGGCCTGGACATCCCAGGTGCCGTCCCCGACGCTGACCAGGCGCTGGCCGGGTCGCAGGCCCAGGAGCTGGCCACAGCGCAGCACGATCGCGGTGCGCTCGGGCCCGTCCTCGGCGCTGGCCAGGGGCAGATCCAGGTCGAGCAGGCCCGCCGCCGCCAGCTTCAGCCGAGCGGCCGGGGCCGAGTTGCCGGTGGCCCACCCAGCCCGAGAGCGCAGCCGCAGCAGGATGGCCCGGGCGCCGGGGATGGCCTGGATCCGGCCGGGGTCCTGGCGCAGCAGCGCCTCCAGGCCCGCGCAGTGCCGGTCCCGGACCGCCTCGATCTCTCCCGGGATGGGCGCCCTGCCCGCCACCTGCGCCCAGACGCTCTGCACGATGCCGGCGTCGGTCACCACGGGGAACTCGCTCCAGGACAAGCGCGGCACGGCGCGGCCGAGGACCTCGGCGCAGGCCCGGCCGAAGAGCAGCTCCTCCTCGGGCAGGATCTGGACGAGGGTGCCGTCGATGTCGAAGGCGACCGCGAGGCCGTCGAGGTCCTGCACCATCGGGATCAGCCCCCCGCCGCTTCGTCGTGGCCGTCGCCGGCCGCGAGGGCCGCCCGAGCCAGCGTCCCCTGCCGGACCCGGTCCCCCAGGTCCCGCGCCTCGGCCTCGGCCCGGGCCAGCAGGGACAAGGCGGCCTCACGGCGGCCCACGCGGACCAGCTGCCCGGCCAGCAGCAGCGCACCGTCCAGCCAGGCCTCGCGGGCGCCGACGGCCTGGGCCGGGTCGAGGGCCCGGTACAGGGCCGCCTCGCCCTCGGCCCGGGTCTCGGGGGAGTCGGGGGCGGCACCCTCTGTGTGGTCCCCCTCACCTGCCCCGGTCGGGCCCGGCTCGTCGCCAGCCCGCTGGAGCTGGAGCGCCGCCATCCAGACCTCGCCGCAGGCCACGCCCCGGGCCCAGCCGATGGCCCGGGACAGGTCGCGGCTGCGCTCGAAGGCCGCCCAGGCCCGGCCCGGCGTGCCCAGGGCGACCAGGGCCCGCCCCATGTGCTGGAGGACCCGGGCCTCGCCCTCGCGGAAGCCCGTGTCCCGGCGCAGCTCCCGCGCCTCCTCGAAGCAGCTCAGGGCCGCCCGCGGCCGCTTGGCGCCCAGGTGGACCAGGCCGGTGTACGCGATGACCCGCCCCAGCAGGATGCGATCGTCGGCCTGCAGCACCAGCTCGCGCGCCCGGCCCAGCAGGTCCATGGCGGCCCCCTCGTCGCCAGCGCGCAGGGGCAGCCCGGCCAGGCCGACCAGGGCCCGGGCCGCCAGGACCGGGTCATCGGCCGCCAGGTCCAGAGCCGCGTCGAGGTGGGCCCGCGCGTCTTCGGCCTGGCCGGCCTCCAGGGCCAGGCCGCCCAGGCCCTCCAGCGCCCCCACCGCCACGTTCCGCTGCCAGGGTGTGCGCGCGCCCACGGCCAGCGCGGCGTCCCGGGCGGCCTCCAGGTGGGTGCGGGCCCGCAGCACGTCCCCCCGGGATGCATAGAGCTGGCCCAGGTCCAGGATCGCCCGCGCCTCGGTCTCGTGGTCGGCGCACTCCCCCGCCGCGTCGAGCGCCGCCCTGAGGTGCCGCTCGGCGACCTCGGTCTCGCCCAGCAGGCCCCGGGCCTCTCCCAGCCGGCGGTGCAGCAGGGCCTCGCCCCGCAGGCAGGCGCCGGGGTCCTCTCCCGCCTCGACGGCCTGGACCAGCCAGGTCGAGGCCTGGTCCCACAGGCGCACCGCCGGGCCCAGGAGCTGCTGCCGGCGCAGCTGCTGACCAGCCAGGTAGCCGGTGCGCGCCGCCTCCAGCAGGTGCCCGGCCGCAGCCAGGTGCTCGGCCAGGTCCGCCAGGTGGGGGCCCTGCGCCCCGAGGTGGCGGCTCAGGGCGGCCGCGACCAGGCCGTGCAGCTCGCGGCGACGCCCGGCCAACACGGTGCGCTGGCTCACCTCCCAGACCAGGTCGCTCTGGAAGGCGAGGCCCTCTCCCTCGGCGACGAGCAGCCCGCGCTCCAGCAGCTCCCCCAGGGCCGGCCCCAGGTCATCGGGGCCGATGGCCTCGGCCAGCAGGGCGCGGGGGAAGCGCGCGCCCATCATCGCCGCGACCTGCAGCGCCTGGCGCGCCGGCGCGGTCAGGGCGTCCACCCGGGCCGTGACCAGGCCGTGCAGGCCCCCCTTCAGGCCGGGGATCTCGCCCTCGCCTTGCAAGCAGGCGGTGTCGGGCTCCACCCGCACCCTGCCGGCGTTGCACAGGGCCGTGACCAGGGCCACGACGTAGCGGGGGTTGCCCTCGGCCGAGCGTCGGACCAGGTCGGCCAGCTCTGGCCCCAGGTGGCGCGCCCCCAGCAGGTGGGCGGCCAGGGCCTCTTGCATGTCCGGAGCCAGCGCCCCGAGCACGATGCGCTCGTCGATCCCGCCCAGGCCACGGGGCACCGACCCGCGCACGGTGAGCAGCAGGAGCACGGGCACGTCGGCGGTGACCGTGAGGATGTGAAGCAGCACGTGCTGCTCGATCTCCGAGAGGTGCTGGGCGTCCTCGACGGCCAGCAGGACCGGGCCCGTGCTGGCCAGGGCGCGCACGAAGCGGCCCGCGGCCCGGAGCAGCTCGGTCTGGCCCGCGCCCCGCAGGCGGGAGGGGTTGGCCGCGAAGAGGGCGCCGATGATGTCGAGGTCGGCCGGGGGCAGGCCCAGGGCCCCCAGGTGGGCCAGGCCCTGGCTGACCAGGGCGGGGTCGGCCTCGTCGGGCAGGCCCATGACCCGGGCCACGATGTCCCGCAGCGTCGCCAGCGGTCGGTCCACCGTGTAGGGCACGGCGCGCGCCGAGTACACCGGCACGCCGCGGGCCCGGGCCAGGTCCCGCAGCTCCTGGAGCAGCCGGCTCTTGCCGACGCCGGCTGGGCCGGAGATGGCCACCACGACCCGCTCGCCGCTGGCCACCCGGCGCAGGGCGCGACCCAGGACCTCCAGCTCCTCTCCCCGCGGCAGCCAGCGGCCAGCGCTGTCGCCGACCCCCGTCTCGCGGCCCACCAGGCGCCAGGAGCGAGCCGGGTGCTCCTCTCCCCGGCGGCGCACCGGAGGCCCGGGCGCGAAGACGAAGCGCGGACGTGCCAGGGCCATGACCTCGTCGCTCACCAGGATCTGGTCCAGGTCCGCGGCCTGGGACAGCCGCAGCGAGAGCTTGGTGGTGTCGCCGCGGGACAGGTAGCGCAGGCCCCGGCCGCCGCGACTGCCCAGGCGGCCGACGGCGAGCTCGCCGGCGTGCACGCCCACGGACAGCGCGACGGACATGCCCCGACGCTGCAGGCGGCGGGACTCCCGCACGAGCTGGGCCGCGCAGGCCAGGGACCGATCCACATCGTGCTCGGTGGTGCGCGGCAGGCCGAAGAAGATGGTGAACCGGTCGTCGTGGAAGCGGTCCAGGCGGCCATGGTGGCGGTCGGCCACGTGGCGGACCCGTCGCAGCAGCCGGTAGTGCGAGCGGGCGATGAGCTCGGGATCGATCAGGGCCGAGGGCTCGGTGAAGCCGCTGACCTCGACCACCACCACCACCACGGGCTTGCGCTCCCCCGGCGCCAGGCCCCGCAGGGCCGGCAGGCCGTCCTGGTCGGCGTCGTCGGCCTCGTCGGGGTCGAGCAGCACGCTCTCGGTCCCGCCCGGCCCCGTGCCTCCGAGCTGGCTGCCGCCGGGGTGGCTGCCGCCTGGGGCGGAGCCCGTCATCGTGCCGGTGCCCTCCTCCTCGCCCGCCGCACGGCGCAGGGCGTCGGCCGCCGGGCTGGGGTCCAGGTGGAGCAGGTCGGCGGCCAGCCCCTCCAGGTCCAGGCCGCCGGGGTCGCGGCGGGCCAGCTCGGGGAAAAGGCCACGGACCAGGCCGCCCAGGTGCACCCCGTCGGCTCGCATGCCCTCGTCGAAGAGGACCGTAAGCAGCGCCTCCTCGGCCTGTGCCGCCGTGGGGCGCAGGGCCGGGTCGCGGGCCAGCATGCGCCGGAGCGCAGCGGAGAGCGAGGCGGGGACCTCGGGGTTGTGCTCGCTGGGATCGGGCACCTCTGCCTGCTGCACCCGGCGCAGCTTCTCGGCGGCGTCGGGGTGCTGGAACAGGCGGCGGCCGGCCAGCAGCTCCCACAGCAGGATGCCCGTCGAGTACACGTCGCTGCGCCCGTCCAGGGCCTCTCCCCGGGCCTGCTCGGGCGACATGTAGGCGTACTTTCCGCCGCCGGGCAGGGCGCCGCCCAGGGCCTCTCCCTCGACCCGGGCGATGCCGAAGTCGACGAGCTTGACCTCGCCCTGGAAGCTCACCAGCACGTTGTGCGGGCTGACGTCGCGGTGGACCAGGCCCAGGGGCCGCCCGGTGGAGTCGACCCGCTCGTGGGCGTAGGCCAGGGCGCGCAGCACACGCACGGCGCAGGTGACGGCCAGGGCCACGGGCATGCGGCGTCCCTGGGCGGTCAGCGCGCGTCGCACCCGGGTCAGGTCGGCGCCGTGGATGTACTCCATGACGATGTAGTGGACATCGCCCCCTGGCCCCGGCGCGGCGCCCAGCTCGTGGATTTGCACGATGTTGGGGTGCACCAGGCTGGCGCTGATCCGCGCCTCCTGCACGAAGAGCTGCACGTAGCCGGGAGCCGTGGCCAGACCGGCGCGCAGGCGCTTGACCACGACGTGCTTGCGGAAGCCCTGGACCCCCACCGAGCGCGCCAGGAAGACCTCCGCCATGCCACCGGTGGCGATGTGGTCGACCAGCTCGTAGCGACCCAGCCGGGCCGGCAGCGTCGGCGTCACCGAGGTCATGGCGTCCCGGGCAGGCGTGAGCAGGGATGCACTCCTCACCCCCTACCCGAGCGGCCGCTGTCCCGCTCGCCCACGGTCTGCGGCGTCCCTACAGCCGGTCGCCGCCGCCGGGTGGGGTTAACGGACGGCTCCGCGCGCCCCGCCCTCCTCGGGCCGCACCTCCCTCCCGCCGCCCCGGTCCCCATGGCCCGTCACCTGCCCATCCTCCCGCTCCGCGACGTCGTCATCCTCCCGGGGATGATCGCCCGGCTCCAGGTCGTCGCGCCGGACGCGGTCGCGGCGGTCGAGGCGCACCTGCGCACCGGTCAGCCCCTGCTCGGCGCCCCCTTGCAGCTCGCCGTCGAGCAGCCCGAGCCCGAGGACCTCTACGACGTGGCCTGCCTGCTGCGCGTGGCCCGCGTCGTGCGCCTGGGCGACGAGACGGTGCGCCTGCTCGTCGAGGGCGTGCAGCGCGTGCGCCTGTCCCAGGTCCGGACCGACGCCGAGGACGGCCTGGTCGCCCAGGCCCGCGTGCTGGAGGACGTACCCGGCGACGCGAGCCAGGTCGAGCTGCTGGCCACCCGCCTGCGCGAGGAGCTGCGCGCCCTGGTCGCCGACGACAAGACCCAGCCCCCGGGCCTGTCCAAGGTGGCGGACCTCGAGGTCGGCGCCGGCCGGCTGGCCGACCATGTCATCGGCAACCTGACGCTGCCCTGGGCCGACAAGGTCGCGCTGCTGGGCACGGCCCGGGTGGACCTGCGCCTGGACGCGGCCCTGGTCGGCGTGGGGCGCGAGCGCCAGCTGCGCACCCTGGAGCGGGACATCCACGCGCGCATCGTCCACACCATGGACAAGCAGCAGCGGGACTACTTCCTGCGCGAGAAGATCCGCGGCATGCAGAAGGAGCTCGACGATGGCGCCGAGGGCGCCGCCGGGCCCGCCTGGGACGACATGGCCGCCCTGGAGCAGCAGGTCCGCGACGCCGGGCTGCCCGAGGAGCACCTCGACGAGGTCCTGCGCGAGGTGAGCCGCCTGGGGCGCATGCACCCCGACGCCAGCGAGTACACCGTCGCCCGCACCTGGCTGGACTGGCTCATCGCCATGCCGTGGAAGCAGGGCCGCACCGAGAACGCCGATATCGCCCACGCCAAGGAGGTGCTCGACGAGGACCACTACGGCCTGGAGAAGGTCAAGGACCGCATCCTGGAGCACCTGGCGGTCCGCCAGCTCAACCCCGACGGCCAGGCGCCGGTGTTGTGCTTCCTGGGCCCCCCCGGCGTCGGCAAGACCAGCCTGGGCCGCAGCATCGCCCGGGCGCTGGGCCGCGACTTCCAGCGGGTCAGCCTGGGCGGCGTCAAGGACGAGGCCGAGATCCGTGGCCACCGCCGCACCTACGTCGGCGCCCTCCCCGGGCGGATCATCCACGCGCTGAAGCGGGCGGGCAGCAACAACCCCGTCATGGTCCTCGACGAGATCGACAAGATCGGCCGCGACTACCGCGGGGATCCCAGCAGCGCCTTGCTGGAGGTGCTGGATCCCGAGCAGAACCAGGCCTTCTCCGACCACTACATGGACGTGCCCTTCGACCTGAGCCGGGTGCTGTTCATCTGCACGGCCAACCTGGCGGATCCCATCCCGGCGGCCCTGCACGACCGCCTGGAGATCATCGAGATCCCCTCCTACATCCAGGAAGAGAAGCTCCAGATCGCCCGGCGCCACCTGATCCCGCGGCAGCGCCTGGCCCACGGCCTGCGTGAAGACCAGCTGGTCATCACGGACAAGGCCCTGGACGAGGTCATCAGCTCCTACACCCGCGAGGCGGGCGTCCGGAACCTGGACCGGGAGCTGGCGGCCCTGCACCGCAAGGCGGTCCGCCAGGTGGTCGAGGGGCGGACCGGCGGGATCCGGATCCACAACATCGACCGGCTCAAGGCCTTCCTGGGCCCGCCCCGCCACTTCACCGAGCTGGCCGAGCGGGCCGACGCCCCCGGCATCGCCATCGGCCTGGCCTGGACCGCCGCGGGCGGGGACATCCTGTTCATCGAGGCCGCCCGCTACCGCGTGGCGGGAGAGGGCCTGAGCCTCAAGCTCACGGGCCAGCTCGGCGAGGTGATGAAGGAGTCGACCGAGGCGGCGCTGACCCTGCTGCGCAGCCGGGCCGACCAGCTCGGCATCCCGCCCGAGGACTTCCGGGGCTGGGACTTTCACGTGCACGTCCCGGCCGGCGGCATCCCCAAGGACGGGCCCAGCGCCGGCGTCACCATGGTCACGGCCCTGTGCAGCCTGCTGACCGGGCGCAAGGTCCGCCACCAGCTCGCCATGACCGGGGAGATCACGCTGCGCGGCAAGGTCCTGCCCGTGGGGGGCATCAAGGAGAAGGTCCTGGCCGCCCGGCGGGCCGGGGTCCAGCGGATCCTGATGCCCCGCCAGAACGACAACGACCTGGTCGACGTGCCGGCGGCGGTCCGCAAGGAGCTGGAGATCACCCTGGTGGACACCGTGGACGAGGTCCTGGCCCTGGCCCTGGAGCCGCGCGACTGAGCAGCACGACGGGCGCGCGACGGGCGCGCTGGCCTGCGAGAGTGCGGGCTATGTTGCGCCCTCCCCCCCGGCAGACCGTGACCCCGCTCCTCGCACTGCTCCTGACCGCGGGCTGCGCGTCCTCTCCCACGAGCGCGGCCGACGACTGCCTGCGCTTCGTGGCCACCGGCGCGACCTCGGCCCGGGTCCGCCTGCCGGGGGAGGAGGGCGTGCTGGAGGCCGATCTGCGCTGGCCCAGCCCCGCCGGTCCGGGCGGCAACGAGGCCCTCACGGTGGTTGTGGAGGTCCCCGGCGGCTGGCACGGCGAGCTGGACCGCAGCGACCGCCTGCAGGAGCCGCTGGCCGGGCCCTACCTGGACCTGCACCTGGGCCTGGTGGGCGGCGAGTGGGGAGCAGGAGAGGATGATCTGCGCGGCCCGCTGGCTCGGGCGGCCCTGGCCCTGGGCCTGCGCTACGCCGCCGGCGAGGGGGTGGACGAGCAGGGCTGCACCTTGCCCTCCCGGGTGCCCCAGGCACAGGGGGTGCCCATGATCGCGGCGCGCTCCAACGGGGGCAACCTGGCCGTCGCCACCCTCGCCGACCCCGCCCTGGACCTGCCGACCCCCGCCGGCCTGCTCTTGTGGGAGACCCCGGCCGGCGCGCAGTTCGTGAACCAGGAGCTGGGCCAGCCCGCCGGCAGCTACGAGCCCGGGAGCTGCATCCTGGGCGAGGACGGGGTCACCTGCGCGCTTCCCGCCTCGAACCCGGCGCCCGGCAGCGCCGACTCGCTGTGTTGGGACCTGAATGACAGCGGCATGTGCGACCGGGGCGAGCCCAAGCTGACCTTCCCCCTCGATCCGGTCACGGGCCTGCGGGTCCCCTCGCCGCCCCTCGCGGCGCGCCTGGCGACGGCGGGCTTTTCGAGCGACGCCTTCGACGACCTTGACCAGGCCCTGGACTTCTGGGCCCCGCGCGACGCCGCCCGGAGCGCCCCCGCGCTGGCGGCCCGCTTCCCCGAGCTGCCGGTGTTGCTGCTGGCCAGCGAGGTCGACCACAACCTGTCGACCCTGCCCGACCACCCCCACGTCCTGGGCCTCATCCAGGCTCTGGAGCAGGCCGGCCAGGGCTGGGTCCGCCTCAACCCGGGCCACGCCTTCACTGGCGTGGACCAGGACAACGCGCCCAACGCGGACATCGGCCTGGACCAGCCCTCGGTCTGGCTGCTGCCCGAGGACCTGGAGCAGCCGCTGGGCGAGATGATCCGCGACGCGCTGGACGAGCTGCGGGCGGTGGAGGCGGGGGGCGACGCGGGCAGCGCACCGGGCGCAGGCAGCTAGCAGAGGCGGAAGCGCTGTCCTGCCGGCCTGCGCTCCGCGGTTGTGCTCCGCGGGCCTGCCGTGCGGCCACAACTCGTCCAGACCTCCGGTCTCCCCCCACAATGACCGCTTTCAGGGGCTCCGAGCGGTCACAACGCGACCAGACCTCCGGTCTCCCCCCGCAATGACCGCTTCGGGGGTATCCATTTAACCGGAGGAGGTTCGTGCCGAGGCTGGTAATTAACCTCGAATTTCGCCACTAGTTCGCCGTCGGGCCCCGCCAAGCGTCGCCTTGCACTGGCTGCTCACTGTTCTGCACATCGCATAGGTTGCACCAACGTTTTTCAGGCGCGACTCAGTGAGGCGCTCCGGTTAGATGGATACCCCGGAGTGTCGTTATTCCGATAAACGAAGGGAGATGCGACCGGAATTCGGACCGTGTGTCCCGGGTGCGCCACCGGTGCCGACGCACCGCCCGCGCGCTGGGGGACGCCTGGAGGGTGCGGGTGTGTCCCTGCCTCAGGTTGCCGCGGGCGCCCCGCCCGCCTGCTCCACCCACGCATCGTGCACCGGCATGTCCACGCCGTGCCGCCGCGCTGCTGCCACCAGCCAGCCGTTGCGCCAGCGCCACTCCTTGAGGCCGGACCGGAAGTGGGGGATCGACTGCGTGTAGTCCACCACCCGCCGGGTCAGCTCTGCCGGATCCAGCACCACGCCGGGCTCCAGGGCCAGGACCTGGGCGATCTCCCCGCAGATGGCGGCGAGCTCGCCCTTGTGCTGCGTGCAGACCTCTCCCACGGTCAGCCCGGTGGCCCCGGCCAGGGGGCCCAGGGCGCAGATCCAGGCCAGCTTGGTGCCTTCCTGGGTGGCCATGTCGACCGCGTCGCGTGCGACCCGCGCCGACAGCCCGCCGCCTTGCATCAGCTCGACCACGGTGGCGGCGTGGGGCCCGAAGAAGACGCTGGCTGCGCCGGGCACGGGTGGGTCCCCCACGCGCTGCACGGCCACGTACAGCACGCCGCGGGTGCAGGCCTCCAGGCCATGGGCGTGCAGCCAGGGCCAGACCGCCCCGTTCTGCACGAAGACCAGGTCGGGCTGCCGGTCCGCCGGCACCTGGGTCAGCACCGCGTCCAGGTCGTCGTTGCGGGTGCAGACCAGGATGGGGGCGGCGCCGGAGGCGGCCTGGCCGCGGGCCAGGAGCCGCAGCTCATGCCCCTGCGCCCGCGCGAGGTCGGCGAACATGCGCCCGATGCGGCCGGCGCCGATGACGCAGAGGGGTGCCATGGCGCGGCCCTAACCGGGTCCCGACCTGTGCGGCTCAGCGCCGACGGCGGCGCACCAGGCCCAGCAGGACCAGGCCGACGCCCAGCAGGAAGCCGCGCGAGGCCGGGGCCGTGGAGCAGCCGTCGCAGCCGCCCAGGACCTTGCCGGCGTCCAGGCCCAGGCCGGTGTCGCTGCCGGTGTCGTCAGCGCTGCCGCCCACGTCGTCGCTGGGATCCAGCGGGTCGGTGCCGCGGTTGACCTCGGTGCCGTCATCGACCGAGCCACCGTCGGTGTCGGCGTTGGTCGGGTCGGTGCCGTAGGTGTTGACCTCGGCCCCGTCCAGCAGGGTGTCGCCGTCGGTGTCGGGGTCGAGCGGGTCCGAAGACCAGGTGTCGACCTCGGCCCCGTCGTCCAGACCGTCGCTGTCGGTGTCGGCCAGGAGCGGGTCGGTGCCCAGGGTGTCGACCTCGCGGCCATCGAGCAGGCCGTCCCCGTCGGTGTCGGCGTTGAGGGGGTCGGTGCCCAGGGTGTCGAGCTCGCGTCCGTCGAGCAGACCGTCTTCGTCGGTGTCGGGGTTGAGGGGGTCGGTGCCCGTGGTGTCGACCTCGCGTCCGTCGAGCAGGCCGTCGGCGTCGGTGTCGGCGACGAGCGGGTCGGTCAGCGTCTCGTCGACCTCGCGGCCGTCGAGCAGGCCGTCGTCGTCCGTGTCGGCGTCGAGCGGGTCAGTGCCCTGGGTCAGGACCTCGACCCCGTCACCCAGGCCGTCCTCGTCCGTGTCCACGACCAGGGGGTCGGTGCCGACGTCATAGACCTCGGTGCCGTCCGACAGGCCGTCGTCGTCGGTGTCCGGGTCGTGGGGATCCGTGCCCCACACGCCCTCTTCACGGTCGGGGATCCCGTCGCCATCGGAGTCGGTGCTGTCCGAGATGTCGTCGCTCGGGTCGAGCGGGTCGGTGCCGTCGACCAGGACCTCGGTGCCGTCCGGCGTGCCGCCGTCGTCGGTGTCGGCGTCGGTCGGGTCCGTGCCGTAGGTGTGGACCTCGTCCCCGTCCGTCAGGCCGTCGGTGTCGGTGTCGTCGGACAGCGGGTCGGTTCCGTAGGTCAGCACCTCTTCGCCGTCCGTCAGGCCGTCGCCGTCGGTGTCGGCCACGAGCGGGTCGGTGCCGTAGGTCAGCACCTCTTCACCGTCGGTCAGGCCGTCGCCGTCGGTGTCATCGACCAGCGGGTCGGTGCCGTAGACGTCGACCTCGTCGCCGTCGGACAGGCCGTCGCCGTCGGTGTCAGCCACGAGCGGGTCGGTGCCGGTGGTGAGGATCTCCTCGCCGTCGGACAGGCCGTCGCCGTCGGTGTCGGCCACGTAGGGATCGGTGCCGTAGATGTCCACCTCGACGTCGTCGTCCAGGCCGTCGCCGTCGGTGTCGACGCCGCTGTCGACGCCGTTGCAGTCCTGGTCGATGCCGTCCGCGGGGATCTCGGGCGCGCCGGGGTAGACGGTGGCGTCGGTGTCGTCACAGTCGTCGCCGCCGTAGGCGTCGCTGTCGTGTCCGTCAGCGTCGGCGTCGTAGTCGTTGTCCCCGGCACAGTCGGAGTCGATGCCGTCGTACCAGGTCTCGGTGGCGCCGGGGTGGATGGTGGCGTCGGCGTCGTTGCAGTCGTCGCCGCCGTAG
>Ga0210033_1003055_pt1 | contig 13838 bp, 8 predicted proteins | sample CryGeymeta201501_FD_185465 | JGI IMG/M metagenome (GOLD analysis project Ga0210033, IMG submission 185465) | Groundwater microbial communities from Crystal Geyser aquifers in Utah, USA - Crystal Geyser metaG 2015-01 (SPAdes) (version 2) | ecosystem: Environmental > Aquatic > Deep subsurface >... | reverse complement strand
TTGGCCGCTGCCAATCTGTCGATCACCAAGAGCAATGGCGTCAACAGCGTGCAGAGTGGCTCGACCACGGTGTACACCATCACCGTCTTCAACAATGGCCCGAACCCGGTAACCGCAGCGACGGTGGTGGACGCCATCGACGACGACCTGGTCACCGGCCTGTTCCTGCCGAATGCGCCGTGGACCTGTGCCAGCAGCAATGGCGGTGTCTGTAGCGCGCTCAACGGCACCGGCGACATCAACCTGCCGGTGGATTTGCCGGTGGGCGCCAGTGTGCAGATCGCGGTGAGTACGAGCATTCGCGCCGACGCCGAGCCCTTCATCAGCAACACCGCGAGCATCGCTCTGCCGGTGGATCGCGGCGACCCGGACCTGCTCGACAACAGCGCCACCGACAGCGATGCCAGCGGCATGTTCGCCGATGGCTTGGAAGACCTGCCGCCGCAGTAAGCGACCATCGCAAGCTGACCAACGACGCAGTCCAGGGTGGATGAGCGCAAGCGCATCCACCTTGATCGCCAGCGAATGACGGATCAGCAGCATCCACCCTTCGGAGCCGTGCGGTCATGCCCACGCAATTCGAGAACTTCCGCACTTTCTATCCGTACTACCTGAGCGAACACGCCAATCGCACTTGTCGGCGACTGCATTTCGTCGGCAGCGCCTTGGTGCTGGCGATCTTGTTGGCGGTGTGGTTCGGCCAATTGCCGCCGCTCGGGCTGGCCGCGGTGCCGCTGGTGGGCTATGGCTTTGCCTGGGTCGGGCACGGCCAATTGCCGCCGCTCGGGCTGGCCGCTGTGCCGCTGGTGGGCTATGGCTTTGCCTGGGTCGGGCACTTTGTGTTTGAGAAAAATCGCCCCGCTACCTTTCACTATCCGTTCTACAGCCTGGCCGCTGACTGGGTGCTGTTCAAGGACATGCTGATCGGCAAGATTCGCTTTTAAGTCCTACCGCATTCGGTCTGCGGGCACGGATAAGCGCAGCGCATCCGGTTCAGCCTGGTAGGGTGGATAAGCGCAGCGCATCCACCACCTATCACGGCGGCGGCAGGTGGATGCGCTGCGCTTATCCACCCTACTTTCTGCGAAGCGTCTCGCCAAAGCATCGCGACGCTTGTCGGCGCTCTCGCACTGGTTCCGCTTGCCCAGAGGCTGCGCTCACACGCTGCGCTGGCGGAGCACTTCAAACAGCACGATGCCGGTGGCGACCGACACATTCAGCGACTCCATTGCGCCGGACATCGGGATCTTCACCAGAAAATCGCAGTGTTCGCGGGTCAGTCGGCGCATGCCCTCGTCTTCTGATCCGAGCGCAATCGCCACCGCGCCGCGGTAATCCTGGGCGTAGAACGACGCTTCGGCATCGCCTTCCAGACCACTGATCCAGACCCCAGCTGCGCGCAGCGTTGCCATCGCCCGCACCAGATTGGCAACCCGCACGATCGGCAGCCGGTCAGCAGCCCCAGCGGAAGCCCGCCGCACGGTGGCATTGGTCGGCGCGGCACGGTCCTTGGGTACGATCACCGCGGTGACCTTGGCGGCCAGCGCGCTACGCAAGCAGGCGCCAAAATTGTGCGGATCGGTAATCTCATCGAGGATCAAAAACAAGGCGCTGCTGCCAGAGGTTTCAATGAGTTTCGGCAAATCGCTTTCGGCCAAAGCATCCGGCGCGCTGTAGAACGCCACCACGCCTTGATGACGCTCGCCGCTGGTCAGTTTGTCCAGCGCCTGCGCCGTGCGATGGTGTACGCGCACACCGCGCTCCATGGCATCGGCAATCAGCGCTTTGACCCGCGGATTGCGACTGTCTTCGGCCACCATCACTTCGCTGACGTTGTCGCTGTCATGGCGTAGCGCCGATTCCACGGCATGAATGCCGGCCAATATGTCCTTGCTCATCGAGAGCGCTTCCTGTTGGCTTTGGGTTTTCCGGAAACCGGATGGATGGATGTGCGCTTGGTCGCTACCGGTTGGCGCGAACCGGACTTGGCTGCGCCGGATCGGGACGGCAACTCGGGTGGCTCACTTTCACGGTCCACGCCGACCAGACGCAGATCGACCTTGCGTTCTTCCATGCTGGCGCGCAACACCTGCACCCGCAGCGCATCGCCAAGGCGAAACCGGAGACCGCGCCGTTCGCCGGCCAATTCGCGCCGCGCCGGATCGAAATGGTAGTAGTCGTTCGGCAATTGGGTGACATGCACCAAACCACTGACGCCGGTGTCGGCGATCTGCACGAACAATCCGAATGAGGTAACCCCGGCGACAATCCCGTCGAATTCGGAGCCAACGTGCTTGCTCATCCAGGCGCACTGGTAACGATCATCGACCTCGCGCTCGGCTTCATCCGCACGACGCTCGCGCTGCGAACAGTGCAAGGCGTGCGATTGCATGTCGTGCGCGCTGTAAACGTAGTCGGTGGCATTGCCACCGGCCAACACATGGCGGATCGCGCGATGCACCAGCAAATCCGGATAACGTCGAATCGGCGAAGTGAAATGCGCATACGCCGATAGCGCCAGGCCGAAGTGACCCAGACACTCGGGCTGATACACCGCCATGCTCTGTGATCGCAACAACACCGACTGCAGCAACATTGCTTCTGGCCGCTCACGAACCTGACGAATCAACTTCGAGAAGTCTCCCGGTTTGACTTCGGCATGGGCCGGCAAACGCAGCTTGAACTCGCGCAGGAAATCCAGCAGGTCCTGATATTTTTCGGCCGGTGGCGGCGCGTGTACCCGATACGGCGCCGGCACTTTGGCCTTGCTCAAAAACTTCGCGGCTTCAACATTGGCCGCGATCATGCATTCCTCCACCAAGCGGTGGGCATCGTTGCGCGCCTCGGGTTGCAGGGCCAACACTTCGCCAGCGGCACCCAGTTTGAACTTGACTTCCTTGCTATCGAAATCAATGGCACCACGCGCCGTGCGGGCTTTCGCCATCACCTGGTAGAGGGCATGCAAGGTTTGCAACTGCGGCAACAGGCTGCCCAGCGCAGCGCAGGTTTCGGCATCCTGCTCGCCCAGGGCCTGCCACACCCGGGTATAGGTAAGCCGCGCATGCGAGCGCATCAACGCCGGATAAAATCGCGATTTTTGCACTTCGCCGTGCCGATTGACCTGCATGTCACAGACCATGCACAGGCGCTCGACCTGCGGATTCAACGAACAAATGCCGTTGGACAGCGTCTCCGGCAACATCGGCACCACAAAGCCCGGAAAGTACACCGAGGTGGCCCGCTCAAACGCCTCCGCGTCCAATTTGCTGCCGGGCCGCACATAATGCGAAACATCAGCGATCGCGACCAACAGTCGATAGCCGGAAGGACTGCGTGCGCAGTAGATCGCATCATCAAAATCGCGTGCGTCCTCGCCATCGATGGTGACCAGCGGCAACTGCCGAATATCTTCGCGACCAGCCTGCTCGCTGGCGCTGACCGCAGGCGCTATCTGCTCGGCTTCCTGCACCACCGCACTCGCCCATTCGGTCGGCAAGCCATGGGATTCCATCGCCACCCGAACGATCAAGCTGGCGGAAAGTTTTTCGCCCAGCACCGCCACCACTTTGCCGATCGGCGGATGCTCACGCGAGGGCGGCTCGGTGACTTCGGCGACGACAATTTGTCCCGGCCGCGCCGCCAGTTGCTGGCCCGGTGGAATCAGCACATCCTGGTGCAATCGACGGTCGTCCGGGATGACGATGCCGACCCCGGCGCGCTCATCGAAACGACCCACCAGTCGCGGCCGTCGCCGTTCCAGTACCTCGGCAATCGCCGCTTCCTGGCGACCCCGACGATCATGGCCGGTGACATTCACCAGCACCCGATCACCGTGCATCACCGCGCGCATTTCGTAGGGTGGAATAAATAAATCCTCGCCACCGGCGTCCGGACGCAAGAAACCAAAGCCATCCGGATTGGCGATCACCGTCCCAGCGATCAGGTCGAGCTTGGTTGCCAGCCCATAGCCGCCACGCCGATTCACCAGCAACTGGCCATCGCGCACCATTGCCGAAAGCCGTTTGGTCAGTGCCTCCTGACGATAAGCATCGCGGTACGCCAACAGTTCGGCAATGCGCTCCGCATTCAACAGCTCGCCCTGCTCGCCGAGGAAAGCGAGCAACCCCTCGCGACTCAAGATCGGGTGGTCGTAGCGGCTGGCCTCGCGCTCCGACTGTGGGTCCAGATAAACCGGCAAACCGCCCTTGGCAGGTTTCAGCAACGGCGCCCGTGGCGCATTTCTAGTAGGTGTTTTCATGGCCGCCAGTTTAGTGGATATAGCGATGCCAAAAGACCGGGCACCAATGTCCCCACCAGCGCGCGCCAACATTCACCGCGCCACACTCAGTGCGGCGTCGGCAACGCGCCAGCCGCCGCCGCGCCAGCATCCGCATTGACAGCGCCAGCGTCCACGGCTACAGTGCGCGCCCCTTCGACCGCAGGATTGGCGTCGACGGCACCCTGCCCGGGTGGCGGAATTGGTAGACGCACTAGTTTCAGGTACTAGCGGGGCAACCCGTGGAGGTTCGAGTCCTCTCCCGGGCACCAACGCAAAAAGAAATGGCCCGCGCAAGCTGGCCTTTTTGTTTTGCCTTGGCACCTAACGGCAGCGCTTCGAGCGCATCCCCTGCTCACTTTCCCACGGCTGGATTGCTGCCCAAAGCCCACTTCATTTACCTCTACCGCTGCCCAAAATTATGCAGCTCTGCCAACATGCGCGCGTCCGATCAGGAGCTTGCCGTGGCGTTGCATCCCGATTTTCCGAAATCGCCTTATGCCGAACTGCTGCCTGACCAGCGCTGGTTTCCGGCGGCAGAAGAGCTGCGTAGCACCGCGTATGAAAAGCTGCTGCCGCCGCTGGTCGCCAACATTCGTGGTGAAGTCTCCGCGTGGCGGGCCGATAGTTATGCGGGGGCTTCGGAGACCTCGCGCGCACTGCTGAACTGGTGGTTCGAGACCGGGCATCTGAGCGAACCGGCCGATGGCAGGCTCTCGCCGTTCCATTACTACTTCGCCCAGCGTGAAGCGGTGGAGACGGTGATCTGGCTGCACGACGTGCGCAAGGTGCGCGACAAGTTCGATCTACTGCGTTTCGATGCCTCGGGTTCCGTTTCGACCAACATGTTCGACGAAGACTGGCCGCGTTACGTCGTGAAGATGGCAACCGGCGCGGGCAAAACCAAGGTGCTATCGCTGCTCATCGCCTGGAGCTTTTTTCACAAACTCTTTGAGCCTGACTCAACGCTCGCACGCAACTTTCTGCTGATTGCGCCGAATATCATCGTGCTCGACCGGCTGCGCGCCGACTTCGACGGACTGCGCATTTTCTTCAACGACCCCGTTCTCCCGGATAACGGCTACCAGGGTCACAACTGGCGCGACGACTTCCAGCTCACGCTGCATATTCAAGACGACGTGCGTGTGGTGCGAGAAACGGGCAACCTGTTTCTGACCAACATCCATCGCGTCTATCTCGGCGACGTGCGCGCTCCGTCGCTGGACGACGAAGATTTGCGCGATTACTTTCTCGATCCGTTCGGCCCCAAGCCGGTGGGCAAGACCACCGACAGCAAGACCGATCTCGGCGAGATCGTGCGCGAGATCGACGAGCTGGCCGTATTCAACGACGAAGCGCATCACGTCCATGACCCGAAAATGGCCTGGTTCAAAAGCATCCAGGACATTCATCATCGCCTGTTGCAAAAAGACCGACGCCTCACCTTGCAAGTGGACGTGACCGCCACGCCACGCCACAACAATGGCGCCATTTTCGTGCAGACCGTCTCCGACTACCCGCTGGTCGAGGCGATCCATCAGAATGTCGTCAAGCATCCGGTGCTGCCGGATACCGCCAGCCGCACCCGGCTGCAAGAGCACACCAGCGCAATCTTCACCGAACGCTACGAAGACTATTTGCAACTTGGCATTGAAGAGTGGCGCAAGAGCTATGCCGAGCACCAAGCGCTGGGCAAGAAAGCGGTGCTGTTCGTGATGGTGGACGACACCCGTAACTGCGACGAGGTCGGTGCCCATCTGGAGAAACTTTGCCCCGAGTTGCAAGGGGCGGTGCTGGTCATCCATACCAGGAACAACGGCGAAATCTCCGAGGCTGCCTCGGGCAAGCGCAAGGAAGAACTGGAAAAATTGCGCAAGGAAGCCAACGACATCGACACCTGGGAATCGCCGCACAAGGCCATCGTCTCGGTGCTGATGCTCAAGGAGGGCTGGGACGTGCGCAACGTCACCACCATCGTCGGTCTGCGCGCCTATGCGGCGCAGAGCAATATCCTTCCTGAGCAAACTTTGGGGCGGGGCCTGCGTCGCATGTACTTCGGGTCGGACATAGCGGAGACGGTATCGGTCATCGGCACGCCCGCGTTCATGGAATTTGTCGAGTCCATCCAGAGCGAAGGCGTTACCTTCGAACAGGTACCGATGGGAGCGGACACCGGGCGCAAGGATTCGCTGATTGTCGAGGTGGACACGCAGGCCGCCGACAAAGACATAGCCGCGCTGGACATCGCGCTGCCTCGGCTCACACGGCGCTTCAACCGAGAATACAAAGACCTCGACGCACTCGACCCCGCAAACTTCGGCAATGCCAAACTGCCACTCAAGCCCTTCACGCCGGAGCAAACGCGCGAGATCGTGTTCAAGACCATGCTCGAAGGCGAAGTGCATCACACCATCCAGCTCGACGGTACGGGTCCCGCCGATTACCGTTCCGTTGTTGGCTATTTTGCGCGCCAATTGTTGAGGGAGCTGCGCCTCGTTGGTGGCTACGACCTGCTTTATCCCAAGGTGAAGGCATTCATGGGCGGACATCTGTTCGCGTCGCCGCCTGTGAATCTCGAAGACCCGGTGGTGCTGCGCAATCTCTCCGAGCCGGAGGCCGGGAAAATATTGTTCGACGCATTCAAAACCGCCATCAACGCGCTCACCATCCAGGACCGTGGTGGCGTGCGGATCGAAGACCGCATCCGCCTGCGCGACACGCGGCCCTTCCGCACCGAGAACCGGCCCTACCTCGCGCCGAAAAAATCGCTGTTCAACAAAATCGTCGGCGAGCCCAACGCCGGTGGCTTCGAGCTGACCTTCGCCGGTTTTCTCGATGCTGCGCCGGACGTCGCATCGTTTGCCAAGAACTATCTTGCTGTCGGCTTCAAGATCGACTACGTCAAGGCCGATGGCGACCTCTCGAACTACCTGCCCGACTTCATGGTGAAGACCGCCGACGGCACGATCTGGATCGTCGAAACCAAAGGCCGCGAAGAACGCGACCTGCCGCAGAAGATGAACCGCCTGCGCCAGTGGTGTGAAGACGCAACCAGCGCGAGTCAAGCCGAGAGCGGACCGGTCTATCGTTTTGTGTATGTGGATCAGCCAGGTTTCGAGCGCAACCCACCTGGCAGCTTTTCCAGTCTTAAAGCGGCCTTCACCGATTTTCAGGAGCCATGATGATTCCTTTGACCGATCAGGAACTGGAAGATCTGCTCAACGAGCTCGAGTCGGATCGAGCCGAACGAAAAAAGGCTTGGGCGGGCGATGCGCCTGAAAAGGTCCGCCAAGCAGTGTGCGCCTTTGCCAACGACCTGCCGAACTACCAGCAACCCGGGGTTGTGTTTGTCGGCGCCATGGATGACGGTAGCCCCGCGGGTATCGAAGTCACGGATCAACTTCTGCTTACCCTCAGTGACATCAAGACCGATGGGAAAGTCATTCCGTTACCTACCCTGACCGTTTGCAAACGAACCCTCAAGGGCTCCGAAATGGCAGTGGTTTGCGTCTGGCCTGCGGACTCGCCGCCGGTACGATACGAAGGAGGTATCTGGATTCGCGTTGGGCCGCGCCGCGGGCAGGCTTCGGCACAGGACGAACGGATACTCAACGAAAAGCGCCGCTATCGCGACTTGCATTTCGAAGCGCATCCGGTATCCGCGGCAACTCTGGATGACCTCAGTCGTCCCATCTTCGAGCAGGAATATCTGCCCAGTGCCGTAGCGCCAGACGTTTTATTGGCCAACGAGCGGACTTATGAGCAGCGTCTCACTTCCTGCGGGATGGTGGTTGCGGCCGACGAACCAGTCCCGACCATTCTTGGACTGCTGGTCTGTGGCATATCGACCCGCACTTGGTTGCCTGGCAGCTACATCCAGTTCCTTCGAATTCGCGGCACGGTCCTCACCGACCCGGTTGTCGATGAAGCTGAAATTGATGGCACGATCAGCATGGTCATGCGTCGTTTGGACGAGAAACTGGCTGCCCACCTGAGTACAACAGTTGAGTTCTCCTCTCAGGATCGTGAGGTACGGACCAGCGCGTACCCAATAGCCGCTCTGCAACAGCTTGCGCGCAATGCGGTCATGCACCGAAACTACGAAGGAACCAACGCACCGGTTCGCGTTTATTGGTTTGATGATCGCATTGAAATCAGCAACCCCGGCGGACCTTATGGCAGCGTCACCGCAGAAAATTTCGGCAAACCCGGTCTTGCCGACTACCGCAATCCTCAACTCGCCGCCGCATTCAAAGTACTCGGGTATGCACAACGCTTCGGTGCGGGCATCGCTCTGGCTCGCCAATCGCTGCAAAAAAACGGGAACCCACCCCCCGAGTTCCAGACCGAACCGAATTTCGTCATCGCCATCATCAGGAAAGCGCCATGACAACGCCTGTTCTGACATTTTTCAACAACAAGGGCGGTGTCGGAAAAACATCCCTTGTCTTTCATTTGGCATGGATGTTTTCCGAGCTGGGCAAACGCGTGATCGCCATCGACCTGGACCCCCAAGCCAATCTCACCTCGGCCTTTCTTTCCGAAGACGATCTTGAAATGCTCTGGGACCCGGATGACAGCTCGCAGCGCGCCACGACGGTGTACCAATGCGTCCGACCACTGACGGAAGTCGGCGACATTCTCGAGCCGCAAACCCGGTGCATCAATCCTCGCCTGCACCTGGTGCCCGGTGATCTCGGCCTGGCAGGGTTCGAGGACTTCCTGTCACAGGAATGGCCAAACGGCCTGGGCTCTGGAAGCCTGTACCGACCATTCAGGCTGCTGACCGCGTTTTGGCAAGTCGCCCAAATGGCCGCAAACAAGCAAAACGCCGACATCATTCTGGCCGATGTCGGACCAAATCTCGGTGCAATCAACCGGTCTGCTTTGATTGGTAGCGATCATGTCGTCATTCCACTCGCCGCCGATTTGTTTTCGCTCCAGGGCTTGCGAAACCTGGGGCCAACCTTGCAAGCCTGGCGTGCCGACTGGAAAAAGCGAGTGGAAAACTGGGCGACACCAGCGTTCGAACTGCCTTCCGGCGCCATGCGCCCGGCGGGTTATATTCTGATGCAGCATAGCGAACGCTTGTCGCGCCCGGTGAAGGCATACAAGAAGTGGGCTGACCGAATTCCCTCCACCTATCGTGAAAACATTTTGCGGATGCCCGCCTCGCAACCCAGCACAGCCAACGATGGCAACTGTCTCGCCAAGCTGAAGCACTACCGCAGCCTGGTCCCGATGGCGCAAGAAGTTCGCAAGCCGATTTACCACCTCACATCGGCCGATGGCGCCATCGGCAGCCACTCCGCTGCGGTACAAGGCGCCTGGAGCGACTTCAAGGCGTTGGCGGTTGCCATTCTTGAGCGCATCGACCTGCCCGACGAAGCTCAGTAGCCATGGCCAAGAACGATACCTACGACCTGACCGACGCCGAGCAGCGCGACCTGACCCAGCTCATCCAGCAGGGCAAGCCGCTGCCGGAGAAATACCGCTTCATCCTGTTCGAGGACAAGCGCGAGGTCGAGCTGGTGTGGAACGGCAAGAACCGCGATGTCTGCACCACCGTGCTGCCGTTCCAGTCGCTGGAGCATGTGGATGAACCGCGCCGCGCCAAGAGCGAATGGCAGGATGATTTTTTCGACCCGCGCGGCCGCCAGCTCAAGGGCTGGACCAACAAACTCATTTGGGGCGACAACAAGCTGATTCTCTCTTCGCTCAAGAGCGGCGCGCTACGCCGCCAGATCGAGGACGCGGGCGGCTTGAAGCTGATCTACATCGACCCACCGTTCGACGTTGGCGCCGACTTCTCGATGGACATCGAGATTGGCGGCGAGACCTTCCACAAGGAACCGAACCTGCTGGAACAGATCGCCTACCGCGACACCTGGGGGCGCGGCGCGGATTCATTCATCGCGATGATCTATGAGCGGCTGATCCTGATGCGGGATTTGCTGGCTGACGATGGAAGCATTTATCTCCACTGTGACTACCGTGTCACGCAGTTCTTACGTGGCGTACTGGATGAGGTTTTCGGCAAGGGAAATTTTCAGAATGAGATCATTTGGTGCTACAACGTGGGAGGCAAAGGAAGTCAGCGGTGGGCAAGAAAGCACGACACCATTCTTTTCTCTTCAAAATCTGAGAAGTGGATTTTTGATGGACGAGCTGCGGGAGTTGCGCGCGACACAGGGACAAAAAGCTTCGGCGGAATAATAGGCAAAGACGAAAGCGGACGCCCATATCAAGACAAGCTAGTCAAAGCGTCAGGAAAATACTATAGGTATTACCTGGATGAACCAAAAATTCCGGAAGATTGGTGGTCAGATATAAATTCCATCCAGTCCGGCTCGGAAGAACGAATTGACTACCCCACCCAAAAACCCGAAGCCCTGCTCGAACGCATCCTCAAAGCCAGCAGCAACGAAGGCGACCTCGTCGCCGATTTCTTCTGTGGCTCTGGCACCACGGCGGCGGTGGCGGAAAAGCTCGGCCGCAAATGGATTGCCACCGACCTCGGCAAGTTCGCCATCCACACCACGCGCAAGCGCTTGATCCAGGTGCAGCGCGAGTCGAAGGACGCGGGCAAGCCGTTCCGCGCTTTCGAAGTGCTGAACCTCGGCCGTTATGAGCGTCAGGCCTATCTCGGTTTGGAGTGCGGCGGCTTGCCGCCGCTTTCGGAGCCGGGGCAAGCCGAAAACCAAAGCGGGAGCAAGCTCCCGCACTCCAGATGGCACTCCAGAAAGGCCGAGGTGCTTGCGCGCAAGGAGCGCGAGTTTCGCGACCTGATCCTGCGCGCGTATCGTGCCGAGCCGTTGGAAGGCGAGAGCTTTTTCCACGGCAAGAATGCTGGGCGCTTGGTGGTGATCGGGCCGATCAACCTGCCGGTGGGTCGGCTGTTCGTGGAGGAAGTCATCACCGAATGCCGCAAGCGCGGCGCATCCAGAGTGGACATGCTGGCCTTCGAGTTCGAGATGGGCCTGTTCCCCGCCGTGCTGGAAGAGGCCAAGCAAAAAGGTATTGACCTGGTGCCAAAGCAGATTCCTCCCGAAGTGTTCGACAAACGCGCGGTCGAAAAAGGCCAGGTGGTGTTTTTCGACATCAGCTTCATCGAGGCCACGCCGCGCTACAAGAAAAAAGACAAGTTCACGCTGCAGATTGAGTTGACCGACTTCTCCGTTTACTACACCCAAGGCGCGGCAGAAGCCGCCGCCGCGAACATGAAAGACGGCAAGAGCGAAGTCGTCTGCGAACAGGGCCAGCTCATCAAGGTAAGCAAAAACAAGGACGGCGTCGTCACCCGCGAGACCCTCACCAAACACTGGGCCGACTGGGTGGACTACTGGGCCGTAGACTTCGACTACATGAGCCGCAAGGAGATCATCAAGGTACCCGTGGATAGGGAGTGCGGCGGCTCGCCGCCGCTTTCAGAGCCGAGGCAAGCCCCAGAAAATCAAAGCGGGAGCAAGCATCCGCACTCCACACAACTCCAAACCGAATTCGAGGAGCGCTGGACCGGCAGCTACATCTTCGAAAACGAATGGCAAAGCTTCCGCACCCGCAAAAGCCGCAACTTGGAGTTTCTCTCCGCGCTCCACACCTACACCCAAGCGGGCCGCTACACCGTCGCCGTGAAAGTGATCGACATCTTCGGCAACGATACGATGGTGCTGGTACCGGTCAACGTCGGCTAAGGCGTCGCGCAGAAATAACTTGCGCAGATTGCGCAGGACTTTCGTTCGCCTGCAAGGCGCACAAAGTGGAGCATAGTCGGACTATGTGACGCTTTGTGCAACGACGCAGGCGGGCGAAAGAACCAGCAAGATGGGTAAGTTATTTTTGCGCGACGCCTAAGTGTCAGCCGGGTCGAAGCGCAGAGCGCGTGTCCCAAGGCCGGGTAAAACTTCAGCGTTGTTGGTTGGCGATTCCTGCAACTGGTCTGGGCATCACCCGGCGGCCGCCACAGCAACCGGCAAGCCCGCCCAGCCAGTGTGCGTCACTTGCCAAAAGCGTCATCAGGCAAACGGATCTTTCAAGATGATCGTGTCGAGCCGGTCGGCGCCGGTGGCGATGATCGCCAGCGGGCAGCCGGAGAGTTCTTCGACGGCGCGCAGATAGGTGCGTGCCGCCGCCGGTAGTTGGGCGAATTCGCGGATGCCATGGGTGGGTTCGTCCCAGCCGGGGAAGTCCAGATACACCGGTTTGACTTCGTCCCAGCCAGCGGCATCGAGCGGCGCCAATTCGCGGCGTTTGCCACGATATTCGTAGGCGACGCAGATGCGGATCGTCGGCAAACCGTCGAGCACGTCGAGCTTGGTGATGGCCAGGCCGGAAATGCCGCTGATCTGCACCGCGCGCTTGAGCGCCACCAGATCGATCCAACCGCAACGCCGTGGACGCCCGGTGGTGGCACCAAACTCGGCGCCGCGCTGCCGCAGTGTTTCGCCCATCGCGTCGTGCAACTCGGTCGGGAACGGCCCGCCACCGACGCGGGTGGCGTAGGCTTTGCAGATGCCGAGCACGTAGTCGATGGCATCGAAGCCAACGCCGGTGCCGGCCAGCACGCCACCGACGGTGGTGTTGCTGGAGGTGACGTAGGGATAGGTGCCGTGGTCGATATCCAACAGCGAGCCCTGCGCCCCCTCGAACAGAATCTTCTCGCCGCGTCGGCGCGCCGCATACAACAAGGTGCTGACATCGGCGACCATCGGCTGCACGTAGTCGCCAAAGGCCAGCGCTTCATCCAGCACTTGCTGGTAATCCACCGCCGTCGCCCCCAACCATTGGGTGAGTACGAAGTTGTGATAGTCGATCGCCGTGCGCAACTTTTCGGCGAGTTGCTGCGGATAGCCAAGATCGGCCACGCGGATGCCGCGCCTGGCCACTTTGTCTTCATAGGCCGGGCCAATACCGCGCCCGGTGGTGCCGATCGCTTTGGCACCGGAGGCTTTCTCGCGCGCCTGATCGATGGCAATGTGGTACGGCATGATCAGCGGCGTGGCCGGGCTGATGCGCAGCCGCGAGCGCACTTCCACACCGCTGTCTTCGAGTTCGCCAATTTCTTTGCACAACGCCGCCGGTGACAACACCACGCCGTTGCCGATCAGGCACAGGGCGTCGGCGCGCAGAATGCCCGAGGGAATCAAGTGCAGCACGGTTTTTTTGCCATGGATGACCAAGGTATGGCCGGCGTTGTGGCCGCCCTGAAAACGCACCACCGCGCCGACGTTTTCGGTCAACAGATCGACGATCTTGCCTTTGCCCTCGTCGCCCCACTGGGCCCCCAGAATGACTACTGACTTACCCATGACTGATGCTCCGTCGAATGAATTGGCGCTTGGCTCGTCGCAGTCGTAGGGTGGGTGAAACCCACCGCCGTTCAGCGTTTGAGAATGGTGGGTTTCACCCACCCTACGCTTAAACTAAGGCGTTGCGCAGAAATAACTTGCGCAGATTGCGCCGGACTTTCGTTCGCCTGCAAGGCGCACAAAGGGGAGCATAGTCGGACTATGTGACGCTTTGTGCAACGACGCAGGCGGGCGATAAGGACCAGCAAGATGGG
>Ga0210033_1003050_pt1 | contig 13853 bp, 10 predicted proteins | sample CryGeymeta201501_FD_185465 | JGI IMG/M metagenome (GOLD analysis project Ga0210033, IMG submission 185465) | Groundwater microbial communities from Crystal Geyser aquifers in Utah, USA - Crystal Geyser metaG 2015-01 (SPAdes) (version 2) | ecosystem: Environmental > Aquatic > Deep subsurface >... | reverse complement strand
TGCTGGTGGCGCCGACGCCGACGGCCGCGACGCGCTCCACCGCGCGCGCCTTCTCGGAGGGCGTGTAGACGCGCGCGACCTTGCGCCGAGGCGGTTCTTCTGGCTGCGGGTCGGGCGTGGGCGCGGGAACCGTGTCGGGCGCGGGCGCGGGGGCCGGGTCGGGCGTCGGTACGTCAGCGAGCTCGTAGCCGGCGACGCCGCTCCGGTGCTTGTGTACCCAGCAGCTCAGCGTGCCGCTGGAGATGCCAAGCGCCCGAGGCGTCGCGCTGACGCCAACCTGGATGGCTTGGGCGATGGCCTCGCGCTTCTCGGCGACGCTGAAGGTTCGTGGTGGTGACATGGTCGCGGTCCACCTCCGCAACGACCACCCCAAATCTGTTCGGGGTTTGGTGTCGTTGACGGATGGACGCCGTCAGGCAAGAGCTCCTAGCGCACCTGAACACCGCGAACTTCGCCCAAGAGATGCTTCTGGCTCGACCCGGGGGCGTACTGGGACGAGGAAACGGTCGCAGAGATCCTGGCGATCGCTGCGTCACGCGGGGTTGATCGAGCCTCCGCGGAGGGGATGTCCCTCCGCGCCAGCGAGGCTCCTTGCGCACGCGCGCTCCACTGTTAAGCGTTTTGCTTAACACCAGAGCGCCGAATGCACGTCGACCACCTCCTCATCCAGATCGCGGCTGTGCTCCTGGTCAGCCTGCTGCTCCGTCCCGTGGTCCGCTGGTTCGGCCAGCCCTCGGTGATCGCCGAGATCCTCGCAGGCATCGCGCTCGGGCCGTCGCTGCTCGGGCTCGTGTCCCCGTGGACGATGCACCTCTTGTTCCCGTCCTCGTCGATGGAGCAGCTCGGGACAGTCGCCCAGCTCGGGCTCGTCTTCTTCATGTTCCTCGTGGGCGTGGAGTTCGATCCGCGCCTGCTCCAGGGCCGGACGCGCGCGGCGGTCGCCATCAGCGGCGCCGGCATCGCCGTGCCGCTCGTCGCCGGCGTATCGGTGGCGCTGTTCCTTCCCCAGAGCCTCGCCGGGCCGGACGCCCAGATCCACTCGTTCGCGCTGTTCCTCGGTGTGTCGATGAGCGTCACGGCCTTCCCGGTGCTCGCTCGAATCCTCACTGAGCGTCGCCTGGTGCGGACCCCGGTCGGCGCCATCGCGCTCGCCGCGGCCGCCGTCGACGACGTGGCCGCTTGGAGCATGCTCGCGCTCGTCGTCGGGATCGCGTCCGCGTCGGGCGTCGGGGCTGCGCTGACCACCATCGGGCTGGCGCTCCTCTACGCAGTGGTGATCTGGTTCGGTGCCCGGCCGTTGCTCCGCCGCCTCGGGCCGCGGGAGGGGCACGAGGTCTCGATCGAGCTGATGACGGCCGCGATCCTGCTGGTCGTGGTCTCGGCGCTGATCACCGAGAAGATCGGGATCCACGCCCTGTTCGGAGGCTTCCTCATCGGGGCGGCGATGCCACGGCAGGGCGGCCTCTCCTCTGCCCTCGCGGAGAAGATGGAGGACTACGTGACGATCGTCCTCCTGCCGCTGTTCTTCGCCTACAGCGGCCTGCGCACCGAGATCGGGCTCATCCACGGGGCGAGCGACTGGGCGCTCACCCTCCTGCTCCTCGTGGTCGCCACGGTGGGCAAGTTCGGCGGGAGCGGGCTGGCCGCCCGGCTCACGGGCATGGGAAGCCGGGAGTCGGCCGCCGTCGGCATCCTGATGAACACCCGGGGCCTGATGGAGATCATCGTGCTCAACGTGGGCCTCGATCTCGGCGTCATCAGCGAGCGCCTGTTCGCCATGATGGTCGTCGTCGCCTTGGTCACCACCTGGATGACCACGCCCATCCTTCGGCGCGTCTATGCGCCCGACCTCGCGCGGGAGCTGGTGCCGACGCCTGCGACCGCTGGTCTGCCCCACCCCGCTCCTGCCGGCATCTTGCTGTGCGTGGCCGATCCCCGAACCGCTACGCCCCTCGTCTGGCTCGCGACCGCGCTCACGAGGGGTACAGGCGAGCTGGTATGGGTCGTCCACCTGCGCCCGGTGGAGCGCCCTCACGAGTACCTCCGGCAGGACACCGACCGGAGCGAGCCCCTCCAGGCGGTCGAACGAACCGCCCGCCTAAGCGGCCTGCGCTATGAGACGCTCGAGTTCTCGTCAGCCGAGCCGGAGAAGGACCTCGTCCGGCTCGCCGCCATGAAGAACGCCCGAATGGTCGTGCTGGGCACGCATCGATCCACCTTCGGCACCGAGAGCCTGCGGGGCGTCACCGGAGCGCTCCTGCGAGGCTGCGAGGCGGTGGTGGCCATCCTCCTCGACCGAGGCCTGGCCAGAATCGAGAGCATCGGGCTGGACGCGAACGGAGAGCACGGCGCCACCGTGGTCGAGCTGGGGCAGCAGCTCCGGCGGGGCGGCGCCGAGGTGGTCGATCCTGCGAGCAGCCAGGCCGCGGACCTGAAGATCCGAGGGTTCGCGCCGGACGTGAAGCTCCCCGCGAATCCCGAGACGAGCCTGCTTCTCGTGCGTGGCGCTCGCCGACCCGCCGACGCCGGGCAGGACGCGGGCGCACGGACGATCGTAGGCGAGGCTGGCTGAGGTCCACATGCACTTCGGAGCCACCATGCACCTGCTGAGGGGCCACGCCGGGGTCTCGCTCCGCTCGCTGGGCCAACGGGTCGGCGTATCGGCGGCCTACCTAAGCCGCATCGAGCACGGGCACGATCCGGCGCCCACGGGCGAACGCGCCCTCGCGATCGCAGAGGCGCTGGGGCTCCCGGGGCCACTGCTGCTCGGCCTTGTCGACGAGATCCGCGGCGACGCGGCCGACTGGCTCCGCGCGACGCCCACGGGTCGGCGCCTGGCAGGCGAGCTGCGCAGACGTGAGCTCAGCGAGGCTCAGCTCGCGCGCGTCCTGGTGTTCGTCCTCCAGGAGTTCCACGCGGCGCCCGGGGCCGTACGCGAAGGCATTCGGCCACTCCTGGACCCGTCACGCGTGCTCCTGGGCGTTCGGATTCCGAGCATTGAGGATGCCTGGACCCTAGCGGCCATGCGGCTCGCAGAAGGCGACCTCGCGAAGGAGACCTTACGAGCGCTGGTGGGCGGCGGTGGCGGAAGCACTGCCTGCGTCGGCGCCGCCACCGCCATCTCGTTCGTGCGCGGCCCCAGCCCGCAGCCGCGAGCCTGTCTCGTGGTGTGCGAGGAGCCGCTGGCCGTTCCCACCCCCGACGACCGACCGCTGAGGGTCGTGTGGGTGCTCGCGGGGATTCAAGAGGGCGCGGCTGGGGCGTACCATCTCGCGGCCGCCGCGAAGCTGGCCGACGCTAAGCTCGTCGACGCTCTCGTGGCGTCGAAGACTGGCGATGAGGCGCTCGCAAGCGTGCAGCGGTTCGAGACCCTCGGCCTGCCCTGACGGCGGGAGGTTTGACGATGAGTGGGGTCTCCAAGGCGATCGAAGTGGATCCGGCGCGGCGCTCCCAGTGGCGGATCCCGAGCGCGATCCGCGCGCTCGATCCGGAGCGCGTGCGCTGGTTGCTACCGCTCCACGCAGCCGAGGGCTGGGAAGCGGGCGATCTGCTCACGTCCAAGTGGAAGGCACCGTCGGCCTCGTCGACCGCACCTCGGGCGTTGCGTATCGCGAGGCGGCGCTGTTCCCCGGCACCGTGCTGATGACCGCGCTCGCACGGCTCGGCGACGGTGATCGAAGGCCTTGGAGATCGTCGAGCGGAACGACGAAGAGCGGACGCGGCGTCGGTAGGAGGCCAGAAGCCGTCGAGGAGACTCGCCGGCTTCTTTGTGGGCGGACTTGTAGGCGCCGTGCCAACGGGCGTGCAACGCAACACGTAGCCGATCACGCGGTCAGATGGCGGATGTGAAGCGACCTCGAACTATTTCGTGGATCCGGAACGAGTGGGAAAGACAACGTGTCATAGTATGGAGTGCTTCACCTCCTTGTCCGCGCCCTCCCCAGGAACTCCGATGACCCCGATTGTTGCGCAACGTTCACTGCTCGCGTTCTCCATCTGGCTCGCGGCGAGCGCACTGGCCTGCTCCAGCGGCGACGAGGGCATCGAGACCGGCACCGTCGAGGCCGGCCACGACACCGACGTGGGTACCGAGTCCGATGCGGGCACGGCGGAGTGCGGCAGCTCGGCGACCGATTCCGATTGCCAAACCGCCTGCGAACTCAACACGCACCGGGAAGAAGTGATTCCAAGCCAGATGTATCGTGTTCTCAGCGTCTTGAACAGGAACTCGGCTTTCCACGAATCGGCGACCATCTACGTGTTCAAGGGGAAGACGACTCAAGGCGTGGTCGGTGTTTGGGTCTTTGGATCAGGCTACGGTGACAACGGGGCCAATGGAATCGACAGCGATCTTCAGACCTATATGGACATTAAAGTTCCTGGTGGCTTTGTCTGGACGACAGAGCGAAATGCCTTCGCTGACGCCTCGGACGTTCTTCACGTGATCACCAACTGCCTGGGTGTTTCAGTCTCGAACGCTGACATGAACTTCGTTGTTCCGCACGGACATCTCGATCACTTTAATCAGGAGTTCTTCACCCAGTCCGCAGCGCTTGGAATGCATTACTCGACAGTCTATGTGCACGAGAACGAATTCACTCAGGCGACGTGTGGAAGCTTCTTCTGCGGCGCTCCGGGTCCTTATGCGCCAACGAGTCTCTATTTTGGAGTGCCATATATCGAGAAGGTTTCTGCATCAATCGTCAGCAAAACGATCAAATTGACTGGCGGCGACTGCAGTTCTCAGGTTGGTGTCCTTCCTCTGATTGAGACGGATGACCTCGGTAATGTCGAGGTTTACCATGAATGGGACGCGTCGATCGCTGGTGGGAAGAAATATTCACATACACCTGGTGCCATTAATTTGCGATTCGTCGAACGAAACATATCGTTGTATGGCGAGCCGATCATGGCGGGAGCGACATTTATTTCGAAGTGTCCGATCCCACCCGGTCATGTCGCCTATCCGGCACATGGAAATATTGGGGTTACAAACTGAGTCGCCGGTGTCCTCTTGCACGCGCGCTCCCCCAGGGCGGCGGGCGCAATCACGTCCTCTGCGGCGTGAGCCCTCGCCCTGTCGCCCGCTCTCATCCGTGTTCGGATAACGGCCAATAGACAAGGACGAATCGAGACTTGATGGTGCTGAACTTGGGCCACGGAACCGGTGATCTGGGAGTAGCGATGACCAATCCCCTGCTCGTGAAACACAACCGTTGCTGGCTCGTTCGAGTCTCGCCTGGCCGAGAGGATGACCGAGGCCTGTGAGCGGATACAAGCCACAGCTTGCGCGGAGCGGAGCGGAGGAGGGTTTATCACCGACTTGCTCCTCCCTCAGGGCAACGCGGCCGACTTCAAGCAGCTCGTCCCGATGCTCGACCGAGGTTGTGCGGCGTACCGGGTGTCGTGCCCGACGTCGTGAGCGTGGACGGCGGTTGCGCGAGCAAGGCCAACGCGAAGGAGGCTAAGCGCCGTTGTGTCCGAATCATTAGTAACAACCGTACAAAATTGGAGGCGCTGACGTCCACGAACGACTGGGAGCGTGACGAGCACGCGCTCGCCTGCGACAAGCGCTCGGCGGTCGAGTCGTTGGTGTTCACGTTGCAGCAGGGCCTCCACTTTGGCGAGGTCGCTCGTCGCGGGATCATTTAGGTTCAAGGCTGGCTCTTGGAGAAGGCCATCGCCGACGACACAGGCCATCTGGTGCGCGCGCAGCTCGCGGTCGAGCGCGCCCAAATGGACCGTGGAAGAGCCCGGCGAGGGGAGGACTGAACCAAAGCGACTCCCCGCACGGCGTACCTTGGAGGACCGAGACCTCCTCTTGCGCGGAGCGCGCCGACAGCCTGGGAGCGGCAGACCCTTTTCGGCGAGGGTCTGTCTAGACCCTCGCTCGTGACGCTGTGGACACATCGTGACCGGGCCGGGCCTTGACCGGGCGTACTCGCCGCGTTCAACTACGCATGTGAGTCACGACCGTCCCCGCACCCGCACCCTCCTCCGGCTCCTGACTGGCGGATTGGTTGTGGTTTGTGACTGCCCGATGGAGCACAGCGCCTGGACCACCTGTTGCTGTGAAGAAGGCGGCCCCGCGCTGCGCTTGTCCGACCCGAACCACAGCGACAGCCCGGCCTGTGCGACGGCCGATGGGCCACACCTGGCCTTCGCGCCGGTGCCGGCGGCGCTGCTGCTGGCACCCCCGCCGGCGGCGCGCGGCGCTGCTGCCCCCGCCGGCCCTTCCCGCCGGGGCGCTGACGCCAATCTCCGCGGCGGCGCGCGCCCGACCTCGTCCCCGACCCACCTAGCTGACCCAGCGGACGCTCCTGATCTGAGAGCGGCCTGATGCCCGTCCCCAACGGTCTCACGTCCTTGCTCTCGGAGTGTCCCCATGTCCCGCCACAACCTGTTGGGCGTCGTCGTAGCCTTCGTCGCCCTGTCGGTCCAACCGGCGTGGGCGTTTGACCCCGGCGACTTTCCCGACCGCCTCGCCTACCGCGACGCGGTGCTCAGCGCGCACCCCTCGCTCGCCGCCGCCGAACAGGCGCTGGTGGCCGCTGACCTGCGCCGTCGCGCCGCTACCGCCTGGCCCGACCCCATGCTGGGCGTCGGTGTCGCGCCGGCCACCATCGGCTCCGGTGGCATGCCGGGGGTCGAAGTGCAGCTCACGGTCCCGCTCCCCACGCCCGGCGGCCAGCGCGCCCGCCGGGCCGCCGGGGACGCCGGCGTCGACATGGCCAACGCCGACCGGCAGATGGCGCGGGTCGAGCTGGCGGCGATGGCGATGTCCACGTGGGAGCAGCGCGCGCTGGTCGACCAGGCGCTCCTGGTCAACGACCAGCACAGCGTGCTGCTCCTCCAGCTCGAAGACGTCGCCCGCGCGCGCTACGCCGTTGGGGTGGGCGCGGCGGCTGCCCCGCTGATGGCCGGCAGCGAGCGCGCGATGGTCGACATGGATCGCGCCATGCTGCTGGCCGATCGCGACATGTTTGACGCCGAGCTCGCGCAGCTGCTGGGGGGGGGGGCACGCGACGCCGCCTCCGGTTCGTTTCCGGACCCAGACGAAGACGCCCCCGCCGGGCACCCCGCGCTGGCCGCCGACGCCGCTGCCGTCAAGATGGCCCGCGCCGACCTGGCGATGACCCGCGCCGACCGCTGGCCGATGCTGGGCCTGATGGGCACGTGGTCCAGCATGGCGCCCGACCCCATGGCCCGGCTTATGGTCGGCGTCGAGGTCAGCGTGCCGCTGCAGATTGGCGCCCGGCGCAGCCTGGTGGCCGCCGCCGAAGCAGACGTCGCCGCGGCCACCGCCCGCCAGCGCGCCACCGCCGATCGGGTCACCGCGGAGGTCGCGCGGGCCGAGGCCGACCTGCGGCGGGCCCACACGGTGCTCGACATCCAGCGGACGCGCCTGGTGCCCCTGGCGCGCGCCAGCCTGGAGTCGATGCGGGCGGGGGCGGCCTCAGGCATGGACGACCCCGACGCGCTCATCGCCGCCGAGCGACAGGTGCGCGAGGCCGAGCTGGGTCTGGTGCGGGCCAACACGGCGGTCGTGCTGGCCGAGATCGCGCTGGACATGGCCCGTGGACGCGTCGCGCTCGCCCCCTCTACACAGCCGGACTGACCATGCACCACCACATCATCCTCCTCCTCCTCCTCTTCCCCTTCCTGTTGCTGGGCTGTGGTGATGGTGGCGTCGGGCCAGCCGCGACCGCCAAGACCGCGACCTCCGAAGTCGCCTACTACACCTGCCCGATGCACCCCACGGTGCACCAGGCCGAGCCTGGCGCCTGCCCCATCTGCGGGATGACCCTGGTGCCGGTGCTCGCCGAGGACATGGCGGCCGGCGTCGTGCGCATCGACGATTCGCGCCGGCAGGCCTTCGGCGTGCGCACGGCGGTGGTGGCACGTGGGCCCCTGGTCGCCGAGGTGACTGCGCCGGGCCGCATCGTGCCTGACGAGACGCGCATCACCGAGGTCACGCTGCAGGTCGACGGCTTCATCCGCGACCTGCGGGTGGACCACACCGGCCAGCAGGTCGCGCGCGGCCAGACGCTGTTCACCCTCTACAGCCCGATGCTGGTCTCCACCCAGCGCGAGCTGCTGAGCGCGGTCGGGCGCGACCCGGCGCTGGCCCAGGCAGCCCGAGATCGCCTGCGCCGCTTCGGGATCAGCGACCAGCAGGTGAGCCTGATCGAGGCGGGCGGTGTGGTCGTCGAGGAGCTGCCGATCCCCTCGCCAGCTAGCGGGCGGGTGATGGAGAAGATGGCCGTCGCGGGCATGGCGCTGATGATGGGCCAGCCGCTGTATCGGCTGGCGCCGATCGACCCGGTGTGGGTCGAGGCGGACGTCTACGAGGCCGACACCAGCTGGGTCGCGCTCGGCATGCGGGCCACGCTCACCCTGCCGGCCCAGCCGGGCCGGAGCTGGGTGGGCACCATCGAGTTCCTCGACCCCCAGGTCGATCCAGTGACCCGCACGCGGCGGGCGCGGGTCGCGCTGGCAAACCGCGACGGCGTGCTCCTGCCAGGCATGTTGGGCCAGGTGGCGCTGCGTGCCCAGGGGGAGGAGGGCGTGGTAGTCCCCGAGGAAGCGGTCGTGCACGCCGGCGCGCGCGACCTGGCCTGGATCGACCTGGGCGAAGACCGGCTCGCGCCCCGCGAGCTGCACCTGGGCCGCCGCACCGTCGACGGCTGGGAGGTGCTGCACGGGCTGGAGCCCGGCGAGGTGGTGGTGGTCTCCGGGAACTTCCTGGTGGCGGCCGAGACGCGGATCCGAACCGGCGCCGGCACCTCAGCACCCGCGGGGCACGACCATGGCAGTAACTGAAGGCAGCGGCTCCCCGTCGCTCATCGCCTGGCTGATCGGGGTCTGCGCCCGCAACCCCGGGCTGACCCTGTTGCTGGTCGCGGCGCTCAGCGTGATCGGCTACCACAGCCTGCAGCAGACCCCCCTCGATGCCGTGCCGGACCTGTCTGACGTGCAGGTAGTGGTGCGCACCGAGTGGAGCGGCAGCAGCCCGGACCTGGTCGAGAGCCAGGTGACCTGGCCGGTGTCCTCCGCGCTGCTGTCCGCGCCTGACGTCACGGTGGTGCGCGGCATCTCGGACTTCGGCGTGTCGACGGTCTACGCCATCTTCGAGGACGGCACCGACCCCGATGACGCGCGGAACTGGGTGCTCCAGGCGCTGGCGGGCATGGGCACCTCGCTGCCGCCCGGGGCCGAGCCGCAGATGGGGCCCGACGCCAGCGGGGTCGGCTGGATCTTCCAGTACGCGCTGATCGACCGCAGCGGCGAGCACGATCTGGGCGAGCTGCGCGCCATCCAGGACTGGGACCTGCGCTACGCCTTGCAGAGCTTGCCCGGCGTCGCCGAGGTGGCGACGGTCGGCGGCTACGGGCGGCAGTTCCAGGTCGACGTCGACCCCATCCGGATGCGGGCGCGCGGCGTCTCGCTCGACGCGGTGATGATGGCCGTGCGGGACGCCAGCGGCGAGGTCGGCGGCCACGTCATCGAGCTGGCCGGCCACGAGCAGATGGTGCGGGCGCGCGGCTTCGTGCAATCCGCGGCCGACCTGGAGCAGGCGGTGGTGGGCATGGCCGGGGCGTCGGGCGGCGCCATGGGCGGCGGCGCGGCCAGCGGCGACGGCAACGCAGTGCCCGTGCGCATCGCCGACGTGGCGAGCGTCACGCTTGCCCCCTCCGAGCAGCGCGGCGTCTCCGACCTGAACGGCGAGGGCGAGGTCGTCGGCGGCATCGTGGTGATGCGCACTGGCGAGAACGCGCTGGACACCATCGAGGGCGTCAAGCGGCGTCTGGTCGAGATCGAGGCCGGCCTCCCCGCGGGCGTCGAGCTGGTGGTGACCTACGACCGCTCGACCCTGGTGAACGAGGCGATCGAGACGCTGCGGGGCACCCTCTTCGAGGAGATGGTCGTCGTCAGCGTGGTCATCATGCTGTTCCTGCTGCACGTGCGCAGCGCCCTGGTGCCGATCCTGACGCTGCCGCTGGCGGTGCTGCTGGCCTTCATCCCGATGCGCATGCAGGGGCTGGGCGCTAACATCATGTCGCTCGGCGGCATCGCGGTGGCCATCGGCGCGATGGTCGACGCCAGCATCATCCTGGTCGAGAACGTGCATACGCGGCTGGAGCGCTGGGAGGGGGAGGGGCGGCCGGGCAGCCGGCGCGACACGATGATCGCCGCGATGCAGGAGGTCGGCCCCAGCGTCTTCTTCTCGCTGCTGCTCATCACGGTGGCGTTCATCCCGGTCTTCTCGCTGACCGGCACCGAAGGCCGGCTGTTCAAGCCGCTGGCGTTCACCAAGACCTGGTCGATGGCCTGGGGCAGCGTGCTGGCCATCACCGCGACCCCGGCGCTCATCGTGCTGTTGGTGCGCGGCCGTATCCGCGCGGAGGCCCAGCACCCGCTGAGCCGGGTGCTCTTGTGGGTCTACGAGCCCATCGTGCGCCGGGTGGTGCGCTGGCGCTACGCGGTTGTCGCGCTGGCCGCGTTGATCGTGGTCGCGACCCTGCCGCTGGTGATGACCCTCGGCCGCGAGTTCATGCCGCCCCTCTACGAAGGCGCGCTGCTCTACATGCCGACCGCGCCGCCGGGCATGGGGGTCGGGCCGGCCCGCGACGTGCTGCAGGCGATGGACGCTAAGCTCAAGACCTTCCCCGAGGTCGTCAGCGTGCACGGCAAGATGGGCCGCGCCAACACGGCGACCGACCCGGCCCCGTTGTCGATGGCCGAGGTCACCGTGGTCCTCACGCCGACCCAACAGTGGCGCGAGGGCCAGACGCCCGAGACCCTGGTGGCCGAGATGGACGCCGCCATCCAGATCCCCGGCATGCCGAACCTGTTCTGGATGCCGATCCAGACCCGCACCGAGATGCTGTCGACCGGCGTGCGCAGCCCGATCGGCGTGCAGATCTACGGGCCGGACCTCGACACGATCGAGGCGGCGTCCGTCACGCTCGAGGCGGCCCTGGGCGCAGTGCCCGGCACCCGTTCGGCGTCGGCGGAGCGCGGCACCGGGGCCTTCTACCTGGACATCGACCCCAAGCGCGACGAGCTGGCGCGGGTGGGGCTCTCGGTGGCGGACCTGCAGCGAGTGGTGTCGATGGGCATCGGCGGCATGCCGATCGGCGAGAGCGTGATCGGGCGCGAGCGCCTGCCGATCGCGCTGCGCTTCGATCGCGACAGCCGCAGCGACGCCGACCGCATCCGGGTGCTGCCGATCGCCACGCCGGGCGGCGGCATGGTGCCGCTCGGTCAGGTCGCCGACGTGCAGTACGCCTCTGGCCCGCCGATGATCCGCTCGGAGGACGGGCGCCTGGTCGGCACGGTCTACGTCGACCCCGGCGACGTGCCGCTGGCAGACTGGGTGGCGACGGCGAAGCAGCGCGTGGCCGACACGGTGTCGCTGCCAGCCGGCGTCCGCCTAGGCTGGACCGGGCAGTTCAAGTACTACGAGCGGGCGCGCGATACCTTGAAGGTGGCGCTGCCGGCCACGCTGTTCCTGGTCCTGCTGCTCCTCTACATCAACACTGGCTCCTGGGTCGAGACGGCCATCGTCGCGCTGGCGGTGCCGTTCAGCGCGGTCGGCGCGGTGCTGCTCTTGTGGGTGCTCGACTACCACCTGAGCGTGGCGGTGTGGGTCGGGGTCATCGCGCTGGTCGGGCTCGACGCCGAGACCGGCGTGGTGATGCTCCTCTACCTGAACCTGGCGTGGAACCGCCGGGTCGAGCGGGGCCAGCTCAACACCCTCCAGGACGTCGAAGAGGCCATCGTCGAGGGCGCGGCCCGGCGGTTGCGGCCGAAGCTGATGACCGTCGCGACCACGTTCCTGGGGCTGCTCCCCATCCTGTGGAGCACCGGCGCCGGCGCTGACGTGATGCGTCGCATCGCGGCGCCGATGGTCGGCGGCCTCGGCACGAGCCTGCTCCTGGAGCTGCTGGTGTACCCGGCGATCTACGCCATCTGGCGCGGGAGGGAGGCGGGCAGGGAGGCGGGATGATGGGACAGGTGCGCGTGTCCACCACCGCCAGCACCAGCACGGCGCCCTCGTCGCTACGCGGCCTCCATCAACAGCGTGCGAGCCCAGAAGCGCAGCGTCCGCCAGCCCTTCCGAGGTTGGGCTGCAGCTCGCTGTCAGCCCACACCGAGCGCTGAAACGCGCTGTGCCCGCGTCAGACGTTGAACCGGAAGTGCATCACGTCGCCGTCCTGCACGGTGTACTCCTTCCCCTCGACCCGCAGCTTGCCAGCGGCCTTCAGCGCCGCTTCGCTGCCGTACTGCAGCAGGTCGGGGATCGTATAAACCTCGGCGCGAATAAACCCGCGCTGGAAGTCGGTGTGGATGACGCCGGCCGCTTCGGGGGCCTTGGCGCCGACGCGCACGGTCCAAGCGCGGATCTCTTTGGGGCCCGCGGTGAAGTAGGTCTGCAGGCCGAGGAGGCGGTAGGTCTCGCGCGCGAGGGCGGCGAGGCCCGGCTCTTCGAGGCCGAGGTCGTCCAGGAAGGAGGCCTTGTCCTCGTCATCGAGCTCCGAGATCTCGGACTCCACCTTGGCGCAGATGAGCACGACGCCTGAGCCTTCGGAGCGCGCGTGGCCGATGACGGCCTCTGTGAAGGCGTTGCCGTGGAGGCTCGCTTCGTCGACGTTGCAGATGTAGAGCACCGGCTTGGCGGTGATGAGCTGCGCCTCGCGCACGCTGACCCACTCGTCCTCGGTCCAGTCGCCAGCGCGGGCGGGCTTGCCGGACTCAAGGAGGGCGACGAGCTTGGCGGCGACGTCGCGGTGGAAGACGGCCTCCTTGTCGTTGGTCTTTGAGGCCTTGGTGTAGCGGTCGACGCGCTTCTCGGCGGTGGCGAGGTCGGCGAAGATCAGCTCGGTGCCGATAGTGTCGATGTCGCGGAGCGGATCGATGGAGCCGTCGACGTGGGTGATGTCCGTGTCTTCGAAGCAGCGCACGACCTGTAGCACGGCGTCGGTGGCGCGAATGTGGCCCAGGAACTGGTTGCCGAGCCCCTCGCCCTTGCTCGCGCCGCGCACGAGGCCCGCGATGTCGACGATCTCGACAGCGGCGGGGATGAGCTTCTGGCTATGGACGACGCTCTGCAGCTGCGCCATGCGCGAGTCGGGCACGGGCACGATGCCCACGTTCGGCTCGATGGTGCAGAAGGGGTAGTTCGCCGCCTCAGCGCCAGCGGCGGTGAGGGCGTTGAAGAGCGTGCTCTTGCCGACATTCGGCAAGCCAACGATGCCTGCTTGAAGGGCCATGGTTTCTCCGGGTCCGCCGCTCTATTGGAGGGCGTGAGCCGCCGCCACTGTGAAGGGCACGACAGCGCTGGTTCCGATCACTCGGCGGGTGTCTGCGTGGCGCAGTAGACCTCGCACGAGGCTTGGATGCTCTCCCACGCGACCGCTTCGGCCATGCGGTCGTGCTCGCAGGTGGCGACGCAGGCGCTGGGCTCGGGGGCGGTCGGAGGCGCAGCGGGCGCCGGGGGTTGCGCCGCATGACAGGCGATGAGGAGCAGCGTGGGCCACATGGAGACTCCAGCTCGTGAAGCGAGGGCGAAAACGAGAGCGACCCGCAGCCGGACGTGCCGGGCGGGTCGCTGAGAGCCTAGGGCGAAGGGCGACGACCTACCAGTCGTCGTCGTCTCCGCGGCCGGGCTTCTTCTTTTTGGTGCGTCGGTCCGACTTGCGCTTGCGGTCGTCCCAGCCTTCCTCTTCGGGAGGAGCAGGCCAGCCGCCGCCGAGGCCGCCACCGCCACCGCCGCCGCCGCCGCCGCCGAAGCCGCCGCGTCCGCCACCGCCGCCGCCGAAGCCAGCACCGCCGCCGCCGCCGTAGCC
>Ga0210033_1003037_pt1 | contig 13885 bp, 10 predicted proteins | sample CryGeymeta201501_FD_185465 | JGI IMG/M metagenome (GOLD analysis project Ga0210033, IMG submission 185465) | Groundwater microbial communities from Crystal Geyser aquifers in Utah, USA - Crystal Geyser metaG 2015-01 (SPAdes) (version 2) | ecosystem: Environmental > Aquatic > Deep subsurface >... | reverse complement strand
CTTTACATTGTCCGTTTATCATTCCGTATAGTTATTTTTTTAGGGCGTGGTATCTTATTGAGCTAAGTTTTTCATTCCACTTCGAGAATTTAGATTATTGAAATTCGGGCTTTTGCAGTGAGGAAGATTTTATTTTTTCTAGCTCTTGTTTAACCCTTTCAGAATTTATTTTTGGGTTGTAAAGAGCAGTATTTTTAACCATTAGCGTTAAAATCATCATTTGTTCCTCATTCAAAGAATCAAGACTACTATCGAAATAAAACCTTGATGCTTTTTCTATACCGATGTTGTTGTATAAAAAATCATGTTTTGCAGCAATATACTTTAAACATTCTTGTTGAGTTACTTCTTTTTCAAGCTTCCATGCAAGTATATATTTGTTGCCTGTAATCCTATTGTTATTCATTGTTAAGCTTTGTCTAAAATTAGCTAATTCTAAGCAAGGACAGTTACTGTTGTAATTTTCAAAAATCAAATCGAACAATTACCCTGATGTGTTAGTTATAGGTTGGATACTATTGTAAACTTCCAAGAAATTTTTAGGTAATTCTTCTGCTGACTTTATTTTAGCTTTAAGCTCGTAAATATCCGATTTTTGAAAACTGCTGTTTAAATCACTCTTTAAATATTGAATAAAAAGGAACAGAAGGAAAACAATTCCTAAAATTCCAATTGTCAATATTTTGATGGTTATTTTCATTTCAAATTAAGCACAATAAATATACTGTTTTATTGTATCGTTATCCAATCCGTTTTTGTTGTTAGTCTTATCGGTTTGGAAGGAATTTCATTATCAAAACTAGGTTCAGGGTATTCCCCTATTTTAGTTTTTGCATCAGTCATGAATATAAATTGCCAATCATTTATTGTGTCACGAAAATATTCCCAATCATTCATTAAGTCTCGACTAACTTTCATGCCGGGATATTGTTCAATTAACTCTTTTACTGTTGAGTTTGGATTTAGACTATTTGTCGTTTGTAATTCCCTGTGTGCCGCAATAATAAACAATACTGTATCAGTTCCAAGTCTTGGTATTAAACCAAATAAAATATCATCTCTCAAGTAATATAAGTAGGCAGGACTTCCTCCTCCAAACCCAAAATTTACTGCTTCATCTTCTTTTTTTATGAGTCCATTAAACTGATTTTCCGTTTCTTCAATCGTCATTCCAACTTTGATTGGTCCCAACTGACCTTTCATAATCGTAAAATCTGAAAATTGAAATTCTGTAGTTGGTTTTTTAATTTCCAAGTCTTCTTTAATGCTAATAGAAGTTTTGTCAGTTGATGTGTTACAACTATAGATTAAAAAACCTACTAAAACTGTCCAAAATAGTTTCATTTTTAATAACAAATTAATCCTTAATATAAGTCTGATTTTCATCAAACTTTCTCCAAACATACAAAAAATACTTTATAAATCAGGCAACTAGTTGTTAGTGTTTTGTACTTCTATTCAACAGACTGCTTCAGCTCCAACACCACAAGTCAACGCATAAACTTCGCAGTGACGGTAAAAGAGAATACTTAGAAGTACTTAAAGTTGGGGGAGGAGTGAGATTGGGAATTTATTTTATTATTAATCTCCAGTCAAGTTTTTCAACTTTCTGAATTGTTGTTAAAATTGCATTTTTACCAGTCAGTCGAATAGTGTCTTGACCACATCTGATTTCTAAATAGTCCAAATCAATATCGTGAGGAGATGGAGTATACATTGCTGTAACAGTTCCAATGTTTATTGTCTCAGCAGAATCCAAGATTATTTTATTCATTTCCTGTCCATGTATCTCAATCTTTTCAGCTTTTTTGTCTCCTAACTGCCTACTATCAAGATACGGGAGGTAAATCACTTCTACAGACTTGTTAGTACTGTTTTCCAATATTAGGTCATGAACAGGGTCGCAACTTGTTAAAGCTGAAAAAAGTGTTAATATTGATATAAACCTATAAGGAGTCAACATTTTCTTTTTAAATATGCTACAGTTTATACATGTATGATAAAACTCAAAAATCTATCACACATATTTTCCTCAAACATACAAAAAATAGTTTATAAATCAGACAAATAGTTTTTAGTGTTTTGTACTTCTAATTAACAGACTGCTTCATCTCCAACGCAACAACTAACCGACCAATGTGGCTAAAGTCAAAAATAGGAATTAATTACGATTTATTACCCCGACCTTAAGGTCGGGACTAAAAACCAAATAACGAAAGGGCTTTAGCCACATTATATGATAAAAGAGAGTAGTTAGAAATGCTTAAAGTAGTAGGAATTAAGGGATGCTGTGTTGAATAAATGAAAGTATTACAAATGCGATTGAGAATTAATCATTCATTATTGAAAATTAAATGATAGGTTTTTTCAAAAATAAATGAAAAATAGGTATTTTGTTGCTAATATTCTTAGGAATACTTTGGAGCTAGGAATATTTAAAAGTGCCTAAAATACTTAAAAGTTTAAAAGATTAAAAAATTCCTAAATTTGTTCCCAAACACCAACTAGTTATGCAACTAATTATCATTAATGGTCCTAATTTGAATCTCTTGGGAAAACGAGAACCCGAAATTTATGGTTCTACTTCTTTTGAGGCGTATTTAGCTACCTTGAAAAAAGCCTTTCCAACAGTGGCGTTAAGTTATTTTCAAAGTAACATTGAAGGAGAAATTATTGACAAACTCCATGAAACAGGGTTTTCTTATGATGGTATTATATTAAATGCTGGAGCTTACACACATACATCAATAGCTATAGCAGATGCCGTTGCCTCCATTAAAACCCCTGTTATTGAAGTACATATTTCCAATGTGTTTGCAAGAGAAAAATACAGACATCACTCCTTTATTTCTAAACATTGTGCTGGTGTTATTGTTGGTTTTGGATTAAGCTCATATCGGCTTGCTATAAATTCTTTGATTAATACCTCAAAATAGATTTTTATTTATTTTTACGAATACACACTTTAAGTTACATTTTTTTGTACGAATAAATGTATTCTATTACACTTTTACAAAGGAATAAATGTGATACAACACACTTTTCTGAAGGAAAAATAGTAGAATCAAATTATACTACCTGACAATCAATTTGTTATACTGTTTTCCTTTTTTTAGGAAACATTTTATACGTTTTTCGTTTCCAATATCAAACTTATTTCTACTTTTGTCGCCATGGAAATTTTAGAAAAAGAAAATGAACTGTTGATGGCTTGCACAGCACTTTTTATGAAATTTGGTGTAAAAAGTCTAACTATGGATAATATTGCATCTCATTTAGGAATCTCAAAAAAAACAATTTATCTCTATGTTTCTGATAAAAAAGATTTGGTAAATAAAGCTGTAAGCTTACATATAAAAAACGAAGAATGTTTAATTACCTCTCTTTGCTGTGTTGACAAAGAAAACGCAATAGATGAGTTGTTGGATATTAACCAAAAAATGAGTGAAAAACTTCAAAGCATCCAGCCTGCTGTGATGTACGATTTACAAAAATTTTATCCTGAGGCATGGAAAATAATAGAAGACCATAAAACGTGTTTTGTTTCAACTATTGTAAAAGAAAACATTGAAAAAGGCATAAAAGAAGGACTTTACAGAGAAAATGTTAATCCTGTAATTATTTCTAACTTGTATGTTGTGATGGTAAATAAAATATTTGATACGGATCTTTTTCCTCGCATGGGTTTTGATTATCGAACATTACATTTAGAAATGGCTCGTTACCACATTAGAGGTATTGCCAGCAGAAAAGGAATAGAATATTTAAAAGAAAAATTAGCACAAACAAATCAAGAATTTTAATTATGAACAAGTATTTTCTAACCGTTTTATTGGTTATAATAGTTTCTATTGGTAGCAAAGCTCAAGATACACTTTCATTTTCTTTAAAAGAAGCTCAGGTGTATGCCATACAACATAATTATCAAAATCAGAATGCACTAAAGGACATTGAAATTGCTAAAAAGAAAGTTTGGGAAACAACAGCCATAGGGTTGCCTCAAGTTGATGCTCAAGGACAAATTCAACGGTATATTGATATTCCTACTCAAGTTGCGTTGGCAAGTGCATTTAATCCTGCAGCTCCTGAAGGAAAATTTACAACCTTTCAATTTGGGTTGAATTATAGTAATTCAGTTGGAATTCAGGCTTCTCAATTGCTTTTTGATGGTTCTTATATTGTGGGTTTACAAGCCGCAAAAACCTATAAAAATTTATCCATCCATTCTCAAATTAAAACAGAAATTGAATTGAAAGAAGCTGTTTCTCAAGCCTATTACACGGTATTGGCAACTATAGAAAACGCCAACGTATTAGAACAATCGCTTGATGCTGCTGAACGTATTTTAAAAGAAACAAAAGCACTTTATAACGAGGGATTAACTGAAGAACAAAATGTAGATCAATTAGAATTAAACGTAAATGCCTTGAAAACTTCTTTAGGCATAGCTGAAGGACAACGAGATTTTGCTAAAAAATTACTCAATCTTCAGTTAGGAATAGATATTAATGTCCCTACTATATTAACAGAAAATTTAGCCCTACTAGTTGAAAATGAAGCAACCCCGTCCCGATTGCTATCGGGAGCTATCGGGGCAGTAAAAAAAGAATTCAACAAAGAGAATCATATCGATTTTCAGTTATTAACCACAAATATGCAACTTACACAATTGAATTTACGAAAAGAAAAATATTCGTTTTTACCTTCACTTTCGGCATTTTTTAGTCATCAACAACAAAATTATAGCAATGAATTTGATGTATTTAGTGGAGGAAGATGGTTTCCTGCAACCATAGTTGGTGCAACATTAAGAGTACCAATTTTGTCAAGTGGTAGTAGATTATCAAAAGTATCTCAAGCAAAAATTGAAGTAGAAAAAATGGAAAACACATCTAAAGAAGTGGAACAAACTCTAAAATATCAATCGGAATTAGCAGCATCAAATTTTGACACAGCCAAAGAAACTTATGACAATCAGAAAGATAATTTGGCTTTAGCAAAAAAAATATATGATAAAACAGAAAAAAAATACAACGAAGGAATTGCTTCGAGTTTAGAACTTACGCAAGCACAAAACCAATTGCTAAATGCCGAAGGTAGTTTTATTAAATCAACTTTAGATTTATTGAACGCCAAAGCAACTTGGGATAAATCTTACGGACAAAAATAAAATCAATAACAAACCATTGCTAATCAAAAAATTATGAACAAGTACAAAAATTTAATTATCATCAGTATAGCAGTAATGTTAATTGCTTGTGGAGATGGAGAAAAATCCATTGACGCAATTATAGCTACAAACGATCTTGAAGTGATTAACGCAAAGAAAGTGGAGCTTATAAATAAACAACATACACTTTTAGATGAAATAGAATTACTCGATAATGCTATTGCTGAATTAGATTCTTCATTGTCTTTAGCAATGGTAACTACATTGAAAGCGGAAACTACGTTGTTCAATCATTTTGTTGAAATTCAGGGAAGTGTTCAAACCAAAGAAAACATTATTATCTATCCTGAATATGGCGGTGTGTTGACACAGATTTTTGTGAAAGAAGGTCAGTTGGTGCAAAAAGGAGAAACTTTAGCAAAAATTGACGATGGAGGTTTGAACCAACAACTTTCTCAAATGGAAACACAACTGGCTTTGGCAAAAACCACTTTTGAACGTCAGGAAAGATTATGGAAAGATAAAATTGGTTCGGAGATTCAGTTTTTACAAGCAAAAACCAATTTTGAAGCACAACAAAAAGCCGTAAATCAAATGAAACAACAAGTTGCAAAAACAACAGTTTCAGCACCTTTTAGCGGAGTTATTGATGATGTAATTTCTGATCAAGGCCAGGTTGTTTCACCAGGAATGCATCAGTTGTTTCGATTAATTAACCTTTCAAATGTATATGTTGAGGCTGAGATTCCTGAAAATTATATCAGTAATATCAAGAAAAATGCAACAGTTAATGTCTATTTTCCAGTGCTAAATGATACTGTAAAATCAACAATCAGACAAATTGCCAACTATATTAATCCAAACAATAGAACATTTAAAGTGGAGGTTGCGATACCTAATGAGCAACAGCAAATAAAACCAAACATGACAGCAATACTTAATATTACTGATTATATAAATGAGAAGGCATTGGTGTTGCCACAACGTGTAATTTCTGAAAATGCTGAGGGGAAGCAATTTGTATATACAATTAAAAAAGGAGACCAAAACATTTTTATTGCACAGAAAAAGATTGTTACCATTGGAAAATCTCAACATGGAGTTTCAGAAATTATTGATGGAATTACAAGTGGAGAAATCATAATTAATGAGGGAGCTAAAACGGTTAAGGAAAGTGAACAAGTGTTGATTAAAAATTAGAAGTAAAAAATAAAAGTAAGTTCAAACTATAAAATTAACATGGCCAAATCAAAAAAAATAAAAGAATTTGCAATTGCATCATGGGCTATTGACAATAAAATGACCATCTATTTAATGATAGCCATTTTATTAATAACAGGTATTTCAGCTTATTATGCAATGCCCCGAGAAAGTTTTCCAGAAGTGAAAGAAACTAAGATTTATATTAGTTCTGTTTTTCCAGGAAACACTTCGGAGGACATGGAAAAACTAATTACCAATCCTATTGAAGAAGAATTGCAAAATTTGAGTGATATTATAAAAATCACTTCCACATCTCAAGAAGATTACTCTATTATTACAGTTGAGTTTGGCGATAGATATTCTGTTGAAGAAGCAAAATCCAAAGTAAAAGATAAAGTAGATATTAAAAAAGCAAGTTCAGATTGGCCAACTTTCAATGGCTCTAAAATAGAACCCAAAGTTTTTGATTTGAACATTGCTGAAGAAATGCCCATTATTAACATTAATATTTCGGGTGATTATCCTGTAGAAAAACTCAAAGAATATGCTGAATATTTAGAAAAAAAGATTGAATTGTTGGCCGAAATAAAACAAGCGGACATAAGAGGAGCTCAAGAAAAAGAGGTTGAAATAGCATTAGATGTATATAAAATGACAGCATCTAAAGTAAGTTTTGATGATGTTATAAATACCATTTCTAGAGGAAACACAACTATTTCTGCTGGAAATATGGTAATGGATGAACAACGAAGAACGATTCGAGTGATTGGAGAAATTGAAGAAGCTAAAGAACTTAACGCCTTTGTTGTTAAAAATGAGCATGGAGCAGTATATTTAAGAGACATTGCTTCTATTGCATTTAAAGAAAAAGAAAAAACAACCTATGCCAGGTCTTTTGGTAACCCTGTGGTTATGCTCGATGTTAAAAAGCTTTCAGGAAAAAACATGATAGAAGCTGTCGAGAAAATTAAAGTTATTTTGGAAGATGCTAAAACCAATTACTTACCTAAAGATTTGAGTATTACTACTTCTAATGACCAATCAACCAAAACAATAAATCAGGTAAATGATTTGGTTAACAACATCATTTTTGGAATTTTATTGGTAGTTGGCGTGTTGATGTTCTTTTTAGGATTTAGAAATGCCTTGTTTGTTGGTTTTGCGATTCCTATGTCCATGTTTATGTCATTTACCATATTGAATTTAATAGGTTATACATTAAATACCATGGTGCTTTTTGCATTGGTAATGGGATTGGGAATGTTGGTAGATAATGGTATTGTGGTGGTAGAAAACGTGCTTCGATTGATGCAAAAAGAAAACATGAGCAGAATAAAAGCTGCCAAACGAGGAATTGGAGAAATAGCAACACCCATTATTATTTCAACAGCCACAACAGTTGCAGCATTTGTTCCACTTGGTTTTTGGCCCGGAATAATGGGAAATTTCATGAAAATATTCCCTATTACCTTGTCTATTGTTTTAGGGTCATCTCTATTTGTTGCCCTATTAATTAACTCCATGCTTACTTCTGATTTTATGAAAACAGAAGAAAAGGATATGACAAAAAAATTCTTAATCAAAACCACTTCTATTCTTTTTGTTTTGGGAGTAATTAGTTTGTTTATTGGAAATAGTTTCAAAGGATTAGGAACGCTCATGATTTTTTCATCCATCATACTTTGGGTATATAAACTCTTTTTGGTAAAAGCTGCTGATTATTTTCAAACGGTTTTGTTAGTGAAGATGGAAAATGGATATCAAAAATTTTTATCTTTTGCTTTGAAAGGAAAAATGCCATATCTGTTTCTTTTTGGGACTATTGGGTTGTTGTTTCTTTCGTTTGTTGTGTTTGCAATTGCACAACCTAAAGTAGAGTTTTTTCCAGATAACGAACCCAACCAAGTGTTTGTTTATATTGAATATCCCGAGGGGACAGACATCAGTAAAACAAACCGACTTACTAAAGAAATAGAGCAAAAAGTATATGCTGTTGCGAATAATTATAAAGATAAAGAGGGTTATAATTATTTAGTGGAATCAGCTGTTTCTCAGGTGGGCGAAGGAGCTGGAAACCCTCAAACAGATGGAGGTTCTAATGCAGAAATGCCTCACAAAGGGAAAATAACTGTTTCGCTAAGAGAATCAAAATTGAGAAGAGGAAAAAACAGTAAAGAATTTATGGAAGAAGTGCGTGATGCAGTTGGGTCATATCCAGGAGTTAATATTTCAATAGAAAAAGAAGCAGCAGGTCCTCCATCTGGTTATCCGCTCAATATTGAAATTAGAGGAAAAGATTATAATGAATTAATAAGTACAGCAAAAGAGTTAAGAGATGCCATTAATAAATTAAACATCCCAGGAATTGAGGGATTGAAAATTGATGTAAATAAAAGCAAACCAGTTACAGAGGTAACCGTAGATAGAAAAAAAGCTGGAGAATTAGGCATTTCTGTTGGTCAGGTTGGTTCACAACTCAGAAGGTCACTATTTGGAGAAAAAGCAAGTGTTTATAAAAAAGACGGAGAAGATTATGATGTGTATGTGCGTTTTGATGAATTGTATAAACACAACACAAACACACTTTATAACCAACGTGTAGTGTTTCGAGATCCATCTAATGGGCAAATAAAAGACATCCCTATTTCCACATTAATAACAACAAACAATACCTCCTCTTATACAGCTATTAAACACAGAGATTTGAATCGTATAGTTACCTTATATTCTTCAGTTAAAACAGGATATAATGCGAATGAAATTGTAGGAAATGTAAAATCTAGGTTGTCGAATTTTGAAACACCTGCACAGGTTGATTTTTATTTTACAGGACAAATGGAAGAACAAGAAAAAAATATGTCTTTTTTAATGACAGCCTTGTTTTCTGGATTAGGATTAATTCTGTTTTTATTGGTATTACAGTTTAATTCTTTTTCTAAACCCTTAATTGTTTTGATGGCGATTGTACTTAGTTTTATTGGCGTGTTGTTTGGTTTGGTAATTTTTAACATGACATTTGTTATTATGATGACCATGGTGGGTATCATTTCATTGGCAGGAATTGTGGTGAACAATGGAGTGGTTTTATTAGATTATACCGAACTTTTGGTAGAACGAAAAAAACAAGAAATAGGCATTTCTAAAAAAGAGAAATTACCTGTTAATCATTTGTTTGATGTAATTGTTGAAGGAGGATCTGCCCGTTTACGTCCAGTATTATTAACCGCCATAACTACCGTTTTTGGGTTAATTCCATTAGCAATAGGGTTGAATATTGATTTCTTTTCCTTGTTTTCAGAATGGGATGCCAACGTATATATTGGAGGAGATAACGTAATTTTTTGGGGACCATTGGCTTGGACTGTTATTTTTGGGTTAACCTTTGCCACTTTCCTAACCTTAGTAATTGTTCCTGTTTCTTATTTTATTGTCGAAAAACTTAAGTTGAGGTTGAAAAGAGTGTAAAATTAGTTAACTTACTTATGAATTATTGCACTAGGAATACAAGGAATTACTATTTTTCTATATCGCTTTTAGAAATTAGAAGTATTATTTTTATACTTTTAGCTTTCATTTAACTAACAACGTCCTTTATGAATTCAAAAAACACAATTTTAGCAGTAATATTACTTGCTTGTGGCAGTTTATATGCTCAACGAAATGCCTTAACAACATTTATAAAAGAAAAAAAAGCAACCAATTTTTTTACCTACAAGGAAAATAATCCTTTAACTGCTGAAGGCTTAGTAACACACCATAAAAACGAATTAGGGCTAAGTGAAAACGATGCTTTAATTAGCCTAAAAAGTGAAACAGACCAGTTAGGATTTACTCATTTCAAATACCAACAACAATACAAAGGAATTGAAGTTTATGGAGCTCAATACTTAATACATGAGAAAAATGGGAAAGTGGTTTCTTCCAATGGAAATTTGGTTAAAGCTATAAATTTCACTAACACACCTTCAGTTGCAGCACAAGTGGCAATTCAGAATGCAATTAAATTTGTAGGAGCAAAAGAATATATTTGGGAAAACCCTTTGGAAGAACAATTATTGAAGCAACTAAAGAAAGATGCTAATGCCACTTACTTTCCTTTTGCTGAATTGGTTTATTTTGATAAGTTTTTCACGCAAGTTGGTAGTAATTATAGACTGGCTTATAAAATAGAAGTTTACGCCAAAAAACCCTTATCAAAACAAGATGTTTTTGTTGATGCTCAAACAGGAAAAGTACTACATACAATAAATAAAATTCATACAACAGAAGTTAGCGGAGTTGCTCAAACTAAATATTCAGGAACACAATCCATACAAGTTGATTCATTAACAGCAACTTCTTATCGTTTAAGAGAATATGCACGAGGTGGAGGAATTGAAACTTACAACATGTTGCAAGGAACTAATTATGGTGCTGCTGTAGATTTTACTGACACAGATAATATTTGGAATAACATTAATCCGCAACAAGATGAAGCAGCAACCGATGCACATTGGGCAGCGGAAATGACATACGATTATTTTTTTAACAACCATGGAAGAGATAGTTATGATAATTTAGGAAGCACACTTTTTAGTTATGTACATTATGATGTAAATTATGCAAATGCATTTTGGGATGGCGTTAGAATGACTTATGGTGATGGAGATGGAACCAACTTTACTGCACTCACTTCATTGGATGTAGGTGGGCATGAAATAACTCATGGAGTTACTGAATATGCAGCCAATTTAGTATATCAAAATGAACCTGGAGCATTAAATGAATCTTTTTCGGATATCTTCGGAACAGCCGTTGAGTTTTATGCAAACCCTATAAATGCAGATTGGTTTATTGGAGAGGATTTTGATATCAATGGAAATGGTTTTCGCTCTATGTCCGACCCAAATTCTGTAGGTGATCCCGATACTTATTTAGGTGTAAATTGGGAGTTTACGGCTGTAGATAATGGTGGAGTTCATACCAATTCAAGCGTACAAAACTATTGGTTTTATTTACTCTCTGTTGGCGGAAGTGGAATCAATGATAATAATGATTCTTATAATGTAACAGGATTGGGATTAGACTCAGCTGCAGCCATTGCATATCGAAATTTAACTGTTTATTTAACACAATCATCTCAATATTGGGATGCTAGAGAAGGAGCTCTACAAGCAGCTGCAGATTTATACGGAACTTGCTCAAATGCAGTTATTGAAACATCTAAAGCTTGGGCTGCAGTTGGGGTTGGGTTTCCTATTCAAGACTATGATTTGGCATTAATAAACATTGAATCTCCTGCAACTGCTTGTAATTTATCTAATGCTGAAGATGTTGTTATTCAAATTAGAAACAATGGTTGCTCCGTAAATTTATTAGCTGGAGATAACATTCCTGTTGCTTTTCAAATTGATGGTGGAGCAATTATTAACGAAATCGTTACATTAACAACTAATTTGAATGGAGGTGATACATTAACATATACGTTTACTGCTACTGCCGATTTATCTATTGTTGGAGTACATACTATTAATGCATGGATAGACTACAACTTAGACCCACAAGCTTCAAATGATAGTATATTAAATATGCAAGTGGAGCATAAAATCCAACAAAATGTAGATGTTGCTCTTGTTGATGTAATTTCTCCAACCGAAGGATGTTATCTTACAAATGCAGAAAGTGTGAATGTTGCTATACAATTTTTTGGATGCGACTCACTACCTTCAGGTACAAATGTAGATGTAGAATACCAACTGAATGGGGGTAGTGTTGTAAATGAAACCATTTTACTACCTGTTACCTTATTTCCTCAAGACACCTTGTATTATACATTTACAACAACCGTTGATTTAAGTGCAAATGGCACGCATTTACTGGATGTTTGGACTGCTTACAGTTTAGACAACATGAACACGAATGATACCTTGTCGGGTACTTCAATCAAACACCCTTACCCTTTATCGAACACAGATACACTTACTTTTGAGTCAAATGCTGCTGCATTGGATTCTGTAATTTTAACACAAAATATTGAATCTAACGCAAGTATCTCTAATGCATCAGCTTCAACAGGAAATTATGCTTTACGATTAACAGGAGGAGATCCTCTAAACTCAAGCATTATTCCTGATTTGGATACAGCAAATTTTTGGAGTCGAAATTTGGAATTTGCCGCTTTTGCTAAATTTTGTGTAGATGCTTCCTCTTGGTCGGATGTGTATATGCAATTTGATTTAAGACAAACCATGTCTATGGTGTATAACTTACAATTTGGACAACCTATTCCTCAGGCAAGTAGTTTAAGAATTGTAGTGAATGGAAACCAAGTAAGCGGAACGTATAATCCAACTACAGAAAAGAATGATCCTTTTGTAACAAAGGCACTAAATTTAAGTGCTTATGCTGGCTCTCAATTGGAAATAATTTTTGAATCGAGAATGGGATTTAGACAATCGGCTGATCCTTTGGCAATTTTAGGAAGTGAAGGCGATAATGCTTATGTAGATAATATTCTGTTCACACAATTACCAATAGGCATCAAAGAAAACAAAGTAATAGAAAATGTTGATGTTTATCCAAATCCCACAAAAGGAAATGTTTCTGTTGAGTTTTTATCGGCATCTAATCAAAAAACAGATGTTACAATAATTGATGTATTAGGTAATGTTGTGCGAATTGATAGTTATCAAATTCAACAAGGAAAAAATATTTTAAAAATAGATATCAGTAACCAAGCGAATGGAATTTATTTTGTGAAAATAGTTTCTAAAGAAGGAAATTATACCGCTAGAATAATAAAAAATTAACCCGCTTTATTCATGCAAAAGCGAAGCGAATTGTATGAATGTGCGAAGGGCTGTGGGAAGCAAAGCGGTTAATCCCGATTTAGTAATACCCAAATTTGGGTTATTGAAAATAGCTAAATTTGTTGGTATTACTTATATCGTAGAAAATTCATGAATTTTCTGGGTTAAATCCATCACAACCCATCAATAGCAACACTTAGTTTACCGTTAATGGTAAGAAAAGCAACAATCGCCTTGTTGGTTAACTGAATTTTTTTAAATTCAATTTCGCCAATGTTTCCATTAATAAATACACCTGGCATGGGCGAATAATTATGTGTGTACTTCACCATTTGTTGTTTTCCTTCTTCTAAATTGGGTTGTATAGAATAACGGCAGCTTTCTTGAATTTTCAATAAAACCACTGCGGAGAGCAGCCAACTGGCAGATTTTACCAACCTGTCTTTAGTATCTAACACATAATTTAATCGGTCAAAATAAATTTCTTTGGTGGTTTCGTTATATTGCGGATAACCTGTTAAATAAACCATTCCATTAATGCTGCCCATTAAATCTAAAGCAATTACCATTTTTCCGTCTTTATGCCATAAGTCGAGGTTTTTAACCGTTACTTTTTTCTTTCCACTACTAAATTCTTGCCCTTGAAAATTCTTTAGCATTATTCGTGTTGCATCTTTGTAAGTAGAAACTGCCACAATATTTGCAGTTATTTTATCGGGCATTT
>Ga0210033_1003033_pt1 | contig 13894 bp, 13 predicted proteins | sample CryGeymeta201501_FD_185465 | JGI IMG/M metagenome (GOLD analysis project Ga0210033, IMG submission 185465) | Groundwater microbial communities from Crystal Geyser aquifers in Utah, USA - Crystal Geyser metaG 2015-01 (SPAdes) (version 2) | ecosystem: Environmental > Aquatic > Deep subsurface >... | reverse complement strand
GCTGCTCGTGCGAGTCCGCGTGTGCCTTGGACGCTGACTGTGACCCGGGCCAGGCCTGTGTGCCGGGTGCCTACCTGGTGGACGGTCGCTCCTGGCCGAGTTGCATCGACGCCCGCTGCATCACCGGAGCGGACTGCGGTGCGTGCGGTGCGTGCGGTGCGTGCGGCGTGTCCAGCTTCTGGTGGGGCTGCGGCACCTTTGACACGCTGGCCTGCCGCGGCAGCGGCGACGGCTGCCACGGCGACGGGGACTGCGGGGACGCCTGGGGCGAGGCCTGCTCCTGGACCCAACAGGGCTTTGCCTGCACCACGCCGGACTGTGCGGAGTGATGGTGCTCTGCCTGCTTCTGTCCTGCGCATCCTCGGGGGAGGCGACCGCCTGGGTCGACCCCACCGACCAGGACGGCGACGGCTGGCATGGCGCCACCGACTGCGACGACACCGATCCCGCCATCCACCCCGGCGCGACCGTGACTTGGTACGACGGCATCGACCAGGACTGCGGCGGGGGCAGCGACTTCGATGCCGACCAGGATGGCTGGGACAGCAGCGGCATCGACGAGGACTGCGACCCCGACACGCCGGACACCGACACCCCCGTCACCGGCTGCGCGTTTTCCTGCCGGGTGCCAGCGGACGGCGAGGTCACGGGCAGCATGGTGCGCTTGGCCTGGATGCCCGACCTCGGCGACGGCCTGCTCATGGTCAACGGCCAGGGCCTGCCCGCGAGCTGGGGAGAGCTGCAGCCTGTGGAGCCCCGTGATGCACTTCACCGTGGTCGATCCCTGATCGGTCACCCGGGCCGACATCAGCCGTCGACCCAGTTCTCCACCTTCAAGCCGGCGACCCGGTCGAATTCCCGCGTGTTGTTGGTCACCACGGTGCGGCCAAGCGCCAACGCGTGTGCGGCGATGAGCATGTCGAGGCTGCCAATGGGCGTGCCAGCCCGTTCGAGTCGAGCGCGCACGACCCCGTAGACGGCCGCCGCGGCATCGTCAAAGGGCGCGACGCCCAGGGGAGCCAGGAACGCAGCCAACGCAAGGCCGTTCTGCTCCGGACGGGCACTCTTCGCCACGCCGTACTGCAACTCGGCGACGGATGTCGAGGAGACCGCGACCGTGTCGATGTCCACTTCGCGGAGTCGTTCGAGCAGGCGCGATGGCTTTTTCTTGATGAGGTAGATGCAGATGTTCGTATCGAGGAGCCACATCACAGCGACTCGCGTTCTTGGACGGGCGGCTGATTCCGCTCTTCCATGAAGTCGTCGGTGAACTGTTCCAGCGCGGCTTCGAAGCCCGTCCAGGGGTCATCCATGGGCACGAGGAGCACGGCGTTGCCCACACGCCGGACGAAGACCTCTCGTCCCGGTAGGGCAAATTCGCGCGGGAGTCTCACGGCCTGGCTCTGACCGTTCCGAAAAAGCTTGGCGCTGGACATGTGGTCACCTCAGATGCGGTATATACTGTAGAATATATACTTCTTGATGGCCCGAGTCAATTTCTTCTTGAGAAGGCAGCGCGACTCGGTCAGCCCGGGCCCTCCGAGGCCACGTCCTCACCCGCCATCAGCTCTCTCAACCCTTCCACCTCTTGCTCCCCGACATCCGCGAGCCAGTTCGAAAGTCGTTGCAAACACCCATGGGGGCGGCGGGGATGGGGCGAGGCGGCCGATGGCTGGGCGGCGAGGCGCGCAAGAAGTGCGGGTCAGTCCTGGACCGCGGCGAGTCTTTGCGTAGGGGTTGCGGGGTGCCGGCCTGACGGCAGGGGGTGCCGGCGACCTGGCACCCCCTGCCGGCGGGCCGGCACCCTGGCGGTGCAAGTGGCGGAGAGGACGTTGGCACAATTCGTGGATTGCCCCCGCGCGGAGGTGCGACGTGCCCATCGGTTTTCAACTCATCGTGCGTCGCTTCGACGACGCGGTCCTGGCTCCGGGCGTCCCGGCGCGTCGGGCCTTTGCCGCCTGCGTGACGCGGGTCGCCCGCGGATGGCCGCTCCTGGCCTTTGACGCTGCGGACGGGCACAGCCACCTGCCAGGCCTGTTCGACCGGCAGCAGGCTGGCCGACTATCCAGGTCGCTCCTGCTCGGGCTCGGGCAGACGATGGGCCACTCGGGTGGTCTCGAGCCCGTCCGCCTGCGCACGATCGACGACCAGGGCCATGCCATGTCGCTGTTCCGCTACACCCTGCGCCAGGAGGAGCATCACGGCGTCGAGCCCGACCCCTTCCACGAAGCCAGTGCGCTGCCCGACCTCCTGGGCCTGCGGATCAATGGCCGCTGGGTGCGGAGTGTCGTCGCGGAGCGACTTCCACGGATCCGGCGCGAGGACCTGGTCGGCTTGCTGGGCGTGGAGCGGACTTGACCCAGGACTCGGCCAATCGGTCGAGAACCAGCATGGCATCGAGGTGAGAATCGCGCCGGAGGCGCGCGCGCCCATAAGGCGCGGGGAGGGGGGGCGCGCTCGCGCATGCGGGGGGAGGCATCCTCCCCCCGCCAACAAAGTGCCTCGACCCTCGTTTCGGCCGGATGGCCGAAACGAGGGTCGAGGCCCGTGGAGCCGCGTGAGCTGCTCGCCGCCGACCTGGCGTCCTTGGCCGATGCGGCGGCCGCGGCCGTTGCCCGTGCGGACCTGACCGGGCAGACGCCGGACGTGGTGGCCGCACGTGCCGCCGCCGTGCAGCTGGCGCGACCGGACCTCCGGGCCCACGCCGTGGCGAGGGCCCTCGGCATCGCCCGTGCGCACTGTTCAGGGCTGCGCCCGGGTCGAAGTGGACCCGGCGGTCCGTGATGCGGTCCAGGGTCAGTGGCGCCTGCGCTCCTGGTTCCACGCCCGCCAGCAGAAGCGCTGACCCGGTTCTCGGCCGCGCGGACGGCACGGCTGCTCCCCTGCCCGGCCCGGCGTGCGTCTCCTCGGACCGCGGCGAGTCTTTGCGCCTCGCCGGCCCGCCCCGCGGCCGCGGAGCTCGCGCCCGCAGCAGCTACCAGCGCACGCGGCCCGTGGCGGTGAGCACGGAGAGCGTGCCGCCGCCCAGGTTGTCGCTGGCCAGCAGGTGTCCGCCCTGGATCAGCAGGGCCGGCTTCAGGCTGCCCTGGCCGACCTTCACGGCGGTGTCGCCCACGGTGAGGGCCCAGTCGAGCTCGGTGCCGAGCGCGTAGCCGGAGGTGGGCTGGCCCAGCTGGTTGGAGGGCACGCCACCGTTGCGGTAGCTCTGGTAGGGCTCGGCCACGGGGCCGGTGTTCCAGGAGAGGGTGGCGCCGGCCCGCAGGCCCAGCCAGGCCAGCGGCAGCAGGTGGACCGAGGGCTGGACGAAGGCGGCGTGGCGGAAGGCGCCCTCGGCGACCAGGCCGTCGGAGCCCTCGGGGGCGCCGCCGCCATTGGCGGGGTCCTGGAGCTGGGCGTAGGTCGCGGCGTCGATGGCGCCCTGGACCTCGTCGAAGGTGACCATGCCGACGTCGAAGTCGCGGCTGAAGGCGAAGTCGTGCAGGGTGCCGTCGTCGGCCTGACCGTCGCCCGAGGCCCAGCCGGCGCGCAGCAGGGCGCTCCACTTGGGCGAGGGCGGCTTCAGCTCGGCCAGGGCCGTGACGCCGGCTTGGCGGATGGCCAGCCCGTCGCGGCTGTTGTAGGTCTGGGTCACGCTGGTGTGGCCGGTGATGCCGGCGGCCTCGCCGGCCAGCCGCAGGGTCCAGTCGGACAGCGCGATGGGCGCGTCGGCGTAGACGTCGAGCACGCTGACCCGCGTCTTGCGCTCGCCGTCGGCCTCGGTCTGGTCCCGGTAGACGCCGTAGATGCCGAAGGTCTGCTTGTCCTGCCACAAGGCGGCGGCCAGGCCCTGCCAGGCGGCCTGCCCGCCGGTCAGCGGGTTCCACCGGGCGGATCCGTCCTCGATGACGCGGTCGCCAGCGGCCAGCAGGGTCAGCGGCGTGCGGCCGCCATGGAAGGGCCGCGTGGCCACGCGCACACGCAGGACGCGGTCGCCGAAGTCGGTCCGGCCGAAGACGGGATCGTGGTTGCCGTCGTTGGCCAACATGCCCAGGCCCCAGTGGCTGCCCACCAGGCCGGCCTGCAGCCCGACCTTGCCGATGCGGCCCTCGACGGCGGCGCGCCGCAGCTGGAAGAGGCCGTCGGTGGTCGCCGACAGCGCCTCGCGGTGCCGCAGATCCTCGGTGCCCGGGATGTCCCAGGTGTCGCCAGCGATCTGGCCGTTGAGCACCTGCACCTCGCCGCCCAGGGAGAAGCGCTCGCGCTTCCAGTCCAGGCCGGCCCGCAGCCGACTGTCCAGGACGAGGCCCTGGCCCGTGGTGCCCCCCACGGCGTCGACGGCGGTGTCCGGGTAGGAGCTGCCGATGAGGCGGGCCTCGCCGGTAGTGGTGAAGGCAGAGGTCGACGCGGCCCGCGCCTCCTCCACTGTCTCCGTGTCCTCCACCGTCGGGGTCGCAGCCTCCGCCGGCGCCGCAGCCTCCGTCGGCGCCGCAGCCTCCGCCGGCGCCGCAGCCTCCGTCGGCGCCGCAGCCTCCGCCGGCGCCGCAGCCTCCGCCGGCGCCGCAGCCTCCGTCGGCGCCGCAGCCTCCGCCGGCGCCGCAGCCTCCGCCGGCGCCGCAGCCTCCGCCGGCGCCGCAGCCTCGTCCGGCGTCGCAGCCTCGGTCGTCGTGTCTGCCGTCGTGTCTGCCGTCGTGTCTGCCGTCGTCTCTGCCGTCGTCTCTGTCGTCGTCTCTGTCGTCGTGTCCTGTGCATGGGCCGCGCCGGCCAGCAGGAGCAGGAGGACCGGGTTCATCGGACACCTCCCCGGGGCACGACTGCGCTGGTGGCGGTGCCGGAGCCCCCACCGGTGTCGCTGCTCTTGCCCGTACCGGTGTCTCCACCGCCGGTGTCCTTGCCGGTGCCCGTGTCCTTGCCCGTCCCGGTGTCCCCTCCGCCGGTGTCCCCACCGCCCTTGATCGGGATCAGCCAGTCGCAGCTGGCGTCCTCCAAGCACAGGTCATCGCGGATCTGCTGCCCGTCGTCCATGAAGTACGTCACGTCCTGCATGATCGCGAAGGTGTTGATGTCGAAGCCCAGGCTGGGGTCGGGGGTGCTGAAGCCGTGCTGCCCCGTCGGGTTGACATAGGGCAGGCGCAGGCCGTTGACGCCGTCGGTGGTGGTCACGGCCACCCGCAGGGGCGCGTCGGACTGCGCCCCGTAGTCGTCCATGCCCTGGTCGAGGTCGTCGGCGTCAAACAGGCAGGCCGTGCCATCGGCGCAGGTGTAGGGCCCGCGTGAGGCGATGCCACGGACCACCTGGCGGTCGATGAGGAAGCGATCGACGGTGGTGCCGTAGCGGTCGTCGACCTGGTCGTCAGGCAGCCAGCCGGCGGCCCGGGCCAGGGCGATGCCCGTGTTGATGCAGACGATGGGATCCCCCGGGGTCGGCTGCATGAGCACGTGGCGGGCCTTGCCGTCCAGCTTCTCGAAGGGCTCCTGGTCCCAGGCCCGGGCGTAGGCGATGGGGTCGCCGGGCTCCAGGATGGCGGCGAAGGCGAAGGCCACCTGGCGCAGCTCGGGGGTCGCCCGGATCTTGCCCAGGCCCTCGGCGCCGGCCACAAGGGTGCTGCCGGCCGGGTAGCTCACACCCTGGAAGACGAAGCCCTGGTCGATGTGATCGATGGTCTGTACCACCTGGCCGTCGGCGGTCTCCAGGGTGACGGTCAGCGGGTCGCCCAGCAGCGTCGTGTCTTCGACCGGGTAGCTCTCGCCGTCGATGGGGCCGTCGTCGGGGATGCCGGCGATGCCGCGCTTCTCCCAGGCGCTGGCGGCGTCGGCGGCGATGCCCACGCGGAAGGTGCCGTCCAGGGGGATGTAGCCCTCGCGGACCTCGCCGGTCTTCTCGTTGGTGACGACCACCTTGCCGCCGGCCGGCCAGCCGCTGACCGTGGCGATGGGCAGGGCCACCATGTCGGTGACCGAGTTGACCACCTGCTCGACGAGCAGGCTGCCGTCCTCCTGGGGCACGCCCAGGAGGAGCGGGCTCATGATGCGGCCGTTCATGGCCTCGACCGCGCCGCCGATCTTGGTGCGGAAGGCGATGTCCAGCAGCCCACCACCGGGCACGATGGGCACCCAGCCGTCGACGTCGTCGACCACCGCCGCGGTGACGGCCGTGTCGATGCCACCCAGCGAGCCGCCGATCTGGAAGAGCTTTCTGTCCGGGCCGCCCATGTCGGGGGTGCCGTCGCCGTCCCAGTCGCAAGATGTGCGGCTGCTGCCGTCGGGCTCGGTCATGGTGCCGGTGCCGCAGGCCCGCAGGCTGTCGAGGAACTGGGCGTGGTCCACGGCCGCCTGGCGGACCAGGTCGCGGGTGTGGAAGGCGTCGGCGGACCACTGGTCGCCGCCGCTGTCGGGCACGCCGTCGTTGTCCAGGTCCCGGTAGCGCGAGTCCAGCAGGTGCTCGTAGAAGGGCAGCAGGCCGCTGGGGCTCAGGATGGCCATGATCAGCTTGAGGTTGTCGGGGCTGACCGTCGGGCCGTGGCCGTAGTAGTCGAAGGCGCAGGCGGCGTAGCCGGCCCGGTTGAATGCCCAGGCGAAGCCCAGGAAGTCGAAGCGGGAGCTGCCGTAGCCGTGGCCGAACACGACCACGGGCGCCGGCTGCGGCACGTTCTTGGGCAGCACACAGGTGAAGGGCACCCGCTCCTTGCGGACCGAGTAGGTCCCCTTCATCGCGTCGACCTGCCAGTAGTCGTTGGAGTCATCGACCTGGGGCCAGGCGCCCGTGGGCTGGCCGGGCTCACCCAGCAGGTTGGGCGTCGTGAAGCTGCCGCCCACGATGACGTCGCCGAACTGCGAGTAGTTGTCGATGAGCGAGGCCGCCGAGGAGTCCGGGAACAGGCCCAGGTTGGCCAGGGTGGTGATGATGTTGTCGACGGGCAGGCGCGTCTGGTCGGGGATCCCGTCGATGTCGTGCACCTTCAGGGCCTCGTGGATGCCCTCGGGCACGTCGGCGTCCAGCGCGGCCAGCGGCCCCTCGCCCGTCATGCCGCGGCGCACGTCGACCAGCTCGCCGGTGACGTTTCCGGTGGTGAAGGTCCACGCGAAGGCCACGTCGTCCAGGCTGAGACCCAGGGGCTCCAGGGCGTCGGGCAGGGGCGACAGGGCCTCGGTCTGGCGCAGGTGGTTGACGAAGGCCCAGGGGCTGCGCACCGGGCTGCCGGTCTCGCCGACCAGGCGGCTGGTGAGCACCACCGCGTAGGTCGTCTCCTCGCGCAGGGGGCGCGTGGGGCGGACGATGAGCGTGTCGGACTCGCGCTCGTACCAGGTGAGCAGGTCCTCCATGGGGTCGCCCCCCATGGGGTAGACGTTGGGCACGTCCAGGAAGCCGTCGTTGTCGGTGTCCTCTCCCCAGTCCAGGATCCCGTTGCCGTTGGTGTCCTCGTCCACGGTGTCGAAGACCAGGCTCGGGGCCTGCGAGCGGGTGTCGTTGGGGAAGTACCGGTCGGTCTGCTCGACGTCCATCGGGTAGCGGCCGTCGCCCACGTCCAGGGCCACCGGCTGGAGGTAGGTGGGCGACTTCGGGTCCACGTCCACCACGAAGATGGCGTCGTCGTCGAAGCGCGCGTCGCCGACCCGGGTGTCCTGGGTGTGGCGGCGGGCGACCTCGTCCAGGTCCAGGGGGGCGTCGAAGCCGACGGTGATGGGCGCGTAGATGCCGAAGCCCGACAGCGTGTCGAGCTTGCGGCGCGCGTCCGTCTCCATGTCCGTGGGGGCCTTGGTGGGGATGTTCAGGCGCAGGCCCGTGGGGCTGTTGCGGTCCACCACCGTCGCCAGGTCCGTCGGGTAGGGCACGTCGGGCAGCGGCAGGGCGTCCCAGTCGACGCGGACCACGGGGCCGTCGCCGGCCGGGGTGGCACGCAGGCCCCCGGGGTAGGGGGCGCAGCCGGCCAGCAGGGGGCCGACCAGCAGGGCCGAGGGCAGGAGGAGCGGGGCGAGACGCATGGCGGTTCCGTCGGTGCGAGGAGATGCGCCGGAATACTACGCGAGGCCGGACCAGGGGAGCCTGCGGGGGACCGCGTGCCTTCCGTGACCCTGAGCCACGACCCTGAGCCACGACCCTGAGCCACGACCCTGAGCCACGACCCTGAGCCACGACCCTGAGCCACGACCCTGAACCTCGACCGCCGCCGCGTTTGCCCCGGCAATGCTCCTGCTCCTCCTCGCATGTACCGCCAGCAGCGCGCCTTCCCCCGACCGCGCCTTCCCCCGACCGCGGCTCCCCCGACCGCGGCTCCCCCGACCGCGGCTCCCCCGACAGCGGCTCCCCCGACCGCGGCTCCCCCGACCGCGGCTCCCCCGACCGCGGCTCCCCCGACAGCGGCTCCCCCGACAGCGGCACGCCGCCCGCCTTCGGCTCCGAAGCGCTGTGGAGCAGCGGGAATGACTGGGAGCCCATGCCGGCCGCCGGGGGCTCGGACCTGTGGCAGGTGACCACGCGCTACGAGCGGGCCTCTTCGCGGGTCATGCTTCGTCACTCCCCCGACGCGGGCAGCACCTGGGAGCCGGACCTGCAGGTCAACCCCGAGGGCACCAACGGCTACGATCCGCAGGTCGCCTATGCAGACCAGGCCGGCTGCGTCTTCGCGGGCTGGCTGGACGATGTCTGGCGGACCTGGGTCCGGCGCTCCTGCGACGGCGGCGCGAGCTGGACCGAGCCGGTCTCGATCCGCCCCGACACCGAGTGGACCGATCACGGCTGGCTGCTGGTGTCGCCGGACGGGGTTGACGTCACGGTCGGCTACAGCGGCACCACCTGGGACGACGCCGACGGCCTGGGGCACGGCCACGTGCTCGCCTCGCACGACGGCGGCGCCACCTTCGGCGAGCCCTGGGAGGCGCCGGCCACCGATCGGTACGGGATGGTCTCCTTCGGCGCCCGGCGCGGGGACGTCGTCTACTACACCGCCGAGATCTACACGCCGGACTACCGGGGAGAGATTGAGCTGTACCTGTGGCGCTCCGTCGACGGGGGCGACCACTTCGAGAGCACGCGGGTCGCCGTCTCCCAGGAGCCGCCGGACTGCGCCTGGGCCGCCGGCTGCGAGCTCGGCTTCTTCGCCTCGCAGCTCGCTGTCGGGGCCGATGTCGACAACAACGCGCTGGTCGCCTGGCATGCCAGCGGCACGGCGGGCCAGGCACAGTCCCTCTACGTCGCGACCGTCGCGGTGGATGCCTGGCCGGTCCTGTCCGCTGCGACCGAGCTGTCCCCGGGGGGCGCGGGTGGGCCCGACCACGCCTTCCCCATGGTCGCCGCCGGCCCCGACCCCGGCGACTTCCGCCTGCTGTACATGGCCGACGAGAGCGGGGGTGGCAGCCGCTGGAACACCTGGTACCAGCAGAGCCTGGACGCCGGCGCCACCTGGCTGGACGCGCCGGTGCGCCTGTCCGACCGCGCCGATGGCGCCTTCTACAAGTCGGCCCAGGGCTACGCCTTCCCCTACGGGGACGACAACGGCCTCGCCGTCGATGACGCCGGTCGGGCCCACGCCATCTGGGGCGAGGGGGCCGGCTACGACGGCCCGGGCGGGAGCTGGTTCAGCGACCAGGTGGACGCGGCGGCCGGGCCGTAGCGCGCAGGGGGCGGCTCACGTGCAGCCGGCGGTGCCGTCCGGAGTGCCGTCCGGAGTGCCGTCCGGAGTGCCGTCCGGAGTGCCGTCCGCAGCACGGACCAGCGCTCAGGGTGTCCCCAGCAGCTCCACCGTCGCCTGGCCCGTGTAGCAGGTGGGCTCGCAGTCGGGACCGTTGGGCTGGCTGCTGCTCCAGTCCGGCGTGACGGCGCCCTCTCCGGCGTAGCCGCCGCCCCCGGTGCCCGAGTCGGGGGAGGGGGAGGACAGCGACCACTGCACCTCGCCGCCGCCGTCGCCGTCGCTGAGCTGCAGGGTGATGGTGCTGCCCGCGCAGACCACGGTGGGATCGGTGCCGGCCGCGCAGTCGACCGTGAAGCTGTGCCCGCCCACGGTGATCTGGCCCGAGACCTCCGACACGTCGGCGGGGCCCACGACCTGCACGGTCAGCTGGTCGCGGCAGCCGATGAGGGTGCACATGACCGAGGTGGTGCAGGCGAGGAAGAAGAGCAGGGAGAGGAAGGGGAGGAGGTGCATGGGAGGATCATATCCATGACGATGCTCCGACCGCGCCTGGCGTGGCTATGCTCGCCCCATGGACTTCTCCCCTGGTGGCATCGCGGCCGGCATCATCTTCGGCGCCGTTGGCTTCGGCGCCTGGCGCTTCGGGCGCCAGCAGCAGAGCGTGCGACACATGCTCATCGGCGGTGCGCTGATGGCCCTGCCCCTGCTGCTGCCCAGCGGCCTGCCGGTCTGGCTGGGCGGCTGCGTGCTCACCGTCCTGTGCTTCTGGCCATAGGCCGCCGAGGCGGACCGCTTCGCGGCGCCTCAGAACTTCGCGCCGACCCGCAGCCCGAGCGTGTCCACCGAGCCCTTGTAGGTGCCGTTGGTGCTGGCCACGTAGGGCAGCTGGGGGCTGAAGCGGCTGTTGCCGTCCCGCAGGTCCCAGGCCGAGTCCGTGATGGTGCGCGTGAACAGGAAGTACTTGGTGTAGCCCAGGCCCAGCGACAGGTGCTTGCCCACCAGGTAGCGCCCGCCCAGCGAGAAGCCGGCGTTGTTGAAGTCCAGGTTGGCCGGGCTCACGGCATAGCTGGGGACCGCGTTCTGGTTGAACATCAGCCGCCAGCCGGCCCAGATCCGGTCGTTGATCTGCACGCCGCCGAGCTGGCTGATGTCCATGGAGTTCCACAGCCGGCGCGGGTTGTACTGCTCGGTGGCGATCTCGATGGTCACGCCGTCGTCGGGGCCGATGGCGGCGCCCTGGGTGTTGGTCAGGCCGATGGCGATGTCGCCGTCCTGGCCGCCGCAGCAGACGTTCCAGAGCTGGTAGTCGACGCCAGCGCCCAGGGTCAGCTTCTCGTTGACCTGGGAGCTCAGGTACAGGCGGGCGACGGGCGGCAGGGGGAACTCGACGCTGACCTTGGCGGGCACGACCACGCCGCCGGCCACGGTGGACAGGTCCTCGGGCACGGTGACGGAGCCGTCGCCAGACGCCTGGAAGCGGGAGCCACCGCTGAAGGACACGCCGACCTGGAGCTTCTCCCAGCGGTCCACGAACAGGCCGGCGTTCCAGCCGAAGTGGTGCCCGGTGGCGCTGCCTTGCAGGTAGGTGTCCAGCGCGTAGGGGTGGTCGGGGACCGCCTGGTCCAGCTCGGAGGACAAGACGCCCTCTGTGCCCAGGGGATCCGAGGCCTGCAGCACGTTGATCATGTCGATGACGTAGGACGCGCCGCCGCCGACGTGCACGCCGTCCACCACCGTCAGCGCCACCGCCGGCTCCAGGGCCAGCGTGATGATCTGGGTGTTGATGATCTCGTAGCGCTGGTGCCCCGTGTAGGGGGGCGGCGTGCCCTGCTCGGTGCTGCGGTAGTCACCGCCGCCGACGAAGGGGTCGTAGGCCGCGAAGCCCAGGGTCAGGCGCTTGGGGATGGCCTGCCAGGTCACGCCCAGCAGGGCGTTGGGCACGAGGACCTTGGCGGTGGCCGGCAGGTAGGCCGCGCCGGTGTTCGGGTCGATGCCGCCGTTGCGGGTCGTCGTGATGTTCAGGCGGATGAAGCTGGCTTCGCCGTCGAGCAGCAGCTGCACACCCTTGGCGCCGCCCATGGCGGCCGGGTTGTACATGACTGCGGCGGGGTTGGCGGTGGCGGCGCCGGAGTCCAGGCCGCCGGTGACGCCCGCCGTGGCGATGGAGCCGGCGTGGGCGCGTGGGGCGAGGACCAGGGCGAGCAGCAGGGATCCGAGGTTCATGGGACGCTCCGGTGGTCGCGGTGTCTAACCTGTCGCGAGGCGCAACGAGGCGCCTGGATGCGCCGGATCCCCCCTTGCTCCGCGATCGTCACTGACGCCGCTGGACGCGATGCGATAACAGGGGGGTTGCTGGACGGAGATCCCATGACCCACTTCCGTGCGCTGCCCGCCCTGTCGCTCCTCCTGCCCCTCCTCCTGGTGGGCTGCTGGGGCCGTGGCATCCCCTATGAAGGCGGTACGCCGCAGGACACGAGCGCCCCCGACGTGACCGAGTGTGGCGGCGACCTCGACCTCACGGTCGGGGTCAACATCATGGGCACCGCGACCGATCTCGAGACCGGCCTGCCCGTCACCGTGGCCGACACGGGCGGCACCGCCCTCTGCGTCGCAGCCATCGATCCGACCCCGGCCATCACCGGTGGCGCGCCGACCTACCTCATCGCGTCGACGCTGTGTGATGACGGCACTTTTGTGCTTGCCGGCATGACCCAGGTGCCTAGTATCGGTGTCATGGTGGGCGTCTACGACTGCAATGACGAGGGCACGGTCATGCGCACCGTGACCGGCGTCTCCCCCGATGCGCTGGCGGGCATGGGCCCGGGCGACTCGGTCGAGGGCGTGACCGCTTGGTCTGTCTCCGCCCCCTACGTCGCCACCATGCAGGCGGACCTGGGCACCACGGACCGCGACCTGCAGACCGAAGGCTTCCTGGCCGGCTTCGTGTCGGACCACGACGGCGCCGCGGTGGGGGGCGCACAGGTGAGCTGCCCCTCCTGCACGGATCGGCCGACCTTCTACCTGGACAGCAGCCCCGGCGACGGCTTGTGGGGCGACGGCAGCACCTTCAACACCGCGACCGAAGCCGCCGCCGGCGCGATGTTCCTCATTCCCGCAGCGCGCATCACCACCTACACCTGTGATGATGGTGGTGTGCACACCTGGGACGGCAACCTCTTCGGCACCCTGTCGGAGTACGCCGTCTTCATCCAGTTCGACGCGAACTAGCGCCTCGGACCGAGTCGAGTGACCCCCACGGAGGAGAGACCATGAACCGCACCCTCAGCCTGGCCGCCCTGGCCACCCTGGCCACCTTCGGCCTGACCTTTGGCGCCTGCAAGAAGACCACCGACGACAGCGGGATCACCACCGACGGTGGCGGCACCGACGGCGGCGGCACCGACGGCGGCACCGACGGCGGCGGCACCGACGGCGGCGGCACCGACGGCGGCGGCACGGCCACCATCGACTTCACCCTGTCTGGCTCCACGGTCGACCTGATGAGCCACAGCGCCGTGGCCGCCGGGACCTGCATCGACGCCGTGAACCCCGACCCGGCCGTCACTGGTGGTGACCCCATCATCATGGCCTCGGCCAAGATCGGCTCCGACGGGTCTTTCTCCATCGCCGGCGTCGACGCCAAGCCCGCCTTCGGCATCCTGCTGTCCATCAAGGACTGCACCGGCGGCACCGCCGTCCTCACCACGGCGACCCCGGTCCTGCCGACCCTGTACACCGCCGTCGACGTCGGGGGCGAGGTCAGCGGCCTGACGGCCTTCAGCGTCAACGCTGCCTACGCCGACGGCATCAACGCCAGCCTGGCCGCGGCCGGCTACACGGGCGACATCTGGAAGGACGGCGGCCTGATGGGCGGCGTGTGGGACGCGGCCCTCGCCCCGATCGAGGGCGCGACCGTCACGGGCGCCAGCGGCACCGTCTACTACCAGGACGGTGACATGGCCGACGGCCTCTACACCACGACCGGCGTGCTGAACGCCTCCACGGTGGCCGCGGGCGGCGCCATCTTCCTGCTGCCCATGGCCCCCATCGGCTCCTACAGCGCCACGGCCTCGGGCCACACCTTCGGCACGAACACCCTGGGCTCCTCCGCGGGCTCCATCGTCTTCGCGCCCCTCATCGCCGGCGAGTAGCGGGCACCGCCACGGGGGCTGCGTCGATCGCGGTCCCCGTGAGCGAGCCACCACGGTCGGCCCGGGGTTCACGCCCCGGGCCGTCCTGCGTTCGGGCCCTGCCCCCCTGACGGCGCCTAGTGGTAGCCGACGATGCGG
>Ga0210033_1003031_pt1 | contig 13897 bp, 8 predicted proteins | sample CryGeymeta201501_FD_185465 | JGI IMG/M metagenome (GOLD analysis project Ga0210033, IMG submission 185465) | Groundwater microbial communities from Crystal Geyser aquifers in Utah, USA - Crystal Geyser metaG 2015-01 (SPAdes) (version 2) | ecosystem: Environmental > Aquatic > Deep subsurface >... | reverse complement strand
GCAGCAGCTCGCGTTCGAGTTCCTTGATGCGCTTCTTGTCTTGCCGCGTGGACTGCGGGCTGGCGCGAGCTTCCTCGGGCTCGGCCAGTGCCGTGGTGGCGCTCGATCGCCACTTGTCCAGTTCGGTCGGGTATATGCCGTGCTCGCGACACCACGCGCTTTTGTCGGCTTCGCCCATCGCCGCCGCGGCGATTACCGCTTCGAGCCGCGCGCCCGCAGTCCATGCCCGCCCTCGGGCGGGCATGGACTGCACATCTTCACGCCATCGTTCCAATGTCTGCACTGACACTCCTATCTCTTTCGCGACTACGCCAACATTCGCGCTCTCCGGCGGCAACAACCGTGCCACCACTCTGTTTCTGAATGCTTCTCCGTACCGTGCCATATTTCATCCTTATCGCCCCCAAGTTCAAGATCCTATCGGAGCGACAACTATTCTGACGCGGGGGGGTGTCGGATGGTGCAATAAAACTACTCGCGGTACAACATCTAAAAACATCTAAAAATATCTAAAAATATTTTTACGGCTTGAGAGGTTGCGATGGCGAAAGGACAAAAAGAGCGGGGTAGCTGGACATCGTTCTGGACGGTCATTGTCTTTGTCACAGCAATCGGCATCTGGATGACCATCAGCCCAAAATACCTGCTGGCAACGATAAGCGCGGAACGATCATTTGTCACGCAGCTATCCGGAGATCAAGCCGATATGTGGGTGTTTTCCAAAACGCTTTCAGTAAGCGCCAATCAGATCAAGGATGTATCAACAGCAATAAATGGAACGATGACCACGCCTGACGCCATGAAAGGGTGGCTGCAAGACAGGATTATGGCCACGTGGTTATGGGGCGCTCTCATTGTTTACCGTGTGAATCTGCTGTTGCTGTTCTGGTTCATCCTCATGCCGCTGATCATGGCAATCGCAGCCGACGGATATTCGACGCGCATGATCCGCACGCACCGGTTTTCTGCGCAAAGCCCGATACGGCACAGATTCGGCGTATTGGTTGGCATGGCGGTAATGTTTGGTGTCGCATTCTGGATTGTCGTGCCGGTCGCCGTTCCGACGATAGTGGCGCCTGCCGCCATCGCTTTGGTTGGGATGGCAATCTGGTTGTGGGTGAGTAATTTGCAGAAAAGGATTTGACTGGAGGGTGCTCGCCTTCAGCCTGATACGACCTTATGTGATGGCGCTGGGGGCATGAAGGGGCAATAGTCGGGGCAATTGCCTGCCTTGCAACATATAAATTACGCAATAACATTATCGATGTTGTCGTGCGAATATGCCGTTATCAATGATTTGATCATGCGTCACGAAGACATTGAACGCTACCTACTGCCACCGCGCTACATTTCTGCTCTACAAGCCAATCAGCATGATTCGTAGGCATGACCGTGCCATTTGAAGACCGTCAAAGAATTGTGCAACCTGGCTACCGACAGACAACTCGCCTACCACAAACATAAAACAGAAAGTTTTTCACGGGCAGTTTCCGGTTTTTGCCAAAATATCTATGCCTTCTGGCATATCGTATTATCCACAGTGCTGTGTTAGCCTTCAGCCTTTGGAAATTTGACTTCGTATGCTCAGAAAACTCGATCTCTTGGTTGGCGATGTCGGGGCTCTGCAAGTCAAGCTCATCCTGCTCATTGGGGCACCCGGGGTAGGCAAGACATCGCTATTGAGCGCATTTGGGAAGCATAGAAATATCAGCGTATTGAATATCGGCTTAGAGCTGGGGAGTCGACTCTCGGCAATTCCTCAGAAGCAGCGCCATCTGCACGCGAATACAATTTTGCGTGAACTCGCTGATCAACAGGCAAAGGACGGGATTCTTCTGGTCGATAATATCGAACTTTTATTTGACCGGTCGTTGCAACTAGACCCGCTTGACCTTTTGAAGCGATACGCGCATGCCAAGCGTGTGGTGGCGGTTTGGCCGGGGGAGTTGTACAGCGGTCGGCTATCGTATGCAGAAATGGGGCACGCAGAACATCAGGACTACCCAATAGACGGCTTTGTTCCATTTGAACTTCAACAATAAATAGTAAAGCGAGGAACGCATGCGCTACGGGGATCTAATCCAATTCGAACCGATTGAATCGGTCATTCAGCTACTCGATGCTAACAGGCCAGACGAAGCAAAAAAACTTGTCGCGACCTATGTAATTTCGGACGACATGGCTGAGCGCATCGCCAAGCAAATTATTCCTCAGCTCGCCTTTGATGAGTCGGTCGATCACAAGGGCATACTTGTGGTCGGTAACTACGGTACGGGTAAATCGCATTTGATGTCGGTACTCTCACTGGTGGCCGAAGACGCGGCCTATGTACCCATGATCCGCCACCCACAAGTGGTTGGATCTGCCAGCGCAATTGCAGGCAAGTTCAAGGTTCACCGTATTGAAATTTCCAGCCAGATGTCGTTACGCGACATCGTTACCCAGCAACTTGAATTATTTCTGGAGAAGCACGGCGTCAGCTACACCTTTCCACCTGCTGACAAAGTCGTCAACAACAAGGAAGCCTTCGAGGAAATGATGGCGGTTTTTGCCGAAGTTCACCCCAATCACGGCGTCTTGCTTGTGGTCGATGAGTTCCTCGAATTCCTGCGCTCGCGCAGGGATCACGATCTGGTTCTGGACTTGTCCTTCCTGCGCGAGATTGGCGAGGTCGCCAAACACTTGCGCTTCCGCTTTGTGGCCGGTGTGCAGGAAGCCATCTTCGACAGCAGCCGTTTCCAGCATGTGGCAGATAGCCTCCGTCGCGTGAAGGATCGCTTCACTCAAGTGCTTCTGGCGCGTCAGGACGTAAGCTTTGTAGTGGCCGAGCGTCTCCTGAAAAAATCGGCGGACCAACAGGACAAGATTCGTTCCTATCTCACCCCATTTGCCAAGTTTTACAGTTCAATGAACGAACGAATGGATGAATACGTCCGGCTGTTCCCCGTCCACCCGGAATACATCGGTACTTTCGAGCGACTGGTCTTCACTGAAAAACGCGGTGCCTTGGTCACCCTTCGTGACCAGATTCAAGCCATTCTAAAAGATGAGGTACCTACAGACCGGCCCGGTCTCATTGGCTACGACAAGTTTTGGGACACGGTAGTGACCAACTCTGTGCTGAGAGCCGATCCCAATATCGGCCCGGTGCTCAAGGTATCGGATGTACTCTCTGAACGCGTGCAAAAAGCTTTCACTCGCCCGGCTTACAAGCCGATGGCGCTACGCATTATCAACGGCCTGTCGGTACAGCGACTGACGACGGGTGGCGACATCTATGTCCCTGTTGGCCCCACCGCCGAAGAGCTGCGCGATACATTGTGCCTGTTTCAGCCAGGCATTGAGGATATGGGCGGGTCTCCAGCAGAAGACCTGCTCACTGCGGTACAAACCACGCTGCGCGAAATCGTCAAAACCGTGAACGGCCAGTTTATCTCCAAGGCAGCCGATACCGAGCAGTATTTTCTCGATCTGGAAAAAGACGTTGATTACGACGCCCAGATTGAAAAACGTGCCGAAGCACTATCAGATGATTTGTTGGATCGCGCCTACTTTGGGGCCATCAAAATTTTGATGGAACGCACTGACGAAGCGGCTTATGTGCCCGGACATTTGATTTGGCAATATCCCATTGAATGGCAAGATCGCCGTGTGGAGCGTAATGGCTACCTATTCTTCGGCGCACCCAATGATCGTCCAACGGCTCAGCCCGAGCGGGATTTCTACATTTACTTCATCCAACCCTTTGAGCCGCCGCGCTTCCACGATGAAAGCAAAGCAGATGAGGTGTTCTTCCGACTAAAAGGCAAGGACGAGGCAATCAAACACCACTTGTCATTTTTTGCGGCAGCACAGGATCTGGCCTCAACTGCCAGCGGGGGGGCGAAGGCCATCTATTTGGATAAGGCCAAAGATGCCTTGCGCGACATGAGTAAATGGCTGCAAGAAAAGCAGATGACCGCTTTTGAAGTTACCTATCAAGGCAAGAGTAAAACCCTGCAAGACTGGACCAAGGGCGTTTCCCTGCGCGACAAGGCACGTCTCGGACAGGATGAACGCATCAACTTCCGCGATGTGGTCAACGTCGTCTCTGGGCTGGCACTCAATCCGCAATTCGCAGAACAGTCACCCGAGTACCCAACATTTTCTGTACTGGTTACCGAAACGAACCGCAAGCAACTGTTCAGCAACGCACTCAAGGCGCTGGCCGGTGGCACGCGCACAAAAGATGCCACGGCTGTTCTGGACGCGCTGGAGATGTTGGATGGTGACCGCATTGATCTGGGGCGATCGAAGTACGCACAAGAGGTGCTGAATCGTTTGAAAGCCAAAGGGCATGGTCAGGTACTCAATCGTAGCGAGCTGCTCAGTGGTGCAATCGACGTTGAGTATTTCGCGCCGGTGCGCTTCCGCTTGGAACCCGATCTGCTTGTCGTCGTGCTGGGTGGTCTTGTGTATTCCGGCGACATCGTGCTTTCAATCACTGGCGACAAAATCGACTCGGGCAAAATCGCGCTGCTTGCCGAACATTCACTGGAGGAGCTCAAACAGTTCAAGCATGTCGAAGCGCCGAAGGAAATCAACGTCGCTGTTCTGCGTTCGCTGTTCGAAGTGCTGGGTTTGTCGCCCGGTCTGGCACAACTGGCTATTCAAGGTTCCGAAGAACCCGTCAAACAACTGTTGGATGCCGTAGGTGGACTGGTTCACCGCATCCTCAGAGCTAATACTGATCTGCAAGGCAGGCTTACCTTTTGGAGTCAGCCGCTACTGCGTGAGGAAGAAATCCGCGACTGGCGCAGCCGTCTGGAGTTACTCAAAACCTTCACCGAGGGACTGTCCCCCTACAACACGGTCGGCAGACTCAAGAACTTGCGCATTGGATCAGGCGACATCGACGCACAGAAGAAAAACCTCGAAGTGCTGGCAGTCGTCGAAAGTTTGCTGGAATTGGTCGGAGAGCTGGGCAATACAGCTTCCTACCTTGCACAAGCCGAAATGGTGCTAACCAGCGATCACTTGTGGGTGAAACAAGCACAAGCCACTCGCAAGGATATTCTCGACAAGCTGGCGCTGGATCGCTCTGCGCAGCATGCGCCTGAGTGCCGGCAAACATTGGCGCAACTCAAGAAGGATTACATAAACGCCTACATTGCCCAGCACAGCAAGGCACGTTTGGGCGTGGCGGAAGACAAGACCAAGTCCGTACTGCGCAAGGATTCACGGATCATTGCCATGCGTGCCTTGACCGGAATTTCGCTGATGCCAACCAGTCAACTCACCACGTTTGATGACAGACTGGACAAGCTCAAGAGCTGTGCCTCGCTAGTGGAATCAGAGCTGGGCGCCAGCCCCTATTGCCCACACTGCAACTTCCGCCCAGCCAATGAGCAAGGCGACTTGCTGCCCGCAGCTAACGTGCTCAAGCAGCTCGATGAGGAACTGGACCGACTTCTTGACGGATGGCAGCAAACGCTGCTCGACAACTTGGACGATCCAATTATCCAAGCCAATTTCGATTTACTGAAAGCCTCGGCGCGCGAGCTGATCAAGAGCTTCGTCGCAGCAAAAAAGTTGCCTGATCCCGTGACACCAGATTTTGTCAGTGCAGTTCAGGAAGCCCTGTCAGGTCTGGAAAAAATCGCTGTCAGCAGCAATGACATCAAGAATGCGCTGCTGCAAGGTGGTTCACCCGCCACGCCGGACGATCTACGCAAACGCTTCGAGAACTTCCTCAATGACCGCTGCAAGGGCAAAGACGCCAGCAAGCTACGGTTTGTGGTGGAGTAAGTATGAATCAGGACGATCTGCTCGCCCGTCTGCAAGGCTTTGAATGGAACGACTTCGAATGCAAGAAAGCACTACGAAGCGTGCCGGACGATGCCTACAAAACAGTTGCAGCCTTTGCCAATACCGCAGGGGGCTGGCTGGTGTTTGGCATCAGTGAGCAGAATGGCCAGCTTGAGATCACCGGCGTCGAAGAACCCGACCGGGTGCTGAACGACTTTCTCAGCACGCTTCGTAGTGGGAACAAACTCAACCGTATCATCCGTGTGGACGAGCAGCGCTTCGACATCGAAGGCAAGCACGTCCTGGTTTTCCACATCCCGGAAAATCAGCGCTTCGAAAAACCTGTTTATCTCAAGGGCGACCCACGGCAGAGCTACATCCGTCGCGGCGCTGGCGATGAACAATGCACCCAGAGCGAAATGGAACGCTTTCTGCGTGATGCCGCACAGGAGCGTTACGACAGCGAAGCCATCGCCGATCTTTCGGTGGAACGCTGTTTCGACGAAGACACCGTGCGCTGGTATCAGGCGCAGTTTGTCCGGCGCAACCCCGAACACAGCGAACTCAGCGACCTGACACAGTTCCTGCTGAACTGGAACTTTATCGTCGAGCAAGAGGGGCGTTTGCTGCCCACACGCGCCGGTGTGCTGTTGTTTGGGCGCTCTCAATATGTGCGTCAATTGCTGCCGCGCCCAGTGCTCGACTACCAACGTATCGACACCGCGTTCGATAGCTGGTCGCCGGAAGAGCGTTGGCATGATCGCTACGTCTTTGAAGAAAATATCTTCCAGACCTGGCAAGGGCTGGTGGCGCGCTACATGCGCATCGCCGAGCACCCGTTCTCACTCGACCCCGCCACCTTGCGCCGTAATGATGATCCGCCCGATTACGTCGCCTTCCGCGAAGCCGCCATCAACCTGCTGATCCACCAGGATTACGGCGATCACGGTCGTAAAGCCTCTATCAAATTGTTTACCGACCGCACGATTTTCTGGAATCCCGGCGATGCCTTTGCCACCGAGGCAGAGCTGCTCGACCCCACCGAGAAAGAAGTTCGCAATCCGGCTATCGTCAAGGCTTTTCGCCGTATCGGACTTTCCGACCAAGCTGGCACTGGTATCCGCGCAATCTTCCGCAACTGGCACGAGCTGGGCCGCACACCGCCACACCTGACCAACGACAAGGCGCGCAAACAGTTCGAGCTGGTGCTGCTCAACAAACCGCTGGTGACGGAAGCCATGCAGCGATTCCGCCAGACCATCGGAGCCAGCCTCACTTCAGAGCAGGCCGACGCTCTGGCACTGGCGTTGGAAATGCCGCGCATCAGCCTCACCGACATTCGTGGTCTGGGCATCAGCACCACCCAGCAAGCCAAGGCCATTGCCGATCATCTGGTCGGACAGAAACTGCTGGAATCCTTGTCCGACACACAATTTCAGGCACCGGAGCAGTTGCGGCAGCGCTTTGCGGTAACAGCTGATACAACGAGTGAACAAATCACCCCGCAAGTCACCCCGCAAGTCACCCCGCAAGTCGTGAACTTGCTGGCTCATGTCTCAGGCGAGATGACGCGACAGCAATTGATGGATGCTGTGGGCTTGAAAGATCGCATGCACTTTGCGGATACCTACCTGCAACCCGCACTGGATAACGACCTGGTGGAAATGACCATCCAAGACAAGCCGCGCAGCAGCAAGCAGCGCTACCGACTGACGCACACTGGCCAACAGATCGTCCAGCAGGCGAAAGTGGATAGATAACCATGGACAAAGCAAGCGGATACATCGCCCTGCTATCCAAAAACGGAACCAAAAATGTCTGAAGCTGTGTCTGCATTAAGTAAGGCAGGATTAAGCGAATGGCTAACATTGGCAAATCTTCTACTTACAGCCGTGTTTGCTGGCCTCACCTTTCTCATCCTGCGAGCCAACCGTGCCACAGTAGTTGCTATGCGCGATCAAATGTCAGATCAAAACCGCCCTTACGTGCATGTCGCCATTCAGATCCGCATGGGTACACCAGTGATTCAACTGCTAGTAAGAAATGACGGCAGAACCCCAGCGCAGAACTTAACTCTCCACATTGACCGTGACTTTTATCAGTTTGGGGAAAGAGCTGAAGGTCGGAATCTAGCAAAGCATTCAGCATTCACGAAACCAATAGACTGCCTTCCACCCATGTCTGAGCTGCTTTTTGATCTCGGTATGGGGTTTAATATATTCGCCAGCGATGCCGATACAACGCTCTGTCCACTCACATTCGTAGTGTCGGCTGAATATAAAAATGGCAAGACTATGTACAACGAAAAGACCAATGTGGATTTGCGTCCATATCTTGGCACGAACTCACCACACCACCCTGTCGTGGAGGAACTGACACGGGTGAGAAAGTCTATCGATGACTTAAGCTGTGTAATCAAGCAATCTGCGAACGCCGTAATAGAGTCGAATAAGTCAGAGGATAAAAATGAGTGATTTGTTCCGAATCCAAAATGCCAAATCTGACCCGGTTGAATGTTTCGGACAGACGTTCCCTAACGATGAAGCACGGCGCGAGCATTTCTTGAATTTGCTACGCGAGAAGATGAAAGACCCAGCGTTTCGAAAGATTGAGGGATTCCCAATCGGTACGGATGAAGCCATTCTTGCCCTATCCGATCCGCCGTACTACACCGCTTGCCCGAATCCCTTCATCGAGGATTTCATCAAGCATTACGGCAAGCCTTATGACCCGAACGTTCCGTACAACAAGGAGCCGTTTGCGGCGGATGTGAGCGAGGGACGAAGCGGAATTTTTTATGATGCGCACACATATCATACCAAAGTGCCGCATAAGGCGATTATGCGCTACATCCTTCACTACACCAAACCCGGAGATGTGGTGTTTGATGGTTTTTGCGGCACGGGGATGACTGGTGTAGCGGCACAGCTTTGCGGTGACAAGGAAGTGGTTGAATCGCTCGGCTACAAAGTTGCTGCCGATGGATTGATTCTTGAATCAAATCAGGAAAGCAGCGGGTCAAGTTGGAAGGAATTTTCAAAACTAGGTGCACGGCGCGCGATCCTTAACGACCTTTCGCCAGCTGCAACGTTTATAGCCTATAACTACAACACGACCGTCGACGTTTATGGGTTTCAACTCGAGGTTAAGCGGATATTGGCCGAGGTGGAAGCAGAATGTGGTTGGATGTATGAAACTACTCATAGCGATGGCTCGACGAAGGGTCGGATCAACTACACCATTTGGTCGGATGTTTATACTTGCCCTCAATGTGCTGGAGAGGTCGTCTTTTGGGACAACGCAGTGGATAGAGAAGTGGGGAAAGTACGTGATGAATTTTCTTGTCCCCATTGTTCGGCAAATCTTACCAAACGTAGTATGGGTAGAGCTTTTGTTACAAAGCTCGACGACACAATAAAGAACTCTTCGAATTCGACGATCAAGCAGGCCAAGCAAGTACCTGTATTAATCAACTACAGTGTCGGAAAAAAGAGGTTTGAAAAGGCTCCAGATAGTATTGATCTTGCCTTAATTAAAAAAGTTGATGAGCAAAACATCAACTACTGGTTTCCATCAGACCGCTTAATCGAAGGATCCGAAACCAGACGTAACGATCCGATAGGTATAACTCATGTTCATCATTTCTACACAAAACGAAACTTGGCAGTCTTGGCTGCGCTCACGGAAAAAATTAGTGACTCACCCCACCAACCAAGTCTCGCGTTCTGGATTAGTTCATACAACCTTGCGCACAGCACAAAGATGACACGCCTGATTTTTAAGTCAGGTGGCACTAAACCTGTGCTAACGGGTTATCAGTCAGGGACTTTGTATGTTGGCTCTATGCCGGTTGAAAAAAATGTACTTGATGGGCTAAACAAGCAAAAGTTGGGAATTATTTCTGAATCCTTTGCTGCGATAAAGCATCGTCAATTTGTAGGAAATGGCAGCGCCACCCTGCAACTATTTCCCGATAATACCGTGGACTATATTTTCCTTGATCCTCCTTTTGGGGCAAACCTCAATTATTCCGAGCTGAACTATCTTTGGGAGGCATGGCTCAAGGTAAAAACTAATATTCAATATGAGGCAATTGAGAACAAGTCACAAGGCAAATCAATCCATGATTACCGGTTCTTGATGACATCCAGTTTTAAGGAGGCGTACCGTGTTCTCAAGCCGGGTCGGTGGATGACCGTTGAGTTTTCGAACACACAAGCTTCTGTTTGGAATGCTATTCAGACTTCACTTCAAGAAGTTGGTTTTGTTGTTGCAAACGTTTCTGCGCTGGATAAGAAGCAAGGCAGCTTTAAGGCTGTTACAACGACTACCGCAGTCAAACAGGATCTGGTCATCTCGGCATATAAACCGAATGGCGGATTGGAGGCTCGCTTCACCAAGGCAGGTGGCAGTGAAGATTCGGCATGGGATTTTGTTCGCACCCATTTGAAATATCTTCCCACAGTTAAGTCAAAAAGCGGAGTTTTGGAATTCATCGCAGAAAGAGACCCTAGAATTATTTTTGATCGCATGGTGGCTTGGTTTGTACGACATAATTTCACTGTTCCCATGTCTTCGCAAGAATTTCAGGCCGGGCTTAAACAACGTTTTCCTGACCGCGACGGCATGGTATTTTTGCCGGAGCAAGTCACCGAATACGACAGGAAGCGAATGCAGGTTGCGGTAGCTCCACAAATGGAGATGTTCATTTCTGACGAGCGCAGCGCGATTGATTGGCTCGCGGACTTTCTGAAAAAACGGCCATCGACCTATTCAGAAGTACATCCTGAATTTATTAGCCAACTCGGTGTGGGTTGGAAAAAGCATGAATCCAAACCAGAGCTATCAGCACTTCTTGAAGAAAATTTCATCCAGTACAACGGCGAGGGCGATGTCCCAAGCCAGATACACAGCTACCTCTCGACCAACTTTAAAGACATGCGCAGCCTCGACAAGAGTGCCCCCGCTTTAGTCGCGAAGGCAAAAGACCGCTGGTACGTGCCTGACCCGAACAAGGCACAGGACTTGGAGAAGAAGCGCGAGAAGGCACTGCTCAAAGAGTTCGAAGGATACCGAACCTTTACCGGTCGCCGGTTGAAGGAATTTCGCCTAGAAGTTCTGCGCACTGGTTTCAAGAACGCATGGGGAAATAAGGATTACAAAACCATCATCGCCATCGCGCAGAAGATTCCCGAAGAGGCGCTGCAAGAAGATGAAAAACTGCTGCTTTGGTACGATCAAGCATTGACACGAATGGAGGAAAAATAATGGCTGTCATCGAAGGATTCCGGGTGCAGAACTATCGTGCACTGCGCGATGTGACGTTGGGCAAACTCTCCAGCCAGCAAGCCGGAGAGCCGTTGACACCTTTCACTGTGGTGATTGGCAAGAACGGCGTGGGCAAGAGCACTTTGTTCGATGCCTTTGGGTTCGTGGCGGATTGTTTGTCTGCCGATGTGGAAAGCGCCTGCGACATGAAGCAGCGCGGTGGCTTTGAGCGCCTGCGCTCGTTGGGGGTGGATGAGCCGATCCGGTTTGAAATCTATTATCGCGAAGCGCCTTTGGAGCGACCGATTACTTATGAGTTGGCGATTGCACTGGATGAGACAGGTCGGCCCTTTGTCGAATCCGAAGTGCTCAAGCAGCGTCGCAAGGGCCAGAAACACGGTAGGCCTTATCCGTTCCTGCGACTGAACCACGGCAAAGGCACGGTCTGGGCGGGTGAAGAAGCGGTTGAAGTCGAGGGTGAGGAGGATCGCGCCCAGACTCCGGTGGAACTGACCGATACCCGGCAACTCGGTATCGCCACCCTGGGCACGCTCAAGGAACATCCGCGTATCAAGCGCTTTCGAGACTTCCTCAAAGGCTGGTATCTGTCCTACTTTTACCCGGATGCGGCGCGTAGTCTGCCAAGTGCTGGCCCACAGCGGCATTTGAATATCCACGGCGACAATATTGGCAACGTGGTGCAGTTCATGGAGCGCGAACACAAAGCGCGCTTCCAGGCCATCCTCGATCGGATTGCTGCCAAGATTCCAGAGATTGCCAGTATTGACACGCAGGTGACTGCGGACAAGCGCGTGTTGCTGCGCTTCAACGATGGCGCTTTTGCAGACCCATTCTTCGCCCAGCAGATGTCAGACGGCACGCTAAAAGTTTTTGCTTACCTGCTGCTGTTGGAAGACCCGGATCCACCACCCTTCATTTGTATTGAAGAGCCAGAGAACGGTCTCTATCACAAACTGCTGGAGGCCTTGGCCCAGGAGTTTCGTTTGCATGCCACCGGCAAGAAGAATGCCCCGCAGATTTTCGTGACCACGCACCAGCCGTACTTTGTTGATGCGCTGGCGCCCGAAGAAGTGTGGATACTGGAGAAAGGCAAGGCTGGCTATTCCACCGTGCGTCGCGTCTCTGAGCTGGAAGATGTGAAAAATCTGGTGGCTGAAGGCTTGCCTTTGGGCGGCCTCTGGTACGCCGACTATCTCGATGCGAGGTAAACATGCACATTGAGATATTGGTGGAGGACAGTTCGGGGGAAAGGTTGCTGCAAGTGTTGCTGCCCCAACTTCTGGGGCCACAAGGCGAGCCGCATACGTGGCGTTTACACGCCTACAAAGGTATCGGTCGAATTCCGCAGGGGCTGGTGACGAAGGCCGACCCCGCGAAGCGGATTCTGCTTGAGCAGTTGCCAAAATTGTTACGCGGTTATGGCAAGACGCCAGGAATTGATGCCGTTGTAGTCGTGCTCGACACTGACAAACGCGATTGCGCTGAATTTCTGGTCGAGCTGAAAGCTGCTGCCGAGGCCTGCAATCCGGTACCTGACACACTGTTCAGACTCGCCATCGAGGAAATGGAAGCCTGGTATTTTGGCGACCAGGAGGCTTTGTTGGCAGCCTATCCACGAGCCAAGCGGGATGTGCTCGGAAAGTATGTTCAAGATAGTGCCTGTGATACGTGGGAACTGCTCGCCGACGCAGTACATTCGGGCGGATCGGCAGCGATCAAGAAAGCAGGCTGGCCATTGCCGGGACAGGTGAAACACGAATGGGCTGCAAAGATTGGCCCGTTGATGGATCCAGAGAAGAATATCTCTCCCAGCTTTGGAAAACTGAGGGACGGATTGCGCAGGCTCGTCGCGGAGGCTGCTTAAGGTGAATTGGGGCATCGGCGACTGGTGTTGGTACACCCGGCATGCGTCGCCTTGCCGCGTGGTCGAGCGCCAAGACGTGTGGGGCGAAACCAGCTATCGCGTCTGGTTGCCGACCAAGGACGCAGTGGTGCGTGCCCGGTCGCAGGAGTTGGCGGCGCTGGACACTGTCAAGCCAACGGTTGAACACATCATGCATACGGCAGCGGCAGCCAAACTGCTGGACGCGCTGGAAGACAACCTGCTGCTGGCACCGATCCAGTCCAGCGTGGTTCCCCTGCCGCATCAGTTATACGCGCTGAATCGCGCCATGAGCCGCGACCGCATTCGCTACCTGCTGGCGGATGAGGTGGGTTTGGGTAAAACCATTGAGGCTGGATTGATTCTGCGCGAATTAAAGCTGCGCGGTATGGCGCGTCGAATTTTGGTGGTGGCGCCCAAAGGGCTGGTGCGTCAGTGGCAGGCTGAAATGCGTCTGCACTTCAATGAAAAATTGCAGTTCATTGAACCCGCCGAACTCGCTGCTTTCCGGCAGTGGCGCAAGGACGAAGAAAACCTCTGGCGTGTACACGATCAGGTGATCTGCTCGCTGGATTCGGTTAAGCCGCTTGAAGGTCGGCGTGGTTGGAGCCTTGAGCAACTGAACAACTACAACCGCGAACGGTTCGAAGACTTGATTTCTGCTTCTTGGGATCTGGTGATCATCGACGAAGCGCACCGGCTGGGCGGCAGCACCGAGCAAGTGGCTCGCTACAAGCTTGGCGCGGCGTTAGCCGAAGCTGCTCCCTATTTTCTGCTGCTCTCTGCCACTCCTCATCAAGGTAAAACGGATCAATTCATGCGGTTGATGCAGCTCATTGACCGGGATTCGTTTCCGGATGAAAGCAGCGTGAGTCGTGATCGTGTGCGCCCGTTTGTAATCCGCACCGAGAAGCGCGCGTCCATCGATGCCGAAGGCAA